>JAABUK010000743.1_pt1 | contig 66451 bp, 55 predicted proteins | sample 5559141 | NCBI WGS metagenome assembly JAABUK01 (sample SAMN10711869, study PRJNA513367) | rock metagenome | isolation source: Antarctica rocks | place: Antarctica: Victoria Land, Pudding Butte nord | collected 2016-01-03 | reverse complement strand
TGGACACCTCCACCCCATCCACTCCCCCTCTACTCCCCGCATCGACACAAACACCCACCTCCGCCTCCCCCGGCAGCACCAACGGTCTAAAACTCAGACTCCGCGCACACACAGGCGTGATCACTATCCCTTTCACGAGCGGATGGATTATAGAGCCACCAGCTGAGAGCGAGTATGCGGTCGAGCCTGTAGGAGTGGCGATGATGAGGCCGTCCGCTACGGCTGTGGTGAGCGTTCGTGAGGAGGAGGGGGGGCCGAGGGTTAGTGTTAGGTGGGTTAGGTGGGGGGAGGAGCCGCGGTGGAGGAGGATTTCGTTTAGGGCGTGCAGGTGGGGGGGTGTGAGGAGGTGGTTGGCGCGTGAGGTTATGGCGACGCGGAGGCGGTTGCGGAGGAGGATGCGGGCGGTGCGGTGGGGGCCGTAGGAGGTGCCTAGGTTTGTGGGCCAGGGTGTTTGGGGGGGTGGTGTAGTTGGGAGGGGGGCTGGTGGTGTTGGGGATTTGGCGTCTTGGACGGACATTACTTCGTGGCGCGAGGAGGGCGCGCCGGACATGTAGAGCTCGCGGAACGCACGTTTGTATTCGTGGAATTTCCACTCGTTGAGGAAGCCTAGTGTGCCCATGCTGAAGCTGAGGATTGGGGGGACGGAGGGGGTGGTGGCGAAGAATGAGGAGGCGCGGAGGATGGTGCCGTCGCCGCCGAAGGTGGCTGTTAGGTCTACTTTGTTGGGGAGGGCGGTGGTGAGAGTGGTGAGAGATGGTTGGGTGGGTGGAGAAGGCGGGTTCGGAGAAGGGGTATAGATGGGGAATGGGACGTGGGCGTGGACGTCTTTGGCCGCAGAGGGCTCAAGGATAAAAGATATTGAAGGGAATGTGGAATGGACATGTCTGCCGATATGTGAGCATCTCTCAAGCTCCATCAAGTTGAGGTTTTATATATACTTTGCGAATTCGATGACGGCTTCTGTGGTTTGCGGAGCATTTTCTTTCTTCACAAGCAGAATGTTCCGGGGTGGGGATGGCCATTGGAGTGATAGCAAGTCATTGCCCTTCGTCTCTGCGAGTGTAAGCGTTCGTACGGGAAAGGGCGAAGATAGACAGACCGTGGTAGCTTGGATGTATACGATCTGGGAGCTCGGTGAGATGTCTGATCTCCAGTCTTCGGCGCGTGCTGGAGAAATGCCGGAGGCATCCTAGGGATAGACATTTTTTCCTGGGTACCTTCATTCTCGGTTCAGCTCAATGTCCTTACTCCTCAAGAGGCATAGAAGATAGTCAGTTTCTCTGCATACCAAACAGCACGATGCTTCGCTATGCCAAGACAGCGGAAATCCCTCCGCTGGCGTTGGAAGGCATCTTTTCGTTGATATCGGATACCTCCGTACACAGCAGCGAGATGATGCTTGGGAATTGTTCTCATGATAGAGGCGCCCAATGTGGCCAGGCAACTAATTTTCATGACCAGGAAAGGTGAACCCAACCCGAAGAATATGAGGTGCATACTATGAAATTGGATATTGCCTGTAATATCAGAGCGGACTAGATTTACGATATCCAAGGAGATTTTTGGCTTGAGTCAAAACACGGGGGGAGCTCTGCATGCTGTATTACACGATGCACCACCCGTATCAAGACTGGCAGTTGTCGCTGTGCAGATCATCACGATCTGAACCTGACAGCTGGGCCTTACATTGCATATAGCCTTGCGAATCGCAGAGGCGTCGACAAGTTATTCCCACGCAGGAGAGAGAAAGAGCGCAGGCTGGGTGTGTATACAGCTACGGTGCCGAATATAGCAGCCAGAATAAGTTCGAGACGAAGAAAGTGCATCGGCTGTCAGATTGTAGGCGACTTTGTGATCTGCATTGTGCTAAGTATCTCAATTGACAACGTCCCCGAACCCGTCATGGGCTTCGCGTACTCATCCAGAGGTAGGCTTCATGTGGTGATCAGGATCAAATTGCATACAACGAGGGGCACGCGGAGTAGTCAGAGATATGTTTAGGCGTACATCCAGAGCAGAACACCGAAACATTCAATCGAATTTCAACCATCTGCTCGTGTCACGTTGAGGATCCTAGACCCAAGGACCTGCGGTTACTCTCGATGCAATTGCACTTATGTCCGCCAGTGGATGCATTGATTTCATCGTTTCCAATGTTTCTCGTTGCAGCCTCTTTATACTATATTGCTGATCATCCTCTTGATTTTACTTTTCAGATACTCTCCAAACAAGTCTCTCTCCGCTGACTTCCTTTCGCCTCAGCGCATTTAATGCATTCTGTGCTCTTTCAAGCAGTGTCTTTCCTTCGACAATCTTCTGCTTGTTTGGTTTTATAATGCCCTTTTCCACTAGTGCAGGCATGATTTCCGGTTGCAGGTACTTTGCGTGAAATTCATTCTATTGTTCCGCAATAGACATTTCAATTAGCCCATTGCTTCCAATTCGATCGAGTATTTGAAAGTGTCGGAGAGGGTCACCGAACAGATACTTACATCAAGATAGAAGTGCGTCCTCACTCCCCTGACCTCGACACCAGCAGGCCAGGTGGCAGCCTTTCGTACATCCATCTCATAAATCGGCTCTACTTCCTCAGTCGCATCCCTGACGATCACAGGCAACAGTATGGCTACTTTTGCCCCTTCACCCACAATACTAGTAATGGGTCGCACGCTGCCCTCCAAGCTTCCGATGCAGTCAAGCACCAGCTCCACTTTACCAACCGCATTTTCGGTTTCTTCCTTGAAAGTCTTACTGCCATAATCAACAACATGGTTGGCACCGCATTCCTTGACCAATTCGAAATTCCTCGGACTGGCGGTCGCAATGATATTACGATAATCGTAGTACCGCAGTATTTGCAAGGCATATTGGCCACAACTACTGCTTCCGCCCCAGATCATGATTGCCTTGTCCTTTTCGCCCCCCTGCTCGGTGCTGGCCTCAGGCTTGGGCCAGGATAAGCTAATTCCTAGATCCGTCACCAACGTGTGCCAGGCAGTGACGAAATTATTTGGCACAGTGACCAGCTCCTTTAGTCTGTTCTCCCACCCGGCCGGGACTTTGGCAAGAAGATTCTCTGGCGCAAGAACGAATTCTTGATGGGCCTTCTCCTCGGGGGTGCGCCAAGTGAAACCGAAGACTAGATCGCCGACTTTCAGTCGCGTGGAGGCGCCGGTTGCGACGACTGAACCCTACGGTGAAAACCCCTGATTAGAATCTGAGAAGTTTCCATGCTGTCATAGATAAAGAGAAGTAGGCGGGGCCAGGACTTCATTTGCGAAATGATCCGGGAACGATAAGAGATGAACTTGTCAAGGAAACATACTCAATAGGATTCCAAGCGTATCGAAAACGTTATTGCTTAACAAGGGAACAATTGACTGAATGGCGTTTTCTCTCTGATGCCAGATGACAATTAAGAAAATGGGAACCTACGGCCACCCCATCGCCTAACTTTGCTGGCCAGCCGGGCAATGCAATCCCACCATCCGCTTGATGAAGATCCAATGGCGTCGAAGCCGTCCAAAAGTTCTCTATGAGAACCTCATTACCGGTCGGTGACGGCGTAGGCACCTGGACGATTGACAAAGGAGTCCGAGGCGCTGTAGTGACGACGGCGGAATGAGTCGATTTCGTCATACTATAGAATAGAAAGATCCAGTCTTTTAGGTGAAAATGATGTTTCTAGCAACTGGAAATTGACTTTCTTTTATGTGTACTGCCGATTATTAATCGTACGCGAAGATGCTTACACTAGAAGGTCGGGATCTCGGTGCGAGATTAGGCCGATATTTACCTCTCGTCCGATTCACGCTCTAGCAACGTACACACATTAGGAACAGGTCTTATACCTTGTCACTTCGACAGATGGAATACTCCTCGTCGACAGTCCAGAACACATAATTAAGTGCATCTATCTTCCGTACCTAGAATGGAGGCTTTACTTGCTCAAGGTATGTCGTACCCACTGATGAACTTTCCATTAGCCGAGCACCATGAATGCAAGCATATTGTGTTCACCTTAAATATATGTGCTCTGTCTTGCTTTGTAATAATGCTGCCAGTCACTCGAGTAAACCTAGTACTCTTGGCCCAGGTGTCTATAGATCCGGTCGTGATAGGGGGTCCGAGAGCGCGGCATTGTCTCGCAGTAGTAATGTCGAGAGGATGGAGCCGCGGCCGAAGGCTCTGTGCTCCTATAGTTCAGGGGCCGTCGACAAGAATAGTATATTAAAGGACGGTACTCCTTTGCCATGGTTCTCTCCCTTGATTGAGGCCCCCTATCTGCGTAAAGCGGTCAGTTCACGCCCTGCTGTATGATCTAGGCAGCGTGTAGACGTACACCTCATAGCGGATCAATATGTAGTCCTCTTTGATGGTCATTGACATAGAGCGGGTGCCAACTTTTGTGCTGTCTTCTTCGTGCTGCGCCCATAGCTATAGCGGTTGGCCTCAGCTTTCTTGCCAGAGTCTTCGGACAGCTGCTTTTTCCGGGCCCATCGTCGGGTAGAGCGAAGCGAAGAGTCCAGGCTAATCGCGTCATGAAAAGTGCGGCTTAGTTAGGAACGGCGAGAACTAACGAGCCGGAGAAGGAGACGGTGCACCGTTCCCCTTTAACCCTATGTCGTGTGCCATGTTGCAGCCGAATCAGGCTGTGCGTGAGCACGAAAGGGGGTCCCAAGTGAGTTTGATGTACAATTCTAATCGCTTCTCCGTGCCAAGCAGTCTAGCGGCGAGACTTCTGCTGTCTTGGCAGCCGAAGGTGATAGAAATCTGCCCCCAGCTCACTCGAGGCTCGCCTGGCCCCTGCCGCTTTAGCAAGTGCGCCGGGTGAGCAGGGGTGGTGCCGCACCCGACCTGGGTGATGCATCTGGGTGACTGCGCCCCCTTGGGGGTGAAGCTGCTGCCTGATTCCCACTTTATCAGAAACCATGACGTTGCTCTTTCACACCAAGGTCAGCGACCTTTGAATGTCTACTGGAAAAGCGGCGACGATGGAATTGAGATCCAATATCAACCTCGCTCCCTCAGATTATCCCTTCTGTCCTCAAGACTCTTAATCCCTTGTTCATTCTACTCTCCTTCTTCCTCCTCGCTCGCACCAGCTTGCGCAGCTATCCACTCCACCATTTCCCGTCTCGTGACTGTTTGCTCGGACCTGCATCCAAGGCTGCCCAAGGCTACCCAGCTGCGACGATCACTTTCAGCTCCAACGCCGCCGACCTCAGTCGAAAGGTTTCCCACCACGATCGCGATCGTGCTTCTTGCTTCATCATCCTCACCGGCATACCACACTCCGAAATCCTCATTCCTCTTCCCACGCTCTCCTAATCCTTTTCCAACCTTCCCCCCCTGGCCATCCCTACATTTTGCCGCTGCGCTCAGCTGGCGTTTTGGCTCGGCTTAGCTGTCCTGCGGCGAGCTGTAGGCAATCGCTGTGGCTATGTGCAGATCGCCACGAGTAGGCCACGCCGTTATAGTTGGCATACTGAGGTTTTTGCTTTCAGATAAAGTAGAATGCCTCTTGCCCTCTTCATCAACAATCAACGCTCATACAGCTTTTAGCACCCATTCAATATCGCTTCATTATGAAGGTTATTGATTGCCTCGAAGTTTGGAAAGAAGACGGAGACGACTGTAATTTTAATCATTTCTCGATCGTACTCATGAAGGGTACTAGGGTGTTCAAGGCACAAAGTCAAAGTGCATTTGCTGTCCACCAGGATATCGATATTGCAGAGCTCCGTTGCCCTCTGCTCCGCATCTTGACTGAGGATCTTTGGCCCCTGCTTAAGGATGATCTTACGCTTACTCCCTGTCTAGTACCAGATGAGGCCTTTTAAAAGGAGCCCACATTGGTTAGCTATAATCCACAGACGAGCATAGTTAAACCTCGCGAGTTGCTTCTCCATGAAGCCCAGATATGTGAGATTTTGCGGGAACATCCACATAAAAAGATCGCCTCCTACCTTGGTTACATCAGTGACGGAGGTTTGATCAAGGGTCTTGGTTTTATTAGATACGAGGAAACCTTATCGGACCGGTTAAGGGACCTCAACCGGCCTATAAACCTCTCCGAATGCCTGAAGGGCGTGAAAGACGGCCTTAATCACCTCCACAGCCTAGGATTGAACCATAATGATATCAACCCCCGGAACATTATGCTGAATAAGCAGGACGTGCCAGTCATCATCGATTTTAACTCATGCCAATGGGAGGGCGATACACCGTTGGGCACTAGTATACCAGGGTGGACTGACGGTCCAAAGATCACAAGGTCGGAGCGGAGGAATGATGATTTTAGATTAATGCAGCTTCGCAATACCTTACTTAACGCTACATAGCTCAGGTTAACGATGAAATGTCGCGGAGGCAAGCACAATTAAGGGAGTAATCTGGCACTTATTCAAAGAATAAAAAATGAGAATTAACTGTGCAACATTAGAGTCAAAAGAGTTTATGTTATATTGCTTTTGCCCTCTTGATCTATCTCTCTATAACTTAAATAATACTAGAGCCAAAGGAGCTAACACCATTATGTCATAAAATGCCTTACTGCTGCTACTGAAAATCTCTAACCCAGCCTCATTTCTTCTTGCCTATACTTGAATACTTGCACGCTAGGTTGCCGCAATCTCGCACCTTAACCCTATAAGCGCTGCCATCCTCTCTATATCATGTCGCCTAATCACAATAATTGACAAGTGGTGCAAGCTCAGACGCGAACATACTGAAGATAGTAAAAGCTTCCTGAACTGAAGTAGCTAACAAAGGACAGAAGAACCCACATCAGGCAATAAGCTTCTCAGTGAATTGAGATCAGGACGTGACTTCAGAGTATGAGCAACGAAGAGTGCTTGCTAGACACGTCAGCAGTACTAAGCCAAAGCTTCGTGAGATGGAATGCCTACGGAGGAGTGGCCTAGCAAGTAGAGAAGAATACCAGTCGGCTTAATACGTGAGAGGTAGAGGCGGTCTTAAGGAACAAAGAAAGGAATGGGGAACTCACCTTGATTTATAGAGGGTGGTTGATTATATATAAGCCACTTTCTCCTCACTGAAAAGGGGTCCGATATTATCTACAAGCTAGCGTTTCTAACCAATCGGCCTTCGATATTCAGGCAGCTCTGTAATCCGCCGTATAGAGGCGGTCAATACGACGTGATGAAAAGTTTTAAGCCGTAACACCAGCTGTATCTGGTGAGACTTGCGGATTGAGTGACATGGACCGATGGCCCGTGCAGCTATAGCCATAACCTGCGTACTACAACGCCATTTCATTGCCTCAACATGCATGAACTCGTTTTGTTGTCACTGCTAAAATATCATACGGCTTACTTTACAGTTTGTAAGTCTGCCTTGGCTCATGTCGTTCTTTCCCTTCTAGTAGTCATTGACCCACTCGCCATCGGGCTCTATCCGCCTGAGAATCCTGACCACAGACTGCCATTCTGCTGCTAACCACTGTACGACCTTGTCTGTCTCTTTGTCGTCCTTCTCACCGGGTCGCTCTTCAGCTATCTCGTGCTCTTTCGGTCTCTCGATCTCCAATAGATCAGCCCAGTATTCAACTTCAAATCTCCAAAGTGGATATCCGAAGGTCTTCTTAAATTTGGTCTTGATGCCTAGCAGGAATAAGCGCCTTCGTGCAAGTGAGAGCCGTTGCTGCCTAGACAGTTTCTAGCGTTGCCGTTTCCCTGATCTGAAGATCCGTCAGCTTTCTGCGCTTTGCTCTCATTGACGGCCCCAGCCATACTGGTAAGTGGCCAGTGCGTGTAAGCTGAGCCTTTTGTCATGGCTCAATCCACTAATCATGGGGTCCATATTCGTCATGGAGGAGTCAGGTTGGTGTACGACCTTAAGCAGAATGTCATTGATGGATCAATACTGACAAAGAGTGAGCAAAGAAGAGGTTGGCACAGCGGTCGAAAGTAATAGGCATAAGCCGAGGTGGCTGCACTACCTGGGACCCTGAGGAGTCTGGGGAAAGATCGGGAACCACGGGTTATTAGGACTCCACTTCTCTAAGAGACTTGGAGCTGACTATTGTACCACCCCCCATCGTACCAGCAAACTAGCGATCCTAATGGCTATAGCAAACGCCTGGCCCGAGACCAGCAAAGTAGATAAGGCCCGGACCAGATGTGGAAGTCTTCGCGTACTTGATATATAGAACTACTCCCAGTGGAAGCTATCTAGATTGCATACATGTGACATCTTACTCTGCCCTTGAACTTCTAAGTCGTTAGCATCACCCAGTGGACATATTCCCTATCAACACAAATATCACTATCCCAGGCCGAAGGGTGGAGCTACTCACTCGCATATAACACACGCTCAGCGTTAGGTTATGTTTTTATTGTTTCTGCGGCCGCTGAGGTGGTGCGTTGGTGATTCCAATGCGCCGAGCGTTCGCTGTGGACAATCCGGAAGCCGAAAAGTTGGTGGTCGGAGAGTCCATAGTTGTGATGACCCTCCAAGGACCAAGCTCTGATATACGGGGGTGGCGCAGATGACCCAGCTATTTTCAAGGTCTCCATTCGTTCCTCTGCTCGGTGTCGGACTTCGATCTTGCTCGGTGCCCAATTTCAGATCTTGTAATCCTTCAATGTCACCCTCCCACTCTTGGAACGGGGACAGACTCTCGAGGGACTTATCGATGCGCGCGTCGTGTATGACAGACGTCTCCCACCTGTGTTGGATCGAGATTTCCTACATCGTTGTCAGCTGCAATTGCCATAAAGAGAAAGCTGACGACTGACGGGCGGTCCAAACTTGTACCCCACCTCCCAGACGTCGATATTCAATATCCAAGTCCCGTCCCGAGCGAAGTGCGTCCACTGAGTCGCTTCCAACCTAGGTAGCGGTTGGGAAGATCGATCAGAATCTCTTGAGTGGCCGTCCAGTCGTCTTGGGGGAGAAGGGAGATTGGGAGCGCAAGATGTTTTGTGGGCTTGAAAGCGACGAAGTGCTTGCAGGGGAGTAGGGGTCGTGATCATCGCCAAGCGAAGAGTCCAATCACATGACGTCGCCGGATAACCTTTCCTTCTAAGGCTCTACCCGCGAAAAGAACTCGTTTCGCCCCACTATCACCGCTGACGGCTTACAGCGAATTTAGGCATCGGCTGGAGCAGTGTATGCGCTCCAGTGCATTCACTACTGATTTCCACCTCCAATAGCCCGTGTCATACAGGATCGTTGCGTCGAGACAACTCGGCTTCAACCGGCTAAACGGAATCCCACCCTGTTACTCTGCAATCAAAGCGCCTTTAAAACGACCTGAGCATAAGAACGGCATCCGCAGAGTCACAGAACATGGCTTCTCAGGCTGTAACTGAAAAATGTGCCCAAACGGCTCTTGACCAGCTTTTAAAGGAGGCAAAGGCGGCCGAAGAGACACTAAATACCCCATTCGAGTACCTACGTGGTTCGGACGCCACGGAAGAGGTTAAGCGTCAATGGTTTACAGTAAGTGCCTTGCTGACAATAAACAGTTAAGTGCTAAATGCAGTAGTCACCATCGAACGTACAACAAACGGCGCAGAAGCATGGAGTGGACGCGAAATCGATCGTCCAGGCCAACCTTATTTTTGCTAAACCGGTTCGCTACTTGGGTCAATCAGAACCCTTGAACTATCACGACCGTTGGAAAGCATTGTTTTGCCAAAGGCGACGAAGGATGACATCATCCAAGATCTCAAGAATTTCAAGCGCCCGTCGATGGTACACAAAACGGGGTTACCCCTATCGTCGAGGTCATCTATATTATGGAAAGCCTGGAACAGGGAAATCAAGCCTCGCCTCTGCACTTGCAGCCTACCTCCATCTCGAGCTATATATAGTGCCCATTAACGACCCCAAGATCGATCAAGAAACCCTCGCAAAAATGTTTCGGCGCCTCCGTGACCCCTGTATAGTCCTTCTCGAAGATATAGATGCTCTCAATGCTACAACCACCGAGCGCGGATCCTCGAAAGCGTCCCAGTCCGGGCTTACCAACCTATCTGCACTTCTGAATGTCCTGGACGGCGTCGCCGCGCAAGAAGGCATGATCCTTATCATGACATCAAATCATTTGGAGGCATTAGACGAGGCTCTAGTGCGACCTGGGAGAATTAACAAGAAGGTGCATTTCACGAATGCCTCATAGTCCGGGCTGAATGATCTCTTCCTGGTTACCTACCTCTCCGACGCTAATGAAGAAATACATAATACACCAGCCATCGACAATGAAAAGATTCCTACACCTGTGATCAACAACGAAGAGATTCACAATCTCGCAGAGCGATTTAGTACTCTACTACCATCAAACGAGTTTATAGTGGCAGAAGTTCAGGGATATCTGTTTCATCACAAAGAAGATCCGCATGGTGTATTAGCAGGCGCGGCCGCATGGAGCGAGCAGAAAGCCAAAGAACGCTTAAGCCTTGCAGCCGAAGGATCTTTGGAGGATCAGGAAACCGACCTTGAGAGTGATGAAAGCGTTCAACCAGTATCAACGGGGTGAAAAGGAACGATAAGGTGAACCGGGCATGTTGCGGAGCGAGACTCATTATTTAGAAATAACGGCTAGATAAAGAAGAGGAAGCAGTAAGAGGCTGGACAGGACTACAACTTTTGCGAACCTTTTGATCCCCTTCGTGTAATTCAATCGCGGTACTCTTGTATGAAGTTCGTACAAGGCGCCTAATAATAAGATGTTGAAGATAAAGAAACCGAGCAGGCGTTGCGATGGCTAAAGCGGTGTAGAATTCCATGATAGGAAAGGAGACGATAAGACAAAGATCTATAATAGATCAGTGGTGAAGTCATGGTTATAGGTGTAATAATTGTTTGATTGCGGATCGGTAAGCCAAGCCGGCAAACTTGCTTCTTTTAGGGGGGTGCCTCTTATCCCTAAGCACGCGCTAATACGAGGTAGTACTTTGCTCCCTTTTCACCCTACGCACCTGCGCCTACTAACGTTCCCCCCTGGGTAGCGGAAAGCCCCCCGTGCCGGAATGAATCCATTGTTCAGACATCTCAAATCTCTTCCCCGCATTTCTATCAAATTATGATTAAAATGATTAGTTTCTTGAGACATTTTTCTCTAGATGATAGTCTGTAGCCAAAAAAATACAGCGGTCTTTATCACGTAGTCGCTCGTTCCTTGTCAAGCATGCAGAACTGCATTGGCTTTACACCCCTACTGTACTACAATTATCCTTAGAATTTCAAATTTCGGAGTATTGAACTAATAGTTCTATGATAAAAGAAGATCGTCCTAGCTTTAAAGATACTCAGCCCTTGAAAGCATACACTCCGAATTAATCCGTGCAGATGGGTCTGTAGCGTATCTAGACATTTGGGTTTAGCGCGCTTACGCAGTAGCGTATTAAATAGCTAGCTACCTGTATTTTACTCAACGATACACCTAGCTAACTCATCGTGTAGCGCTCTTCTAGAAACATCTATACGCGGTCACGTGTTGGAAACCCCGACGTGCGCACGCATTCACTTGAATGGACTAAGCTAGTCTCAATGCTAACAGTAAGTTGACCTATCGTAAACGAAGCTTTTGTTTAAACGAAGCAAAAAGGCCCCTCTTTCTTGGCTCCGAGGATACAGCATGATATGATGCTTCATCTAGTCGGCCTCGCTCTCCTTTGGTAGTTGCCGGATCATTTGCTGCAGAGCAACTAGTCCTGGGTTCCTGTATCTGCCATTCCGTAAATGCCGTGGCAGAAGACAATGTATAGGGATGATTAGCACCTAAGATTCGGGTTTGCAGATGTATACATTCATCCATTAAATCGATAGCCTTCACATTTCGGCCTTGCTCTTTCCAGGTGAAAGCCAGATTACCCATACTGGTCAGCGTGTCGGGATGCTCCTCGCCCAATACCCTCTTCCTTATCTCCATTACTTGCACCCCCAGCTCTTCGGCCTCCTTCCAGCGTCCTTGATTCCTATGTGTCGAGGCCAGATTGGCTATGCTGCTCAGCGTGTCGGGATGCTCTTTGCCTAGTACCCTCTGGCTTGTCTCCATCACTTGTATTTCCAGCTCTTCCGCTTCCTTCCAGCGTCCTTGATTCCTATGTGTCGAGGCCAGATCGGCCATGCTGCTCAGCGTGTCGGGATGCTCTTTACCCAGTACCCTCTGGCTTGTCTCCATCACTTGTATGAACAGCTCTTCCGCTTCCTTCCATCGGCCCCCTAAGCTATATGCTAGGCCTACCATGCCTATACTGCTCAAAGTCTGGTTATGCTCTAGACCAAACACTTTCTTCCTCACCTCCATCGCCATTTCGGACAGGTGGACGGCCTCAATTATACTCCCTTTTTTCCACGCGTACCAGGCTGCGTTGTATACTAGTAAGGCCCATTCTCTCAATGACCGGTCCCCCTCTGGCCGTTGTGTGACTGCAGATTTCGCATGGGGAAAGAGTGCTTGGCAGTACGTCCAATTCTCGTGCTCTCCGGTCGGGAACTCGGCGGAAAGGTTCTCGATATAACGCTGCTTCCATACTTCGAGTTTTCCATTGGCCTCCAACCATTTCCGCGTGGCCAGTTGTACCAGTGCATGCATTTCAAAGGTCCTGTCTGCACCGACGGAGAGGAATGAGTAGTCCCTTAACGTCTGCACGTCGTCTTCAAACCCGTCGTCCTCGCTGCATTCCGATGCACCATCTTCATCATTTTCCTCTTTATCTCTACTATCATGCTCATCGCGCTCTTCCTGGTTTCTAAGACCATTTTCACCTTCGACTCGCTTCCGAACTAAGGCTTCTGGGATACCCTGTCGGTCAAAGAAGCTCATTAGCGACAGCAAGTCGGCTGCCGATGGCCAAGTCCGACGGATATATTCGAACGAGATCTGCCATGTGATGATAATGGAGTTTTGGGCCTGCCAGTCTCTCCGGAGCTGGCCTCCCTTATGATTTAGAAGGCTTGTCCTCCTACGATCGCTCTTCTGGAAGTCTTCGAGATATCGCTGTACGGAACACCGCGGTGCCCTCTGAGAGATATATGCCGCCGCTTGAATAATGGCGAGTGGCATAAACTCCAATGCTGCTGCTAACTCCGCAATATTATCGCCTTGACCGAGCGACCCTAGCTTCTTCTCGAACAGTACCAGCGCCTGCGCCTGGGCCATCGGTTGTACTGCTATAATATCTTTCTCTTCCACCAGCTTCAACGCAGCGGCTTGGCTCCGACTGGTGATCAGAATCGACCCATTCTGGCTCTGGGGGAGATACGCTAACATCGGCTGTCGGCGTTCACTATCTATACTAGTCCTTTGTCCTCGCTGACCAGCGTGTCCAGCTTCGGAGAGGAGATCAGTATCGTCGAAGTTATCAAGGATAAGCAACCACCGCCCATTATTTCCGTCGCGCAACCAGTGACGGACAAGTTCGAAGACATTCACTTTGGGATCCTGCCGCCTGGGAATCTGGACATAATTAGCAATGTCCCAAAAGCTCTGCTCGAACCGTGCCGTGCTCCCGGCATGCGCCCAGAGTACCCACGTCCCGGGCGACTGTTCTCTGGTTCGATAGCCGAGTTCGATAGCGAGCTGCGACTTCCTGGCCTGAAGTCAGTATTTTGGCCCGCTGTATTTGGTACCTGCTTGTCTTCGCTTACCCAACTCCGCCCAAGCCCACGAGCGCCGTCCGAGACGCCGGCAAGGCGCATTTCCGATGAAGCTGCTCAAGGATGGTTCCGCGATCGACGAAGTCAGGGTCCCGCCCAAACGGGATACTTGACGAAGGGCACGGTAGTATCGCTAGCGTTACACTCAGCTTCGACAGTGCTTCCAAGATGCGGTCACCCGTAACGACATGCCGTGTCGTCTGGTGCAGTACCAAAATATCATTGTTTCCACATATCTTCTCCAATGCTCGCTGTATTTTATCTTCTTCGGCCAGACTCTTTAACGCTTTCAAGGCCCGCTCAAGCTTCGAAGCATCATCTGATGGAAGGACTTTAGATAGAGAGATCTGTATATCGGATACTTGTTTAGAAGTGTCATCGACGACTGCTTTCAGGGCGTTAGTCGTATTATCTGGGAAGCGGCCACCCTCTACCTGGGACTGGATCTGTTGGAGTGTTGCTGTCAACAAAGGCAAGCGGGTCGACAGAGAACGAAACGACTCGGGGACTTCTGAGGACTTGGAGGTAAAATCGTGTAGTCGAGAGACGACTTTGGCGCTGAGGTCGACTAGAGTGACGATAGACGCGACGAGTCCAATGATAGCAACTGCTTCAGTCATATCCGTGAAACGAATGCTTACCTATATGCCGATAACAGGAATAAGAACGACATATGCTTTGATATGCACAACTTGTATAAAAGACCGAACGAAGGTGCATTTTGCGATAGATAGAAAGCTGAGATGATTTGGTCAGTATAGTGGCGCAATCGCAGCTCAGCCTCATGTAGCTGAACCTAGTAGGCCCCGCAGGCACGCATGGACAGCTGCGCTCGTCACAAGGGCCCAGCCACAGGGTCACCAGCCACAGAATCGGCTTGGCTCGCTTATATACATTAAATTACACGCTCTTTATTACGTGAGACGTTGGGGGGCTGTTTTGTACTGATCGGGATGGTAACGCAGTGGTCGGAGAGTACCAATCAGCGTACGACGTTGCATTGATACGGGGTGTAATGGCCGCTACAAGGCTGACAATGACTTCTCAGCGTTCCTATAGAATTCTAAGACTTGAAGAAGGGTTATTTATGAGTTCCGAAAATGGTACAAGCTTAATAGTAGTTCAGTGGTAGACGAGTACTGTTACGCTACGAAAAAGAGGCTCGCCGCAAATCAGGGGGCCGGCGATAATGCGAATGTAATTTTCCAGTAGCTGGTCTTAGAATTGTTCAGGATTGGCCGCAACACAAAACCGATGTAAAACTACGGGAGATTTTCATGCGTTCACAAATTAGAGTCGCTTGAAATCAAAGTACCTGTGGTTTGTCTCGTAACGGGGTGCGTCTCGCGACCCAGGGACGGATGTTATAGATATAAGGGACAGATATGCAGAAACCACGAGCGGGCAACCCACGTAAACCGCAACGCTTCCACGGGCGAAGACGTAGAGCGGCGGACACAGAAACTTTTCGATGGTTGCAATAGATCTTGTGCTATCATTATTGACATCTAATAAAAGCACTGATTTATGAACTGCTATTTCCGTTCGCAGAATTATCTTCAGCTTCCTTATAAAATTATGGTCAATGTGCCATTGTTCTTAAGCCATTTCTCCACCAGGATTCGATCTGCAGCGAGAGAAATACCGCGGTCTTGGTCATGCTGTCGATTATTCCGTCTATAGCGTCGTGCACCTATTAGCGCTGGCGCTTAACAGTTAGGAACTGGCACCGACTTCACAAGCCACTAGCCCTTCATAGCCACTGAGAACCCCTAGATAACATAGAACTACTCATAATGCTTCATATGCGTAATAATATTATACAAGGATTTGATCCGTGTTTATAAGGCCTTTGATTCTTCCACAACTGGCGGAAATCTTGGCCCATTTTTGCCGCCCAAGCACCGTCATACAGATACAAGCCGTTAATAGAATGCTGATCTGATAGAACAGGATAGATTAGGCAGAATGAATTCGTCACACGGACTTTGTACTGATTCTTCGCAAAATTATTCAACGTTATTGTTCGGGTTTCATCGATAGGGTAGAGACCACCACTTCCACCCAACATACGCATCTTGCAAAATCTGCCTCAAGCATCTCTCTAGATATGAGACGACGGATTGAATAATTAAATCGTCGCACCCAGTGTTATTTTACGCCCGTTGTCTTCTGCGATATTTGATCCCTTGACGGACAGACCTCTAGCCCGGGACCTGCTTTAGCTAGCTAAGTCGCAGCCGTACCTTCGGCTTGGGCCCAGGTTTAGGTTGGCGGATCCGAAGTGTGATGCGAGGTTTATTGGTCATGACTGGGATGTTTTTCGTCGTCGTTTTTTGAGCCGCTGGACTTCGGATTCGAGTTTCAGAAATTGTGAATCTCGTCTAATGGCATCTTCTTTTTCGGCTAGTAGTTTAGTAGGAAGGCCCTTTTCGCGAAATTTCGCAAAGGATTAGAAATAGTCGACGTGGTCATGCTAGGCGACTTCATCTAAGAAAGCGGATTTCCTATAAATAAATAAGGTATTAGCCACGTAGCTTTAGCCGTAGACACGAAGATCGGTCTAGTTAATATATTAAGATCGTTCGACTTCGGTATACCTCGCTATATAGTCTATTATTAGTAAGATCGTATTCTAGACGTTTTCTAATACTACTAACCATTAACCTTCTTGCCGAGGTAACGGCGTATAGTATAAACTATTATATTTCTAAAGTATCTTAAGAGATTAAGTACCGATTTAAGGATATAATCGAAGGTTCTCTTTAGAAGCGGCTCATTAGTGACACCCTATTATATAGTAGTATTACGAAGGATCGGTAGAGTTATAATAGAATCTTTCCATTAAAGAGGAAGCTCGTCATCGCCGTCAGGAATTTATAACTACTAAAGATCGTCGAAAGAATCGATATCCTAGATAGCGTTATCTGCGCGAGCTAAAGCTAGTAGGAATTAGGTGTTATTATAAAGTAGTATACTATATTAACTAGTTAATACGCTATATCTATTAAAGTAAAACATCGTTAGTTAAATAGATTAAATATATAATAGAAAGGGATAATATATAATATTCTCTAGGTCGCGATTATTTTTCACCTAACGCTAGTTAACTTAATATATCGCTTTCTACCTACTACTTAGGATGCGTTTTAGAATAAGTTTAATATCCTATGAAAGTTTAGTGATACTTACTACCAATCGTCCTACTAATATTTACCTAGTATTAAAGACCCTTCTTACTATTATCCTTATTATTAGGGAAGAAGGCATTAATCCTCGCGCTAGTCCAGTAGAAGACCGTAATAATAAAGGGAGTTTAAACTTTATTACGTAGATAGATGAAATAATTATCATCAACGGTCTAAAATATAATAGTAAACTGGACTAGTTCCTTTTTATTAAATAGATACTTAGGCTTCTTTTTATTTATGACTAGGCCTTCTTTAATTAAAGTATTCCTGACCTACTAGTATACTTCCTTTCAGCTTAGAGTTTAGATCTTAGTACGGAATATACTCATATTATAGACTGCATATCTATCTTTTTCTTTAATACGGCTGCCGGTCACCTGAGCGAATCCAGCGAAGAACTACTCCGCGAAAGTATTCATTAAATCCGCGGTGACGAGTTTATTTTCGTCGTCGATGATCCTATCGCTGATAGAGGCGATAAAACGAAGGAAGTCTTTAATAATAGTAAGATCAAGAGGAGGCAACCCTTCCCGAAGTCTCTGGGCTCCTGCGGTGTAAGAGACATCGACGGCGGCTTGCTTATCAGATACTGCCTCTCCTACGTCGGATTTACGTTTCTCGATAAGAGCCACCCATCTACCAACGTAGTCAGTAAAGGCAACGTAAAAGGATTAAGCCGACGTTAGCACTTACTTTTCATAGCGTTTTAGAGCGCCGTTCTGGTCTTTGAGAGTCTTTGGTACGTAGGTCGTGCTGTCTCTCTTGCCATCCTCTGCTCGGTGCGCTCCTTGCTTATAGCCATTGGTGATCGCTTTCTCCCATAGCTCTTCCGGCGGCACTTCTTTCCGACCTATGGTCTTGAGGAGCAAACAAAATGGTAGGGAATGAGCGTGGGTGGAGATGAGAGTTGCGATTGGAAAGAAGGGGGAACTGCTCCTCTTTATGCCCTATCTCAGCGGCCATTTCTGGAGCCCACCAGGCTGTGCAAGGGCGAGCGCGCATCTTCATGTTCGAACGTGGGGGGTTGGGTGAGTTGGTAGGTGAGACGAGAGCGCATCATCTCGAAGGACTGCAAGTCGCGCGACGATCACCCACGTCGCGCGACGTTAAGGCGGCGCTCACCCGAGTCCCAAGGGAGGGTGAGGCCGGGGCAGATTTCTGTCTCCTTGGCCCCGACAGCTCCTGACTCTACTTTCGTCGTGCCGTATGCTTCTTTGTTCAAGCCAGGCATCCTCTTAGGACATGTCCATCGGGTCCATCAACTTCTTGCGTCTTCTGTGATTGATTGACCCTGGGGTAGTACGATTCCCGCACTCGATTCACTGTTCGTACCACCCATGAAACCAAATCGGATTCCCAGTGATCAGGGATGTCACGCGAGGCACAAACCTCCAGACATATGAAGCCAGAGCTTTCAGGCATTTAGTCGCCTTTTTGACAAGAAATATTTCAAAGAGCTCACCGAGTCCATCCGCCATCTCTACGTCGACCCCGCAATGTCCGGCCTCGAAGTCGGTTCTGCCTCAAGCCAGGATATCCCGATACCTCTACCAGATCTCGGTGCAGGTCTGACAGGGAAACCTGCCCACCCGCATCCAGCAGGCCGAGTCAAATATGGCATCTCCGTTCAAGGCATCCGCATGTTACTGTTCGCAACGTGGGTCAACACGGTCATCTTCAGTATCCATGCAACTCAACTTCTTGGCTCTCCTATCTATTGCATCAACAAGGATTACTACTACGCATATATGTCCCTTACCAAGCAGTCCTTCGGTCTGCTCATAACCACGGGAACAGCATGGTTCAGCCCCACCACCGTCAGAGTGAGTGGCGATCGAAGCGTACGAGGACAGTTGCAGCAAACAGAAGATGGACGGCTGCAGACGGATTTTCCGGAACGACTGGTGATGATCGCAAACCATCAGATCTATACCGACTGGCTATATCTTTGGTGGGTGGCGTACACAAATAGAATGCATGGACACGTCTACATCATTCTGAAAGAGTCTTTGAAGTACATACCTTTCATTGGTCCCGGAATGATGTTCTACGGATTTGTATTCATGGCGCGCAATTGGACAAAAGACAAGTCGAGACTAAAGCATCGGCTACAGGTGCTGAACCAGAGCAGCCATGGCGGGCCAATGTCAGGTTCCGCACATCTTGATCCCATGTGGTTGATGATCTTTCCGGAAGGAACCAATCTTTCCGCCAACACCAGGAGAGGCAGTGCCAAATGGGCCGAGAAACAAGGAGTCAAGGATCTGCAGCATGCGCTCCTTCCGCGGAGTACTGGTCTGCATTTCTGTCTTTCGGAGCTGAAGGGAACAGTGGATTGGGTATATGATTGCACTGTCGCCTACGAGGGCATACCGTAAGTCTCAACCAATGCACGAGAGGCACTTGCTGATTGGCAATCAGTCGAGGGGCCTATGGCCAAGATCTGTTCACTCTACGCTCCACATTGTTCCAAGGTCGTCCGCCAAAGTCCGTGAATATGTACTGGCGTCGCTTCGCCGTGTCTACCTTACCAATCGATGATCCCAAGAAATTTGAAGCATGGCTGATGAAACAATGGCAAATCAAAGACAATCTTCTCGAACAGTACGTACAAAATGGCCGCTTCCCCGCTGATGAGGGCCACCATTCTGAAAAAGAGCTCGCAATCAATGGCAATACTGGTACAAAGGTGCCGAAAGGTGCGGGTTTCATTGAAACGGAAGTCAAGCTTGCTCAATGGTATGAGATAGGGCAAATATTTGTAGTTCTGGCTGCGTTAGGGCTTGTGTTTAACATAGGGGCGAAGCTGTGGAATCTCGTTATCTATGGTACGTTGATAGGGCGGGGATAAGAGGGTCTCAGGATGCTTGGTGGCGCTGATGCTATGATATTGACATGACTGATGCATGACGATCAAGAGTTGGGATTACGGGCGAGAATATGGGCATTCCTGTACCATTTAAAGGTACAGGAGTCTTTCGTGGCGGAGAACGGGGCGCGCGAGGGGCGGCAGATCTTCGGCGGTCAGCCACAACGCTAGTCCAAACGATCACTAGCTGCACGTGCGGAAAAACAATTGGCCTTTCGATTCTGAATCTCATTGAGCTCGTTCTTTCAACAGGACGATATCTCGCATTTACCAAACACTTTCTCCTCACTACTTCTACAACGTCGCATCACCTTCTCCTTTGTCGCCTATGAAGAACTCTACAGGAAAAGATGCGCTCTCAATTACGCCGCCAATAGCCAATACCAGCGTGTAATAGGCTCGTGCCTCCTTCGACCACCATCCAAGGGCGCCTGCCTACACTTCCAATAACCTCACGGTCGCGTCAACTGCCCATCATGGGGCCCCTCCTCAATGGCTATGCGAACGGAAATCGGCAACTCCCCTCCGAACCCACCTCCGAGTCCGTCCGCTTCTCCGACATTCCCTCTGCTCTCGATATCCAGGTCTCTGGCGCTGAAGAGGGCGAAGCTGTCGAGATCAGCTTAGAGGAACTCCTTGATGACCCTACTGAATTATGTACGCTACTTGAAAACGAGAATGCGGAGAAGAGGGTATGGATGATCATTGCACTAGCATACGCACGACAGGGAAAGGTCGATCTTGCTATCGACATACTACACAAGGGCCTGGGATCGCTGAGCAGAGGTAGTGCGAAAGAGAAGCTGGGGCCGCTGGGGCTGCTGTGCTGGATGGTCTTGAACAAAAGCAGGCATGCGCCGCGGGTGTTACAAGAAGGTCAAGTGGCTGGCGAGGTCAAGACGAAGGATCATTGGCTTCAAGCTGCTACAGCAATACTGAACGAGGCAGCACGCATCAACCCAGCCTTTCCTCCCTTGTACCTAGCCCGTGGTGTGCTATACCTCCTTCGCGCCTCATTGCAACCTCCCTCGAAGCCTGTTGGGCCTGGCACCATAGATCATTCAGAAAGAGTAGAATCGCTGCGGCAAGCTCTCAAATGTTTTGAGGATGCCGCGAGAGTCTCAAGTGGAAGAAATATGATGGCTGTCATGGGCACGGCAAGAGCACAATTCTCTTTGGGAAGATATACGGAGGCTTTGAAGGGTTATCAAGAGGTTCTCGCCAAGATGCCCCATCTTCAAGACCCAGATCCCAGGATCGGTATTGGATGCTGCTTTTGGCAGTTGGGATACCGAGAAGAGGCGCGGGAGGCGTGGGAGAGAGCATTGGAGCTTGTGAGCAATATCGCGCGCACTCATTGAGGGCTACTTACTGATGATGGTATCAAGACTCCTGACTCGTCAGTTGCCACCATTCTGATTGGTCTCTACTACCTCCATGACAGTTCGAATTATAACAGCAAAGACCCAGCCTTCGCCCCAATCTACAAAAGGGCGATGACAGAGTACACTCAGAAGGCGTTCAAACTGAGTAAAGATACTCCTCTCACATGTGCCACTTTTGGCGGCTACTTTCTGCTTCGAAAGAACTGGCCTACCGTGGAGACGCTTGCACGGAGGGCCATTGAACTGACTGACGTCAATGCCATTGCCAGTGACGGGTGGTACCTCCTTGCCCGCAAAGAACACTCGCAAGAGAAACCAGACTTCTCAAAAGTGAACGACTTCTATGGCAGAACAGACGCTGCGAGAGGAGGCGGCGACAAGGGCTACGTGCCAGCAAGACTGGGACTTGCTCAGGTTCAGGTCCTGCAACAAGACATCGATGGAGCTAAGTTCAGGCTTGAGAAAATCACACAAAACTCAAAGAGCATCGAGCCGATGATGCTTCTCGGAGCTTTGTACGCGGAAGACGTTTTCGCCAATCAGGCTGCAGGTAATAGAGAAGACAAAACATCAGAGTGGAAGAAAGCCACGGCGCTTTTGGAAGCCGTTCGCTTGACTTGGAAAGATCCGCAGAAGAAATTGCAAGTCGATCTTTCAGTGCTTGTCTATCTAGCTCGATTATACGAAAGCGATCAACCAGACAAGGCGATGCAATGTCTCCAGCAAGTCGAGAAGCAGAGCATAGAGGACCTCCTAGACCAGCAAAAGAAGCCCAAGGACGCTGAGATCGACGAGAGTACCATGGCCAGACTGCGCGAAGAGTTGCCTCCGCAATTGCTTAATAACTTGGGTTGCTTCCAGTATCAGCATGAGAAGTATGACTCGGCTAGAGATCTTTTCCAAACGGCGCTAAATGCACTGGTCAAATTTGGAGAACGGGACGACACCATCGACACCGATGCACTTGTCACAACCATCAGTTACAACTTGGCTCGAACGTATGAAGCAGCAACGCTTTTGGATGATGCGAGGCAAGTTTACGAGGGGCTTCTCGCACGACATGCTGACTATACTGATGCACGGACACGCCTCGCCTATATCGAACTTCGCCAAAACCCTACAGAGGATGGTCCCAAAGCCGTCGCTGCGCTAAGTGAAACCGATGGCTCTGACCTTGAGGTACGAGCACTCCTTGGGTGGTACCTCAGCAGATCCAAGAAGCGTGCAACGAATGTAGCCGAAGACCAAGAGCAACGGCACTACAAACATACGTTGCAGCTTCACGAAAAGCATGATCGATATTCGCTTACAGGTATGGGCAATGCCTATGCGACATATGCTCGTGAGATGAGGCGCAATACAGATAAAGAAAAGGAGAAACGGAGCGCTGAATACCTCAAAGCTGTTGGCTACTACGACAAAGCGCTGCAATTAGACCCGAGGAATGCTTATGCTGCTCAAGGCATAGCCATTGCATTGGTCGAAGATAAGAAAGATCTGACTTCTGCTGTCCAAATTTTCTCCAAAATTAAGGACACGGTGCGTGACTCTAGCGTCTTCATCAACCTCGGTCACGTCTTCTGTGAGCTCAAACAGTATTCAAGATCCATCGAAAACGTACGTCCCTCATACCATCAAGCTCAATAGCATAGCTGACTGAAAGTATAGTATGAACTTGCCCTCCATAAAGACCGCGCCTCGGACCCTCAGGTCCTTGCTTGCCTCGGCCGCGTCTGGCTTCTCAAAGGCAAACAAGAAAGAAACCCCACCGCGATGAAAAATTCCCTTGACTACTCTCGCCGCGCCCTCGCCATCGCCCCCTCGCAAATCCACTTCAAATTCAACATCGCCTTTGTTCAAATCCAGCTCGCACAACTGATGTACACACTCCCCGAGTCCCAACGCACGCTGCTCGAAGTGCAGTCTGCTTCTGAAGGCCTCGACGACGCCATAGAATCTTTCACGGAAATTGCGCAAGCGAGCAATCCGCCATACCCGAAACATGACATCGAGCAGCGCGCTAACATGGGGAGAAATACTATGCGCAGACAGCTCGAACGTGCTGTCCAATCACAGCGAGATTATGAGAACAAGAATGCTACAAAATTGCAAGAAGCGAGAGAGCTTCGCGAGGTAGAGTTGAAGCGGAGGGAGGAAGCGAGATCCAAAGCCGAAAAACTCGCGGCAGAGGAAAAGAAGAAGATTGCCGAAGAGCGATTCAAAATGCTCGAGACTAGTCGCAAACTAGCCGAACAGCGCGCCGAAGAAGAACGTAGGAGAGAAGAAGCCGAGATGACGGTAGACTCCGAGACCGGCGAGCGTATCAAGCGGAAGAAGAAACCTCGCGCTGCTGCTGGGCAAGGCAAGCGCAAGAAGAAGGGCGCCGAGGACTCGGACTCCGAATCCCAAGTTGATAGCGAACGGCCTCGGCGAACGAAGAAGGGAAGGAAGAGCGTGACAGAGAGTAGTGCCGTTAGTAGCATGGACGAGAGCGCAAAACCGAAGAAGAGGAGGAAGTTGGCAAGGAAGGGGGGCAAGGAGGATAAGTTCAAGAGCTCGGAGATGGTCGTGGATAGTGAGGATGATGATGTTGCTGCTGTTAAGGATGGGGATAGTACTGCAGGTGACGAGGCCGCATCGCCTGCGGATACGGCTATGGATGAGAGACCGAATGGTGATGAAGAGGATGAAGAGGAGGAGGAGACGGCCTCGAGACGGAGAAAGAAGCCTGTAAGGCGCATTGAGGAGTCTGAGGAGTCTGAGGAGTCTGAGCATGAAGATGAGGAGACGGAACCGAGGACTACGGCGGAGCAAGCGGCGGGTGAACCGAAGGGCAATGCGTTTGCGGATGCGGATGTCTCGATGGTTGACGAGAGTGTGGGCGCTGCTGGGGATGCGAACACGGTTGAGTATCCTGGTGGCGCGCTGGAGGAGGCGTATGGAGAGGAGAAGGAGACTGAGGGAACGGGTGATAGACATTGAGGTGCTGGGATTGGCATTGGCGTTTCTGACAAGAGGTATGGGGCATAGATATGATGCTTTTGGCTGTACAATAGGAAAATGGCCCAGATAGTGCAGCGATCTCTGCGATCTGCTTTTTGGTTTGCTGGTCATCTCTGTACCGCTCGCGTTCGAATACATCATATTGGGTTCTCTCATTAAAGAGAGGAATTGACGGTCCTAGGATCTTGAATCGGAAAAGCCCATTTCGATTTATTTATCCAAGTCGGATTTTAACCTCCTATACACGCTCTCGCGGGTGACCAAAATGAGGTTTGGAGTCCTCGAATGTACGGATTCTTGTGTTGCTCATGAGACTGTTTCAAGTATGCCAAGACGCTATCCCCGATCCAGATTTCCGATACGGAGGTACGCCATCCTACTCCCAAAAACAACTCCGTCCATCACAAGCTTTTTCTTTTTCTGCTACCGACACATTGACATTGACATCTACAACCAAAACCCTATGACTTATTACATACCAAATCAATAGATAAAGATAGCGGTAAGTATGATTAATACTAACATACACTCCCTACCTATCTATCAATACCCTCTCCTATCTCTATTGCATCAATATTCTGATACATAATCCACTATCTCATAACCATACAATTCCAAACCCTCTCCTCTCCTCATAGCGATCGAAAGACATTAGCGTAACGTCATATTACCCATAGATACTCAAAACAATAGAATAGTAAAAGATGCTATCCATGCCATGCACGTAGACATGTACGTAGGTATTTGAATTAGAAGTTAGAGAGTGTATGTAAAAAGCACAGATTGGCCCAGGCTGCTGGAAACCAATGTGAAGGGACGGGCTCGCAGAGCAACATGCCCCAACGATGCTGATATGGGCCTTCAGAACTTATTGACAGGAGGCGAAGGAAACAAGCTATAACTCGCTCGCTTCCCCGTTCGTGACGACAAGCTCGACGCCGAACTCGTCGACCTCATGCGCCCTACGAACTTGGGTTGTGGCGGCGGTGGAATGGCGTACTCCGTGCTCAAAGATGTAGCATCCGAACAGGCTCTATCGCGGAAAGCGGGATGGATCTGTAGCGGATCTCTCTCCTCCGGGGTCGAGACCTTGGATAGGATGGATTTCAGCGCAATGTCCTTGGCGAGGCTGGGGCTGCATCGGCGTTGGGAACCGTCGCCAGGGGCATCGCTTGTGTTGAGCAAGGCGATGTGACCCGCAAGCTGGTCGGTGCTGACGTCGGACTTTTCATTGCTGATGCTTTGGATGAGCTCGGGTAGACTGCCGACAGAGCCGGCATTGCGTTGGCGACGTGCAGCGGCGTTAGCCTGAGAGAACCAGAAGCTCTCCTGAGAGCTGCTCTTGCTGATTGGGGAGCGGCTGCTTCGTGGAGAGTTGCTTATCGTTGAGCCATCGACGCGGGCAGGGTGGAAGGGGAACGGGAGCTGTTGTTCTGAGGTATCATGTGAAGTGACCATCTCTGTGTACATATCGTCAAAGGACGACTCGGCTCCAGAGTCATCAGGCATCACTAAAGGGGCGACGTTCGAGGATGCCGACCATCCTTGTCGATTGGGATCGGACGTTTTTGTCGAGAGTGCGGGCTCTTGGTATTGTGAGGGAGTAACCGCTTCTGGGATGCTGCTGAAAGAAGACTCCGCGGAGGTCATTGTAGGAGATAGCAAGTCGGGCAGGGATGTCTGCAGCGGCAGCAGTGAAGGCGGAGAAGATGAGTAGCTCGAGGAGGAACGTCTGTGCGCCATCAGGTCGTGGTTGGGAGAGATACTGACATCTGCGAGCCTGTTTATAGCAGAGTGGGAGCCAAATCCAGCGGATTCCACAAGGTTATCGACAGTCTCTGCGTGCACATTGTTTGGGTCCTCGGAAGTGGAAGCAAGATCCCAATCAAAGTTGCAATCGGCTTCAGCTTCATGTTCATAGCAATAGTCAATGACGTCCTCCCACGAGTCTTCCCTCCGTAGCGAAATCCGTCTAGAAGCTCGAGGCCGGGCAGGGATTTCCTCTCTGTGCTCATCCACGCGGGGTGTTGCAAAGCCAATCGGTTTGATGATAGGTCTTGCCAGCCATTCGTCGTCTTCCTCGTCCATTTGCTTCAAAACAGACCGCCGAGGCGGAGATGATTTGGCGCTGGGGAAGGATTTCGCATGGCGTACTGAAGACGTGGGGCTTGTTGGGCGGACAATTGACGTGGCGATAGAGCTTCTCTTCCCTTCGGACGATTCGTCCTCTTCGGGAACACCGGCGAGTTCCGTTCTGATCAGTGAAAAGGGTGGTGGTTTGATTGAATGTGCCGTATCATCCGGTGTTGTCACAGCGTGCGGTAATGAGGAATCGTAAACGGCGTCGTTCCTCGTAGCGATTGTGTAGTCTACTGGTTCGGATTCTGGACTGGCGGTAGGTGGATGGAAGGTAGGATTGTTGGGTGATTCGTGATAGGATGTGAAGAAGTCGGGAGCAAAGTTGCGAGATGACGTTCGGGGCGGAGGTGAGGTGGGAGAAGATTGCGCGGAGTGGTATCTGCGACTTGGCTGCGAGAAGTTCTCGACTGACCTACCGTGTGACATTCTCCTCGCTGGAGATGTCGAGCTGTAATCATGGCTATGTCTCTGACTTTGCTCTCGAGCGGGACTCTCGGGTGGGGAATTTCCAAACCCCGTCCGGGGTGGTGACGATGTTACCGAAGCCTGTTTCTCTGAGACGTATGCCCCTTGTTCTATGTCATTTGCCTTTATGCCTCGTAGCTCGCGTCGAGGTGCCTGTGAGGCACGAATCGCGGAGAACTCCGACACGAGATCATTGTAATTGGTGTCTTGTATTTTTTGAACATGCTGTGGTGTGGTGTGCGTGAGATGATGAAAGTTGAAAGGCTCGGAGATATTATATCGTGGGGACACATCTGTCGTGAAGGTCAATTGCAGTCCCAAAGTCCTACTGACGGTACTGTGCTTACCATCTCCCGAGGACTGTATCCGGCTCTGCCTTGAGCAAGACCGAGATGACATCTCCTGGACATACGCCTTTCTGTTGGTCTCTTCCAGCCACTCCAAAGTCTGCAAGGATGTCAAATTGTGCTTGCTGTTCTGCCGTATCAACAATTTCGATCCCTTCGCCATCAGTGCCTTGCCAAAGCTGTCCGAACCCCCAGCTCTTGTATGTACACTTCGACCGGAGAGGGACTGCCTGTCAATGGAGGTACGTGGAGTGGCTCTGTCGACTGAGAGAGGCAGGAAATGCTCGGTTCTTTCACAGACGATCTGGTTTGCAAGTGAAGAGTGGCTTCTTGAGCGTAGTTGTAGTAGTGAAGGTCGTTTGGTATCATCGGTCAGAGAGCGTTGGTGCAGCGATGTCTGTGGAAGGAGCATCGTGGTAAACGGCCGCTTTCCCAGCTGTTGTATATTGAAGTGATCTGCTACCCGCCAATCGCGCTCCTGCCTATCGTTCGATGCGTCTGCTGCAGCAGTTCCCTTGAATTCGAACATGGTAGAATTGACGTCCCTATCAGGAGAGAGAGATGTCTCTGTGAGGGCCGGGGTACGGTTGGCATCCGGGTTGAAAATGTCGAAGCTTCTCCAGTAAAGCTTCTGAAACGGAGACGTGCGAATGGAAAATGAGACCGTTGGAATAATTAATAGAAATTGACTGGGCAGTCGCGGGCTCGTTGGTACAATCTAGCGCACGAGTGCCTTCGAGACCCACGAGCTTGACAGGGTTCGATCAGGTCACTAGTTCCGCTACTGCAGTGGTAGATGGGTGCTAGCAAGGGGTGTGATCCTGGAAGGAACGCGATTCGACAATTGACTCGAATAGTAGTGTTGCGGATCGACAGTAGCAGGGATAGCGGACTCGACTCCAGCCGTGTCTGGGCACAACAATCAAACGATGCTCGAGATCGAGAAGACGGAACGATGAGATATGGTTGTAACTAGCAGGTGTTTGCTGTGGTTCAGACGGTGTAGCAATATTCTATCGTGCGACGGCTGCTCAACGGTCAATGGCGTAGGATTCCAGTGGATGAGGGACGGGTGTGGCTTCGACCGCTGGCCCTTGGCAAAGGCAAAGCTTCTCCAACGCCGTGTCTCAAGTCCAACGTCAACGGCACAGAAGTCAATCGTGAGCTGTCTGGAGGTGTCAGTGGTCTCGCGAGTTGCTGTAGCCTTGTGGCAGGCTGGGTTGGAAGGTCGCAAAAGAGGCAGCGAATGAGTGGCGCCACGAGCCGTCCTTTATCTATTTTCCCCGACGTTCTCCGTCACGGCTTATTTCTGTGAGCAAACGAACTGCAGAGCCCTGGTTAGTTGATTGGACAATTGAGGATGTCTGACGTTGATCTGTGCTCGAAGGATTCCGCCTGCGTTTGGGCCCAATAATTCAGGATGAGAACCTGTCAGGTACTGCCGCCGCGGCAGAAAGCATTATTGGAGCTAGGGAGTTGGGCGTTCACGTCGATATCGTGATTGGTTTGTACTTTGTAGCTTGTAAATGACGAAGAGCGAAAGTCGGCGAGGCTTGAGCAAGGAAAGAGGCGATTTGGAAGGCTCCTTCTGTGCCTTCACTACTTGTGTACCATGGCTGCAGGCAGAGAAGCTTTCGCAGGTACCCCCGTATAGTACGAAACTATGAATCGACTCTCTCTGTGTTACCGCTTGCAATCCTTGGGAGTTCCACTCTTCATTGGCAGCTCCACCAAAGAATTTCCTCTTCCGTAGGGCTATCACAGCGAGTGACAAGGACCAGCATCTTGGGCTTTGGTACTCATTGTCAAGTGACTTCCTTGCTCCCCACTGCCGAGTTTTCGCCAGCCAAGTCCCACTCCTAAAAGGACTGTAAGAGGCCATCTCGCAGGACGCAGATCACGAACCCTCCTCTTGCAGCGGACCTGCATGGCGCCGGTCTGGGGATGCGTTTCCCCCCATAAGGGTCACCTGCATTGGCCAGTGAGGAGGCCAGTAATGCGCCAACAGACGCATGGCCCCCCTGCTAGGCGGGCGGGCGCATTACAGGGCATATCCCGACATCGTGCGACGGGGACCGGTTACCGACAGCGTGGTTTGGGGCACACCGGCCCCCGCCCACCCCCGATAGGCGTGCAGATAAGATTGGCCGACGAGATGTGGCCTGGCCGTAGTTCTGACAGAACAAAACATTGTTCCAGAATGGATTCGCATTTCCGCGAATTCATTCCCTTAATTCACGCATTTTCCCATTGTCGAAAAAGGAATGCTTGGGTAGTGATTTCGAAGTCAGAAAGGTACTTTTGAACCATGAATGCTGCATGCGACCAAGGTTCAGGGGCAACTAGCGAAACGCGTATTGTTACTCCCTTTTTGGAAAACCTTGAACACCTGCCTTTGGGTAGCGACAATGCACAGTGCACAATGCATAATGTGCACGACACGTCAAGTCAGCCAACCACGATCTCGCCTGGTACTTAAATCCTTCTGCGCGATTACATACCCAAACATGCCGTCTGCACCTGTTCACACCAGCGGTAGCGAGAAAGCAAAGCCGAGACCACTACTTGACTCAATCCCTTGGTCCCTGCAGCTCTGCTCCTGGCTCCAGTTGCTGATTGAAAGATACTGATACTATTCAAATCCTTCGTGAGTCCTTCGGTCACTGTTCCTCATCTGTTCACCGACAAACTTTTTGCCCTTTACCTTCTTTCTACCGTCTACATGATTCGAGCCAATAACATCCTCCCAGTAACCTCATCTCTTGCGAGGACTTGATGTCGGATTTTGCTTTCGTACACGCATTGACCTCCCACGCAATCCCAGTCCTCCCAAAGCAATCTCGCATCGCATAAAGCAGATCTACGATCTGACTTGGACTTCCGGGTACATAGTCCCTTCATCCCAGTGGAAATCGCATCTCGCAGAAGCTCGTTGTCACCTACAGAGCTTGAGATATTCCTCTAGATACATAAATAACCCTCTAGCTTCGAGCATCCCGTTCCCTGAACCTGCATACCTTTCCCCATTAAAGCCAGCCTACTCAGTTGAGGCGTGCTGTCCTCTTCGCCGTCGTCAGCATACATCATGCAGTAGTTGAGGCCGAAGAAGATTGTTCCCACACACGCAGATCTAGACACCACGCCATCGCAGCTCGATCTGGTGATTTCGCACAAATATCATCGCGAACAAACTTGGCAGTCGGTGCGAGCCAGCGATTGGGCAAAGGTCGAGACGGCGGCATCAACGACCTCGTATTCTGTGCAGCAGTAGTGGCCTGAAGGTTTACGCGTTCACCTCCAGATTGGAGCCAGTCTCGCCCGATACAGAAGATGAGTGGCCCACGGTGACTGATCACATACGCCCAGGAAGACCTTCCAACCCTCTATGACAGCTACTCCTGTTTTAGCCTTCGAAACGACATCTGTCACGACGGACGCCGGCATTTCATGCATGAGCCAGATCTAGATTCGTGCCAAGCTTCTGTATGCGCAAACTCAAAATATAGACTATAGCCAGCACGTACAGTACACACCAAAACACCCCGATGGGGAAAATGAGGCGGAGAGCCAAACATCTGATTTGGGAAACAATTGCAACTTTTCGAATCTCGAAGACTGCTCGCTACTTGTGGCAATGATTTGTCAGACAGTCTGCAACAGCGCAGACATGCCGTGATACCAAAGCAAGTCACTGTATTTTCGTGACCAGGCGGTAGACAAGTAAATACCTTCTCTTGACGTGGAACCCACTTACTTGCGTGGCAGCTGAGACTATTCTGGCGATATTCCAAATCTGAAAGCACGCAACCCCCCGCAAGTGTCACCTACTAACCAATTTCGAATACGAAGACCAGGAATCTGATGGGCCTATCGTCCCTTACAGCTGTCAGGCGCTTCTCTCCAGTTGCAACGACAACTCCTTCTGTCACTTTCACCTCAACCCACTAACATCGCGCGCCCACAGTCACAGTCTCACATCTGCCACGCCGTACCAACATGTCACAATATCACGCAGTATGGCATACACACCGCGTCGAGAAAGTCACTACTACATATTCCCCTCCTCCCAAGCTCAGATCCCTTGCTCTGTCACAGAGACCTCCAGTCTGAGACCGGCATGCGTTTCTCCACCACTGAAACTTTCCGCCCTTCCCCGCCGAGCGGAGAGTCATTTGGTCTCGCATCACAAATGCCTTGCGCATTTTGGCTGCCTGTCCCTGGATCATATTTGGAACGAGAGCTTCTTGTAGTATGAGGAGGGAAGTGCAGCATCATCATTTGCGAGACAATGGATATCGTGAGTGCGACAGCTAACCCTAGCCCTAATGTCTCAGTTGATTGTCGCTGTTGTTCACACAGCATCACGCAGCAAAAGTGTCGGTTCTTGGGTAGTAGAGACGACGCACCAAGATACCCTTTGGTCGTTGTGGCGATACGCCGAGATCTCAACCTCTATAGATTTGGTACAGACATCGAAGGTCGGGGCTCACCTGAAGCGCAAATGGCGCACGTGTTCCGCTAACACATATCCTGTTTGTATCTCTCCTTACCGCTGTAAGACATGGTACCATGGGCTGTCATGGAGTATGCCTTGCTGCTGACCTTGCTCCGGTCCTTGGCGAGGCTACTTCGATCCAGACTTCAAATCGGCAGGGCACGTGGGCGCAGTTTTGATGTTGGTTCCTAATGAGAATATTCTGGATCTGCTGCTTTCTATTGCTTTTTAGTGGTGTCTTGATCTATGAGCAAACTTTACTGCCTCCAATAAGTTTTAGCATTTGAGTATAATAGAATAAGTTGGCAATTGAGCGATTCACGAGATTCCAGAGTCCAAATCGCGGATTTCGTCTTTGTACTATAGATGCTGGAATGGGTGCCGAGTTTGCCACTGCTAATCAATTCCCTCGTCCGTTCCCTCCAACCCAATTCGACCATACCCCAGGAAGGAAATACCATGCTAGCAGAACATTACCGCATAGACTTCGACTCAGGTAATCTAAACAACGAATACTTGGAATCCCCTCATCCCCCCCATCCCCGCGCTTCAGATCAACAGTCACTGTCTACAGATGGATGTGCCGAAAGCTGATAGTGATAGTGATAGTGATAGTGATGAGGCGAGGGAGAGGTAAGGTAGGGTGAGTTCATTACCAGTTCAATTTCGTCAAGGGGATGGGGATGGGGATGGGGATGGGGATGTGATTGTTTTGAAGATGGGAGAAGAGGGATGGTTGAGGGATGGTTGAGGGATAGAAGTCACAGCTGCGGTGGATATGTACAGTCTGTCATGGAAGTACGCATGAACCCCTTTTGCGGGAGAAATTGGTGGTTGTGGTTTGTGGTAGATTTGATCTCGTTGGATTGAGTTGAAGTAGAGAATAAGTTAGCTGATGGACAAAGATATGTACTACTATACGACTACCTGATCCTTCCTACCCCTTACCTAGGCCATTGTATCGATCTACGTAAAAATCAACGTAAAAATTCCACCTACCCACTTAACCATCCACCCTTCCAACCATTTACCCTTCCACCCACACCATCCACCCCTCCACCCCTCCATCCATCCACCTACCCACCTCTCCACGCCTTCCTCATTGTTCCTCATCCCTACCAACCCTTTATCACATCACACGCACCAAGCTCCATTGCACTCAATCCCATGAACCCGATCATACCAATCAAGCCCATCAACCCCATCCTAACGCCGTTCCACCAGTCCTCCACCAGTCCTCCACTACCCATTGCAACAAGAAATAATATCAGAAAGAATATCCAGAAATAATCACGGCTTATCATCAATCATCGGCATCCCATGAACTGGTGCAAGATCCTATCTTATCCAATCCTATCCAATCCAATCCTATCCAATCCAATCCAATTCACACTTTTAGGATCTGATGTTTGTTTGCGGCTTGGGATCGTGGGATGGTGGGGGATATAGCTGGTATACTCGTAGATGAGGCTGCCTGTTGTATGTCGTGTTGCTGGCTGGAGCTGGTGTGGGGGTATTCATGGTTTTGGATAGCGCGTTTGGAGGTGGGGATGGTGGCGAGGATGCTGGGTTCTGGGCTGGAAGTTGAAAGGGGTGGAAGAGCGAGGGGGAAAGAGCGAGGGGGTTGTGATTTTGGCTGTGGGAGGGAGGAGAGATGAGGATTGTGTTTGGTAGTGGAAACGAGGAGGGTAGTTGCGGATGCTGGAGTCGAGTGGTTGAGTGGCTTGTCCGTCGGATTGAGGAGGGGATGGTGTGGAGAGGCTACGGTACGTGTCAGATGTATCTTTGTCTTCGCTTGTGGATGGGGGAGAGTACAGTCCTACGCCCGGTTAACATTTATTGACTACCAGCGAGCGAAAGATTGCTTCGGTCATCGCGTCGCGACCTATGTCTTTGTCATTGGAGGTGTGGTATGGAGGAAGCAGTCACATTTGGGAAGACGTAATGGAACACTGGAGGCGAGGAATGTTGTTGATTGTGGGGTTTGTGATTTTGAGCCGTGACTGTGAGGGGATACTGATGATGTGGTGGTCGTAGCGATCTGACTGGTCCCAGGAATACCCTTTGGGCCAGGCGCCATGTAACTTAGTGGGTAAGAAGGTGAACATCATGGAGTGTGAAGACTCGAGGTTTCGCATGCAGAGATGGGAAATTGGCATGGTAACCAGGCTGAAGACAGAAAAGGACAAGATGTAGCCTGTCTCCGGTTGGCTTCAGGAGATCTGACAGTCCATGTTTGTCAAGCAGACGCTTAAATTGGTGAAATAAGGCTTCTGGTAGACCGATAGTAAGCAGAAGAGAAGCGGAGGACTCTGGCGAAACCGCAAAGTATGCTTGTGTTATTCAAATCTGCTGGCTCCAAATTAGAGCCTTTCGTTCATCGCGCATATCCTATAACCCGTATGCATGCAAAACCACAATGACCGTTACCGTGCATACCTATCCAACCACCACCGTATTATTCTTTAGTCCACGTAATGTTTAGAGTGTGTGCTTGGGATGCATAACGCTAATACCGCACGCTGATGCATAGAACCCAGGCCATTACCAACTCGCATGTCCAGTACCACAATATTCAAGGTCTGTCAGCCAACTCGGCATGCTACCACTCACGAATGGCTCCCTCCGTTTACCCTTCTCTCCACATCTCGGTTCTCCTTCCTCTCTTCCCGATTGCCGGGTTCGCCCAGCGTCATCCTTTCCATGAAGCTGATGTAGTCGTATTTGGGTAGATGACGGTCTTCTTGCAAGTCGGGGCCTTTGTGGGAAGGCATGCTGGTAAGGAGATCTTCCACCAGCTCGTCTGGGATAAGAGAGTGGCGAAGGTCGAGCTCCGTTACGTATGGCTGCGAGAGGGTTAGATTTGAGGGCTGTAGACAAAGACTGGATCGAAAGGCAAGCAATGCAGAAGTCAGAGACGTGGGGAAATGAACTACTAACCTTGCCATCAGCGACTTCCTTGAAAGACTGGAAGACTTGCTCCGCAGTGTTCTGGTCCTCGGTTATGGCAACCATAAATCGAATAAATTGCTCGAATGTGACATAGCCTTTGCCGGTACTGATGTCGACAAATTGCTCATGCATCTCCTCCTCGTCGTACACCAATCCCAGACTTGCAAGAGCAGCCGAGAATTCAAGCTCATGGAGTGTGTTGCTCATGTCTCTATCGAAATGCCGGAAGACACTCTCGAACTCCTCTAGTTGTATTGGCGTCAGATTCGTCATCTCTCTAGCCACGATCTGATTCTCCAGGAAGCCCATCTTCCCAACCACGCTGCCGCGTACAAGATCCAGCTCATAGCATAGCTCGTCGTATGTGTAGGTTGTGAAGTCATTCTCTTCTATGTTGGCTTCGTCGCATTTCTGCGAGAGATCCGCTAAGCTTGCAAGATATTCGGAGAGAGGAGGCAGATTTGAGTGGAGGCGACGTACGTGGGCGAGTTGATCGGACAGTTCGCCCGAGAGGCCAGCTATAGCAAGTGAGAGGGTAGAAAGTGTGTGAGCGAAAGAGTTGGCCTTGTCTGCAAAGGTCCTCCGAAGAGCATTCTTTATGCTGATTACGAACAGGTGGTCAGCGCGGGCTTGGACAACGGGGAAAGGGTCTTACTCCCGGATGGTCTCGTTGATAACCTGACTTCGGTGTCCCTCCGCCTCAAGAAGGACACTCCATTCAGTGTCCAGCATCTCGAGCTTGAGATCATCTGGTGGCTCGTATGCTCGCAGCCGGTACGTGCTCATCTTCGTCTTGATATTCCCAAGCAGAGCAGCCAGATCAGACTTCTCTGCAACCCATTTCCTCTTTTGACTTCTTTTGTATGCCGCAAAATGGGTAGACTGCTCCTTTGCGTCCACATATGTGCCTGTGAAAGTCGCTGTGCGCCATTCTTGCCGCTGAGCTCGGATTTGTAGTAGCAGATCCTTCATCCGTTGCTCATACGAGTTCTGCATTCCCCAAGCACCCTGCATATTGGTTACGAATTTCTCGACTCTTCTTCCCGCATTCTCCACTCGCTCCATTTGGGAGAATGCGTGGAACCAGTAGGCGATGTATGTCATGAGGGAACGTTCGTCGGGCTTGGGAACATCGCAGACGTCTTCCACGTCTAGCAAATCTGGGATCCCAATCTCTTTGGATGCAATGTCAAACGCCAGCTGCATATTTCCGCGGTGATCGCTCTTATCCAGCTTCTCGTAATCGATCAGGTCCGGTCGATGAATATCGAGTAATGCGCAGCTGTCTCCGATGTCAGCACGAAATTCCTCCTTTCAATCTATATCACATACAATGCCAGACCATCATTCCAGCTTGCCGAGAAATCTCTGACTTCCACCTCTTCATAACAAGCCGTCTTCCTCTGACACCACAGTAGCAGCCCCTCCTTCGCCGTCATACCCTCTTCGTTGATGTCATTAATTGTAAATCGTAAGATGAGCGTCCATATCAGGCCTAGTATTATCTTTCTATTTCCATCCACCACATCCTCCGCACCAATGTTTGTCATCTGTATGCCTCGAGACTTGATAAAGTCGAGGGCGACATTGACGTTTTCGAAGCGCTGAACTCGCATCTTGGGCTTTGAGGCATAGCGGCCGAGAGACTCGTTACCGAGGAGTTCGAGGAGATGTATGAGTATCACCTGATGATTGAGTATCAGTCACTGCATGACAGCGATCTTCATTGGGAAAGGGGTCTATTTACCCCATCTGAAAGATCGGTGACCAGGTCCTGAACGGCGACGTTGCGAGGCTTTACTTTGGCGTTGAGCCTAATTGATATTGCGTTAGTCAGTGCTTGAGACCTTTCCCTCCGTTCTGGAATGGCATACCATTTCGCAAATGTCTTCTCCTGGACCTTGATCCATCCCTGCTCCGAGATGATCATTGCGGCGACCTCATGCGAGAATCCACCCAGCAGAGAGAAAATATTTGCTTCGACAACGGCACCGGATAGAGCTGTCCAAGCCACCAAGTTGACAACAGATGCTGAAGTAGTGATGCGCTTGTGTGATGCCAGTGCTTGACTCGACTCCGCTGCAAGTCAACACGCGGAAACAGTTCCGCCCCAGCAACTCCATGCCAAGCATGCCAAGCCCGCAGAGCCTCAGGGGTCAAAAAGGTTCCTTTCTTTCCTCACAAGATCCCTCAACAGCATATTGACTTTCACCGACTACAGTTGGACTGATGGAGAAAGCTGCATGGACTAGCAGGTTAATTGAATACGATGCGCTGCAAGGCGTCAAAAGCGCCAAATAATCCGACTGCTTTTCCAAGATGCGTTCCAGTACTACTAGACCATCATACCTAGCCAGATTTGCCAGTACCTTGATGACGATGTGTCGCTAATGTCTCCAAGTCATTTTCGTTTTCACTACAGAAGGCTTTAATGCAGATTCCAGACACTCTCGTCTTTGCCACAAGGTCAGCACTCCAGAAAGAGGCCTCGAGTATCGTGAGATGAAAAACTGCAAATGGTAAGGAGTCAATGAGCCAGACAGATGTCCTTGGGTGGGGAAGCATTGCAATTTCGAGGGTTTATCTTTCTTCTCAAGCTGCAGTGCTGGCATCTTCTGCGCCGAGTAGATGCTGTACTGTGTTGGTTGAGATCACTTCAGCACCAGCTTCTCGGCACATGGGCCTACAATATCATTCCCAAATACTCTCTTACATGCTCTCCTTGGCTCACTACTTTTTCTTTCCGTTTCCTTGTTGAGTTTGGACATTGAGTCAAGTGATTTCGTTTACAGACTCGTTGCATAGAAAAGATCTACGATGATCGGAAGGTGTGTGCTTTGACCTACGAGCTGGAGGCGATGATCAATGGAATCCTTTGCATATGAGCCACCAGAATAACACCAATAATACACTCATCCAGTTTTGCTTAAATCTGAATCATTGAGCACTACCATCGGGTGAAATATCTTCATTGATCCCATCCTGATGCATTATTGACCTTCCACAACGGTCGCACTGCCAGTCAAATATAGCTGGAGACAAGGTAGGAATCAATCTGTTGTGAGAAGCTCCGATCCAATATCAAACCCTGTCTTCTAGGCTAGGGCGACGCCTTTGCTTGATTCATGAAGCAGCAAATGCAGCCGGGGTCAGTCTATATTTTAGACCGCATAGCTTGACTAGCTGGAAGAATCTCATGTGCCTAATCTGTTATGTGAGACCGGTAGCTTATGGACGCCAGAGAAAACGAACCCACAGCCCAAAATCACGTTGATCATAAATCTAGATGGGCATGTGAAAATTTAATGCACGAGAATGGGGGAGAACAAGACTCGTTGCGATACAGCGGCGCAGCGGAATTCCCCCAAAGAGTTTCTTTTCCCGAGTGGTGTTTTCCCAGGTACAGCATCTTGCGCGAGCCTATGTCTTCCCTTAATCAGCAGACCCCTACTACTTTTGGTTGGGACTTGCTTGAGGGTGTTTGCTTTGAAACTTATCTCAAATCCATAGCACATCGAAGTGCTCATCGCATTGCGCTTTCACGCGCGGAGCTCATCAACATGTCCACAAATGGTCGCTGCTGAACCGCAACCCCCCATCTCTAATTTTGTCTCTCAATTCCCTCGAACCTTGTTTGCGCTCGCGTTTGACAAGGTCTCTACCGCCAACTTCAATTCTACATCGAGCCCCAATACTCGATATTCATCTCAGGCCGACATCTCTCTGTTGCAAATTTCCAAGCACCACACAGCAACCGCCGCCGACGTTGTCCTCCCGTCTTACCATATGCTTTCGCATCTGCTCAACACTTTATCAAGCCAGCCACAACACCACTCTACTGAGCAACACTTGGCGCAATGACAGTCTCCAAACACGACTCGCAACGCGAAACTCCTCCTGCACCCACATGCCGTAACACGCATACCCTGCCGCAGGCTCACGAAGCAGGTAGCTTGAAGGAACAACGGCCTGAGAGGCATTCGCATTTGGGGAGATGGCTTTATGGAAGCGTGGCGCGGCGTGGGATGTTGAACGAAGCCATCATGGCTATCTCGGAGCTCGCAGCGAAATAATTCGGAGATCTTAAACAATCGATGTTCTCGGTTGGCAGCTGCCAGTCATATAAATAAACAATGGATATTAATTGTACGATTTGCTTGCTCATCTAAGTGGTCATTGGCTACTCCAGTCGCTATCAAAGGTAGGAGAATCCATTAACATGACTATTGATTGCTGAAAACCAAGCCAATCCCGAGACGACTAGCGGGTGAATTTTTGTGACCGAGACTTGATACCTTTTGTAAATATCTGAGATTAGGGAAATGGATCTACTGTATCCGTACTCATATGACTTGAAATATTCGTAGTTCTAACCCTAGTACGATACATCTCGCCTAATACGCGTCTTGAGTTGCTGTTCTGTAGTTGTAGATGTCTAGTAATATACATGAGCAGAGTTGAGTATCACGCTAGTACGCGTAATCATAACTACACTATCTCATAATTTTCTCGAGTAGGAATAGACTTACGCAACATTATCCACACATATATAGCCAAAATGGCACCAATCGTACCAGTAGCGATCTCGCATTGGGCCCGCGGCATCATCGATGATGTCGCATTCATGACAAGCAACATGGCTGAGGAGCTGAATACCTACGATATGTGCGCTGTCCTTCGCTACGAATACCCCCACCAGCGCTACATCAATCCGGGGGACGTGACCACTATCCAGGAATGGCTGGATGCTAAAGGAGGATATGGGGGCCTGAAAGAGGGCGTGAAGCATGCAATCGCAATCTTGGGCGAGGATAAGGCCACGAGATGGCGGGAGGGGGCGGAGCGATCGCTCCATATGTCCAAACAAATGCGCTGGGATGCGTACGATATGTTTGAGGAGGAGGATCCCAGAGGCGAGATTGAGGAGGTGGCAGAGCAACTCAGTGGGCTGGCGGTAGACAGAGAGAATGCTCCTGGCGGCGTTGAGACGCGTGGGATGAGAGAAGAGGAGGATGAGGACGAGCCCACGAGAGCTGTAGAGCCACAAAGGGTCGAAGGAGGGTGGAAAATCCTGTCCAAGTCAGACCAGCGCCATGAGGACGTACAAGGCATATTGAGAGAAGTAAAAGCCAGTGCACCAAGCCCAGAGGCCGGCGAAGGAGAAGCGAGTGACCAAAAGGCAGCGAAGAAGTAGAATTGGTGCAGGAGGTGCATTCCAAGAGTAGGAGACTTGAGTCAGATAGAGCGGGCGCCTCTCGTTATGCCCCCGCAAAAGGATTGAATTATTTTTTGTGTGTATATTCCATCCTAAGGCGCCGCGAATGGCTTTTACTGACTTAATCTAGTCTCGTTAAGTTGTTTTGAGTTGTTTCATCAGTTTAGATTACGCAGGAATGGACCAGATGCCACCGCAGCAAAGACAGTCGGGCTGTAAGCTGAATGGAATGAGTCTGTGTATACCTGGATTGGGCAATCACCACCGCCTTCAATACAGCTTGCTGCTGGCAATCTAGGTCTGCAAATCACCCATTCCGCGAAAGTATTCAGTAGCCTTCCTAGGGGGGAAACCTAGTCTAGTACTGCAAGTAAACCTTGTGTAACATCAACAAATTCTATTTCAGTAGAAAAGAGCATACATGATACCGATATCGTCCTAGCATATGGACAGATGCACTATTAGTTTGAGACGTGCTTTGGGCTAGGCTCTATCCTTCGGGCGTAAGTCGATAAGCTACACGACTCGTTTGAATCTTGAATCGCTCGTCGATTTCATGAAGTAAAGTAACTCGACAGCATTTAGGAGTGGGAGTAGTCTGGCAATACAATGGATAAATCGAGAATAATGCATGATACCTTGTGCCGCATGCGGTCAATGAATGTGGAGGGGCGAGTGGAATAGCGCTAGGCTAGTTTACTCCATATCGGCTTCCCGAACTCACAGAAACGCTCATCATGAACATAATCACGCTTCGGTCTCAACATCATCACGGCAAGTATGGTAAGATCTCTATGAAAGTGACGACGACGTTGGAATAAGCTTTACTAAAAGCGGCGTCTAGGGCTCAACCCTTCCCCTGCAAAAGTGTGCTCTTCTCCGACTCCGTAACTACTCTCCATGTATATACCATGAACCTTTCATCCAGCTTCATATGCGAATCAGATCGCGTATCTATAAGCCTTCGACGTTGCGGCCTGTCATGTATCACTACCTGCAGTCATAGATCTCAGTCTTCTTCTGGTCGCTTGAGAACCCATTGCAGGAGTGACGCTTACCGTTAACACCCTTTTCGTCGAAACACTCCCTGATGTACCTCTTGTACCACTTACGTCTCTTCGTTTTCCACTGATCCTGCAGCTTGTCAGCTTGGTGATCAAAGGATACCTCAAGTTGCTCTAGATTTACCTTTATGTCACGAACGAGTCTATCGAAGTTCATCTTGAATCTCTCCAGTTCTTCGAAAATGTCTTCTTCGTTACGGCTCTGCTCTGTTGTTGGCGAAAACGATCATACGAGTAGGCGGCATCGGAAAGCTAAAGGATGTGATGCGGGCTATCGTGAAAGTCACAAAGCGCGAATTAAGGTGTTCCTCCTGCCATACCAGCCAATTGCCCCTAGGACAGCATGAGATGGAAGACACAATCGACTCTCTTTGACTCGTCATCGACCAGGATCTGGAGACATCAGTATCTGCGTCATAGATTTTGAGCGTGTCACTCACCTTTAGAGTGACATTGAGGTGAGTACATCATACACCCACCCCCAACCTTCCTCGGCACCTGCTCCTTCTCCCCCACACCCCGACACGCAAAGCAAACCCCGACAGACCAAGCACGTCTGACGCGGATGCACACCTGATTATCCGATATATACTCTTTGGCCAAGGCTCTAGCTTTCTTTGGAAAGTGACGGAGAGCACCGCGCTGAGATCCAGCACTCGACCGCCCCCAATGCGGCAATTAATTTGGCCACAACGTCCTCTGTGGGCAGCCGACTGTACTTCAGCACGCCGACGTTGGCGGCAACTGGCAGCTTGGGGTAGTGGATGAGCCTGGGTCCAGAACACAGTTGGTTATGTATCCCAGGAGTGGCACGTCAGGTCACTTTTTGATGAGCCTCCAGTGAATGGGTAGTGGAAACTCCGTTTTATGGCATCCTCGCGCGGTCGCTGGGGACAGCCCCAATGAATTGAGGTGCTTGGGAGCTAGCTGCTGTAGAGGATGTCGTTGAAGGGGTCTGCAGCCTTGGTGTTGACGAAGATGATCTTACGAACAAATGGCATGGACAGTGAGAGATCAAAGGCCAAGGACGGAGTGTCCACAGTTACGACACGATGCCATCTCTATGCTTCCCACGAAGGCAAAGGACGGAACGTCGGCAGCAACGACACGATGCCACCTCTAGGCTCCCAACGAAGGCCAAGAACAGAATATCGGCAGCAACGACACGATGCCACCTCCAGGCTCCCAACGAAGGCCAAGAAGAGAATATCGGCAGCAACGACACGATACCGTGTCTGCAACGTGCTTACAAAGCCTCTGAAAGACTAGGCCATGGCTTCCTTCGAGCGCCGTGGTGAGCTGAGGCCTAATGGTATCACTTGCTTCGGCAAGTAGTTCCAACCGAGCATGATCTAATGGTGGGACAGTAGGCTATTCGAGCCTCAAGATCCTGTGTTCGCAGGGCGTGAATGAGGAGGGAAGTCCGAGAACCTTTTCGTAGAACGTGTGGCTATTGCTGACATCGTTAGCTCTCCAGATTGAGGCTTCGCCTGGAGTTTAGGGCCATATGATGCCTCACCTGTATCCATAGCTATGTTTTAAACATGCGTTGACTTTCTGGCCCCAGTGCCTATGAGTGAGGTTGATTGCGTAAGCGGACCGTCACCAAGACCGACCACTTGAATGTCTTGCTAATATATATAGGACGTGGCCATTGTCTCTTAGATGTGGAATGCAGCATCCGCTGTCGCAAGATTCTAGTAGCCACGATCAATTGCCTGCCATGCTGTCAGCCAAATGCCATTGGAGATGGGAGAGTTATACACTTCAAGCTCCAACATGCATCTTGACCGACAATGACCACCACACACTGAGCCTTTTCAGGTCTTGCTCAGGACCTGGGGACAATTGAGACTGGCGGGGAAAACTTGTTTCACTTATTGTTATAGATAAAGGCTAAATTACAAACGTTGCTAACGATGTCCCTCCCAAAGCCTGCAATAATCATCTATATATTCAATCCTCATCTCCGACCCGAAGGCGCAACCTACTATTGCATTACGTTTGGTGAGAGCTTGATTGCTGCGGCATTGATCGGCGTGGGGTTTGACAGAAGGTCTTGACTGTCCCGGTACGGCTGAGGTTGCCCAACACGGTAAGTCGTTCATTTGCATTTGGAGACAGCTTGGATTGTGCGGTATTGACTTGCGTGGTGCCCATCATTGTAAGTCCCCCATTTGCATTTGGAGACAGCTTGGAGGCTGCGGTATTGACTTGCGTGGTACCCATCACCATGGCAGTCGTCTTAACCATCGCTTTTCTGCATTTAGGTTCCCCAGCCCACCAACCGACGGATGTTTTAATCGTCTTTATTGCTGTCGTCACCATTGTCTTTGTCATCCTTACCACTCTGGTCAATCTCGCCCTTTTCATCTGTGCCGTCCTCGTCTCCATCCTCGGGTCTGTGCGGGCTGCGCAGGGTGATCATGAAGAAGCGTAAAGCCGGAGACTTGTGTCGAGGGCAAGGTCTCAGTGGTTTCAGGAAGGTCTTGTTCGTACATGACAGACTGGATCTGTGCTGGTTGGGCAGGCTCTGTTGTAGGTGTGCCCTGATATGATCCAAGCTCCTCAGACGAATTTGGGCTCACTGGGGGGCCACGCCCTGTTGCAGGTGTGCCCTATCGGGGGCACACCCTCTGTTGCAGGGGTGCCCTGATATGAGCCAAGCTCGGCTTGCTTGAGGCACTAAAGGCCTCCCTTCAAGAGGGGAGGTTACCAATTTGGGTATCAAGATCAAGCAGTCGATGGTTGAGATTGAGTAATTCGCTTGTGTCCTTTTCGCTTGTGTGCAGGGACTGCTCCAATCACGGACGGTCAGAATTTCAGACGACTGGGTGGGAGACATCCGACCCCGGCCCTTGTCTTGGCCTAGGGTAGTTTTTATCGAATGCCGAGGCACTCAGAGTCTCTACGGTGTAGTTGGGCTGCTGTGACGCAGCCCAGGTACGGAAGCCCTCAACAAGAAGGGAAGATATCATGTTGGGTATCAAGATCAAGCATTCGATCCAAGGTATCTCCAATGATGTGGAAGGGGGTTCCTGATTACGCCTCCTGTATTGTAGGTCTCTAACTAGTACTGCGGCTGCTCGTGAGGTGTAATGAGACGTAGTACCGTCGGTACTGGCTTCTAAACGCTTTGGCCCCCGCCCCGATGATGGGACAGCTCCAATCAGGGCCTGGTCAGGATTTCTGACCACTAGGTAGGACATTTCCGAGGCCGGCAACGATTCCTCAGCTGGTACAGAGGGCTCTTTCGACTGGAACGAATTCGGGAGCTTGTGCAGATAGCTGAAATTGGACACTTCGCTTGTGTCCTTTTCGTTTGTGTGCAGGTACAGCTCCAATCAAGGCCTGGTCAGGATTTCTGACCACTAGGTAGGACATATCCGAGGCCGGCAACGATTCCTCAGCTGGTACAGAGGGCTCTTTCGAACCCTCTGGAACGAATTCGGGAGCTTGTGCAGATAGCTGGAATTGGACACTTCTCTTGTGTCCCTTTCGTTTATGTGCAGGAACAGCCCCAATCACGGCCTGGTCGGGATTTCTCACCACGAGGTGGGACACATCCGACCCCGGCCCTTGTCTTAGCGTCGGGTCCGACCCTGAATACCATGGTGCTGAGGCATTGAGGCCTCCCTCAAAAGGGAAAATTACCAAGTTGGGTATCAAGATCAAGCAGTCGATGGTTGAGAGAGCTTGCCAAGAGCGAGCGTGGTCATATGGACTGGATTCCCAAGCGCAGCAAAGAGCTGACGAGATCTTGAGAGCTGGTCCTGATTCTCCCTACCAGATGTTGCAGACCTCCTCTACCGTCCCATTGACGCGTAACTCATCACCGTATTGCTGCGTTTGACGTCTTATGTGTATTTTTATTTATGAACGAAAGTGTGTGGGTTCGAAAGAGGGAGACTAGTGCTCCAGAGGAAAGTGGGTGCAGAGGACTGCGAAAGAGAATGAGAATATAAAAATAAGATGCAAAGACCGTTCCGAGGAGGCTCGGTGAGTGGGTTGGCCGATGATCGGAAGCTAGGTATGGAAAGATGTGAGTATCATTGTGTCTGGAAGCTAATTAGCTACTGATGCCATGCAAAATGTGGGGTGTATGCTCAAGGAAGCTCACCGTCAACAAATACGACGAGTTATTTTGGACGAGTGGTGATCGTGGTACGTCCCAAAAATGAACGCGCTTCTTGCTTTCCGGCTCGTAGACGACCAAAGGCTGCGAAGTCTAAGATGCTGATTGCTGAGGCGACGAGTGGATCTTTTCAAAGAGCATTGCTCCGTAAGATTAGGATCAGAAAGCTCTAAATACTGGCTAATGCATGACTGCTATGTTGGAGTTAGATCTTGACTGGTAAGTGGAAGATAATGAGAAAAATTAAGCTAAGGGGCAGCGAGCTGGATGGTACCTTCATTATTAGTCGGCATTGGTGAACGTGATCGTCACGATCACTAATAACGCGTCGGCTGCGCTTTCCACTATTCTGAAGGTCCGACAGCCAAAGAGCTAGATGCAAAAAGATCACATCCACGAGATCGAGTAGGGTGTTTGAATCAAGATAGGGTTTAATGATCTCTAAGCCGTTGGCTAGCTTGAGTGGTGATCGTCAACAAAGATATTGACCTAAAGGTATCCATGGAAACACAAGCAACTCTTCTTTGTTCGAGTCAAGATTAAGAAGGAAACTGGAAAAACTTTGAGCAGGAGAAAGGCACCTTTTAAGCTCTAGTCTGCGGTCGACCTTTCCTTGAGTGCGTAAGACACATCGATGTCATAACATCAGCGAAGCTGACACTATGCCCCACTCCAGCAAACATCAACAATAAAGCTTCACCACGACCGGTTGCCTTGTATTCGGTCACACACACGTCCGTCACACGCGTCTGACACTCTATCCATTGCTTACTATTGGTCTAGCCATTGTGGGACTACTTGTGTCACGACTTTAACAGTGATTGGGAGTTGTATGAATACTTGGAACATTGTCGGCGAAATGAATATTCGAATCGCAAACAAGCATCTCAATATTCACCAAATACTTGTGGTGTGGCTATAAATCATTCACATCTGTGCTATGGCCTTGGTTTAGGTCATTACTGCTAATAGGAGGTTGTGAATATCTCGTTACTCAATCACTGCAGATGGGATCTTTATTCACCTATCATGGCTGGGTATTTAGCTTTCGTTATGCAAAGTACTTCATGCTTACAGTTGCACATTGACGAGGAAACAATACAATAATGCAGTGAGCTTGGCGGCGACCACATTCGGGGTCACAATGGGGTGGATCAAATGCTTTACTTTTGTGCCATGGACTTTTAGTTCTCACGCTAGCACACCAGGAAAAAGACAGACCCTTGTTCTTTACTTGAAGTAGCGTTTACTAGTCCGAACAATGCATTCACATATTCAGATCACACAATTCGCTTGATTGGCCCTAATCTGTCTCGCTGTGACACGTTCTGTCTATTACCGTACATTCTAGGCATAGTCTAAATTCTTGCGTCGCACTTGACACTCCTCCCAATCGTGAGTCTTTACAGTCACTTAGTCGAGTCACGGTCTTTTAGAACCTCTAACTAAGACGCTTCATTCCTGTCTAAGGACCTCAATTCCAACCAATGGCCCCCTCCAATCAAGCCACCAACGCCGCCGCGAAGCAAACAGCGCTCGTTAATTTTCTCTACTTCCTAGCACCCAAGACGCTCCTAGCGCGAGAGAGAGAGAAGCGGATGCTCAGCCCAAAAGCCAAGAAGAAGAGAGAAGCTGTGAACGCCATTATCTACCCATTTCGACCGAGACCAGCACCGGCTCCAGCATCAGGAGAGCCGTCTGTGACGGAAGAGGTCGGAGCTGCGCCTGAAGGTGTCAAGGAGAAGGTCAAGAGGGTGAGGTTTGTGTTGGAGGAACCCACAGCCGCGGATGATGAGGATGAGATGGAGGGTTCGAGTCCCAAGTAGGTTGGCGAAGAATAGGGGGGAGCAGGAATATTGGCCTGCGCCGTTGGGGAGGAGATAGGCTATTGCTGCGCGGGCGTTTTGTGGTGTATCTGTATTTGTGTCGATGCCAGCGGCGTTAGACCCGGAAGAGGGAGTCTAATTCTTCAATCTAAGGGGATCAAAGCACCTCTTTGTGACTGTGCCTCGTTCGTGACTGGCGAGAGCCGCCAGACCTCTAGTTGAAAACAGCGTACCCTTCTTGTCGACGAATGAGCCAGCCTTCCACGTCTCAGATGACTCTAGTAGCGAGTGCAAGTCTGAACATGCAGAGACTGGGTAGACCGCTCGTTGTTCCGGGCAGACTCGTAGACGGGAGACCCGATCCATAGACTCATGAGCCCAATAATTGTTGGACTGGCTGCTGTACGTTGAAACGGAGGGAGACGGTTTCGTGGTAGGGCAACGGGTTCTGTTTTCAAGGAGAATGTATGTTGCAGGGAAGGAACGAGCACCTAGCACCTCTTGATGGTGTTAGCCACCACTTATGCAAAGCGACTGAGCTGTGGCTGCTATCTTGATGCCGGCAGAAGAGTATAGTGCACCACTCTGTCCAGCGAGTGTTCTACCGGGGCAGGCGTATGACTGAGTGGATTATGGAAAAGGAAATTCTTCTTCGACACAAAAACCATTTCTCACACACCCATCCTTAATAGGGCTCTTGAATAAGCTACTGGCATAGCAGAAGCGAATATGGGACCTCAAAGACAGGCATAGAATGATCGTGATCTCGACGGTATGCGTACGGTCTTGGCTTTGTGGTAGAGCGAAGAGGATGCCGGGCTTTGTCTAAATGACGCTAGTGTCCATTCGAATTGGCCGAGCGTCGACGGAAACGAATCGCCTTTGTTTCTGATTGAACGACTTGCTTACAACCCATAGGATGTCCTTTGACTCCTGCGAACGACCTTTATGAGGCTCCTCTCGGCGGGCAATGCCTGGTCATCATTCACAAACATTCTCCACGATCTTGTCGAGCGAGGCCAAGTTCGAAGTTCCACTCGATCAACACAATTTACGGGTCGCCGAGAAGCCGCTCCTTCTTGTCACCGTCCGAGCCACCACACAAGCCTGTCTAGGAGGCTTTTCAATGGCAGCAGGTCATTCTAGACAGCCGTTCTAGCTTGTCTAGATCCTGCCACCACAGAGCAGAGGTCGTGTATGGGTGATGCACACATCCCGAGCCATTGTAAGTCTCTAACACTCAGATTTCCTCGCTCAGTCTATGTCCTTGGGCTCGACTAACGGATATCGGTTATAGAGGCTTCTTACATGAATATTCAAACACCATGCCCACCTGATACCTCCCTCGCTTGAAACAAAGCATCGGACTTCACGAGATTGGCTGTTTCCGGACGCGGAAGACTCCTGTCGATGTAAAGAGAGAAGGGACCAGGACTAAGTGCTAGGGAAAAGAGGAGGGAGAGGGCACCTAACGATCCCAATCGAACGTGATGGCCTCGGGTTACAATGGCGACGCCCGAAGAGAAGCCAAATGTCATCTGAAGACAAACCTACGGCTTCCGTTTTCTTCAATGCATCCAAGCATATTTCAAGAGATTACTCAGCCTTTGTTTCCTGGGAAGAAGCAACAGCGGCACGCTTGATCGAGATACCAGGCGGTTCCCACACCTACTCATCAAGCCAGTAATAGAAAAGGATCTGGATCTTGACACTTTCTTTGAACGAGGGAAGCACTTGATGAAAGCCTGAGCCTTTGGAGAGCCGGCGAATGTGGCGAATGACTGTAGCAGGGCGTTGCAAGAATCGGGAACGGTCTCTGGCACAGCTGAATCATGGCAAGTGGTTTCCTGTTTTCATCTGGCTGTAGCTGGCTTCTAGTGGCTGACTTTGTTTCTAGGATCCTTCCTCTGCGCTTAGATCGAAATTCGTGAAGATGATGAGAAGGCTGCGCTGGAGAAGGGTGCAAATCAAAAAACCGAGAGGCTAAGTGTAGCAAGCAGGAGGAGGGGAAAAAGCCGTGCAGAGTAACGGAGAGGACGAAGGAAAGGAATAAGAGTAGAAGAGATGGTGGTAATACTACAACACTGGTGGTTGTGGTGCAGATGTCGGACATGAACGACACAAAGAAAGGGGCGGAACTGAAGAGCGGTACACCAAAGTCCCATCACATGTGGCTATTGATAGCCCTTACCCACTGTACAGATTGCATGCTCGGATCCGGATCGCGTCGTGCAAGAATATATGCTCTGCATTGAACAATGCCTGGTTTTTCGAAGGATCCAAGCGTCTTGCATTTATGGACTGCGAATCCCAAATGTAATCGAAGCACCATCTCTGAGTCGAGCAGCTCGCCGCAGTTGGCATGACACTTGTTACAGCGGTTTGTCCTAGAGTAGTCAGGCTGATCTGTTCTCCTATCAATTGAGAACAAAGATGCTTGTGGTTCAATTAGACAGCTGCTCCCCAACACGAAAGAAATGGAAGCAAGCGGTGCTAGTACGTGCAATGGACTTTGGAGAGCAAAAATTGGCACGCAGCGCCATTTCCGTTGATCTCTACATCGTTCTTTCCCGTTCATGCATGGTATCCTTGTCAAGAACGTTCCTTCCATCCACGGTGCACCAAAAGCTCTTCATCTACCGGTATGCAACTCGTATAACACTGGTCTAACCACTCCGCATGTTCTGTCAAGCAGCTTCTCTCCCAGAGACCAAAGCCACCTTGTTCGCCTATACTGAAACGTCGCTACAATAACAAGAACAATTTTTCGAATCACCATTTCCCTCCACGCACGACACGACGGTTACTTTCATCTATGTCCACAAATAACGCATTTGAATCTGATCTCCTCCATGAAATCGCACACGCCATCCACCCATGCGTTGATACGAGAGTCTGGCTTGTCCTCTGGAATGATGTCGAGAGGCCCAGTGTGGCTTGTTGATGGATCGATGCTGGGGCGACTGCGGATCTTGAATTGGCTGTGGCATTTCTCACAGTAGGCCCAGCTACCAGATTGCTGCTTTATGTCAGCTATGCTAATAGTGGAATGGGGGGAAGGGCTGACTTCGAGCAGTTGGACTGTGTCTTCGTTCGTAGGCTTGCCGTAGAGATTTTCTGCTCGTTGTGTTAAATGGAGGGAAGGTTTTTTGTGGAGGGCTGACATACCTATTTCGGTCTTGAGCTGCGTGCGCAGTTCTTCGTATGTGGGAGCGGAACGCAGATCGAAGAATTGGAATGGGAGCTGCGAGGGGACAACAGGCGTGGGAGCTTGGTTCGAAGAGGTAGTAGTAGGCGGTGTTGGTAGTATAAGAAACATGACGAACGATGCTTTAATCTGATGTGATATGGAGGGGATGAACGTGAGGGAGCAAGGGAACGATGTGAGGGTAGAGTCTTGCGTTTGTGGTTTGCTTTTGAGTACGACCCTGGTCTAGAAGAGCTTCCCTAGGTACCAGTGCTGCTCGAGTAGAAAGTGATGGGTGGATTTTGCTCGACGAAGCCTTACCTGATTCAGTATGGTCCTTCACCCACGACGCACGACGAGGAACTTAGTTAATGGCCCAATCCGTCGTATTCACCAGTCCTAAGCCTAGTTCAGTATGGTCTTCCGCTTGGGAGACATGACAGTCCAGGTCAGAGAGATCCACTAGTCCAGTTCACCATACAGCCATCTCAGGATTCTGTGCTTTTGGGATCAGTCAAAGTCCTTGCCCTCACTACAATGAAGCTCCCAACCTTGGTTTTGGAAGGACAGAGTATCCACAACTAGGCCGCCTCTCAGGATCACCTTTCACTTACGCTGCCCAAGCTCTAGGCAGTCCAGTACAAAGTAAGCAAGGCCGACAAATTCGGGGTTGGTCCTTCTAATACCGCGATCGAGTTATGTGACTGATAACACTACACACAACCCTATAGTGCCTTGGATTGCCGTCGCGTTGGACTCTCCTCGGAGAGCCAGGTATAACCACTCGTGAAGAGCGCATACGAGACCCACGAGAAGGTTGACATTGTTAATCTGTCACAGCGCAATCAGTATGAACGTCACCAGAGGACGCATTCAATAATTGCGCCGTCGCGGCCACACTGCATCTTCTTGAGTCCTCACGTGTTCTCCTCTTGTAGGGAGATCAACGCCAACACAGCGAATGTTTGTAGGGCCATTGAGGTGATGATAATGCTTTGACACTGGCCGAAGGTTTACGAGAGAAAGACACCAGAACAGGATGGTACTTGCGACCATAGCTTGTTAAGCGAAGTGCGCGAGGCCTGTGCAGCGGCGGCAGCACCCCACATCCGACTGCTAAGTCTCTTTCCTTGCTACTGTAGCGGCTTTCCTGACAAAGACTAGCTCTCATTAGCTTTTCAGAATCCTACCACTTATGCTCCCACGGTCGATATCCCGCGGATTACTTCCCGCAGTTTTTGGCGTATTACCCATTCCGTCTTCCTACCTTATCGCACCCGCCAATTCTTACTATATCGTGTCGTTGAAGATACCTGGCTGTGCAGCAATCGAGCTGCTGAGATCATTGCAGCTCGTTCTATAAAGGTCCACAGCACTCGCACACTTTTCGTAGCAGACTTCCACGCCAGGCAGTCAGCCAAGAGCACTCTTCAAAAAAGAAGGCATGTCACAGCCAAGTGTAGAGTTGCGCTGCTCTGCTGCATATTTACTCGCAGTAAGTCCAGCTGCTCGGTCTACCAATGATGACAATGCAACTGACCCACCACAAGGATCGGGTCGGAGATGGAGGCAATCACAAATCTCGAGCTGATGATCAAGCTGAGCGATGGGTTTCAACTTGATCCAAAAGCTGGATATTGACCCAGATGATGACTCGATCCATCAGCACCAAACAGTGAGCTCAGAGAATCTGACTTGTGTAACTCTGTCCCTCTCGTCTTAGAGAGAAGCAATGACTGTCTCCTGGCATCGGTGTCTGGCTTGCCGCGGGCCGAGCAGAGGGTGCTGGAGCATGTCTGATGGGCATCAGGTGTGAATGGTAGCGACGTTCGGCGGTCGCTTCAGCGTCCTTGGAGCAGCCGATGATAGGAATTGTCTGTTGATGGAGGCCAGATCGGTGGCTTCGAGACTAAAGAATGTAATGAAAGCGATATGAAGCCGTTGTCTCACACTCACTGTCTTTGCTTTACTATAAGAGAATGAGCCGTTACCCATGTATATATATTTCCATTTGAATCTTGGTCCAATGAAGCCGCGCAGAAAGAGAACGAAGCCTAATGAAGCGATTGAAGTCTTGTACTGATTATGATTGCGGGAATCAGGCAAACGTAGTAGGTTGTATTAAATCTCCTTCTAAGGTTGCCAATTGTCAATTATTAACGGCGAATTGCCCAACCATTTGAGTGCAGCGCTCGAAATATTCTGTGTTTGACATTTTGTCAAAGAATTTGATTGCTCCAAAAGGCGGTCGCCTGCAAATAATCTCCTGATACATGAAACCGGCGTTCTCGGATTACTTCACAGCGGAGAAGGGAACAACGGAGACGTTCAGTGAATGAAAAGTCGACTTAGAGCCAAAATTAAGGTTGCGCCACAAGTAGATCATAGAATAGATCTTAGCGTGCCAAGACAGACTTGCGCCACACATGTATCGAGTCTAGATTCTAACCACGACTACTACTACAAGATTCTTTATGCTATAAATCACGCTTGGCTTACCCAAGCTATACCCATTTTTGAATGTAGAATGATATGAAACGGCTCCAGGATTCACGCAATCCCGATGTGCAAGAAGACTTAGGGATGGAATCGTAGGAAGTACTGGTCACTATGAAAGCGGCATGAAGTCAACTGGAGAGCGTGCCACGCTTAGATACTCGGTCAGCTATTCGATTAGCAATGATTGTCTTATCAAGATGATGGGCGTTGGCAATACCGGAAGCTATGACCTTGTCTTTCACGAGTTGATTCTCCGCTTAGATCACTCGAATCGATATCTGAATCACTTGAAAGCCCTCCGTCTAGTACAAGACTGCGAGCACCTTCGGCATTGATATTACATTGGAGAAGCCAGGTCTTCAACCAAATGTAACATCGATGTCACAATATTCATCACAATAAGTCAAAATGTCATCTCAATACCCTCATTCCATCACTTCCGCCACTGATAAAATACAGTACATGCAACTACTCCATGTTCTCAACGCCTTTTTCCTAGCTGACAGCCCTACTCCGTTGTAGCCAATTATTCCAGCGCAATTACTCCAAAAGCCAAACAGCAAACACCTCGAACTCGGTCTCCTGCGTTCCGTAAAGAAACTCCACGCGCGCAGGGCCAATATTATTGCGAGAAATCGCATAAATGATCCACGTTGCCATGGGTTCTTCGACGTGGATGCTCAGTTGTGGGTTGTCCTCCGGCTGGATGTAGAAGCACCAGCCGTCATGAGTGTCGTGGTCTCGTACAATACGGGTGATGGTGCCGTATGCGTATCCTCCCTGTGGGCGTGGCTGCCAGTAGATATATGGCATTGTTGGCGTTGTTATCGTTGTTTTTGCTGTGGAGGGGGAGGATGCGAGGGTGGTTTGTAGGCTGTTGGTACTGGAGTAGTGGTGTTTACGTGTCGTGTTGGTAAATTGTTCTGCTGAAAAAGGGGTCGGATTGTCCTGCTTATAAACCGAAGTGGTTAGTCCTATAAGCTAGAGTCTCTGAGAATGGGTGGTATACATACCTGAAGATGCTGAGATGGTGTTGGTTCTTCTAAAAGTAAGTCTTCGAAAGGTAAACATTATCCTGGAATTAGCCGAGAAACGGAGATAACACCGTGCATACGTGTTCCGTTTTGCAAATCATCTCACGCAAATACATTGTTTGATACAACATATTCACCTGCTTGAAAGAGTTTGATGGCCTTCTCGATTCATTGATTTCCCACTAAACAGCCATGTCTACCGGGTTGCATCCTATGAAAGCTTGCCAAGCAAAGCCGGGTTCCCACCCATTGACAACTTCTCATGCCTATGGAGCCACAACCCTGTCATCCTACTGTTCGACCGATCATTTCTTCGACTTTTTGTCCTCCAACTGTTTGTTCTTCTCCATCTGGGCTATTCTCGGGCATTCTTCTACTCAAGTATTAGCGACCAATACTCTCACCAGCGTTATAAAAGGAGACGAGGCCTACTGCAAAGCGAGTGAAAAGGGCTCTTTTGTGGATTCTGTCGCATGTTAGAATATTCTGGTCAAATCGCCTATTCATCACTCACAATGATTGTAGGCACAAAATCATCGGCTGAATGTTCTATCCCGCATGGTATGATCGAATCCGTAGCAAGGCGGCCACAGGCAGCATAGTAAGTTAACTCTCTTGTGCACATTGCGGTCTGGGAATTAGTCAATTGGTATATCCCACGTGTTCGAGCGCTCTTCGCAGTATGATGCACCTACAATCGTCTCTGTCTATCTTGCTGTGATTGACTGGTGATTTGGAAAGAGTGATGCTTGTAGGATTGATTCAGGAAGTGGCTCGAGATGGTGGTTGTGGTTCTCTTGAAGCTTGGAAAAGAAGAGAGACTTGGGAGTTTGAGAGCCTTTAAGTATTCTTCCTCTTCAAGGCGAGAATGACTCGCCATTCTTGGGACGCTTCATGCTTTGTTTGCTTTGGCTTTGAGAGTCCGTACTAGGAAAATCTCGGGACAAATTATTGGCGTAACCCAATAAAGATTTACATATTCCACTTCGAGATGTCTATGATGGAGTACGCCGGCTGGGTAGCGAATGCGGCTCCAGGAATTGTACCCACAGAGATGGTTCATATCAACGACGAATAATGTTTTTCTGAAAGGCGAGAATGACTCGCGACTGTTAGGACGCTTCATACTTTGTTTGGGTTGGACTCCGAGAGGCTGTACTGGGAAGATTCCGGGACACATTATTGGCGTAATCTGATGAAGATTTAAAGGATCAACTTCGGGAGATCCGTTTCGGTGTACATCAGCTGTGTAGCGCATGCGGCTCCAGAAGTTGTACCCACAGAGTTGGTTCGGAACAACGAGGAATTTGGGTCCAATGTGAGTCGAACTTCATTATTGTCAGCCTATTGCCATCAACTATCGCTCCCAAAATCAGACATAATCCAAAAATTTGTATTTCCAAACAAAGAGCCCTCCTTACTTTCCGTTAAATCACCCTTGCCACCAATCTTTCCTCAAAAATCAATGTTCGCATGCAGACTTCCGAGCCAAGATAACATCCCACATATGATAAGCCATTGTCCATAACGCCATTTCCTGTCTAAACAAAAGAAATTCACCACGAGGTGTGGTCCTGAAGATGATGACCGTCCACGCCTCGACAGGCGACCTTTATTCCCCAACGTCCTTCACTCCGCGTCACGGTATCTTGAATCGCTTCCCCCATAATTCTAGTGCTTCGGTTTCTTCGATGATGACCCTGCCTCCTCGTTGGGGGATGCAGCACGCTTCTTGCCTTGGGAGGTGGCCGTGGGTTGCTGTTCCTCGTTTTGGGAGGGAGCCGTGGCTTGCTGATCTTCGTTTCGATCTAAATAGCAATCAGCCATGTACCTGGCTGTTTGAAGGTGGATTAATCACCGACTGTACATGACTGGTTGGGCTGCGCTCCTGGTTGTAGCCATTTTGCTGTTCAAACCTTAGTAACGAGCGGTATCGTTCTAACAATCTACTGACTGCAGTTGCCAGCTATGTATCGGGACCTTTGTGTTATATTAGCTGCGACTCCCTATTGTGAACCAGAAGTCTATTCGTGCTTTCCCAAACTTACGGCTCGCTCTAGAGACGTTAGGTCGAGAGAAAGAGACCTTTGTCAGACCGGGCTCACTGGTGGAAATTTAGGCTGTGGCTCGCGACAGACATCGTCTGGGAGCTGATGAGACTTAGTCTCTTGAGGATAAAGCCAATGAACATGTGACACACCTTGGCTGAGCGCAACTGGTTAAGATAACGCCCGCTATGAAGATACCTGTCACATCTGTAATATGTCGCCAATTCGCAAGTACATTTGCAGATGGCAATTGAATATCGGCACATTGTGAACAGTCTTCGCAGGAAAGTAGAGTTCCGATAGTTGTTTGGTTAAGAAGGTGGCTTTGCAGTCGTAGATAAGATGAACCTGGAGACGAGGATATCTGGGTGCAATGAATACAAGATTCAACAGGGAGACCCGGGTCTCTTTATGTCCCCAAGTCCCCATCACCTCCTCTTGTGGGAACCTCTGCGCCCAATTGCCCGATCCTTAAAACCCAGCGAATGCACCGTTATTCATAGATCTGAAGCAGCGCCCTGCAGTTGGCATCGCCTCCTGCCGCTATTTCCGTGCCCAATCGGTCTGTGATCTCGACGTCTGTTGGGAAAGATCCGTTGCCTGCTGATACAATTCCACTGCTGTGAGCCTATCACTTCTGCATATGTGACATGGTGTATGTGGGGCTCAGACTGATGAATCTCGTTATAGAACGCAGGAGAGTGTGCAGAGTTCTGTTCCACGTTACTCAGATCTAAATCGAGCGTTCCCTCGCCACTTAGCTTTGTAGCACCATCGTTGTTGTGTCATGACGAAGGTCGTATGATTTTGGTGGTAGGTACTCGTGAGAGATTGGAGTCTATAATCATGGACTTCCCGAGTGATTCCGAATTCCGGTCATGAAATGAAACGGCGAAGTGCGTTTGGTTCCAATATAAGATCCGTTTCAAATATGCAGGATCTGTCCGCAAAGGTTGGAACCGAGTCTAGCCGCTGTTCGCCTTTTCCGGTACTACGTCAACCATATTTCTCTCTCTGGCTAACTTCAAACTCTGACCTACTTGGACGCTAATGTGCTCACAGTGAAAAATAGCTGTCAATGATTGTAGAGATCACGAGAGACAACGCACCCCAAAGTAAGACCCTCCATTTCTAATACTAACTACCTCCTTATCTGACATCCAGAAAAAGTTTTGTCATGTGCTACATTGGAGAGAACGACCGTCCTCGCCATTGTGGCGATCCTCCTTGCTCCCGTGTCCCACCAATTGAAAACCAACCCAAGAGAATTCGTTACATCGTGTTGTCCCATGAAAATGACCGTCCGCGCCGTAGTGGCGATCCTCCTTGCCCTCCATGCCGCCAAACTGAGATCTTGTATTATGTCTAAGATAGTGACACTCAGTCAACCATCTTTTCCTAGTGAGAAGGACTATCCGCGCCTCAGCTGCCAGCCGTCGAACCTCCTGCTTCTCCAGCCTTTGGCGTGGTTGCTTCTTCGTCCTCCAATGCGATTTCCTGTTCCAGTTGTACCTCGCAATGCTCACTGCAGCAGACTTCGTTGTTTGTAACAAAGCTAAGACGTGTTAGCGATGACTAGTCCCCTATCTTAGGTTGTGATCAATGCAAAGCATACTGTTCGGGCTAGACATCGTTAGTTCGGATAAACTGAGGATTGGTGGCGTAGTAGGGCTTACAAGACCAGTACGCAGTGATTTCAGCCAGACAGGATAATCATGTGGTGCTCGCCAACCACCAACCTCGCCACAGGGCTTGCCGTCTTCGGCTGCGAGTCCACATAATTCTTCTTGGTAAAATTTCTCCTTGTGCCGCCATGCATAGGTCACCATCTGATAGCCGCACATGGCAAATGTCGCTGTCTTTTGGTGTAAGAGTCGGGAGGTATTTGAAAGCGGTTCCTGTTGTGGAGAAGTGAGTCTCATCCATAGTTGTGGGACTGCGATCTTACCTACTTGTTTTGACGGCCTGAGAAATCTTTGAGGCCTAATAGCAGTGTATTCTTGATGGAGAGGGAATGTCAAGATCGTGGGAATTGGGAGCCTTTAAGTAAGGACCGGCTCAGCTAGAACTATTCTTGACATTGGGAACCAGATGTCTGGGTATCCATTGAGAAACCCCCAAGCCGCCCCTTTATTTTATTTCAGGAATAACGGCCGTGGTCAACGAAGCGATGACTGCTTCGGCTCGTCTACCCTTCTGAATCGAGTATCCCAAATTAGCTCGGAACTTGTTCTATTGGTGGCTGCAGGGCCAATCACCTCCAGAAATATGGGACCCACTGCCATCTTCAGTGCAAAGATATTCAATTGTTGAGTACCGACAGTTGAAGTATGTCAAATTTGGACTCTAGAGATACCTAAATAGCTTCTTGCGGCCGTAGGTGGGCGGAGTGGTCATGTCGTACTAACAATTGCCGAGCGACGAAGAGCTGTTCCCGGGCGGACGAAGAAGGAAAGTGGGCAGCACGCGTAAAGGGATGTGTACGTTTGGCTGTTATCTCTGCGCGAGCTAGGCTCTGGCCACTTGCCACTGTTCAATGTTACCACCCATCGCCCATTTAGGAGAAACCAGCTACCGAACCAAATTCTCAATCACCATCGTCACTCCTCTGATACCTCTCCAAGACCTCATCGCCAGCCCAGCGAACTCTGAGGCCAGTCCTCGGCAAAACCTCGTGAGCCTCCTCATCGCTAGCCGAGACTTCGTCTTCAGGCTGACTGGCCACAGAGCCTTGCCCGTGGATGTCCTCACTGATTTCATGACCGCCACTCTCACGGCCAAGCCGACTGACTCCGGTCTCATCCACTGTCCTCCCATTCTTGATCACTTGAACAGCTTCGACCTCCTTGTCAAGCTTCTCCCTCGGAGCCTCATGCACTTCCACTAGATGCTCGCGTAGATTTGCCGCGTTATAGAAAGTTGCATTGCAGATCTTCCCTCTCCCAGGATGATACTCCTGGCAGTACCAGAATCCATCCGGCTGCTTGGTTGATGGCTCCAAGGCGGGCGGTGGCTCATCAGGCAGGCTTAGCATGAACTTCTCACGAGTCTCTGCAAGCTGGGCACTGTGCATGCGCTGGGATATTCGATGCCATCCCGCCAACAGCACGATGTTCTTGTGATAGGGTACCACTTCTGGTGGTGCATTGCTGGGTCGTGGGGTGTGGGTGAAGGGAGAGTCGGCGAGGTGTTTTCGTACGAGGATGTGTTCGGAGCGAAGAGATTGGAGATGGCCACCGAGGGTGTTGAGGACTTCGAAGAGCACCTTGAGTCGGTCGTCACGACCGAGATTCTGTTTTGTGGCTGGCTCGAAGTCTGAGGGGTCGGTGATCATCCAGGACATGTTGGAGCTGTGTTGGCTAATGTTGTTGCCATCGTCCTCGTGTAGAGTAATGCTGTGGATGGAGGGGATCATACCGGGGAAGATACCTTCCCAGCGGGTGATGAACAAGTCGTTGGCTATGTCCTGCTTGACACAGACTGCAGGGACCACATAAATTCGCTCGCCGCGATAGAACGCGTGAATGGCTCGAGAAGGCATCTTGGTGGATATGAAATCCTGTCATTGATCAGTGCCTTGCGATTTAGGCGTCTGATGCTACACTCACAGTGGTTGGGACAGTACTTCTCCGGCTGCTAACTCGCCAGAAGTTCCTTGAGATAGATGTTCTGACCTTGTTCAACCACTTGTAGCCAATGAGCGTGATGGAATTTTCACCCCAAGGGTATTAGTCACCTTCATCACAGCGCCTTTTCCCTGTGAAGAGTGCTTCATTATACCCCAAAGACCTTGTGTTGAATCAATATTCACTGCCAAACGAGCCTTCATCTAGTTCAACTGACTGTTTCAATGACTTAGATCGTTTCAGACGGTTTCAAACGGGACAAGACGAGGGCACATTGTGCGTGTTGACCTCTCTATCTGAAGCAGTTTAGCGTCCACCTCAGCGGCTTCCCGCCCCAAAACCGGGGTTTTCCTTTCAACTCACTTATATATATATCAAAATAATCGCCCTCTACCAGTCGCCGCGATACAGCAATCATCCAGACTCATTCCCTCGAACTCCTTACCATCGACTAAATACAAGCATGGAACGCATAGAAGCATGGGTCAAAGACCAAAGAACGGCCAGAGAGGAGGCTGAAGAGCGTGTGAGACTGGCGAGGATAGAGGCGGAACGGGCGGAGATGAGGCGATTGACTTGGGAGGGAAGGAGGAGTGCGAAGGCAGCAAAGAAGGCGAAGAAGCCCCCGAAGGAGCCTCGATTCAGACGCTTCAAGAGAGCATTGGTGAAGTTATTTCGGCGCGGGCCCGCTGAACAAGGTAAGTAAAGAGCTGTTGCACATATGGATAGCTATTAATCAGGGTACAGAGGCTACCAACGAGAATACTATCCTACCATGACTGAAGCATTCGACAAGACCTACATTCCTTCTACCACCTCTCAACGATAGCTTGTCACCCTTCTCTTGCGACATCCGAGACAACAACGGCTGTATCGAGATAGATGCGAGGACAGGATGTACACTATTGCAGGCTTCATTGACTCGTTATCATCGTTATTGGGGAATCAAATGCAGCATTCAGGCAGAGCCGTACGCAGTCCAAAGTCGATCACCAAAAGCCCAAAAGAGTGTCTTCCGTCCAGTCAATCTCAGATCCTTCCAATCGGTCATCGAAATCCATCCTCTTGGTATCACAGCCTGATCGTTCATCCACCGCTTCATCTTTATCACAGAGGGCAGACCTGGAACCGTATCAGCATGTTGTGCTACTAAGGCTTCCACTCCTGTATGCAACTATTCTACGTACCGCTCCACAAGCCCCACACTTCTTTCCACCACCAGAGATGGCGGCAGAGCAATTAGGGCAGGTAGTGTGGCCCATTGTCACGAGTGGTGCGTATATGGGGAGCTGCGACTTGTTGATACACGATAGTTGTGGTTGTTCGGGAGCTAAGAAGACTCAATCGATTAGTCTACTGGCAATGATGACTTTGTGGATGTTACATCCTCGACTCTGGGAGCAAATGATAGATAGATGAAATCAAGACCTTTCTAGAGGGACCTTTTTATGGCGTTCTGTGGTCGTATGGCGTGATTGTGGTGATAACAAGACTGGGGTGGAGTGCGGAGAACATGAGTTCGGATTCGGGGTTTCTCCGTCACCGGCACGGATACTTGCTACTAGGTAGCAAAGGGGCTAGGCAGTTGATGCTTGCTTAGATTGGCCTTCGTAGCAGGGTACGAGCGGACGCTAGGCGTTAGTAATTCCCACAGCGAATGAGAGAACTGAGGCTAACGCACGGGTCAAGCTGAACCAAGCACTATTGCAACTTGATCAATCACGAAGTCGGACACCATCTTGCGTTGAATTGCTGTGCAACATGGCCTCAATTCCTGCCGTACCCGTGGCACCGTATAGTACCTCTGACAATACCTCTTTTGCCTACATCTCAGCAAAGGACCGTTGGCCAGTCATTGTGGTTAGTCATTCTCTCCTCCTGATTCGAATGACAGACTGACAGCTTAAGACGGGAGCCATTGACGACGTGCACCGTGCCGTCTTGGCTTGTGATGACGAAGATAGAGCCAAGCGCAAGGAAGGCAAGATTATACTCGAAGGCCTGGCCAAATTGAAACATGAGCTGCAACATGACCGGCACTTGACGTAAGAGATGAGATGGACTCTCTCGAATTCTGTTGACACGGCATAGTCCGCTCGAGTATGATGGTGGAGAGGACATTGCATCCTACAACCAAGAGCTGGCAGAGCTGGGCACGCCCAGTTGGTTCAATCTGCCTTGGCTCTTTGCAGAATGCTACCTCTACCGGTACGAAGAGAAGAACGCCTTCCGATAGGCATCTGGCGGCTAAATCGCAAATTTAGACGTATACAAACTTCCTTCGCCCTCTCCACCCAGTGGAAATTTTATGACGTATTTGCTCGTCAAAAGCTCTCCACCTTCCGCTCTTCTCGTCCAGCTGTGGTCGAGCTCGCAGCGAAGTACAAGGTCCTGATCTTGCAAATTGAACAGGCTGGGCCGTCCAATGATGCAAAAGAACGAGAGGAGGCGGAGCGAATTTTGTTCATGGAGATGTGCGAGATTTGTTTGTGGGGAAACGCTACGGATCTATCGCTATTGACCAGCTTGACGTACGAGGACATTCAGAAACTGCAAGGTGCTGATGCACGGAAACGCGCAGAGAAGAACATTCTAGTCAACGACCTGCCGGCTGCATACAAGGTGCTCAAGCAGGCGCAAAAAGAAGGCAAGAGTGAGCGACAAGTGGACATTGTACTTGACAATGCCGGCTTTGAGCTCTTCGTCGATCTCATTCTGGCTGGGTATCTTCTCGCTGCCGGCCTTGCAACACAAATCGTTCTCCACCCAAAGTCAATACCATGGTTCGTGTCAGACGTATTACCGGCAGATTTCAAATCACTGCTAGCTGCACTTGCGGATCCACGACTCTTCTTCGACTCACCTGACGACGAACACACGGGCGCGAAGCTCCAGCCACTTTCAGGGAAAGAGTTTTTCGACATTTCATTCTTGCTGATGAACTTGCGAAGGGTCTACGTCGAAGGTCGACTCATCATCCGGCCCAATGACTTCTGGACATCAGCACGGAGCTATTGGGACCTGCCACAAGCCACGGAGCTATACCAAGATCTCAAGGAGTCCGAATTGGTCATCTTCAAAGGTGACCTCAATTACCGAAAGCTAACAGCGGATGCAATGTGGGAGCCAATAACACCTTTTTCTTCAGCCATCGGTCCTATGGGCCTAGGCTCTGGCATCCGCACGTTGGCATTGCGTACATGTAAGGCTGATACTGTTGTGGGATTGCCTGAAGGCGAGGATGAGAGATTGAAGTCTTTGGAGGGTGGAGGAGGATATAGTGGTGCGAGAAAGTGGGCTTGGGGTGGGAAATGGGCGGTTGTCCAATTCTGTGATGGCAAACAATAGATTGCTTGGGGAGTATGACTTCTCCCATCCGCAATTAGAGAACAGACCATAGATCTCGATGTTCCCTACTCCGACTCGAAGGGAAAAGACTCTCCCTTGACAAGCCTAAGCCTGCCGCCAACTGAAAACATGGATCCGCCTTTGACTTTCGACGTCTTGGCCATGGGAACATCACGATTTCGAGTATTCGACATCAATGACGATAGAAAGGCAATAGCAAGTTGTCTAGATTCAGTTTCATAGGTCACACGGCATAGGGCGCTCGAATGAATGAACGAGGACAATGGCACTATTGGCTTCGCACATGAGGGAACAATGAGCGGCGTATCTCGTTTCCTTGCGGGATGCCTGCACGCGGTTGTGGAACATAGGTGCATTGTATGAATCCTCGATCTCTATGTAATTCGCACCAAGCATGCGTGGTCTAACGTGAGCCTAGTACAGGTACATGCAAGCGCAGGAACAACGGCTCACTGGATGGCTGCGGAGTGGACGACAATGGACTCGGTCTCGTATTGATCCGCTTCCTTTCAGCCTCGAGCGACAAAGAAGCTTTGATCGTCCCCTCCAAGCATCAAACTGCACTGCTGCTATGAGCAGTACCATATCCTACACTCGTCACCCCAGCCGTCAGAGCATACCAAGCCGCCCGTCGCTCAGATTTAGGAGCCAATTTGAGTCGTTCTGAAGAGTAATGTGCTCTTTGCCTTCCGTTTCACTTGCGGTACGCTTGTAAGTATATGACAATGGTAAAGTTACATAGAGAGCATCAAGGTAAGGGTCGTGACCAATTACGGGCCACTCCTCCATCGGCGCAGACTCCCTGGTCTTCCCACGAATGATGATTTTCTCGAAAGGGAGGCCTTGTTTGGTAGAGATTAAGGTTTCGACCCAGTTCTGAACATTAGCATTACGAGCATCCTTCAAGGTTGTGAACTCGCCGGCGACGAAGGGTGATAACTCGCGAAATGTGGTAAAGATCATGAGGTTTTGTAGCTTCCCAAACATGGACAAGGGATTGTATTCGCTCTTGGGGCTTCCTAGATTTGGCTTACAACACATCAGTCTCTGTATATTGTGTGGTGGGTAAGGCCATCTTACCAAGGCGTACGCCTGGATAGTGAGTTCTTCCAGCTGGATACAGGCCTGAGCCAGGGTTCTCAAGCTCCCGTTGGAGAGTCCCCAGACGTGCAATGTGCGTAAAGATGATCCTTGTGTCATGACAGCTGCCACGACAGCCGCCTCACGTCTCCCTTCATGGCCTTTGTTCCAGTACGGCCACCTGAACCGATTAGCACGTAGCCTCTCGCTGTGTTTCAAACACTCAACACACCTAATAGAATGCAGCTTCATCATGGCTCCCAGAACACCGACCAATGTGGATTCCGCCAAAGTCTGATCGATGACCAATTGGCGCGTGAATCTGGTCAGATCTCGAAGGACTTGCAACTGGTTTAGGGGAGTATGGTCTGGATCTTTCTTCGAGGTGAGTGCGGTCAGGATTCTAGGAGTTATCGTCGTGGTGCTATAGACGAATGGGGTGACGAGGTTGTTGAATTTCTTTGATACCAGACGCATTCCTCGTAGGTACTGCGGTGTTGATTGATTGATTTCTTTGAAAATAAGGAACACTATGTCTTCATCAAGCAACATGGTAGCCATCGTGATCGTGTCTTACTGGGAAAAGCCGTCTTCTAAGGCGTATACTTGTGTTAATCGAGGGAGTATGATTACTATAGATGTCGCGAGTTAAAGATTTCCGGCACTAGTATGTTTTTAATAAGGCTGAGTCTCGCTTATTTTTTTCGTAAACACAGTATACTAGATGAAAGTTCTAGTCATCTACAGTTAGATTTCATAGCTCTTTACGCGTCGTTTACGTTCTTATAGCTTTGTACAACGTTACATTAGGCGAATATCGTGCTACAACAAGCTTTGTATGCCCCTAGTACAGGAGATCTTGACCTGGTTCTCTAACCCAAATACAAGAGATATTCGCTTACATTGGTCTAGTTTAAAACGCCTACATCGTCTATATTCCTCTTACCGTCCGAAAGGAACGTAAACATGGTCTCTTTCCTCCTCCTGCCGTCCGAGATACGCGAGAAAATCTACAATACTCTGCAAACAACAACACCACGCCATGAGCATCAAAGCCGCCGAGACCATTTCGACCGACCAATTCCCGCCGGCATCCTAAGCCCTAGCAAGCAGATACGAGCGGAGGCAGAGCCAGTCTTGCTATTGAATAATACCTACCACTACCATCTCGAGCAGACAACATTTTGTAAAACGTATTCTTCACCAGCTACCGAGCAGCATCTAGCAACAGTCCTGGCAATGTGCCCGTCCCTTACCTCCCTCCACCTCCACCTTATACTCCCACGCGACGCCCATATCTCCGACCCTGTAGGCCAAGATATCAGCGGGTTAATAGCAAGGATGGGACGAACAACCAACCTTCTACTAAAACACCAGAACCTCCACCTCCAAAAGGTTCTACTATCAGCACAGAAACCGCCACCAGCGGATCCTACGCCTATTGGACTTGATACGCATGGCGCCTCGTTCACGTCCGGATTGTGTCTGTTGAGGGAGAAATACAAGGAAGTCCTCGCACCATTGCATTCGCTACCAGCCACAGTAGCCATTGTCTTTGGAGCCGAGAAGCCCAATATGAATGGCCTCAGGGCATCAACCGCTAAAGGCTACGCCGCGATGTGTGAATACATACTCTATCAGCGCATCGACAAGATGTTTACTTCGCGGGCTGTTGTCGTCGGCTCTACTACTCCTGAAGCACAAGCAGTGGCTACTAGCAGGGCAGTTGAAGAAGTGAAGGGGGGAGCAGAGCTGGAGGAGCTGGAGACGAAGGAGGAGGCAGAGGCGCCAGAGCCGAAGCACGAGCCAAAGACCGAATCACCCTCCACAGGCACGAGCCCTGCAGGATATGCAGTCACCCCATCGCGGCCCCAGCCCCAAGACAAGAAGATGACGAAAGCAGAGGAGGAAATTCCAGCCCTAGAGGCGGGGATATGACTACCGATGCAACGAGAGCACAAGAGATGGCCTAGAGAGAAGGGCCTTGATGAGACAGTGGTGGGAGAACCTACCACCATAATTTCGATTTCTATGTTTACAGTACGCGTCCCTCGACGTTCTTTTCACCATGATTCCCAAGCGGGCATGACCTCGACGTTCTTTTCACCATTGTTTCTGTGCGGGCTTGAGCCGCTGAATCATTTTTGATGGAGGGGGTGGAGTTTGGAGGTCAGGGAGTCATGAATAAAGCGATTGGGGCTATGTGTATCGTTAGGGGAGCTGGTGTGATGATAGTGGTTGTTGAAGGGCGGCATAGCTCATAGGATTGTTTCGTTTCTTGTCGATGGAATGGGGAAGGGGTTCGAGTGGAGATACTAGTCTTGAAATGAGCGTGTACTGGAAATGAACGCTGTTCGGAATGGGTGTCTATTCATAGCAGCCAGCTAGGTTTTTAAGCCGATGTTATAGTGGGAGGTATACTCTATAGAGACGCCTTCGGTGCATCTTGTAGCTAGAGCATGACTAATGTGAAATTCGCTATGATCTTGGCCCTGTGGAATAGTAGAATTGAGTCTAGAATCTCACAGGCGACCAACACTCTTCTACTCTTCATGCATACATTCAAGCCCCTATCTAGGCCCTCTAGATACAATAACCTCATCCGCGTTACATCCCTTATTCAAGCCATCAGGAATAATCCTCACCAACCCCCCTTAAAACCTCCATACTCAGTTTCCCTATCCGTTCCAACTTCCTCACAACGCATTGAAAGGTCTTTGTTTCACCAGCAAGGATCACCATACACATCTTCCAACATTACTGACTTCAACAGCCGCAGATACAGCCAGCGTAAAAAAAGCCCAAAATCCAACCTAGAACCATTCCGTCCAGCTCTCTCTAGATGCAAAGCAGATGCGGCGACTAGCGAGAAGCGAACGAGGAGCATTGA
>JAABUK010000742.1_pt1 | contig 66531 bp, 74 predicted proteins | sample 5559141 | NCBI WGS metagenome assembly JAABUK01 (sample SAMN10711869, study PRJNA513367) | rock metagenome | isolation source: Antarctica rocks | place: Antarctica: Victoria Land, Pudding Butte nord | collected 2016-01-03 | reverse complement strand
ATAAATCTACTATCTACTATCTACTATTATATTTACTATTAGTATAATATATTAATAATAGGTAATAATATATTATTATATTATTATAATACTATCCTATTACTAGTATAAGTTATAAGTATAATATTATAAAGAACTCTATAAAGATTTAGTTTACTACTAGTATATACTATAGTTATAATATCTTTATAAAGTAATAATAGTTATATTCTACTACTAATATATATTATAAGTATAATTATTATAGGATAGATAAGATAGTATTATTATAAATACTTATATACTATCTATTTATATAAGGATATATTCTTTATACGCCTACTAAATAATATTATTACTACCTTATAAAGGTTTTAATACGTGTATACCTTATATATAATAGCTAATACTATTAGAGTAATAATATATTAAATAACTCTTTTCCCTTATTTTTCCTACTAGGTTTTAAGGTTTTTTAATAAGTATTTATATTATTATATTCCTAAGGACTAGGATTTAAGAGGGGAGGTAATTATTAGGCTATAATATATATACGCCTTATATATTATTATATAGCCTACTTAGTAGACCTTCCTTATAAATATAAGATAATATTAATATAATATTAGGCTATATCTTAGTAGATATATATTATTTAAGTACTCTCCTATATTTTCTTAAGTTCCTTAGAGATTAATTTTAATATATATACTAACTAAGATATTAATATACTATACCTTATATTAAGCTCTATTACTTAACTCTATATCTTTTATATTTCTAAGCCGCTAGCTTAGAGCTAGCGGTACTTAGCCTTATAAATATATATTACCTTTTTATATTACCTAGGAAATAGTACTAGAAAGATTAGAAATATACTAATTAAAAATTATAATAACTAATAGTCTTAGTAATTCAAGTTAGGTTACTTAAGTTAATACTTAATTCCTAGTTAGTTATTAACTTGAATACTTAATACCTACTTTTAGAATCGACTGAAATACTTGATACCTCTTTTAGGTATCGACTCGCCAAGACTCGAGTCGGGTACCGGACTCGAGTTCGAAGTACCGACTCGACGCGGTCAGTCTAGGGATACTCTACTCATTCATACCAAACTATAAGCCCAGAGTCTACTTTCCAGCTGAATTCTGGTTTCACTAGGTGACTATAGAGGCGTGTTTGCGTGCTGTTATCAGAACGTCTTAATTTTTGCTCCCGCGCTATCTTAGAAATGGAGGTATTACTTCTTATCCACCAAGTATCCACAAGAAACACCGAAACCTCTGTCAGCACAATCAACATGTACCAGCTTTGTGTCAACGTCATATTGTACAGCTGTAACCTTTGCTCATACAGCTCGCTAGGTATCAATTATCTCTAAACTGTGACTGCAACATTGATAATGACATCGAAATCGGCCCCTTGTAGCCGGAGGCGTATGTTGGGCTTCAGTCGACCGGCGAAGACGGCTTGGAGTATCGCAGGCGCAACCGACGATCCCAGATACTTCGCCGTGAGCACGACAGCATAGCCTATGGGCACATCACCTAGCGACAGCGTGTCTTGAACCGCGAGCAAGGGGAGGAACTCCCAAATCCCGTGCTGACGCCCGCGCCAATTACTCGATTCACCGCAGAAGCGCCAAGACGCAGTGTAGTGAGCACGCCGCTTCCCACTGTCAGCAGCACACCGCCGAGGAGCACCAAAAAGGAATTGAGCTCGTCAGAAATCCCGTGGAACCGCCGTAGCAAGCATAGCTTTATTTAGCCAAATGAGTGAGCAAATCAATGCTGTAGGTATGCAGCTCGTTGTTGAAGGCCGAAAAGTATCCTGTTTTCGAAGCCTTAGACCGTTTTGGCTCGTCACTATCTGTTCCTGCGGTCAAGGCGGCGCTCTTATCGAACTCCACCTCAGATGTCATTGTACAAGCGACCCTTTCCGAGTCAGATACTCGATCCATCTTCTGGAAGCTGCAGGGGTTGGAGCAGTAGGGAAGGGTCTGTTCGGCGCTCCTACCGATGAGCTATACGGCATACTAGATATGTAACATACCAAGGTACCCGCTGCGATAAGAATCACTTATCTCTGATTTATGCGAAGCGATAAGGAGCAACAGATATAGGCACGCCATACCTCATGGCAAGTCTGGGTATATAAGCCTACACCGCATGATATGGCGTCAGGCACTCGGACATGTAACCAGCAGTAGACTCAGTATCTCTTCATTAGTTTTATACCCACAAAGTACTATCATAGATCATGTGAATGCCCAACCAGGCAGGCCAAGGTAAAGTATTTCAGGTCGATTCTACTGCGTATGCGCTAGCTTTTAGCGGCGGGCTGCTATCGAGGGCGAAAATCAGCCAGATGGTCAAAGGCGCTAAAATATCTTGTCGGGACCCTCGGGAGTCTTATTCTCCTTGCATTAGAGAGATCCCAAAGAGGTGATCCTATGCGCAGTCGATGCTACTTGATGTGGAGCCACTGGTTTTCCTCTTAGATGAAACGTTGAACACCCCCACCTGCAACAACGGCGCCGTTTTAGGCTTATACGAATAAGGTACCCTCCCCTCTTCGAGGAGGCGATCTAGGAGTACTAGGAAGGGTAAGTAGTTCCCACCCTGGTTTAAAGTGGCAGACAATCGTTTCCCAATTATCACAGTCGACCAGTTTCTATCTTTTTGCCAACTAATACAATATTGGTTCATCATGGATAATGCACCAACCTTTGAACTTGCCTCGGTGGAGCGCAAGGACATTCCGAGATTGGCACACATCCATGTCGTCGCCTGTCTTCCCGATAACGCATTTGGGCTGTATTTTGCGACTCCCACAGAATTCGAAATGAAAGTGACCCAGATGCTCGAGAGTCAGGTGGGCGACCCAACATGGCAGCACCTCAAAGTAGTGGACAAGAAGACAGGCGTGCTCGCTGCGTGGGCCTCATGGAACACGCCCAGTGACGCCCAGATCAGAGAGCGCGACGGAAAAGCTGCGACGAAGATCGCGGACTCCGGAAACGGCAAGGGCAAAGGTGGCTTCGACTTTCCTCTAGGGCTCCCCACCTACGTGCAGGAGGACACCGCTAGATGGCTGGAGAAGTGGACGAGAGGAAAACGCCACATGCTTTGCAAAGCCCTCTTTACTGAACCTTCCTTTCAGCGACAGGGCATGGGAAATGCCTTGGTCAAATACGGTAATCAACTGGCTGATCAAGCAAGCTTGCCGATCTTCCTACAAGGCTCACCATTCGGCTATCCGATTTATGCGAAGCACAATTTTGAGACGGTCCAGTACCTGGATGTGGATTTGAGGGAGTGGGCGACAAGTGCCAAAAGCAATGACAAAGGATACGGGAATTACCGGTTCCGTTACATGCTGAGGCTACCGTGGACGCTGCCAAAGACATCTTGATCTCCCTGGAATTCTACAGCGGCTCAAGATAGACAGCAGCGAATGGTGTTGCTGGAACGCTGTCAGAATCATAATGCACATCACTTTACAAGACCTGATTTTGGCAAACTCTAAGCTAATACTCGATGACTCGACCTTGAAGGATATCTGGATCTGTGATCTCCTGCTTTCTGCTCGGAATTTTTCCATCGAAGGCCCTCCACTCCTGCGCCCAATTCAGTGCTGCGTCAAAGTCGCGGCAGATCTTTACGTCCCAACCAGGGGTCTGTTTGACGCCATTTTCCCCAACAACTCGGTATTCAACGTTGGTGTCCGCATTGCACATGATCGACTGTCGAAGATACTCCAGGCAATGACGGCTATGATGGGACGTCATATGCGAATGCTTCGTCCCGTTCCAACCATCGTAGACCGCATGTCGTAGGGCCATCTGCGAAAGGTGAGCATGCGCGATCTTTCATCATTATAAACGTACAAGGCAATGCAGTTGATGGAATACCGAGAGTGTCACTATAGCATCACTCAAGTCGTTGTGCTGGACTGCGCCCAGGCCATCTGCGACCGGTCAGCGTTTCCACTTCAGTGAGCATCAAGGCGATCTTGCCTGGAAGGAGATCAAGCCACGCATATTCACTCTCCATAGTAGGAGGGCCTGGATAGGTGTCGTTGTATTCGAATTGCACCTTGACATATCCAGGCGGTCCTGTCACCTTTTCGTGAATTTCACAGCTAAAGAGGTTTGTGCTGTTTTACAACGACTTACTCAACCAGTCCGTGTCATGCTTCCCGAAATGTTCACGTAGCCTGATGGCTCCGAACGTTGCCAGTATTCCGACACAGAATGCCACGGCAGTGGTGAACCATAGCGAGTCAACGAGATTTAAAGATCGGCGACGCCGCGCCTGAGGCTTGCATTCAAGGTCTTCTTGACCGTTGAAGCTGGTCTCTAATTTGGAGTATTTCGTGCCTGCCATGCTGTACTTGACGGATCGATGCTAGAAAGATGAGTATGGCAACCACAGGTGCGAACTAGCTTTGGGAAAAGAGAGCTACTCAATAGTTGCAGCATGTTCATGACGATGTCCCAAAGCCCAAATCGGAACGGACTGATTGCCGTATTGGTTGGGGGTTATTTTTGCAACCTGATCTTCGAAGGTCGTTCTCAGCGCTTGGGGCCTTGCAATGGAAATGCAGCCTTCGTGCATATGCCTACCCTGCATATGCCTACCCTGCATATGACTCAGTGGCCTTCCTATAGCGTCAAGGCGCGTTGGGACCCCGTCAGATCGGCATCACAGACACATCAGCAACGACTCAGCTCCTAGACCCGAGTACAGATCGACATTGTGATGGCGCTTACATGCATGGCGGGCCTGGTATGAAGTCATTTTGCCTCTATTTGGCCTTCGGAAATGCCGGGCAGGATCCGTCCGCCTGTATCTTGCGCATCAGCTGTGACGTTGCATCGAGCCTGACGGCTGTGTCGATTGGTCGTAGGGAGAGGCTGTGTTCGAAAAGAGTGGATTCAGGACCGACTTAAGATCTCAACGAGTGCTGCTCTTCTTGCTAATATTCCCTAAGATTTTTCCTAACGCTCTGAAAATCTTCCGGCTTTGGAAACCTGCAAGGACATCAATACCACCTTCGAGGCCCAAAATCAATTTCCAATATGCGCTTCACACTCTTCGTCCTCTCCCTCATCACGGCAGCCGCGTTGGCCGCACCGGCACAATCAGTTGGTGAGTTTGTAAAGACTTTCTCGATGTTTTGATAAAGCTAAGGACCAAGGTGAACGCCGCGCCGAAGAAGCCACAGTTGGGACCGCTGATGGCGAAGGTTTTGTCGACACGATCGAGCCAGATGGAACGTGGTAGAAATTTACGTGGAGGGTCTAAGGGAGAGGCTTGTGCACAGATACCCTTAAGGTTGCTTCGACGTACGAAGAAGCTTGAGAGCTAGTGGTTGTTGAGTTGCATGTATGTGTGGTCGTATGTATAAGTTCATTGATGATACTATTTACCTCCTCAAAAATTAAGACAGATGAGCTATTCAGTACTGATGAGGACATTGTGCCTAATAGACTGTGAGAGGAAACCTCGCTGGGTAAAAATTTCCGAACCACATCGCAAAGCTCCTACTTGTCATCCACTTCACCACATCTGAATTCTACCCCGCCGTCTCCCCGATCATTGCTTCCTCTGTCCCCTATTTTTCACTCTTTGATCGGGGATCCATTCCAGATAGCGGTTCCTTGGCAAGTACCGGCCTAGGATCTCCCCTTGGGTCACCCATCTTGTCGCTGGTTGGAGCCGACTACTCCTTTAGTAGATCAACCATACGTTGGACATGATACTGATCGTGAGGTGACATCCTATGTTCTTGAATCTCAGATTGGACTCTCAGTAGCCGAAAAACAAGTATGGAATTTGAGGAGTACAGATCCAACAACAATAGACACTATTTACATACAAAGCCTCGTTCGGGAGCATGAGCTGGCTGTGACAGTAGGCCCTCTGCTTCCTTATCGCGCAAAGACTTCTCATCTTTTTGGTGGAATGGTGCTGTACGTATCACGGATGTATCCGACGGTCAGGATGCCAGCGATAGTGCTGTCGGCGCCGACACGCGTAGTCGGCTCTGCGAGCTGACCATCATTGTTAGATAGCACTTATGGGACCTATTGCATGATTAATGATCTGTGCATGTTCTAAAACAAAATCCACTCCACTCCCTCGACGTTGAAAAGGACACCGGCTACTGGTCCGGCTCGGACCGAAGTTTCCGATGCGGGACTACCTTACCTTAGCCAATCTAAAGCACGGGGTAGAGTGTAACGCTAAGGTGACAGTAGTGGCGAGTGGGGCGTGCAAGACCCGGACAGTATATTGTTGCGAAATGCGAAGCTTGTGGTGGAGAGTGATGGTGTGATGTTCCGGAGTTACGCACACAACCACATCACTGGCCACCTTAGCAGATGCAACCGGTCAGCCGACCTAGTCCCGCTACAACGGCAAGGCTACACTTAATGATGACATGCATGCGCAAGATAGCGGAGTGGCATCGCGACGTTACACGTGAAATGCATGCAAAGCCAGCGGATTTGAACGCACAGGCTCTCCGATTCGGTACCAGTCACCCCCAGGCAACATGCTGATCACACAAGATCTGCTTTGTGAGACACATTTTGGGTATCTTGCTCCGTGAGACATATCTCTCCTCATGGGGCAGGAAATGTCAGCACGCAGAAGGCTATCAATTGAGAAAGCTGGAGAGATGAGCTCAGCCTACAGAGTATCCGACAGAATGGTTCCAGAACCAGGTCGCGCCTCTGAGGTCATATCCGAGGGGCCTTGGTTGATGTGCCGTTGTCTCGACATCTCTCATACACCGCAGGATCGTGCGTAGTCTCCCAAATTGCTCTTCTTTGTCTTCCGCTTTACTTGTGAGAACAAATACTTGAAAAGATGTTCCATCGTTCTGCAAGCCTCATCGTCACAAGCAGCGTAATGGGCTGTTTGGCTATTGTCGCAGTTGCGTTGCGTCTCTGGGGCCTAGGAAGACGGAGAATGAAAACAGGAGCCGACGATTTTCTTATCATCGTTGGTCTTGTGAGTAATCTCCTTGCCAGCTGGAATTACGGCCCCTGCTGACCATCGCAAGATTCTGGCGCTTGGTCTGTGCATTTGCAACATTGTCGGAGCAGCGCAATTTCGATTTGGAGATCACGAGCTATACATCCAGTCTGGTGCCCTGGAGGGCTGGCCTGTCGCCTGGCTATTGCTTGGATATGGGAAAGTAAGTCACGATCTCTAGAGTCTGCCCGTCAAGCACAACCAGAGCTGTAGTTGGACGCTGATACAGCTGCCTAGATCTTCTATTCTATTCAACTTTTGCACGCTACAGCCATGCCAGTCATCAAATTATCTTTGATGCTCTTCTTACGTCGGATATTCGGCCATGTCAAAGCATTCCGCCTCGCCTTCTGGGTCGTGGGCGTCTACATTTTTCTTTGGTGGCTTACGACTTTCTGGATGAGTGTGTTCCAATGCTGGCCCATCGCTTCGAACTGGGGCACAACGCCTGAGCAAATGGGGAATTGCATTCCTGGTTACCTGGTGAGAGATGAGGAAGTCCCCGTTGCAACAAGAGTATGGCTAACACTGCAAGACATGGTACTCTTGGGCAGCTTTATTGAATGTTATTAGCGACGTGGCCATTATAATGATACCAATACCTCTGGTCTGGCGTCTTCAAATGCCGTTACAGCAAAGACTTGTCACTCTTTTAATTCTTAGTACTGCGATAATGTACGTCCCTGACAGTTGTGCGCTTATGAAAACAACCTGACCGGTTTCTAACAGAGTCATCATCGCCGGTATCGGCCGTACAGTAGGCTACTTCACCTTCAATCACGACTCGCTTGACTTTTCATGTCAGTATTATGCATTCTTCTCGGTCCCTAACGCCATCGGCAATCCAATCTTACTTTTATCTCTAGATGTATTCTACGACTTTCTTATATGGACCTCTATCGAACCTTGTCTGGGCGTTGTTGGTTGTTGTCTTCCGACACTGGGACCCCTTATCGATCTGAAGTATAGCGTAGTCTATTCTAAGATCAAAAGTTCCTTCTCTTGGCGGTCGCTTCTGGGCAAATCGGCCTCTCAAGCAAGCGGCAGCCGTTCTGGGCAGCGCACTGCCTGGGTTGAGCTCACCAGCGAGAGGCACAGCCAATCGGAGCCGATGGTGATATACGGAGCAACGGTCGATGCGGAGTCTACAGGTGACAATATGCCCACTGCTCACGAGCACGGGCTTGCGAGCGCAAAGCAATATGTGTAGGTACCTTGGCGCTGCAGTAGGTTCCAAAGTTGACTGATATCTTGTGACCTGCTAAGACCATTCAGACGCCAAGGCCAACCAAGCAGTCTGAGCAAATGCTCAACTTCACAGGCCACGTGAGCGACTGAGCCAGTTGAGCACGGTGATGGGTTCCGGACGTACCAATTTCGAACACGATACTTTTATCGCGTCCTGTATAACCTAGTGTTTTTACCTCATCCTTGAATAGCTCATTTCAACGTACGGAGAACCCTCTGGAGGGCTTGGCATTGAGCCTTGCCAAATGACGCACCCAATTGCTCACTGTACTGTGATGTTAATTGATATAAGGTCCTCCTCAACTGGTAGATACCTAGGTACATAGCCTATCGTTGAATTGGCTAAAAAATGCTACATGGGATATTAGTACTCAACCCTAGCTCTCCATGGGTCGTGGCGTCAGGTAACACGCCATTTCCTCTTCTAGCGGAGAATACTACCTACCCATACTTCCCCCCCCCGCGACATCTCCTTCGAGCCCCCTCTCGACGCCTTGTGGGGCGAGGGTACTTATCCCAGTCCCACCGTTTACACATCCGAAGATCCCTACCACGCCAGCGTCTCCTTCTCCTCAACGATTGGAAAGCCATGGCTGGGGACGTTGTCGTCGAGACAGGTGTGGAAGACTCGTAGGCAGATTAGAGGGGCAATTCACAGAGGGTTGAGATCCGGTATTGGAATACGCCATCTTGGCCTGTCGGTGTGAGGGATCATGTTTGGACATGTGCTCGAAAGGAAAGGGTGTGGGCGCTCTGAATGTAGATGGTCTGGGGAGCGGTTGTTAAATAAAGTGGTGACGAATCCTTACCTCTTCCGATCCCTCATGGCAAATAGTTCCAATTGTTGTCATTGGTATCTTCACTTGGAGTTATCGGATGTAATATGGCTTGGCCTTATTAAACCTATCTCCACGTCCCGAAATTGGCTTCCTTCACCTCCGTTGCTGCGGGATCGCGGTACCTGAGGCCCCATGCTGCTCTAGAATTTCTGCCAAATATAATTCATAGTCTCTGGATCGTTGCTCGTAGTTCGTCTCATCTGTGCAGTGGAGTACCGTAGCCAACCTGAAGGGTTGAGAGTTGAACCCGCTGCAAGTTATCGTATTTTCTTGATGTTGAGGGTTTGATTCCAGTACATACCTAGAAGGGGTCACCTAGAACGGGCGTAAACCTAGAACGGGCGCATATTTTTTTTCTCTATATTTAACTCTTTATTTAGCTAATTAAGTAGCTTATAATTATAATAGATATCTTTATTATAAAATAGAATATTAGAAGTATAAAATATTAATATTTTATATATTATAATATAAGAGTTATTTAGCTTATATACTAGCGCCTTATAAGGCTGCGCCCGTTCTAGGTTTACGCCTGTTCTAGGTAATACCTTCTAGTTCTATAACACGGAAGGGTTTACCCCCTTATAGTCTACGCTTATATTAGCAAATCTTAAACCTGCTTAGAGCGAGAGAGGAAGTTATAAGTCATATAAGTTATATTAAATATTACGAGTAGGTATTAGTAAATTAAAAATCTGAAAAAATTAAATTATATAGGGATACTAAATTAGTAGTTTTTAATTTAAGGTTTTCTAAAATTTAGGCTCAGGCTAAGCCGTTTCTTAAGGGAGGAGCTAGAAACCTCTCTAGCTTACTTATTAATTATTAAATCTAAAAATAGACTCTAGATTTACAATCTACGCTAAAAATATACTAGTATAGTATATTTATAGGCGCCTCCCCCTACTAAGGATAGGTAAATTTATTAAAATTTATTAAAGTCTAAAAACCCCTAAGTTAGTTTAGTTAGTTACTAATTCCTAAGCATTTAGGCTACTAAAACCTACTCATTTCATACTATAATCCCTTAAGAGCGACGACATAGGATATCTCTGCTAAACCTGCTAAAACCGACTATAAGTACTTAAAGTAGGTGAAATATTTTTATAGATATATTCCCTCTAGAACTATAGACTTTGATGTTTTACTTTCGCTTTTAATCTTATAGTACTCCTAACTAACCAACTTTTATAGCGAAGTTTTTCTGAGAATTCGTCTGGTTGTTGAGTTATGGGAACTTAAGTATAGGCCCTAGAGTACCCGGAAGTACAAGCTCCGGGTCATTAATCGGATGAGGCTGGGACCACTTGGGGGAGAACACTTCTGGGGCTGATGCCAAGGCTATCAGATCTAGCACAATTTTTGGCAGAAAAGGAACTCTTCAACACGCACATTGCTCTTCAGTCATTTCAAAAATTAAGACCCATTTCCAAGCACATCCTTGCTACCCTTCGCCTGTTACCCATTATGGGCGATGCGAATCTATTCTCGGACACATTCCAGATCACAGATATCAATGCCCAGAAATATGACCGCGTAGCTCGCCTCACCGGCCATACCGAGGACGGCGCTACGTCGCTCACTCTAGATGTGAATACGGAGCTCTTCCCTTGTGCCGTGAATGATCGCCTGCAAATACTTCTCGCTTCTACACTTGCACTCGATGGGTCGAAGGATGATGGGAAGGGGTGGAGGGATATTGGACGAGGAGAGGCGAGCGTAGCGGATGAGTATGATTACGTATGCCATGGCAAATTATACCGCTTCGAGGAGGGAGATGATGAGAACATGTGAGCAACTTCCTAGCAACCAGCGGCCTGGGATGCAGTGTCTTACATATACACAGAAAGGTTTTCATCAGCTTTGGCGGGTTGCTACTGTATATGGAAGGGCCGTACAAAAATCTAACGCCGCTGCGGATCGACTATCTCTACCTTTGCATGAAGAAATGAGGGTTACTGGAGAAGTCTAGTCGTTTAGCGATGCATGGCTTGGATTTGAGAAGATATCAATGGCATGATATCCGAAGAGGAGCGCTCGCGCTGGGTATCTATAAAGGAACGCCTCCACATGATCCGATCCTGAATGGCAGTCATGACGTTGGGAAGGGAAGTCTTCGATGGATCCTCGAAGCAATCTCCAGATAATCTGGCTCATTCTCCGCTGTCAAGATGCCATGCCTTATGAAGAAGTCCAACAGCACCACAGCACAGTTCGGCTTGAATTGGCCGTCCGCTAAGGCATTCTTCACCTCATCCACTGTCCAAAGATAGAAGGCCTCGACCTCATTGTCTCCAGGTTTCGGCACAACATCTGCGTCTACCTCAATGTCATAGATGTATTGACACTCGGGCTGTATCAGGCCAGTCTCTCCGCCTGCTCTTTTGTCTCTGACATGGACATACGAAACGGTTCCACAGGGCTTCATTCTTAAGCGAGCCAAATGCTCCGGAAATGATGCCTCCTCAGCTGCCTCCCTAATAACGCACTCGAATGGCTTCTCACCCGTGCTGAGCCCTCCAGCGACAGTATTGTCCAGCATTCCGCCATATGTCTGCTTGCTTTTCGCTCGTCTAGGCACCCAAATCTTCAGGCCTTCTGGTGTGTTTAGGTATGCGGTCATATGAACACCATAGGTATTGATACCAAAGAGAGGGCTAGCAGCACGCTCCAGGCTGATGGTCTTTTCCATAGTATCATTGTGCCCACGTATAGGATATAACTCGTTCCGCCAGCCTTTCAATACGGCGAAAATGTCTCTCTGTGTCGCTCGTTCTACCGTGTCTCGTATGACCTTCTCTTGCTGGCCCATCTCTGCAATCGCTACCCTCCTGCGTGAATGGTCCAGGTGCCAAGCATCATCCCATGGCATATTCTCCACAACACTTTGTGGCATTAGTCCGTGAGGTCCTCCACCACCTTGAAGATGAAATGTCCAGTATGAAGAGAGGAATCGAATATAGGTATCTGGGTCATTGTCGTAGTATGGGAAGCTATGTGGGTCAGCCTCCTGCTATGTAATACCATTCAGTGTTCATCTCACTTATCGCACTCGTTGACTAGGTCAAGGTTGGTTTTCATGTCTAGTGTTCACCTTAATCCAGACGTAGCTGTATACTTCCCAAAGAAGAGACTGTAGGAATCCATCGAATTGTGAGCCATGACTGGCTCAGATCGTACCTGACAAATCGCGGCCCGCAAAAGTGTCTAGGCAACGCAACTCCGACGTAGTCAGCTTCACAAGACCTCAATATGAATGTCACATCTCATTCGTTGCCAAATTCACCATTCATATGCAGGAACTCATGGCTTCAATTCCACCCTTCGGCCTGATTCTTCCCTCTAGACCCGTGCTCGTCAACGCCACCGTGATCTCCGTCACGCAGTGTGCCTTTACCTTCCCTTTATCCCCTACCTTCACCCACCTCGTGGTATTCTTGTTGCCCGACACTGTTCTTCCGGTTGATACCTTGGCAGGTGTCTACATACAAACTCCAGCCTCCACCTCAGGATTCAGACTCCTCGGGGCGATAGGAAGCGAAAAGCAGAGCGCGATATTCAAAGTCACAGGGGGTGTTGGGAATCCCGAAGAGAATGCTGTTAGCGGGTTAGACAGTGGAAACGGCGCGGAAGATGAGATGTTCGACGTGGATAGCACTACGGCAGTTGATACTGTTACAATTGGGATATCGGTCGAGCCGGCTACGACAATCGCAGCCCAGCTTGAATCCCTCAAAGTGTCAGATCCCTCACCGCCATCAACAGCAATAGTGGTGAGGAGCGGTCAACAAGAACGCCCTAGTCCCCTCTCCACGAAAATTCTGGCACAGCGAATCATCGAGAACGCCTTCAATTTTCTAGCGAGTTTTGCGGGCATGACCGGTGTGGGGGGACAGGAGGTTGTGCCTTTGAAGAGCTTCCAAGATTGGTGGTCCAAGTTTGAACGAAGGGTCGAGAACGACCCAGGCTTTCTCGAAAGGGAGACTGACAAGTAACGGGCAAGACCCTGGAGGTGGTGGGGCATGTTGCAGTCATTGGTGCAGTCTTTCCCTATCAGCACCGACTGACCACTGTGAACTGATAGTTGAATCAACTGGCCCCCACCGGAGGTTCCGTGACCAATACCTTGCACCAACTTGCCCCATCCAAACTAGTATTTTATATGTTCGGCAACACTACTACTAGGCTTCAAAAGTGCCAACCCCTTTTTGGCACGTATGGGATCGACTAGGCAGCACGCTAGTGGGTCTATCACTTTCGACGGCGTGGCTTGCTACATGCTAATTGCTAACAGCAGCTAGGATTAGACGCTGAGAAGTTAGAAGTCACGGCAAGACTGCAAGGACTGATGAGGCAACAAGCATACTTAGACGGGCAAGCGGAGAGATGCCACGGCCACGTCACGCAATCGCGATCTCAAGCTCAGACATCGGGCCTGAGCGCATCTACAGACAATACTCCGAGTCTCGGACAACTGAATGATCTGAAAGATAATCATTGGATGATCATTGTCGACTGTGACGCGCGGTGTTTCCGCTAACAAGCGTGATTAGGATCGACTCGTCCATTGGAGCTACAGTAGCGCGATAAGATGAACGTCGATTCATAGAGTGCTCCAGAGCCAACCAATAACCTTGAAAGACCAGGGTCGCTTATTCTCTTGCGTGCCTGTTGCTTGTTGCGACATTACCCCGACCGATATGAGCGACAGCTTGCGAAGTACAACATAAGCCTCCAGATAAGAGTGGTCTCTGGTGCTAGTGAAACGTTGCTTGACGCCATACTTACGCAGTGATACTTGTTGACCTCCAGACTCCAGACTTCAGCCTCCAGCCTCCAGCCTCCAGCAGACCAAGGGTCCGGATGACTTGTTAGTCTTTCCGGCCTGCCGAGCTCTAGTCCGCTCCACTGTTGACATGTGGAGCCGCAAAGGACGTGCCGACACGAGCGAAACGTTGGATCCCGGGACAGGGATATGCTACTAAAGTGCTAAATTCGGCCTTCCCTTGTCCGCTAGTCATCTTTCCTGTGCAAAGCTACACCGGCACTTACCAATCGCTTTTACCTTCTTCCAAGGTAGAACGGTCGCCATGTCCCACGTCTCACTGCACTAGTGAATATACTGCAACCTTTTGACTTCTCATTACACTACCTCAGCCACATCAAAACTGTTTTATCAAGGCGAGCATCTCCTCTGTAAGTGATGAACAGAGATGCATTCTTGTCCATCCCATATCTCAAAAGTGTGCAATTCGAGCGCTTAATCTTCCATTTGGTCAAAAACGAACATCATGCATTACCTTGGACGCCTCATTTCCATCACCATCAGTTACTCATTGCTCGTAGTCATCGTCGAGCGGGCTCTGACAACCCTGACGAGGCTCTACATCTCCAGACTCCAGCGCAAGACAAGGCAGTTCCATTCAATTGCAACGCCAACAACCCCCATTGAACAGATCAGACCGATTCATGGCTTCGATTACAGAGTGGTTGAGCCCATTCAGTACCGTCCGTTTGAAAGTAAACGCCACGTCACGATGGGTACGTCCAGGAAGCTTCGAATACATAGTGCGATAGCTGACCAGTCTAATAGGTATCAGGAAGGCCGCCAAGGAAGACTGGATAAGGATCGACCGGAAATACATGGATCGAATGATTTTAAGAAAGCAACTTTTGAAAGACTTTCCACAGGTCTGTATGGGCAACAGCTCTATTGGCGATCCTGCAATCCGCGAATTGTACGAGGAGATACTGCTGGACTTGCTACCCAAACGTTACCCCTCGATGTTTCGGATAGCTGGTGACACCTTTTCAAACTTGGTCACAGGCTCGACGCATCGCATTTCCTCCGCTTTGAAAAACCCTCAGGCTATGCTTCGACTTCTCGGGGAGAACGTCGAGGAGGATTTCTATTTCATGGTCCCGGATCCGCAGAGGGAATTTGTATTGCAGGGCTTCGTGTCCTGTTTCCCTCAAGGCTTCATACCTACGTCCAGAGTGGGAATGTCTGTCAGTGAAATCCACGAGCCTGTGCCGGGCTACGAGGGGCGATTGAAGAAGGGCGTCAACAGATGTTTTGAGCGAATGGAGCGTGGCCAGACCATTGGTCGCCTGAACGTACGTATCTTCAAAGTGGCTTTGGCAAGATCATGGACATTGGCTAAAGTCGGCTAGTGGGCTATACAAGTCAACCATGACACACTCTATCTGCCTTTTGATGGCGCCAACACCAACAAGAATGACGATGGCCCATCTAAAACCGCCGACATCGACCCCTTCTCTTCGTTTTTGCGCGCGGAACATCACACTCTGACTTGCCTTCCAAGAACTGGCACCATTGTTTTTGCAGTCCGCAGCTATCTTACGCCCTTGACCGAGATCAAAGACGAGGGATCAGGAGCTCTTCTCGCCGAAGCCTGCGAAGCCATGCCCGAGAAATTCGGAATCTACAAGAATCGGCCGGCTTGGGGGCACAAGTTGTGCGCGTGGCTGAGGCACGACGACATTGATTCTGACTACCTGCGCCATGAAACGCCATCTACGAAGGGAGCGTGCCCATTCCAAACACAGTCTGGATCAGATGGTACATGTCCATTCGAGTCGTGAGAGAAAGCACCGTGAGCGCCAAATTCCGGGCGGTCCGGGAGAGCATGGCCACACCCGATTTCTTAGCGCAGGACAATTTCCATACTTTACTGTCCGCAGTATTTTGAAAGCCTCCACACTTTATCGCAGCCCCCTAGCGGTCTAGACTCTTCATATGGACTTGGAGCCACGGAGACTGGTCTTCCTTGTCGTCAAACTCGTCATGGAACCGCAGAATCGTTTTCAGACTAATCCACAGGATTCAAGCCACCAATCCCGCCAAAGTTTTAGCCCTCTCTGGATATGGGACTAGAGGAGCGCCCCCATCTGCCAGACCACGATGCTTCATCACTGGTGAGTGAACATTACGTATGTTCAACTTGGAACAACGACCCTGCCAATCAAAGTCCCGCCCCGAAGTGTCCAAAATAGTGGCCACACATGTAGTTCACCCTTAAGGGGCTTGCATACGCGACTTGCGCGGACGCAGGTACTGGCGTACTGCACAGAGCAGACGGGGCGGTTCGCGTACCTGCAGCCGGTCGGCAATCTAACGGCCAAAAGGTACTTAAAGTACTTTACTTACTTACTTTACTCTACCCTAGTAAAGTATTTGACTCAGATCGAGGTCTATATTTGGACCATTTTACAAATTTAGCGGCGCATACACATGTTGATGAGAGCGGACGATATGATTTGAACGAATAAATACTAGCAATCCTATGACACGCATAGTGCTGTTGCAATGGGATCTTTCGGCGAGCACTCAGTAGACCAAAATCAAAATCGGTTGATATCCTTCGAGAATCTCGAGCGTTTAGGAGAGAGGTATATCAAGTGTGGTAGATAAGGAGCGCTTCCACAATCACCCGCTTCGCTGTGGGACAACCAGACGGCTAGCATGTCCAAATCCCAACTACCCCGTCCTTCCTACCCTCAGTCATATATCCATCCTTGACCCTCACTTTCTCCACAGTAGAGGCGTCCGGCCTCTCAAGGCCCGCGCCGCAATCCCAGTGCCGGCCGTCAGTCTTATCGTAGATCTTCGCTACGTTTTCACCTGCGGCGGCGACGATGCGCCTGGCGTCAAACTGCATCGATGTCACTGGGTTATCGTAGGCGTACGCGTCGTGGATGGATCCGGTGCGCAGGTCCCATATCTGAATGCAATGTCAGTTCCCTTAGAGAAATGCCAACTGGGTGGTTGAAGGGAGAATCCATACCCGGATGCTGCGGTCCAAGCTACCGGTTACGAGATGCACATCGTCGAATTGCAGACATGTGATAGGGCCTGTGTGCCCAACAAGGCTTCGATGTACCTGCCCACTTCGTAGATCCCAAAGTCTCACCATCCCGTCAGCCGTTCCACATGCTAGCGCGGCGTCAAAACACTGTAACGCTCCTACGAAGTCCGCTGACGCATCCGCCGTGCGGCCTGTAGAGCGCCACTGTCCCTCGTTGTTGCTGCCGGGATTAATGGTTGAAGATGCTTGAGCAGCAGCCCATAATACATCCAGAGTCTGCACGCAGCGGCCTTTTACCAAATCCCATTGCCGTAGCGTCTTGTCTGCGGAGCCGGAGACGAGGGTATCACCGCGAAAGTGGAGCGCCGTCACTTCGGCGACGTGGGCTTCGAGGGAGAAGAGCGGACAGGACTGCATGCTCGAGGATGGCGGGGCTGGTGGAGGCTCGGAGGAGTCTGTAAAGGCGAGACCGTCGTCTCCTTCGTCTTCTTCCTTGGTAGAGTCGAGTCGACCTGGACCAGGAGAGTATTCTGCCTTGTTGAGATCCCAGAGGCGGATGGACGCGTCCATTGAACCAGTGGCTACTATATTGTCCTCGACCTGCAGACAGCGGACGGAAGCGTGATGGCCTTCTAGCAGACCTATACACCGGCCATGATTTAGATCCCACACCCGTACTGTGTCATCGAGAGCGGAGGTAACCATGGTGCCAAAAGGGGCATCAAAGTCGAGAGCGGTAACCATGTCGTTGTGAGCTTGGAATTCCTTGATCGAAGAACCGGGCTCGAAGTGCTCATGTCTGATAGGCGTTGATTTTCGGCGGGTGGGTTTCTGTCGTTTCGCTTTTGGAGAGGGCAGCTTTTCGTAGATGGAGGCGGACATGAAAGAGTCTTCTTCTTCTGTAACTTCAGTTTCCACATCCACTTCCGTGGGCGGTGTAGCAGTATGGTTGAGGGTCGCGGCATCATCCATCTCCTCCAGAAGGTCTTCGAGCTTAGTGTCCAGTTCAAGAAGGTCGTTGTCCATCTGCGCTTCGTCTTGTTCGAGGTCACTGAGTCTGTCAAGAACGATCTTGCGCATGCTATTCAGGTTTGATATCTTATTGTCGATTTCTCGGATCTCTGAAGAGCACATATGCTTCCGCACACCCATCATCTCCAGCTTGTGGTTGAGGTTATGCCTCTCCTTTTTCAGCTTTGCCAGTGGTGTTCCATCCGTATCGTCGTCTCCTTCAAGCAGCTTCTGCCCTCTCGAATCATGCCGCCGATGCTTCTTTCTATGCTCACTCTCCCCTTCAGGCAAAGTGGCCTGAAATCCTTGGAACAATGAATAGACATTCTCATCTTCCGGTATGTTTGAAAGGAGATCGTCTGGGAGGTAGGTGAGGGCTCGATGCTGGATTTCGGAAGTAGATAGCTTGGACCGAACCAATTCTGTCGGCGACGCTTTAGCGTACGAGAAAACTCTTTGTTGTATCCCTGGGCGACGTAGCTCCTTTTGCAATCCGCTCATCGCATGCTGATAGTGGACGCTGCTGCTAGGGTCGCCTATTAAATGGCTTGCTGTAGTTGTCACTTTTCGACCGAAAGCCTCAATGTGCCTCGTCTGTAGGAATCAGAGAACTGTAGGGCAGCAAGAATTGAGAGCTTACTGTCAAAGCAGTCCCCAGCACGCCGGATTCTTCAGACGCTGTCCGCCGATGACGCGCCACTGGGGATCCTTCTTGACCTGCCATCCAGGAAATAATACAGGCTAATGCATGGGCAAGACGTCAGCATGAGGATACTGGAGGTTTCGGAGCTGAATATCTGATAGCTCGAAGTGAAGCTGGAAGTTTGGCACACGAGCAGGTTTGGCATCTGATGCGGCCTCGATGCCAATCTGTAGGGCTGCATGTCAATCGATGGCTTGGCGGAGCGGCCCCTACATCAAGCCCCTCCGGGTCTAGTGTGAGCGCCGCCCTACCGCTGCACGACATGGCTGAGCGTTTGCCTTCTAACTATAAAAGGTAAGGTCTTTATCTACCTAGACGTTGGCTTTGTCTCCTGTCACCTGGATGCAATCGCATACAACACAAGAACAATTCGTTTTCCTCATCGTCATGAGCTGGTGCTTATACAACGCATCAGGTGGGCGCCTTCCGTGGTAGATTTCTGTTGTGATGCCTTCAGACCCTCGGCTTCAGAAGCTACGACGAGTTTCGCGTGCCTGTGACTTTTGCCATAACAGAAGTTCGCGATGCCAACAAAGCTCCGAGGACGCGTCAAGATGTCAGAAGTGTATCGACTTCGACCTACAGTGTACCTATACTCGGCCAGTCCACAAGAGGGGACTGAAACCCAAAAGAAGCTCTGGTCCTTCTGCAACAACCCATCCCACCCTGGGCTCACCGGACCTGGCAGATTACGAAGAACAAGAGCCATGGGAAGCTCGACGACACAGTAATCTTGACCATGCCAGTTTCCAGCCTCACAATGGCGTACCCTCAGGCGTCCAGTCGGATAGTCCCGCTCACAGTGCAAGCAGCCATTGGCGAGCAGAGTCTTTGCCAGACCAGGAAACAATTGGTGCCCTAGTGGAAATTTATTTTGACATTATCTATCCCATGTAAAGCTGCCTATAAATTTTGCCGTATCTTTCGTACATGTCGCTCATGCAACGTGTAGTTTCCCTTTCTTCCATCGTCCAAGCTTACGTCGTCGAATCACCAACCGCGAGTATCTTACTAACCAGGGGCTCCTTGCTTGTGTGATGGTGATATGTGCTTTGGCTTCAGCTCGTGTCCGAGATGGCGCTGCATCACCATCAGCTAGGTTGCCAGGCACACAGAACTGGTCCTCTGAGGCTTTTCAGGCTGCTGCGCAAAGCGCTGTGCCCAAGGATATTAGCAGCGCGCGAGGCATAGACTACATGCGCACGTTCGCCCTGCTCGCTCTACTCTCTATTCAGAGTGGACAAATTGATGCCATGCAGCTGAACATGGGTATCTATCACGCCCTTGCTTCAGTCGAGCGACTTTACGATGAGTCGGCTTGGCCTGAAGGGACAGGTCTCGTTGAGATTGAGGAACGACGGAGAGTGGTCAGCAGTACTTCTTTATACGTACCCGCGATGTACTGACAGGTTGCTATGGCTAGTTCTGGTCCATGTACACGTTGGATGTCTACTCCACCATTGTTTGGGGCGGCATTATTCACTGGCGGGAGGCTCAAGCAAGAGTCTCTTATCCTGGTGAGATTGAGGATGAATGGTTTTCCGACACTGGCATTCACATATCCACGACCATAGCCCCAAAAGTGTCAAACGACCTCCCGTCGCTGGTCTCTAGATTAAATGGATCATCATCCAGCTGGCTACGAGGCTGGAATTTCACCACTGACCTCTACCGGATCCTCGAGCATGTCATGGATCAATATCATCGACTGAAAGGTCGTAAAGCTTCGCTGCCCACCGTATCTGACCTGTTCACGAGCGACACCCCTTCACAAGCAAAGATTCTAGACCACGTCATGGCGTTGTACGACCAGTTGCCTCAACGCTTCAAGGAAACTCCCGAGGTTGGGGCCGATGCATCCGAGGATCGGTTCAACTTCCAAGCGGCGAATATCACGGCCACTCTCCAGGTATGGTCTCCGATGTGACACCATTGGGGAGGCACTTACTGAATCTATTGCTAGCTCGTCCGCATGGTCCTGTTTACGACGGGACATTCATCAGTGGAGCAGAAATGCTTGCTCGCTGGCGAATTGTTGGCGAACATTGCCACCGTACCTGTCCGGTATCTGCGGGCAATATCAAGTCCGCTAGTAAGTCATAGAGCTCGCGCAATAGTCAGGTATATGGAGAACATACGCTAACCTTGGTGGCAGTTGCATCACCTTGCTGGGATCGGATCGGTGCTCGGCTCGGCCATCGAAGGCCGTCTGACCGAGCCATCCTACCGCCAGATCAGGGCCGTCCTGTTCGTACCCCACTTTGTTGCATGTTCTCGTGCTAATGAGAAGTCCTGCCTAGGTTGGACATGGCCGGTCTACTTGCCAACCTCGAAGTAGGACTAAGTCATTCGACGGGAACCAGCGATCGATTAAGGTCCATCATTTTGCGCATCGACCAATACATGTGGACAGAGGGCCAGCCTCAGAAGGTTTCTGATAACTCGTCCCAGCAACTCGTCTCTGGCTATGGTGCCTACAGTGTCAACTCTGTACTTCAGGGCCACCAATCTATTTCTGAGACGGATCCTGGTCACGTTCATGATGGGAATGTACATTTCGAGCTGCCCATGGAACTTCTCGCTGACTGGCCGTGGTCATCTGAATTCAATCAATTCGCTATGTGACTTTGCAGCAGCAGCTAATATGTATAAAGAACTCTAAAGCTAGTGGCACTTCACTACATTCACGACAATCAAGCATCTTGTCAGCCTATCTGGTTAATTACATTTTAGACGGTGGAATTATGTGATGAATCGTAAGACCTTCCCCCATCTTCGACGGGCTCTTGATGTCCGGCTGTACCGACCGAAGAGCTTCCTGCGGCGTCAACAGCCTCGGCCATCGACAGCTTTCTGATACCAAGGAAATCGCTTTGCTGTCGATACGACTCCTCCATCTTGGTATAGAAGGAACTGTTCGAAGAGAAGAGGGCATTGATGGAATCCAACGAACGGTCCTTGCTGTTGAAAGGTGGCCAGCAATCTATCGGACGAGGTCTCTGACTGACCGTAATGCCAGACCACGAAGCCATGATCTGAAGCTACAGAGAAAGCCAGGCTCGCCGCCCAAGATGTGGTGCCGTACCGCTTCGTCGACCCGCAAGGACCTTCGCAAATCGCAAAAGTGACGCGCGCTTGCTTTCTTTAGCAACGACAACAGATTTCGGCAAACTCTTGTCGACTTCGAACCCATTTTCTCCTCAAAGAAGCTCAAGAACTTCTCTAGCTTCGTCGTATCTGGCTACGGAGGCGAGATACCGCCGCGAGTCCGGGAGCAGTTTCACGTTAGCAAGCAGCAGCAGCGCTATTAGGCATTGGAATGCCAACAAGAAACGCCACCGAACAGACGAATAGCCATTGTCGACGTAAGACAATCCAAAGGACAGCCGGTAGGCAATCAAGATACCCAATCTATCTACTACCGGTCACGCGGCTTGTGTTAAAGCTCAAGAAGGGTGGAGAAAGTCCAAGAGATGCTGTGTGATTAGCTGAAATCTCGTCAATAGTAGGTGACTTGTGGCTTGATCTAGCATCTGTTCATGATCTTAATTTTATAGACTCTCGCTGGAATACCTACTGATTGAGAGGACTAAGGCTACTCTAGTGCGAGGTTTAAAACGAGGGACCGTGTGAGTGTGGCGCATTCGTTCAAGCCGAATAGGCGTTTAGCCGATTAACAGGTCATTTGTGATGATCGTTGCCTCTTTGATATATTTGGCCGGTGCATCCCTTTCTGCCGAATTACCGCCTCTAACATCTCTACGGCATCGCTGCTGCCGACGATCAGCCCAACATGTCTCTCCGATTGTCCCGAGCGATGAGTCTTCCACCTCGACTGGCGGCCGTGGGCGAAAGCTGGCCTGCCCAACTTTACAAGAAGCCACCTTTGCATAGTCCACGGTGACGCTTGACTCATTGTTTACGATGAGCCTTTAGGGTATATTCTCCTGCTCTCTAATTCCGCTCCAAGTATCGTCTCTTTCCAGTAGTCGAATCTGTCAAGATCTCACGAGCAGCTAAGAATATTTGTCCTTGCCGCAAACGAGTCTCATCCACAAGCATGGGTTCAAAAGTCAATGGATTTGTCAACGGACACGTTCATGAAGCTCCAGGCGCGCCTCTAGCCTTGACCGTATTGGGCTTGAACAGTGGCACTTCTATGGTAGGACATCGCTACGCAACACAGTGTCGTGTCCTGCTGATCATCGATTGTGAGACAGGATGGCGTTGATTGTGCGTTATGCCATTTTGCACAAGAGACTCCCAGCTCTCCTATGCATTTTGAGTTGCTCAAAGTGAGCAGCCTCAGGCTAATCCTCTCTTCCTCTTAGTCTAATGTCTCTTTTAGTATGGCGAAATACCGTTGGAAGAGACGATCAAAAAGCGCGTGATGAAAATGATCCTCCATAACCGCACGACGCCAGAAGAGCTCTCGGAAGTGAACGTCTTACTGGGAGAGACGTTTGCGAATGCGGTTATGGAGTTCACGGAACGATATGGAATCCAGATGTCGACCATCGATGCCATCGGATCCCACGGTCAAACTATCTGGCTGCAGTCGATGCCAGAGCCAGGGCACGTCAAGAGCGCACTAACAATGGCCGAGGGCTCGATCATCGCCGCTCGGACAGGCATCACCACCGTCACCGATTTTCGGATCAGTGATCAAGCTGCCGGTCGTCAAGGCGCTCCCTTGATCGGATTCTTCGACGCCCTTACCCTACATCATCCGACCAAGCTTCGAGCTTGCCAGAACATTGGGGGCATCGCCAACGTCTGCTTCATCCCACCAGACAATCGAGGTGGTATCGATCAATGCTACGACTTCGATACTGGTCCGGGTAACGTTTTCATCGACGCGGCGGTGCGACATTTCTCCAACGGGGAACTAGAGTACGACAAAGACGGCGAGATGGGCAAGCGCGGAAATGTGGATCAAGCTCTTGTCGACGAGATGTTGGAGCATCCCTACTTCCACCTTGATCCCCCAAAAACAACTGGCCGAGAAGTCTTTCGGGACTCGTTGGCGCACAATCTGATCGAGAAAGGTGGGATAAAAGGCCTTTCTCCCGACGATGTCGTCGCGACCATTACTCGAGTCACATCTCAGGCCATCGTCGACCACTACAAGCGCTACGCTCCGTCGCAAGACATCGATGAGATATTCATGTGCGGTGGCGGGGCTCATAACCCCAATATCGTCGACTTCATTCAGCAGAGTTACCCTCGAACGCGGATATACATGCTCGATGAGGCGGGGATCCCTAGCGGTGCAAAGGAAGCCATTACTTTCGCGTGGCAAGGCATGGAAGCCATTGTCGGCCGATCCATCCCCGTGCCCTCGCGCGTCGAAAATCGTCGGCCCTACGTGCTGGGGAAGGTGTCGCCCGGTCAGAATTACCGTCACGTCATGCGCCAGGGGATGCTTTTTGGTGGAGAAAGTAATGTATTCAAACCCGTCAAGGAGCTTGTCAATCATGTCAATGGGAAAGTCTTTGATAACAGATGGTGATCCCGTCTATCGGCGCATATTATCTCGTTATAAATCTCCAATATCACATCACTCTTGACAAAATCTACTTGTGCAAATACGACCATGAATAAATCTTTCTCAAAGCGCATTGAGGAAGTTTAGATAGACGGTTGCCAATTGCTCCTGGCACTCCTCGGCCAGCTGATGACCAAACTTGAGTTCTTGATACTCCACCTTGCGCGCAACCTGCTCCATTTGTTTTCCGACTTCTTTGCCGATGAATGCCTCGCTGCCGACCGCGAGAACCGGCATTTCCAACTTACTTTTGGCGGCCTCCCTGTTCTGCTTGACATTTAATTCCGTTGCTCGATCTTGAGATGAAGTGTCAGCCAAAGTTTGCTCAAAGACTTGAGAAAAAAACAGGGGCGCTTACAGATGTTGAACATGCTTCGTAGTCCACCCGGTTGGGAGAACTTGCTCAAGTATTCGTTGATAGCATCATCGTCAATGCCAGTTGGGGTATATGCTTCGTTCTTGATGAACCTAAAGAGATCGTCAGCTCCGGGTCTGGCAATACCAAGCACAGACATATTCGTACCAAGTGAAGTACTCCCTTTCCCGGCCTGTTATCAACAGCTCCGGAACGTCACGAACATAGTAAAAGCTTTGCCGTCTCAGTCAGTGGCTGCCACAGTATCGAGGCTCCCGAAGTAGTATCCCACCTAACATGCCATAGATGCGTTTCCGGCCGATCTGGATTGAATTGCGCCCACTCCTCCAAGCCAAAGCCAGGCAACAGCATCTCCTGAAATATTAAGCTTATCACTCGCTTCGGGTACCGCGCCGCTACCTGATATGCTGCTGCAGCGCCCCAATCTTCTCCGCACATGTGGAACTTCTCGTGGCCGAGATGGGTCATCAGTTCAGCGAGGTCGTCGGCTACGGTGGCCATGTCATAGCCACCGTCAGGATGGGTCGAGTCCCCAATGCCGCGCATATCTGCGGTTACTACCATGTACTTTGGAGTCAAGAATGGCAACACTTTCCGCCAGTAGTAGCTCGTCTTTGGGATCTGCGAGATGGATATCTCAGTCAAGACGAGAGGAGGAGGAAGGGTCGTCGTACACCATGTTGAAGCATCAATGCTGGTCCTGAGCCAGCAGTGTAATAATGCAAACGGACACCCGTTGAGAGTCTTTGCCGACCGTGAGTGACTGGCTTACCGCTGTGGTCGCGGATCGTGAGACCCATGATAGGAGAGCACTTGGGTATAGTGATATGTTGAACGTTACAAAAAGCTAGCACAGTTATCTAGTAGCGTTTATTGAAGGTGTCGGGGAACCTGGACTTCGTGTATGTCAAGACCAGAGGTCAATTGGTTGTATCGACAATTGATCTGCAAGGAGCTCCAGAGAGTTGTCCGAAGCACTAAGGTCTGGCCAGCGGCCCACTTGCCAGACGTCATTGCATGCCAAAGCTCTGCAGGCCACCAGTATTTTGCAGATCCGAGCAGACGGGTCATCTCCAGTCTCACCGGGCAGTGCGAGGTTAATTGTGGCTCGTGTCGCCTGTGATGTGAAGATCAATTAAAGATCTGCCCCGGCCCCGCACTTTGTCCGGCTCGCTTCAGTACCCCACAAACAGGGGTCGAGCTGGTAAAAGGCTAAACGGCTAAACTCAACGACAATGTGACCACCAGCGCCCAGTGTCTGCTGCGATCAGATATGGCTGTGTTGCGGGGACTTCTACTAGGCCCGTTCTCTACCAATTGAGACGACCGGCTCCGCAAGACCGTAGACCATGGATCGTTGGGCAAAGTCCTTGCTGGCTCCGTTATGGCTCTGGTCGTCCCTGTCGGACTGTCTTCTTCGCAGTTGAAGCTTTATAGGAGCGGCATCTGCTGCTCATGCATTCTCAATTTCTCTTTTTCTCTTCTGCTGGCTTCATCCCAACTTCCAAGAGGACCCTTGTGTGCCCTTGCCCCAGTTCCAGTCTACATCATCACCCACATTTGCTCTCATTCACGCTGACAATTTCCCAACCATGGCATTTGAACCATGGCGGGCCGTGCCCGGGCGGCTCCTCCTGTGGGCGCTCAATCTGTTCTCTGCAGTTGCTTTGATTTTTGAAAGATATAACCAGGGTGTCATGGGCTTTGTGAATTCGACACCTAGTTACGTACAAACCGTGGGTATTGGCGGACCTGACGGCAAAGTGACCAACGCCACCAAACAGGGAGGCTTGGTTTCCTCCTACTATTTCGGTGCCATGTTCGGCTGCTTCATTGGAGGTCGATTCGGTGATCGCTTTGGGCGGAAGCGTGCCGTTGTCCTTGGGAGCATACTCATTCTGCTTGGTGGCGGTTTGCAGGCTGGGACTCGAAGCAGCGACATGACCATCTGTGGGCGAGTGATCTGTGGTGTTGGCATCGGTTTCATCAATTCCGTACGTATTGGATGGAAAATCTGGCGTATACCGAAGACTAACCTTGGCGGATAGATCATCCCAACTTGGGTTTCTGAGCTGGCAAGAGCTCATAACAGGGGCGCAGCCTTTGCGTTGGTCTTTTGCGCCAACTACGTGGGCATCGTGATCGCCTACTGGTTAGGATACGGTCTCCGGAACAACACTACAGACTTCCGATGGCGCTTCCCATTGTCTTTTCAAGTCGTCCCAGTTATCATTTTGCTCCTCACCGTTGCCTTCTTACCCAAGTCTCCTCGGTGGCTAATCTCTCGCGGCCGACGAGCAGAGGCCGTGGAGATTCTAGCAAAAATTCGTGGCGACCTTGCGGAGAATGATCCTTCCTTGGTTGCTGAATTAGAGCAGGTTGACGCAACCATTGACTCCGCAAACCATAAACGATATCGCTTCCTCAACGTCACGTTTGGCCGCTTTTCCGGACGGCTACACCTGGGCCGACGTGTGCTTTTGGCCATTGGAATCATGATGATGATGGAATGGACTGGTATCCTTGCCATCACCGTCTACGCCAATATCCTCTTCCAGCAAGCTGGATTCAGTGCAGACAAATCAGCCTGGCTGGCCGGGCTGTGCAACACCTTTGGTATCGTCGGTACCGCCGCTAGCATCTTCACTGTTGATCGATGTGGCCGGCGTATCTCCCTATACTTTGGCTTCTTCATTCAGGGCGTCGTACTCTTACTAGCTGGTGGCTTAGCACGTTTGGGCGAGCTTCACCCCGACAATGGCAACTTTGGGGCCGGTGCTGCTGCCATGGTCTTCATCTATACCTTCTTCTTCGCTCAAACGGTCCTGATGATTGCCTTTATCTATCCCACCGAGATTTGGCCACAAGAAATCCGCGCTTTTGGAAACAGCTACGGCGTCTTTGGTTGGGCGGTCGGATGCGGTACCACGGTATGTTGTCTTTCTGTTGCGCATGCTCGACACTGGAAGTCTGACAGATCGTTCATAGACTCTTGTGATCCCATCTATGTTCTCCACTCTCGGCTACAAGACTTTAATTGTCTTTGGTGTCTTTAATTTCTTGTCTCTTCCACTCGTCTACCTCTTCTTCCCCGAAACCAGAGGACGCACGCTAGAGGAAATCAATCTCCTCTTCGCTGCGGAGAGTCCGCTTGCATCGGCCAACGAGCGAGAGTATCACCGGCTACTCAACGAGGCTGGTGGGAACGTCGCCGTTGCCGAACGTCGAATGATGGAGGATATGGATATGGCGGTGGGTGAGAAGTTTGTGGGCGAAGCAGGGAAAGCTTCATACGACGAGACCGCCTGAGCTTTGGGGACATAGGTGCTTGCGGGAGATAGGATCTTGATGCGATCCGAGTTATTATAAGCTTATCTGTTTGGCTCCTGATACCATGGGCAGGTATTTGGGTTTACGGACGTGGTCCGGATGTTACTGTTCTGCGTTGGACTTTCATCGATACTTCAAAATTAGCAATCAGAATTTGTACACGTACTAGAGATGCTGTGGTGCTAAATATACCAGTTGAGTCATCCCACAAGCAACAAGTTCACCGCAGCAATACATCAACTCCAAGTCCCTACGATGAGACTACCCAAACGAGCGAGTAGTGACGCCGTGCAGGAAAGTGTACCACGTCGGATAAAATCTGTATTTGCGCCCATCGGGAAAGAAGTTGCAGATCGGCCAAAACAAGACGGGAGAAGGGTTTCGAAGAAGGTTCGATGGAATTCACGGCGAGGGTGTTGCATGTGAGAAAATGGCAGCAGTCAAGTCCACTGGCGAGACGGTTTGTTGTGTGTTTTTGACCCTCGATGGTTTGAAGCGAAAGTGTGCGTGCCAATCGCCCGATCTCACATAAGAGACGTTCGAGGGAGCACCCTTTCGTTCCTGGCGATGACATCGAGCATGGGCACCATCCTTAATCTTGGAAGACTGGTCGCTTTCTAGCTGAAGCGAAAAGAGTGAGATTTAGAGCTGTTAGTCACATAGTCAGAGTACATGTTTTTCCATCCTTCCCCAATGATCCCCATTATCACCCAGAACTGGGTGCCATGAGTGAGGTTAGATCAACTTCCGATTTCGACCACCTTGCTTACTTCCGAAACACAATGGACAAGCCAGATCACGGAAGGTACTATCACTCTTGTACCGAGACTTGGTGATGCGGTGTGGGTAAGCTATGCCTGTGACGGAACGAGGACGACACAGACCAATATATCAAGTGGACGCATAAAACCCTCACCCGCGTCGCGCGAGCGTAAAGCGGCGCTCACCCTAGGCCCGGTAGGGGGTAAGGCCGGGGCAGATCACTGTCTTCTTGGCGGGCTGTATACTCCAATCGACCTGCTACAATTCCTGCGAGAGCTTTTACTGTGCTACTGTTCGCACCTTCTCGCTTTGTAGTTCTCTTAATGGTCACCCTTTTCTGCCATCGGCCAGAATTTATCCTTTCTGTTTCTCAAGTAGGCGCCAAGTTTTGACCTTGAAAAAGCAGCTTTGAATTCACCGTAGGTACCAGCCAAAGACAAGACTCAATAACCGTTCATCCCCCAAGCTTTGGTGTCACACCGGCCAAGGCGTCATGGATACCGCCATTGATTTGTCAGATGCCTCCAAAGCCTTGGACTTGGCAAACATTCGCTTTCAATTGATGTGAGATTTGGCATGGCTACAAGCTCAGATTACGGGAACGATTAGTGACTGACTACCAACCTCAGCCGCTTGGAGGACACAATCACGTTTCACATGATAGAGCGCGTTCAGTTTCCATTGAATCCGACGATCTATGAACCAGGTGGAGTTGAGATTCCGGGCAGCTCGCTCAGTCTATTTGACTGGATGCTCAAAGAGCAAGAGCGTCTCCAGTCGCTTGTCCGCCGCTATGAGTCACCAGACGAGTACCCTTTCTTCCCAGATGCTGTGCAGAAACCAATCCTTCAGCCCCTGGATTACCCTACAATTCTGCATTCTAATGACGTAGATGTCAATCAAGCCATCAAGAAGAAGTACATCGAAGTAGTCTTGCCTCGGGTCTGCCGAGAGTTTGGGCGAGAGGACCGAGGTGAAAAACAGGAGAACTATGGATCTGCTGCAACCTGCGATGTAATGTGTCTTCAGGCCCTTTCGCGGAGAATTCACTTTGGGAAGTTCGTCGCTGAGTCGAAATTTCAGAAGGAGACGGAGCGCTTTGTCAAGTTGATACGGGATGAAAATCGGACTGGGCTCGATGAGGCAATCACTAATGCCAAGGTCGAGAAGAAAGTGTTGGAGAGACTCCGGCTAAAGGCACGGACGTACGGGACGGATCCTAGCGTTGGTGCAGAGAGTGAGGCAAAGATCAACGTTGAGGCTGTGGTGGCGATGTATGAGGTACGCTACATTATTGGCAATCTTGGCAAATGGAATCTCATCGGCATCCTGCTGACAGTGTCAGGAAACCGTCATACCTCTGACCAAGGTCGTGGAAGTGGAATACCTCATGCAAAGATTGAAGGGAACCGAGTGGGAGCAAAGTTAGGGATGATGGGGCCAAGTAGTTCAGAATCTCCTAGAGTCCGTCGTGAATGGTGACTTAGCTTTGGTGGAAGTATTCTTGGAGCGCTTTCACAGCTGCTTCAAACTTGGCGGCTTCTATGAGTATCATATGTCCCTCTGGCTTGATGCCGAGTTCTTGAAAGGTTCTCTTAGCGTCTGACCCGCCAGCCTCTTTCTGATACTCAAAGCTCCCAGCTACTGCGGCATGTTTCTGCAGGACTTCATCCTCGGGGTGGAAATAGAAACTTTCAGAACGGCCTTTCCTGCTGGCTTTCTTCTGCTTCTTCGATTTGGGTGTGGCTTCTTCGTCTAGAGCTGATGCCACTTCTCGATACGTTTTCGAAAACACAAGGTAATGAGTGAAATCGTACGGTTCCTTCTCCTCGACTGCCCATGAGATTTCTTCCAGCAGCATCTTGTACATTGGCGGTACCACCGCCGAGGGAATATTAATAAGCCTCTCTGTCAACACTAGACCTATGCGAGCTTCACTGTCTGCAGTAAGAAGCTCGTTCAGCTGCGTGAAGGCTGCATTGCGTGAGGACTGTGTTCTGATGTAATTCTTCAGTTGCTGGATGACTGGCTTGTCCTGGGAAGATTAGGAACAACTACGAAAAGAGAGCTTGAGTATTTACTTTGTGCACATGGAGGTTCAGTACCGTTAAAAAGGCATACGGGTCAGTCTCGTTCCCCTCAACCTTAACAGTAGATCCTAGCAGAGGTTGAGCCAAGATGAGGTCTGTAAGGGCGCTGAGGTCGAAGGATGACGCATCAACATCGAATAATTGACGAAGCAGAGTCTTGATTCCATGGAAGTCATTCTCGGGTTGTGGATCGAACCATTCAAATTCTACATCCAACATATCTGTGTCCTACTATGAGTTAGTGATCGGCTATTGAACAACTTAAGGGAATTGTTAATACGTCTTCGCTGCTGCTTTCTTCGGAGCTACTCGCCACCGGCTCCGGTTCTTGCAAATCTTCATCTTGAATCTCTTTGCGCTTTGCCATTTGTATATAATCGAAGGCGTCGCTGTCAGTGGAGAGAAAATTGTGAATGTGCCATACTCAGCCCTGTGTTATCGATAAACTGGCCAGTCAGTGGTGAGCCGACAGTCCATTGTACGTCATCGCCTGCACCACGAAAATCAAATTCGCGCAACTTGCATATTCCATTCGCAGAATTATCTCAACTACCCCCCAACATCTTTCACTTCAACTTTCAGACACTAAACATGAGCGGACAGTCAAGTGTTGGCGGACGTGGGGTATACGAAGCCGGAGACCAGCGAAATGCCCCCGATTCAGATGAGAATAACAGAGAGCGATACAAGGAGGGGCAGCCTCATAGCCATTTGCCCAATGACTCCAGTATGTGACCAACTGGTGTGCTTAGCGTCTTGCGCGTGGACTCACTAAGCTGACTGTAACATCTGTAGAGGATGAGAGATCCATTGCAAATAAGCTAGCGCGCGAGGTGAAGGTATACTCGCTGATGAGGTTTAGCTTCTACATAGGCTAAAACATGATAGCGTCAAGGCGAGCCCGAGCCAATGGGCAAGGAGGAAGCCGAGTACAAGAAGGACCCTACATTGCCCGTACGTTGGTCACAGTTCTGGAAATCTACTTTGGTGAGGGTAGCCTGCTAATCAGATTGTCGGACCAGGCCAAGAATCACGGCAACGAGCCGTCAAAAGGTGCAAAGATTGATGCCGAGCTCAAAGCCGACGATGAAGCTGCGATGAAGAAGAAAGGCTCCTGGGGCTCTAAGCAATAGTGCTAGCACGAGGTCGCAATCGAGCACGGATGCATTGGTCTTAGCTGCTCGATATCATGCAGTTCTTCCACAGGCATGTAGTAGCATAAGCAAAAGAAAATGAATTCGACGAAATTTGAAGTAGTCCTCGTCAAATGCTTTCCGTGCACATAATGCTTTCTTCGTAGAGTAAAGGTGTCAACATGATAAGTCTGCAGGCTCTCGATCTCACGGGAGGCCTTCCAGCACAGTAAGTCACTACTGATAAGGGAGGGGGTATTTCTTTCGCCTTAGAAGTCGTAGTGGATGTCTATCAAACAAGAGTGATGAGGACTAGGATAGTCCTAGGGCACAAGACCATTGTCCTCTGATATATGAGCGTCCTACCCGTAGCACAATAGGATCGCATTACCTAAGGCACGCACGCATGCTGTTGCACTACAAATGCATCAATCTTGCTACCTATCCCTCAGCAAATGGAAAGTTGATGCGTAGCATTGACTGTTATCACTCAATGATACATACACGGCTCTAGCGGTGAAGTGCCGCAAAGCCGGGCTTACGATGCAGTCGAAAGCCCCTCCAGATTTCATCGTCCGGTGACAGAGGATAGGATTTAAAGATGGGCCAAACGTTCTCGCTGGCGACACTGTCAGCGGGCTCCGCCGGGATTGGCGTGCCAGAGTTGTCCGATCTCACATACGAGAGATCTCTAGGTACCGCCCGGTTCATGAAGAGCGTCCGAGCAAGGAGTCAAAACGGCTTAGTGGTGGTCAAGCTTGTCATGAAGCCATATCCCCAATTAGATCTCGGAGACTATGTGAGAAGAATCCGGTGTGAGTAGGTGAGCTGTGTAATTACTGAGGGCGGATGATTGTTGACGTGCAATTAGCGGAACGTGATGCTCTCCATGATGTACCAAATGCCCTTGGGTACGAACGCATCTTTGAGACAAGTACGAATGGATACCTGGTCAGGCAGTACTTCTATAGCTCGCTCTATGATCGCATGAGGTAAGTTGGGTATACTCTCGACTCGGCAGTATGCTGAAACTTTCAGTACACGCCCATTTCTGGAGGATATCGAGAAGAAATGGCTAGCATACCAGCTCCTCTGCGCATTGCGAGATTCCCATGCTCGCAACGTCTATCATGGCGATATCAAGACAGAGAACATTCTTGTTACTTCGTGGAATTGGCTATATCTGACAGACTACTCATCTTCCTTCAAGAAGACTTATCTGCCGGAAGATAATCCTGCGGACTTCTCCTACTATTTCGATACTTCGGGAAGAAGGACATGTTATCTCGCCCCAGAACGCTTCCTAGGCACGGAAGACAAAGACGATGGTAGAGGTGTCACGTGGGCAATGGATGTATTCAGCGTTGGCTGCGTTATAGCCGAGCTATTCCTCGAGGCGCCCATATTTTCCTTGAGCCAGCTCTATAAGTACAGGAAGGGAGAATACGATCCGCAGTACGGGTATCTTAGCAAAATCCAGGATAGAGATGTACGGGAATTGGTCAGCCATATGATACAATTGGAGCCTGAGACAAGATACTCGGCTGAAGACTACCTCAACTTCTGGCGCCGGAAAGCTTTTCCTGAATATTTTTACAGTTTCCTGCATCAGTACATGGGCCTGGTCACCGCCCCCTCCTCTGATCGTGCACCTGTCTTACCTGAGACTGCAAACTTTGGGGAGGCTGATGATCGGATTGACAGGGTCTTCTTTGACTTCGACAAGATTTCTTACTTTTTAGGATATGAAAACGACAAGGCCCAAGACACCACGATTCTTGAACCCCAGATATTTGCCGAAGGTATCATCCCTGTTCTGGTGGATATACCAAACAACAGACACAAAGCCACAAGTGTAGGACGAAGGCCTGTAGACGATGGGTCCCTGATTTTCCTTACCCTCGTAGTCTCATCGCTGAGGAACACAGCCAGATCCACGGCTAGACTTCGAGCCTGCGACCTGATGCTGGCATTCGCGGAGCGGATTACTGACGAGGCCAAGCTGGACCGCGTGCTGCCTTACGTGGTCATGTTGTTGAATGACCGCGCTGACATGGTTAAAGTCGCTGCAATCCGAACGATGACACAGCTCTTGTCGCTCATTGCTGTTGTGTCACCAGTAAACGCCTATGTCTTTACAGAGTACATCCGTCCTCGGCTACAGCAATTCACTGCAGGCCCCAGCTCCAAGGCAAGTCCATTAGTTCGGTCAACGTATGCTCAATGCCTCGCTACCTTGGCGCATTCCTCTTCTCGAATACTGGATATGTTGCAAGCTCTTCGGGCTGACGGGTCCCTGCCTTCTGTCGATCCCGAAGCAGAAGACGGTGTCGCTACCAATCTAACTTACCAACACTCCTTTGATGTTGCGAAGCTGGACCTACTGGCACATTTCGAAAGTCACACAAAGGCGTTGTTGACTGACAACAACCCCTCGGTCAGAAGGGCTTTTCTTGGCTCCGTGTCGAGCTTGTGTGTCTTTTTTGGGAGCTCGAAAGCCAACGATGTCATCCTCAGTCACCTGAATACGTACCTGAATGACAAGGATTGGATCTTGAAATGCACATTCTTCGAAACCATCGTTGGAGTTGCAACATTTGTTGGCGGCAAAAGCCTCGAAGAATTTATCCTGCCTCTTATGATTCAGGCTCTGGCCGATTCGGAGGAATTCGTTGTTGAAAGGGTTATCTCATCATTCGCAAGTATGGCAGAGCTCGGCCTCTTTCAACGGTCCAAGACGTGGGAAATGGTGGACATTGTTGCACGCTTCATGTTACATCCCAATATCTGGATCCGAGAAGCAGCTGCACATTGTGTCTCCTCTTCTACGCTTTATCTCTCAAAAGCAGATCTCCATTGCATCATCTCGCCGCTAGTACAGCCATACCTCAAATGTTCCATCATCGATTATTCGGAAATATGTATTCTTGAAGCGCTCAAGCCACCTTTGCCGAGGCCGATCCTTGAGATGGCGATCATATGGGCGACGAAGGCTGAGACAGGCTTATTCTGGAAGCCTGTTCAGGAACAAAGAACGTTCTCATTCGGATCTCCAAATCAGACTCTACCCACGATATCGTCGAATGACCTGCGACCAAATGCATTTTCCAAGTTAACGAAGAACAATGAGGACGAGCAATGGATTAAGAGGCTGCGCAACATCGGCATGGGCTCGGATGACGAATTCAAGCTCCTAGCTTTGAGAGAATACATCTGGCGTATTGCTCGTAAGCAGCGGAAGGCAGAAGCTGATAGTATACCCTCGCAGCTGAACGGAATCCTTCGCCTCAAGGAATTGAATGTTACCCCTCAGACCATCTTCTTCGATCTGAGCGAGCAGAGTAACACATCTGGGCGTCGAGCCTCAAGCGATGACATCCCGAACAACAACACCATAGTCGACCGGAACGCTGCTCCGCATACAATAGCTGATGCCTTACTTGATGCGTCTACTACTATCGACGATCCCGTGTCGCAGAGAAAGAAATCTTATGCGAATGCCAGAAGAGAAAGGCTCAATGGTAATCTGCAGACGCAGCCAATCTCGATCGGTTCAAGACCCGGGTCTTCGAACCTTGCTTCACCAATGTCTACCTCGCCACGTGGGCGGCGTCAACTGAATCAGACCGAATCCACTGATGCAGGTGATAATGCTAGAAGCGATGGTACTCTCACCCCTACGAATTCTCTTAGAAATGGGCGTGTTGGATCGGTGAAGCACAAATCCAGTGCCATCAATCTACTCAATAGGAAAGACACCTCTAAGACCGTCGCAGAAACAAGCACGAGTTCTGCGAACGCTTTTGGAAAGGTTGACGGTCCCTTTACCACGGCATCTTCTGAAAATCCAAGTTCAAAAGCAAAGAACAACGTCGAAAAACAAGGTTCAAAAGGTTCAAGTCATGCTGGTCATTCTTATGATGGCATCGATCCCAGCGTCACAAAACTTTTGGACAACCTCGCATCCGAGAATTATCCACATGATAAATATGATTTTGGACCAACGATTGCACCTGTCGGCAGCAAGGGACTCCTGATCAAAAAAATCGATGCTCAAGGAGTCGACAAGCCCTGGAGACCGGAGGGAACGCTAGTTGCCACATTCGGAGAGCACACAAGCACAATCAACCGGGTTGTATCCTCTCCGGACTACGCATTCTTCATCACTGCCTCCGATGATGGTACTGTAAAGGTCTGGGACACCTTGAGGTTAGAGCGAAATCTAGTTCATCGATCAAGACAAACATACAGTCATGCAGAAGGTGCCAAAGTCAAGTGCATCTGTTTTGCGGAGAGTACTCATACATTTATCAGCGGTGCCACCGACGGCAGCATCAAAGTCGTAAAGGTCGACTACCCTTTGGCTGGCGAAGCTTCCAAGTATGGAAGGCTTCGTACGTTGCGAGACTATCAGCTACCTGAAGGCGAGTATGCGATATGGTTGGATCATTCGAAGTTCGAAAAAAAATCACTCTTGCTGTTGGTAACAAATACCTCTCGAGTGATTGCTTTGGATCTTGGGAACATGGCCGTGCTCTATTCATTCGGGAATCCCGTACACCACGGGACGCCGACGTGCTTTTGCGTCAACCACCAACAAGGCTGGCTGCTGCTTGGGACCTCACATGGTGTACTCGATTTGTGGGATCTCCGATTCCGTCTTCGGCTCAAAGCATGGGGCCTAGGAGGTGGCACACCAATACATCGCTTGGCAGCTTACCCGCTCCATAAAAGGATTCATCCGGAAGACCAGTGGGTCTGCGTAGCCGGTGGCACCGGTCAGGTAGACATCACAGTCTGGGACGTTGTGAAGGCCGAATGTCGTGAAGTTTTTCGTGCTGGCGTTTCACAGAGCAGTAGCAAAGATAGCCTCAAGCTATATGAACCGTGGAAAGTAGACGAAGAGAAACCCGAAGGCATGCTAGGTCGCTTTGCCACAGCCATTGACCCATCAGCAGGCGGCAACGGGAGTCCTGATAAGGGCATTCGCGCTCTGGCGATCGGTATCGATCCTCAAGAACAAGGAAGAAAAGACCTCAAGAAAGGCTTCTTCGTCACTGGTGGCGCAGATAGGAAACTTCGGTTATGGGACGTCACGCACCCTGACACCTCGACGGTAATCAGCGGTCTAGACGTCGAAGAGGATCAGCCCAAATTTACGACCACGCAACCTACGACTTCACTCAAGGTGACCTCGGAAAGGAGCCCGCAACAGCTCTCATCTGTACCAGGTGCTGCTGCTGGATCGAGTCCGGGAGGCAAGAAGAGCGTTGTAAAGCAGCCAAGAAGTACGATCATTAGCGCAGCGCAGAAGCATCTTTTGAGGAATCACCTGGATACAATTATGGATGTGGCGTTACTGGGAAGTCCGGTGCCGATGACTGTTAGTGTGGATCGAATGGGCTGTATTTACGTGTTTCAGTGAATTACTGGAGCTAAGAGGACCGGACTAGTGCTTAAAGGATCAAAGGCATTCAAGAGTGCAAAGAACATGCATGTGTGGTACAACTTAGGACAATGTGTTTTATCGTTTATCCAATGAAGAGGTCTTACTCTCACAAGTCGCCTGAATGACCCACCAGGTGCTTAACGTCGGCTGTTGAGAGGAAATCACATAATGAAAAGAGCAAAAGAAAGGGATGGAGCAACCAAGAACCTCCGTCCGATCGTTTTATGATCACCTCATTGCAAAGGCCCTTCCGTCTGATCTTCCCTCCGTTCATTTCCATTGCTCCGTTGTCTTACAGAATGTAGGTCCCTTCCAGATCGAGGCTGCACGTATTCAACGGTGTGATTCAATGGCCCAATAGGAATCCAGAATAATTCATGTCGAACCCAACCGCTCTGAAGATTTAGGAAGAACGCGCCAAATCTTGGCACATTCACGACATCTGAGGATTCAGCAGGCGTGAAGTGAAATGTCTGCGCAGCAACAGGGCTCCTAGAGCAAGGTTTATATCTCGCCCCTTACGGTGAATATGCAAATTACAGCAATGTCGATGAGCGCTTGCTTGTGTTGCGAACCGCAATCGTGATAGAAGGTCGCCAGTTCTAGCGATTTGGCTTTGGACCCGAGATATGCGGTTGTTGGTATTGAGATCAGGAGTAAGACCAGCTAGGGATTCGTTTGCTATGCCAGGCCGGTCTACGTTGAGTTTTATCATGGAATGTTCTCATAGACAGTAATTGCTGGCATCCATCTGAAGCATGTTTGACATGCCGAAGAGTTTATACTCTGGAAACCACGTGAGTCGAGTTTAATGTTGATCCCGAACAAGACTAGGACTAGTTCTAGCGCGGCTCAGCCCTACAGATCGTGACTTTCTCTCGACTTCCCTAATAGCAGATATCATTAGTAAATCATATTCAACAATTGTAGCTATTCGCTGCTCTGAACCATACACCTAATATACGTCCCACACAAACACTTAATCGATCCTGATCAGAAGCACTTTACGTCCCAACAATGCGCCTGACAGTCGACCTCATCAACAATTCCCTCTCCTACCTCAACCCCCTCAAAGAGCGTGAATTGGATCTTAGAGGTGCGTACAAGCTGAAAAGAGCAGATACTACACTTTGAGGCGGGCTCCATTGATATCATAAACGAGAAATGCAGGCCACAAAATTCCCGCCATCGAAAATCTGGGTGTTGCAAAGGTAGGTTGCCCAAGCCCTACCCCTTTGATACTCTCATACTGAGACGGACGTGGCTGAGCAGGAGCGTGTAGGACCAAGATGCCATCGACTTCACCGACAATGATATCACCGCTCTCTCCAATTTTCCACTTTCCCCACGTTTACGCACACTGCTGCTCGCAAGGAATCGAGTCAACAGCCTGCAACCTACGCTCCCAAATTCTTTACCGAACCTGACTACCCTGATACTTACTTCCAATAACTTCGCCGAGCTTGCCGACCTGGATGTGCTGGCAAAGTTCTCGAGATTGACACACCTTTCGTTACTGGAGAATCCCGTTGCGAGAAAAGAGGTTTGAAACCCCCACGCATGTCTATAACTGTCCTGACAGGATTCTACTCTAGCATTACCGATATTGGATAATATGGCGCTGCCGAAACGTCCGATTCCTCGATTACCAGAAAGTGAAAGACGTCGAGCGCGAGAAAGCCAAAGAGCTCTTCGGCACCACTGCAGAACCCTCAGCCCTTGCCTCCAAGGTACTATGACACTGCTTCCACCTCGCCCCGTTCCTTTACTCTTGCGTAATGAAGAGTCCTCCATACTAATGCACATACCTCAACAGATCTTAGGCATCAAATCTCGCACCTTCGACATCCCCGCCTCCTCCCTCGCCAACGGCGCCGCCAGTACGGGCGACAAATCATACCGCGTCAAGCTCACCCAGAAAGAAAAGAAGAGGGTGGAGGCCTTGATCAGGAATGCGAAGAGCTTGCAGGAGATCACAAGGCTTGAGAAGGAGTTGAATGAAGGAAGGATACCTGGGGGTGCGGGAGGTGGGGATGAGATGGAGGAATAGGTTGAGGCTGATTAGGGGAAAAGCAAAGGAGCAGGGCCCTAATATGGAAATCTTGGATGCAAGATGGACAAAGGTATGCGATCTCTGGCATTTAGATGCCCTAAATAGGGTATGTGGTTTGAGACAGAGACCCACAAGATAAGAAGCAGCCGTGTGGGTATCGTGACAAAGGCATTGGACAATGTTGAAGCTCCACGGAGACCAGAATAGCTTCCGCAAATGGAAGAGGTCAGGAGGATTTGCAAGCTCCAAATGTGTCATTGTGCCTACTGTAAATTGATGCTACGTTAACCCCTATTCTAAAACCTCTTGAACCCGAGCAAAGCTTCTAGGTAACAGCAATCTATCTCGCAATAGACCCCGGTATCTCTTCTGCCCGATTCTCTTGGTTTCGATAAATCCACCCTTCGTTTTACCCTCCTGTCACCGGAGGGAAATCAAAGTCTTCAAGGTAACGCTCTTTCAGTCAACATCCTCCATACAGCTTCCGTACTTCTTAGTAATACAACTCCTCTGCCGGCCGCAGCCTTTGTTTGATTCAGGACGAGAACATAGCTCAGTAGCAGAGACTATCGGCTATCTGGTAAATGACAGATGTGGCTCGTTTCGTAGGAGCGTTTGTCTGTTGCAAAAGGCTACTCAGCCATCAAGTAAATCAACATCAAGCCCAATAGCTTGCATAAATAGATTAACATTTCCACGTCTCTGGGAAGCCATGTCCGTAGGCAAGGTCTTGCTTTGCTGCAGAGTTTCCATAACTCGATCCCTACGATGGTCAAGTCAGCGAGAAGCCCTTTCCATTCGAAGAGTATACCTACTTGACGCCAAGGACGAGTCTCTGTTGTTGCTCTGGATTGGCTCCACTCCCAGTCGCAGCCAAAAATTGCCAGACATACTGGTCCTGTCCAGCGTTGACGGAAACGGGGAAAATGTCGCCGAGGAGGGGCTCGGCCATATCAAAGAAGCGATTGTAAACGCCCAGCCATTGCTCCCAGGTCTGGTCATCGGTCACCTCAGTAGCTTTGACGATGGCTGCGCGGCTGAGCAACATCGTCAGGACTTCCAAACCCACCCTGGTACGAGCGACGGTGTGAAGGTTCACTCGATCAACGACTAAGCCCAAAAGGCCAATAACAACGTTCAGTTGTGCTTCGGTAACATATGAGAAGAGACTAGGCATTACAGTCTGCAGAAAGAGGTCAATCTGTTCACGAGCCATGGATGTTGGCTGGGCAGCGTTTTGCTGAGCTTGTGCAAGTCGAATAACATCAAGTATATCTAGGTGAACCATGACCATTGTCAATATCGTGAGACGCTGCTGATCGTCGATATGATTGAAGATACGTGGGATGGCTTTCTTCCCCTTCGGATAGGAGAGAAACGCAATGAAAGGATGTAGAATTGCAGATTCGGGCATGATAGGCTCAGTGACCTTAAGATCCATCCAAAGCTTTTGATTCAAGTATTGGAAGGTCTGCTGCCAGTCAACGACTGCTTGGATAGCAGAAGGGTCGCTTTCTTCGATAGGCTGTGGTGGTGGGCGACGGTCATGGTCTTCCATATCCATGAGCGTAGAGTAAATAGCTTCGATGTTCTTCAGTATTGCCTTGCGATCCGTGGTGCTCAATGCAGCCTGTGGCGCTCTCCTACTGCCCACCCGGCTTGTGACATCGCTGCTATCATGCCGTTTGATATTGAGCAATGGCTTCGGAGTCTTGGCGTTACTAAACGAAATCTTGCCTAAACTGCCTTCAATGACCAGCTGCTTATTTTTGGGCTTAGCTTTCGCCGCCTCCACAGCTCGCTGAACCTGCTGCTCCATTCGTTGCATGTGACTATCTCCACCCCTCTGCCGTCTGCCCATGCCTTGACGCCCACCAGTCCGAAAGAGGTAAGTTTGTGCGAAATTGCTCAGAGGCTGCTGCGGATTTTGCCTTGGTCTACTCTCGATTTGATTGTACACTTGATAGTAAAAGTCCTCAGACAAAGATGCATCAGCATCCTGCTCATTAACATTGCCTGTGGCAGTCATAAGCTGCTGCAACTGGATTCTGGTGATGAAATTCTTGTCTTGTGGTGTCATGAGACCGTTCCCTTTCGAAAGTAGAAAGATTTTATGATTACGTTTGGCTCGTTTCGCTTCTTCGACGAGATACGCATTTCGTTCTTCCTCTGTCAGGTTCATTATTTGGCTGGGATGGTAGATAATCGGCAAGGGTACTTGAGCGCCATAATGGCTTGGTAAAGGACCCTTCGAGTGCATCTGCGTAGCCGTCGATAGTTCAGCTTGACTAGGACCGAAATGATCGGACTGTCGATTAGGGTTCTGGAGGATTTGACGGGGTTGTTGGGACGACTGAGCGTCCGGGGCTTGCAGCGGCAGATTTTGCCCACGTTGTAGGATCGGTGGTGGTGCCGCAACTTGAGGAGCTTGAGAGGGTGCACTAGCTCGCGTTGGTAAGTCGGCTTGCGAGATCTGCGAAGGCCTAGACACGTGGTGGCTCGAGTGATGGACGGGCCTTTGCTGAATCCTCATCTGTGGTGGGCCAGAATGTTGCGAATTCGGTGCTTGATTCATTTGCTGGTGTTGTGAATACATGTATTGTGCCTGAGGTATTTGGACCTGCTGCGGTGGCAAACGTGGAACTTGCGGCGTCTGCTGTTGCAACTGTGGCATCGCGAATGGAGGGGGCTCCTGAGCTTGTTGTTGTGGTACCAGACTGGCCTTGTTAGGCTGCGCTCTCATTGTAGCTTCAACTTCCTCCAAACTCATCATCTTCTTGGCAGGAGCTCCGCCAGTACTTCGTTGTTGGACTTGTGGTGCCTGCCCTTCGTAATCTTTGCCTGGCTTCGGAGAACCTGTACCCCAGATACTCGCATCAACATGCAAGTCTGGTATGTACGCAGGGTTTTGGTACGCCTCGTAGCCTGACCGGAAGGGTTTAGCTGCTGGTTTAGGAGGGCTTGACTGAGCGAGAGGGGTCTTCGAAGGTGGCTGTTGACGATTGAATCGCACAGCTTCTTCATTGATCGCATCGGTAACTTTGGAGGTGCTGCCAAAGAAGTCGAAATCCTTGCCCACTGGTTTCGTGACCTCCGCGCCACCGAAGGTATCATCGTTAAAGTCATCATCCGCTTCTGCTAGCTGGTCCCCAAGACCATCATAAGTGTCATCAAAGTCAATCCTATGACCGTAAGCCCTGGGATTCTCTGCGCCGGCAAAGATCACACATACGCATCATCATCATCATCACGCCCAGAACCACGATTCTGTGAGATGCTGGCGAATGGATCTGGAGCGGCTGAGAAACCCAAGCCTTGCGATGGATGCCTGAAGTCCGTCGCAGTCGGTCTACTGAAGCCGAACGATGACATTGTGTTGTCAGAATCACCTCAACAGATCATTACACGGAGGCTACTGGTTTGAGGATAGATGACAATGTACGGAGTAAACGACAGATGTTTTTCGATCAATGTTCTCCAACACGTGTGGGAGTTATAAGCAGCAGAAATGAGATATCTGGAAAGCCGGAAGAAAGAAAAGAAATAAGTGGCAGATAGACGGCCGTGAAGCGATAATACACATCAACACGAGCGACTGGTGAAGGCCGACAATTGATGAAGTCGGGCAAAGGTTGATCCTAGCTGCCGGTACGATATCCCCCTTGATTAGCGCAGCCTTAGTCCCGCATTCCACTACTTGGCATGAAGTATCAAGGGATTCGTAACCCTGTCGAGCTTCTCAAAGGTCACTTCTAATCTTCACACTCCACGCTTCATCCCTTTGCTTTTAGGAACCATCCTTGGAATTGAACCTTCAGCCATTCTTTTGATCCAAGCGTTCGGAGAAATCAGAGGGATCAATGCGCGTTGTCTGGCTTTGATCCAGTATTTCCACCTGGCTGAAAGTAACAGGACGCCTTGCGGTGGAAGGTTCTGAGAACCTTCGCCGGCGTGGTCCGCACCGGAACTCTGGACTTGAGGTAATTGCAGAATTTCCGAGCTTGCTCGAAGAAAATACAACCTCGCCTGGAGGCGAGAAACCAGACAAGATGGCGGCCGGTTCTTCTAGGATAATACGATATGTACTGTTCGCATTCTTTGTAGGTCGCTCCGTCTATCAACCCTAATCTGTCATACCTGATCGGTATTCTAGGGTGTCATGATCCTTTACTTCATATCGTCCTCATCAATACCTAAGCAAATACCTAGTACAAAAGGCTTCGACAAATGGAAAGGAAAGAAAGAGCAACATGCCGGTGGACTTACTGCTGTGAGTCCGGAAGGGCCGCCGTCGTCCGAGGAAAAGATACTGGCCCCGGTACCTGGTGTAGGGAAGTCGACAGGGCCGATGAGCTCTTCCGGCTCTCTGACAGAATCACCTGCTAAGATGAACGCGACATTTGTGACTCTGGCTCGCAATTCGGACTTGTGGGATATTTCAGACTCTATTCGCCAAGTCGAAGATCGATTCAACAGGAATCATCATTATGACTGGGTCTTCCTCAACGACAAGCCTTTTGACGAGACCTTCAAAAAGGTCACTACGGCCTTGGTGTCTGGGAAAACGAGATACGGCTTGATACCCAAGGAGCACTGGTCGTTTCCCGACTTCATTGACCAAGACAAGGCTCGAAAGGTGAGGGAGGATATGGCAGAGCGAAAAATTATCTACGGAGATTCTACAAGTTACAGGCACATGTGTAGATTCGAGTCTGGATTTTTTTTCCGCCAAGAACTCATGTTGGAATATGAGTGGTATTGGCGCGTGGAACCAAGTATCAAGCTCTACTGCGATATCAGCTTTGATCCTTTTAGGTTCATGGCCGAGAACAAGAAAAAATACAGCTTTGTGCTTAGTTTGTATGAGTATGCGGAAACCATCCCCACAATCTGGAATAGCACGAAGAAATTTATCCAGGCGCATCCCGAGCACATCCCCGAAGGCAACTCTATGGAGTGGTTGAGCGATGATGGTGGGGAGACCTACAATCATTGTCATTTCGTAAGTTTTGGATACGGTGAGGATGCGGGCTGTAGATGCTGACGAGACTTTCTCAGTGGTCCAATTTCGAAGTCGGTAGCCTCGAATGGCTGAGGTCGAAAGCGTACACAGACTTTTTCGAACAGCTGGATCAGGACGGTGGGTTCTTCTACGAACGTTGGGGCGATGCCCCCGTCCATTCCATCGCTGCAGGTCTTCTACTCAAGAAAGACGAGATTCACTTCTTTGACGACATTGCATACTGGCATGTACCCTTCACCCACTGCCCAACATCGGAACAAAAGCGGTTAGACAATAAATGCCATTGCAATCCCAAAGATAACTTTGACTGGAAAGGCTATTCATGTAGGTTCTTTGCGATTAGCCTGATCCACAATCAACGAAGGTGCTGACGACCTACAGGTACAACCAGGTTCTTTGATATGAACAAACTGGAAAAGCCAGCAGGCTTTCACGACCAGAAGGACTAGACTTCTCGATATTCTTGATAGAGTATCAGAGGTATTGCAGGACCACAAAGTTTTACAGCAATGGTTTGAGTCGTTGAGTGCGCAAGTGTCCCGAACAACTGGCCAATTGTGACATTACTGTAGACACATCCGGCGCTTCCCACGGGTTGGGGTTTGAGTCTCAAGCATCGGGCATACAACTTGGGGAGTCGGAGCTTTACTTGATTATCCATGTAGAGTACAGAAAAGATTCCCAAATTCACGCCAGTTTGAGAATTCAAGGTTCGCTGCATCATTGTGATATAAATGCCATGATATCATTCATATTGATGGATTTTAGTACCAGATCTTAATCAATTCTTCACTGACCGCACTCGGCGTCTGTACCCCAGCTTCTGTTACAATTGCCGCAATCAACTCCGGCGGCGTAAAATCCACTTCGTCGTCTTTCCTCTTCCCTTCCTCATGCTCCCCCTTCCCCACTCCTCTGTCATCCGTGCTGAATTCAAGCGCACCCTGCCCTGTCGGCAAGTCTTCCCCATTCAACGGATACACCCTCACAAATTTATGACTCTCAGCTACCACATAGAATGGTTTCCCCACACTCCGCATCAACAATCCCATCTGATAAGTACCCATACTCGAAATTACCCCTCCATTTTCAACCACGCTTTCCGCACCCACCAGTGCAAAAGTAGTAGCAGGTAGCGCCGTCGCGAGCGCCGCAAACGGAACCACAGCGACCGGAACATCCCTCCGTCTAAGCTCTCCGACCACATCTGTAGCATGCGATTTCGGCTTAGGCGCATGGGAGTCTTCCGCGTAGATGACGCGAAACCTAATACCCCTATCGGCAGCAGCGTTCAGAACTGCAGCCACGACCCTCGACCGCCCACACGTAAGCACCGTACTGCCATCCCTGACGAACTTTCTCGCAACCGCTGCTATGCGGCCTCTTGACTCCTTCGCCCGCTGCACGAATAATCTGCTATTTGCTAAGAGATGTGCGCGTATTGCTCTGAAATCCTCCGATCCTCCAGACGAGGAGGGCCGCTTCCCTCTGCTTTTGGTATCGAGCGCCGCTCGTGTTTGAAGGGTGGATATTATGTAGCGCTGGAAGAGATCTGTGCCTGCTGATAGCGCTATGGGATTTGAGACAGAGGCTTTGAGGGTGGCGGTTGCGGATTCGAGGAGGGAGAGTGTCTCGGATATTGTGGAGGGTGGGGAGGCGGAGAGGAGGGAGATGAGGGATTCGATTGCGGCGACTGGGTGGGTTACGAGGGGGTCGGTCGCGAGAAGGCGGTTGTAATGGGAGACGATACTGGAGTGTGTGTTAGAAATGCAATGAAGGCGGCCACAACAGAGCGAAGGGGAAGAAGACATTACTCAAAGGATGGAGGGTCATTGTGGTGAGGGATAGACTTAGATAGATCTTCTGGAGGTGGGGTCGGCATTGAGGAAGGAGCTGCCAATGGATAAGTGCTGCGATACCACTCAAAGACCCTAGGCGGACCTACAGGGGACAGCCATTTACTAAAATGTTCTCAGACACTGAAGATGCCTAAAAGTTCACGGTTGTTGAAAGTGTTTACTCCGTACCTAGACTTGCTAGAATAGACCCGCCTGACAGCGGCTCGCTTGATTAGTTCTAGGCTAGAGCTGTCGACCTGTCAACTGGGGACTAGCCCGCACATAAAAGGCTAAATTGCAACACTCAGTGTAACAACGATTTTATTCATGTTCATAGGTATATTCGAATATATTCGAATATTCATTCGGAATATGAATATGATAGTAGGATATTCGAATATGAATACGCTTCTTTAGGATATTCGAATAAAATTCGAATATATCTAAAGATAGATATATACTAAAAATAGTATATATTTCTAATATATTTAGGTAGATTATATAATAAAGTACTATTTATAAACTTTATTAATCTAGACTAGCTTACTAAGCGTTATTTTATTACTAATCTAAGAAATTTATAAGGAGTACTATAAATAGAATTTATTCGGATATATATTCGAATATATTCGAATATTTATTCAGAATATGAATACGGTAGTACGATATTTATTCGGAATATGAATATCGGGCTAAAATATTCGAATATGCATGAATTTGTTACACTGGCAACACTTGCAAAAGTTCTTTCCCACATTTATATACGCGTCAACTTCTTCTACCCAAGTCACGACAGAGATGGTAGGTACCTTCTGGGGACTAGTAGAGCTGAGCTTCGTATGCGACTGCTTCTCACTGCTTTTCAACGTACACAAAGTCACGACGTTCTGCGCGTTCAGCACCAACCATACTTCTCATTTCCAAGCCATTCCAAAGTGTCCTCTTTTCCGCTGCCTTCTCCGAACCACAGAAGACTTGCGATACTTTCTCCCTCGCGTTCAATCTTGCGATGCCGAATTCCCGTTCGCTCGACCATGTCCTGAACCAGATGCGCTGGATCCCACAACTTCACTGAAGGTAAATACCATCCAGCGGCCTCATTCTGGGCAGCTTGAATCATTCGCTGCATCTGTTTCACCTGATTTTGTCTTTGCTCTGCAATTGCATCTTCGTTTGCTATTACAAGTCGTAAAATATATAGTGCGTTATCCGGTGAAGGCGATTCTGGATTTCCATAGTAGCGGTGTGTCCAGATCATCCATATGCGATTCCCAGGATCCCCTATGACGGCTCCTTTGATTTCGGGTTGTTTCCCAAAAAGTATATGACAGGCAAATCCTTCTTTTCTGTGGTGCCACAGCATATGGTCAAGATCTGGTACCAGCATCATGCGAGCCTTTGGGCTCGAGGAGCTAATCATCTTCTTCCGTATCATAGCCTCATCGTCCTTGCAATATTGTTCAAGATCCTTTTCAAAGATGTTTCTAACTCCGACCTGTGAAAGCTTTGGGACATGCATAGCATCGAACTCTATGTGACTGTTCAGGGGAAAGGGATGCCACCCAAACTTCGCATAGTAGCTTTTCCCAATATCTGAGTATAGAACGCTTCAGATACATGTCTTTGATTCGACTTGCCAAGTAGGTAGCATTACGGCCAGCTCCCGCATTAGGCGTGCTGCATATCCACGACCTCGATACTTCGGATTGCAAAAGACACTAGCAACACCATGGATGATCGCCTCGCTGAATTGGCCACTTGCATCTATGACAAATATACGCTTACGGAACGTTTCACAGGAGCACAGGATCGGCCGCTGGCCTTGGGGAAGTGTCTTGTCAGTCAAGAACCATACACTCATTCCGCCATCTTTCGCCAGGGGAACAGTTGTCAAAAATGCCGACTCTTGGAGGTACTGAGCCAAGGTCAGAGCGTCGCCCCATGCTCGAAAGCTGAGACTATAAATCGATTCAGACTCGCCGGTGCTGGGATGAGTGAGGTAGAGATCTGAGGATCGCGCATCTGGTAGGATGAGAGCGTTCATTGGCAGCATGTTACAACGAGCATCAATATAAACAAAGGAATGTCATGGGCAAGCAAGATGGATAACACGGTTTGTATGCTTTTACCAACTGTTCGTTTCGAGCCTCTTGAGCCTCAGCTCTGACAATAAGCTCACTGATCGCACACACCCATTCTCGCCACTAGCCGCGGGCTAAGTAGGTAAGCTTATCAGGAGCTCATTTTAGCTGCATTAGCATTGTGGTTCGGGAGCCTCGGCGCCCAGTCGAAGAATCCTATTCAAGTCTTCTCTTCCATCTTGACTGCCGTTTCAGGGGAATATTGCTGGCTATCCAACGTTCCGGACGATTGTTCATGGTGGAAAACCAAAGCCCTTCCTGCACATCTCGAGGCTCATATTGAACAACGAAATCCAAAATATTTCGATGGGAGCTTGCAGTATCTCGGCCTTCTTGCTATTGGTGCCTATAGTGGGGAGGGATGCTAAATGAATAGTCCGGTGGGAGCCATGCCCTCCCTCACTGCAACGGGGGCGACGTCGCGGCATCCGAAATGTATCAAGGGTGCGAACACTAAAATTGATAAAACCACTGAGACTGTGGGCTGGAGGCCGGAAACTAGTGCGGAGAGGTGAAGACTTTGCCGAGGACTCACAACTCGATATCATGAAGTGTACTGAGATTGTAGGAGAGACACACGGACCGATGCGATCAGCATCGTACCCATACTATTGAGATGGATGGGACCAAGAATCGACAATTTACTTGTGCGGCTAAGGCACATCTTCATCGACGGGGATCTCTACGAAGCATGATCCTGTGGCTAGAGGCAGGTAAGTGCTAAGGCGATGGGATGCTGGATACACCGCGAGATGGTGGAACGGTAATGTTGGATAAGGTACCACAATGCATGAATGGAGACAGGACCATGGTAGCGCAAGGTTGTGCCAGATCAACGCAATATAGATCGAGGTAATGCTTCTGAGTTTGAGCGATTTCATGGGGAATCCTATCAAGCCAAGTCATGGCTTTGTGTCACCCAACTTCTTGGTCAAGCAGAACCACATCGCCGCAAGGGACAAGGAAAAAGAACACATGAGACTGGTTGGCAGGTGAGTGAACATGTTAGATTCCATGACCCTGTCGCCCGGATTGGATTAATGCTTCGATATCAAGCGCATCACATTCCAGCTCAGGATTAGTATTGATTTCCTAGCCCGAAGCCAGCAATTGAATGCCTGTTCCTGCTCTTACGTTAAAAAAAGCCATCATCGCAGCACAGAGTCCCCATCCTTGACTACTCAAGCGTCCCACACTATCAACTTTCGCACAGCCATTGGCACATCTGGCGCTCGTCGATGAGATTCTTTCTAGTCATTGTATATCTCCCGTCGATTTAACCTTCCCAAGCCTAAGGCGTCTTCCCTTGCAACGGAGTTCACTCTACTCCATCTTCGTTGTCGACTGCGCTTTGTCTGATTGTTGAGCCCGGACAGCTTGAGGAACTAAGATTTCTTAGCGAGTTCTCGCTGACGGGTCCGATGATTCACCAACCCTTTTAAAGATGCTTACATTCCGGGAGCTTGCGTAACCTGGGATATGGTGTTTGGCCTTGGGTCAGGTAGACGCTTCGTCAACGCTACGAGATAGACTACTTCGTCATGAGAAGTGATGTTGCCCATCTTTCTGTATCTCTTTAGCATGACCTTGCACGGATATGTCATGCCGATGTATTTACAGGTCATGACTGAGCACCGTCAACTGATCGTATACCTGGGCTAGTCGGACAGGATCCTGCACCATCACAATGAAGTCGTCTAGATTCTTGCGTGACACCACTTCCGGATGATATCGGACGTTGTAAAGGAGGAGTCGAGTGAGTTCCTGGAACAGTGGTTTGGACTGCGCATTTTGTGCCATGGCTAGTGCATAATCAGATTTGTGATCTTCATGGAGTTGGTGAATTTGCGTTGATGGCTTTGATGGTGTGTGTAAAACGCCAAGGCCGGGCAAAGATGACGATAAGTAACTTCCGACAAACCAACCATACAGGATGACCTTCAGTGTCTGCAGCCATCTCCCTTTCCTTTATCCAGAGACTGCAGCATCCAGGCGCTTTTTCCCCATGACAGTAGCACACACTTGAGTTGCAGTAGCCTATGTACCACCACTTTGAAGTCGGGATTATGCCAGCCTTGCATTTCGAGACCCCGGGTGGAAGAACAATGAGCACTTGCGGTTGATTGTAGTGGATATCTCTCAGTCATCCGTTCCTGAAGTGGTGTCTCGATTCCTTTCGGTATCCAAGATGACAACAACAAGCCTCACGTACCACACACCAAGCGCAGCATCTTCTGTCGTCGAAAGGCTTTTCGCTTTCTTTGCTGCGATACCTTACTTCCATTTCGATCTCCCCAGTAGTATCCCATGTCATGGTAGGGCACTCTTATACCCCATGTCCTGGCGACTTGGGCACTCGTCCCAGGTTAGGCCTTGGCAAATCCCTGAAACGAGTGCCTTGCCAGGATATGGGGCGCCTTGCAAGGGTATGGGGCAAGTCACCAGGACATGGGATGTGCCAAGGTTACTGCTGCTTAGCCCTCACCCTGATACATACCAATGGACCTCGGTTGTACACGGTAATCGTGGCAATCTTGGCCGCGTATGAGCCTACAGCTTGGTCACCTGTCTATTCGAGTCGCTCAACCTTCGGATAGGTATTGAGGAGCCATTGCCGGGATCCATGGAAGCCGATGAGCTATCGACTACAATACCGTCGCCAGAGCTTTGGGTTCGGATCATGGCCACCCTTTGCTGATTTTGCAACTTCGCACTCACCAACCAATGCAGCTGCATTCTCATACCTCCAATCGCAGCATTAGTGTGAGCCAAGTCTTCCTTGGCACGCAACCTCTCGTTCATCGCCATCATGCTAGCTTTGGCATCGATCTCGGATATTGCAGTGGAAACGCGGCTGACTTCCTCGCGAAGGGACTCATGCAGACTTAGGAGATGATGTGCGGTGGAGTCGAACGGTGCGGTATCCGGGGACTCCGCTCCAGGAAGAGACGTATCGATAAGAGTAGCGGACGGGCTAAGGGTGTCCCGAATTGTACAGAATGAAGTCTCCAGAATCGAGTTTTTGTGGCGAAGATGCTTGAGGACAACTTCGTGGGCATCAAGACGCTCGTTCTGCATTTTGAGGAAAGGCATGAGCTTCGCCAAAGGACAGGCTTCGAGATGCTCATCGAGAGACGTGCGTCGAGCAGAGAAGTCACAGCCATAGGGGGCCGCTGCGCAAGGACATATGACATCGGGACAGCGGTCAATATGAGACTTGAAATCTCGGACGAGTACTTGGTCCTTGCAATCGGGACAAGAGGTCCTACCGACCTCGCATTCAAGCTTGTGATGGGCCTCAAGATCCTTCTTCATGACTAAATGCTTGCAGTCCTCACATTCGACTCGGTAGTGGAGACAGCGGTCACCGTCAGTGTCCCTCCGTCGCACTGTCAAAAGACATTCTTCGGAAGGACAGTCCACCTGAGAGAAGGAACAATACTTGAGCACATGATCCTGGACACGGCATCTGGGCACTTCCTCAAGACAGCCTTCCCTACTCTGAGGACACTTGACAAGAAGCTCATCCAAAATGCGGTTCAAGATCTGGGGTGCTGTGGTGATTGAGGACTCAGCTATTCTTCCCCGGCATGAAGGACAGCTTCTTGCATTTCGATTCTGGTGCCTGATAGCTTGATTGACACAATACTGGCAGAAGACGTGCTCGCAATCCAGCTTGACCGGGGAGACAAACGGGCAATGGCAGATTGGACACATGAGATTGTGGTCATATGAGCCGACATACTGCAGAGCTCTCAGATCAATCGGCTCAAAGCGAGGCCTTCGAGTTAGGTCGTCATCTGGGACAGTGAACGAGCTGCGCCGAGACAAAGTAATTCTCGAAGAGCTTGGATCTGCCATCGTTGAAAGTTCGGTCGGACTCGTCTCCTCTGGGGACTCCCTCGTTTCTGCGTTCATGGCAGCTTTCAGTACTTTTGGTACAAACCTGGCTGAAACTTGTTGAAATGCAAACGCATTCTTGGTGTGAAGTGCCTTGCTTCGCAAATCCAGCCCAAATTGTGACACAGACGTTGAAAGACTCGAACACAGCACAGTTAAGCCAGGTACTACTGTACGTATACACAGACGAGAATGGCGGGGTCCAAAGTGATTGGTATGGAACAGTATCTTATGTGCAAAGGCAGCTACAAGCGAAGTAGTGCTTGATTGCCATATATATAGCTGGACCTTTCCTTTAGCTACAATAGAGCAGAGGATACAGTACACCAGTTGTTGTATCATCAAGCCAGTTCTAGCGCTTTTCGCGCTTGGGCCGCTTAGGTCTGGCCTTGGCACTTTGTATCGCCAGCTTCGACTTCCCATAGTCGCCTGGCTCTTATTAAATTATCATGGCGAACCCGTCACAGCTTTATCTTCTCGCTGACCATATAAAGCTTTCCCTCCTAGAGCGACAAAGAGCCATCTCCCTCAACCTCGAACCCAACTCGCAAGATGGCCACATCTCTCGGTCGCTGGACTCGATGCGGGAGGGCATCGAGGCCTTGGAACAACAAGAAACAGACTCTAGCGAGAATGGCGATTCACAAGCAATTCGATTACGGCAACAATTCGATGACCTAACATCCCAATTCCGCGGTTTCCCCACAACATCCACCTCCTCGGTCAATCAACCCAATGATCCCTCACTAAACACCGACTTCGCCCGCGCCAAAGATCCTCGACCAAGAAATCCGTCTTCCTCCTCATTCTTGAAGCGCTCCGCCGCCGACTCACCCAATCCCTCAAAATCTGTCCGTTTCACAGACTCTCCTCCTGACCCAGAAGAAGAGGCCAACCGCGCCGCACTTTTCCCATATCGCGATGAGCCAGAAGCGCCGAACAATCAGTCAAACTTGGATAATCAGCAAATACACGATTATCACAAAGGAGTGTTGCAACAGCAAGATGAGCAATTGGATCGGTTGGGAGATAGTATTGGACGGCAAAGGGATTTGAGCATTCAGATTGGGGATGAGTTGGATGACCATATACAAATGCTTGATGATGTCGAAGGGCATGTGGATCGGCATCAGACGAGGTTGGATGGGGCGAGGAGGCAATTGGGAAATGTGGCGCGGAGAGCGAAGGATAATAAGCAGCTGACCATCATATTGATACTGGTCATTATACTGGTGCTGTTGATCATCATATTAAAGAATTAGCGTTGTATTGGACAGACCTTCGGATGGCGTGGTGCATTTCCTGGGACGGACCTATTGGTAGCCGCGATGGCGTAGGAGGTTCACTGAAAGGAGTTCAGCGATAGGCCATTGGTATCGCTGGTCACCGGGCGTTGCTCATTGACGGCGTTCACTTATGCAAGATATCGCTGCCACTTTATAAGGATGCAGCTTTTGTACACTAAAGGAACCAGGTCGCCTATGTTGCAAAGATTGCATAGATCAGCAGCTCCGTAATCTCCGCAGCGCTCAAGCCATCCCGTTGATGGTGATGCCTATGATGCTTCATCCTCGAGCCAGCCTCACTTCTTCGCATGATCATGGTCATTCTCCATTGACTGCGATGTCTTCTTCTGGAGATTTTCGATATCGTGCTCCGCATCGGTTATCTCTTCTCTATCTGCCTTGACCTAAATATCCGATCCTAATCAGCTTCCAATCATTCATAGGTGGTCTTCTGAGACTCGATCTCCTGACAATGGACGACGTAGCACACACCGCAGCCTCAGAATTGCTACTCAGCTCCCCTTTCCAATGCCCTTTGCCCTCTTTCTGCTTCTGCAATTGATCGTTCTTGTGCTCATCTATGGCTGCCTTGCGTGCACCGTCGTCTATACCTCCAGCATAGTGTTAGCCCCATATCAGTTTCTCGCCCCTTTATCCATGACTGGAAGAAGAAGAGACCGCCGGAACGCACGCTTACTATGATCTGATTCGCTGAGGACTGCTCGAGCACTGGTGGCATGGAATGGTCGGGATGTTGTTGGGATCAGGCGGAGAGGCGTGGCTCTTGAGCGGAGGACGGTACGTGTGAGGAACGACATTTCTTCGCAGATTCAATGTTGGATCAATGCTGAATGGCTTGCGATACGTGAAATGTAAAGGGAGACAGTTGCATCCATTGAAAACGCGGACCTCGGTCGCAATGATACGTCATTAGAGAAGCTTATTTCCGGGCGCAGCCGTACCTCCGAAAGCCTAGCCATTTGTTGTTGTCGTTACAGCTCATATATGGCCTTGAAGAGATACAGATTCACCGAAAAGTTCATGAATTCATTGAAATTCTCCAAATTCCCCGTCATCGAAGCCTATATCAGCAGCGGATTTTCCTTGATGAGGCGGAGGATCAAACCCTCTGCTCCTCCTCTTCTCCGCCCTCGCCTCTTGCGCGCTCGGTGGCGGAGCTAGGAACGGCAGTGGCCTTCCATCACCTTTCCCCCCATCGGGTGGTGGAGCCGGCGGCGGCTTTATGGAGAACAGCGCTGCCTTTTCCCCACCTCCGCTCCCAGCGCCAGACTCTTCCACTTCCACTTTCCGCCTTGTCCTCTTCATGTTACCCAGATCTACCTTGATGGTCTCCCCCTGCTTCAACCCATAGTCCTTTTTGTCAACCTTCGCCGCAGCCTTTCCCTTAGGCTGTGGCTCCAACCCCAGCACCTTCCTAGCCTCCTGCAACGCCCCTGCAAAGTCAATGGCCTCCCCTCTCTCCTCAAACCCCACACCCAGCACCACTCTCTCCCCCGTCGGTCCCTCTATCCTCACCGCAAAGAAGCGCGAACTATCCAATGCCGGCTCGACCGCCTTAGCATCTCCATACGGCGCTTTGGCAAAGAGTTCACCATTTGAGGGATCTTCGAATAGTATGTCGGTGCTTAGGAACTCGCCTTCGTTCTCTTGGGGGATGGCGGTCTCGATGATGCGCAAGCGGGCGGTAAATATTTGGCGGGCGCCTGTATTGGGGGCGGTCCAATTCACAGCGAGGTAGCCTTTAGTGCTCGTTAAAGGAGGGATCTGGTAGATGTGGACATTAGAAGCGATGAAAAGGACGCGTTGTATTGCATCTGAGGGAAGACTTGTGGAAGTGTCGGAGGGAGATGCCATCGCGAGTGAGAAGTAGATTGTGGGAGGAATTGATCAAGCCATATGGCACGGGAACTGTCTTCTAAGAGATACAGCTTCCATAGTCTTCTCCCACAGATATAGTAGCCTCATAGGGATTCAGAGGGAAAAGCTAAGGGAGACATTGTGAGGATTTAAAGATCTGATAGCGATCTTATCTCTTGGCTATAGCCGAGCTAGTAATCATAGCATCTAACCAATGAGAACCATGGAATATCTTGTTCACTTCACATGAGATTTTGGTAGCCTTGTTTGCTACTCTCCGAACATTAAATCTCTGGTGCGAGAACGATTAAAGAACTGTGGTTAGAGATCTCCATGATGGTCTGTCAAGTCCATTCAACATCACGCCGCTCTGCAAAGGTACTTCAAGATAACTCCCCCTCATAAGCCTTTGAGCGTAGAGGTATTTGTAGCTACTTCAGTCATCTATGTAAGTCTTCAATCACGCCCTGCTTCCCCTTGTCGCCAACTCCTGCTCCCTTCTTCGGGCAAATCTCTTCATTTTTTCTTCTTTCTCTTCTTTCTCCTTTCGCTCCTCCGTTGCGAGATATAGCTGATACTCTTCCTCGTCTCCCATCACTTCACCGCTATCGACCTCTTGGAACACGCCTGCATCCGACGTAATCGGTTGCTTTAGCGTCGGACTTTTCGAGCTCGCTTCCGCTTCTCTGACCATACCGGTGCCTTTTGAGATGGATGGGCTCGGTCGCACAGCTCTTTCCATGCTATACTTCTTTCCAGTTGGCGTCTCCTTCCCCCGATCCTTCCATGCATCACTGCGTATCTCCCTCATCTGTGCCTTTTGCTTATGGCTGTGCCCGCCCATGACACTTTGGAGATAGTCCCCGAACTCAGCACTCGTTTGTGCCACGGACTTGAAGTGTCTGGGTTCAAGTGATGGCTTTTTGAGCGGAGTTTCACCAATCTCCTCGCGTCGTTTGCACTCCGCGTGGAAGTCGTACTCAGCTAACGCAATGGCTGTCTGGAAGGCGTTTCGAATCTGTCGACCGTTCCAGCGCCTGCTTTCTTCGCTGTCCCGCCAATGATCCCTTGCGAACTGTTCTATCTGCTCCCGATTCACGTAGATGGCGCGGCCTGACCTTTCCAGCCTGTTCAAGTTCATCTCCCAGACTCTAAATGTAGACTCTTCGTCCAGATCGGCGTAGTAGAGCGACATATGGATACGCGAAATGAAGGCTTCATCGAAAGAACCGATTCGATTCGTTGTGAGAAACAGAATCCCCGAGTAATATTCAAGTGTACGCAGGAATACCGATACCAGTGCATTGCGGTCCACCCCATCTCCACCAGGTGATCTTGCTGCTAAGAAGACATCCGCTTCATCGAGTAGTAAAACGCAGCCCCATTTGCGTGCTAGAAGAAATATGGCCTCGAGGTTTCTCTCGACATCCGCAGCTGTCTGTCCGATGTCGCCACAAGTGATAGGAAACAGCGGCCTGTGCGTGTAGGCCGCCACGCTTTCAGCTGTCGATGTTTTTCCTACCCCCGGAACACCATGGAGCAAAATAATCAACCCTTTACCTTTTCCACGAATCAGATCGATCTGTTGCCTGCTAGTAGCGTCACCACCCATAACCTCAGGCCCTGGGCCAAGGGCATGGCTCTTTACCAAAGCTTTCACAATTGTTTTATACTCCTCCCGAATAACCAAATCCTCGAATCCAGCCCGTTGACCTTCATGGGCATCTTGATGTTCAATGTCCTGAAGATGTTCAATGTTTAGTGGAACTGTAGACAGTCAATGTTAATGCGCATACGGTCATGTATAATTCGACATACCCCAATTTCGACTTCGCAAAGAATATCCATGAACACGATACGGTAAGAGAACTAGCTGTGATTCGCCGAGGTTCTGATTGGCGGAACGACTTTCGAGGAGTACCCCATGAGACTCGTCGTTCACGAATCTGTTCATCTGGCTCCTGTCAAACAAACAATCATTGATAATGTAAGTGTGATCGACATCCAAGCACAAAGGTTCATGGAAGCAGCGATCTTCCCAACACTCTCTGACATCTGCGGTACTGCATCCCTGGAGGCCTATTTGGGGTCTGGACCTTTTCGCATACTCGGCTTGTCGGAATGCTTGCATGAAATCTATAATTACTTCGCTTTCTATCTTTTCGAGGGCTGAGCGTTAGCGCGGACGTGAGTGCAAGATAGTTGAATTGGATTACCTCTTCTTGTGGGTCTTGAAGACTTAGTCCTGCATATCTCTTGTGTTTGAATTTGTGGAAACCTGCGAATTGCCGGCCTCTCTCGATCAACACCCGATTCAGAGCCGTTTGATCCTCGGAAAATTCCATAGGGTATACATCGAGTTCTGTAATCTTCTTTTCATCGTTGTATTCAACCAAGCTGAGAGTCTCTTGGAGAGGCCCAAATACTTCGCCATCAAAATCATATTTGATGCAGTCTAATCGGAAAGGGGACCGTTTCGATTTCCTAGACGTGTCTTGTTGGTCGACCGGGCTTCCTCTATCAAGCAACGGCTGCGTGGTCATCAGAGATCGACCACCGCTGACGTGAAGTACTCGGTAGGCTTGGCGAGGACTCTTTGCTGTAACCACTAGAATTCCCGGCTGGAATAGATGCCATAGATGCTCGAATTCAATCTTCTTCAGGGACTTTTCCGAGATGGCCTTACGTAGTATCAATAAGTCTCCAAGATTTTCATCAAGAACAGTTAGTAAAAGCTGTAAATGATGCTTCGCATCTCGAAGGCAGGAGCAGGTCTGACGGTTAGGTGACCTGGAAGTTGTGCCTTCGAACACCGCTGCTGAGCTCGAGATCTTCAGATTTTCTTCAACCCCTTCGCTCTGTACAACAGTTGCTTCAGCCCGCTCTCCGGTCCCTTCTTCCGCGTCGCCATTTAGTTCTTCTTTGCTGTCTTGGTGCTCGGCTAACCCATGTCTTGCCTTTTTAAAATGAGTGACAAACGACTCCCTTTTGTCCAACATACTGTTGATAGTAGCCTCTGAATATGCGAAGTCACCTCTTGTAGGATCAAGGTTGCGGACAACTTCCTCGGTGATTTCTTTGAGAGTACGTATGAGGTCTTTTGCTTCAAGGAAGTCTGCGTTTTTCTCGCCCAAGAGTTGCACGAACATCCTGATCTGCTTCTCGTACATAACGAAGTGTTTGAAAGGGGGTATCCATTCCCTATTCGGGTCCACTGATTCGCCGGTTAGTAGTTCAATCACTATCAACGGCCAGGGCGAGCCGAAAGCAAGTCGAGCCAGACTAGTGGCCCTGGGCTGGGACACTTCCGCAGTAGAGCCAGGCAGATTATCCAGATTGATATTGACGCTTTGCCCCTGAGTTGTATCGTTGTTATGGACCAAAGGCTTGCCTGATCCACCCCGTAAAGGCCCTGAATTTGTTGCGATCCCTAGGTAAATGCAGGCTTTTTCTGTCTTCATGTTGTCGTGACCTCGAGTCTTCCACTCCTTCAACTCCACCCTCATGATTTCAACTTTGAAGGGCTTGGAGCAAAGACTGTCAGGTAACAGTATATCATCGACGCTGTTCAGGTCAACCATCAGAACCCAAACTGCATATGATTGCTTACTCGGCATCTTTATCCCTAGCCCTAGTACCCATCTCGATCTGGAGCTCGTGTAGCTCCTCTTCGAGCGCAGAAACACGGCTCTCGAGACCTTCCACGAAGACCGCGGCCACTTTTGCATACTTTCGGCCTGTGGTCTTGGATTTCGAGTGGAATTCATTGCCTCTCCAAGCCCCATTATACCGAACATTCGTGGCAACTTCGGATAATTGGGAGCTGTCAATGCTAACATTGTCGGCCACATCTACGTCCTCTAAGTGCCGTTCAGTGTCCTCAGTCTCAGCAACGGCGGCGACATCAGTGTTGGGGCTGACGGCGTCTTCCAGGACCCTGAGAGGTTCCTGACGTTCATCGTGTACTGCATCGTCCACAGCCGCTGCCCCTTCGGTGGCAGATATGAAGCCAATCTGTGTATCAGCGTCCGGTGGGAAGAGGCTGGGTGCATTAGTAGGCTTCAAAGCAGAATCACGAACGCCGGGCGGCTCAAGATCAACTGGTCTCCGGCGCTCGTCCATGACTCCGGCCTAATCATATGTAAACGCTGAGGGGATGCTTGTCGTAGTAGGCTACTGGCTTTCGGAGGTTCCTTTGGAATACGACCTGAGAGCAGATACACTTTCATTAAAAATAAGCTTGTGCAATCAGGAGTGAGGGAGTCTTGAACGTCAACCAGAAGCTCACAGAATGCGAATGGGAAGAAGAGCTACTGGTGAACGGAAAGAGGGAAGACATGGGACAAAAGAAGAACTGCTGAGGCTGGTCGATGCCGCACCAGCCAGAAAGGTAAGATACTGTAACGGATATTTGCAGGGTAGGTCGCCAGCCGCGGCAGAAAAAGCAAGCATGAGGTTGCATCTGCACCTTGGGCTGAATGGTGGAGATAATCAAGGCGTAGTCTGCAGGCCTGTAGCACGCGCAAAGTTGGCGTTCTGCCCATACATAAAGTCAGCTCGCCGTAGCCTTGCGTGTTTTTCCTTCTATGCATGAGCTGACAATTCCTGGAGCCTTTTGGGAACATTCCACCTAGCTCATTGGCTCGCAGAGCAGACACCCTCATGCAGGCGAGATTACTCGACGCGGCTGAGCAAGAGGTGTGCTTCCCAAGGGGTCCAAGGCTCTCCCTCGACGAGACATTGTATCCTCGATAAAGGGAAGTACCTCCGAGTGCTCAAATCTTCCACAATTAGCGAATAGACTTTTAATGAATTGATTCAAACTGGCTGTTCCATTGGGAGAAGATGGATGATAATCAGGGAACAGCTACGGACCTCACCTTCACTATATCCGACACTAACCCCGCAGCCTCGGATGCTCCAGCCTGGATGCTGAACCGGTTAGACGGGCAAAATCATCCGGCCTTGAATACGGACATCAAGGAAGTAATATGGGACAGCGATAAAAGAGCCTTTAGTATCCTTGATGACAGTACTATCCTTGATAAGTATTGTACTCTGCTCTCCAATGGAACGCTCGTACTAACAGTATAAGGGCTGCCATATACAAGGAGGCCAATGCCCAAAGACTAGCATTCCTCTCGACGGTTGGCAGCTATAATCATGTTGCCAGACAACATGGGAGTCTCGAATTGGACATCAATGTAGATCATACATGGGATGAGGTATTGGCAGCACAACAGGGATTTTCGCAAGCACACGAAGTCGAGACTTCGAAGGGCGTGTTGGGGTCCTTGCGAAAGACCATGCGGCGCTTCGGCGACAACAGCGAGAGTTTCCAGGCCTGGCTAAAGCTGCTACCAACGGAATCGCATTATATCTCGGTGCTATGTGGAGGGTTGACACTGGTCTTGAATGTATGCTGCTCACTGCGACCATGCTTTCGTATGTCCTAAAAGAATTGACAAGGACGAGGCTGCGCACCGAATGGCCGATCTTCGCGAGAGCATTCGCAATTTCATTGAAGACTTGCCGAACATGTTGTCCAGGGTGAAGGACTACAGCACGGCTTTCGATGATTCCCGCGCGATGCATGAGTGTAGTGCTGATCTCTACATTGTAAGTAATCTTGGATGGTCTGGATGTCGCCTTCTTCTTTGTCGCACCTATCTCCTTGCCAACGAAACATCCTTTCGTATGCCATTCGTTCATGAAAGTGGGGAATTCTAATGTTGCCGGGCATTTCAATAGGCTATACTTAGTACTCTCGATTTTATTGTCCGTGAGTACCACAAGCGCGTAACGCGTAAGCAGCCAGTCCAAATATATATCTAACTCGGAGCTGACCAGCAACGATACAGGTAGATTTGCTTCCGCAGTCTTCAGACAGTCTATGAGTGGGAAGAACATTGACGAGAAAATCAGATTTGTAAAAGACTGTGGCGCTAGGCTCGCAGTTCAAGCAGATATAAACTGCTATAATCGTCAAAAATTGATGCTTACTGGCGCAAAAGATTTAACAAAGATGGCAATCGCTTCGAGGAGAAACCAAGATATCGGCTTCAATATAATCGCCCACCAAAACAACGGTATCTACAAGGGGGTGCACTCCGTAGAGAACGCCCTGAACCAAGTCCTGGGTCTCTTGAAAGCGATTCCGGCACACAGGATTATACCAGCATTCAAGACAGGGTTTCTAGAGTCTGAGACTCCCACCGAAGGCTACCCAACCCCTCGAAGTCGCTCTCCTTCCTCCTATGCCGTTCTCGAACAACAGCGCAGCAGACAGGAGGTTAAAGCTATCTTGAGCAAGCTCAGCATCGACGATCAGGCTGATGTCGCTGCTGATGACACCTCCACCCTACTCAGAATTATCTACACCTTGAGCCTACCTTCTCAGGATCGTGCCGTTGCACTAATTAATTCACCCGATCTTCAGAGCTGGGTAACCAGTCCGTCGTCTTGTGCTCTTCTCATCAACGGACACATGGCGTATAGCGAATATGAAATACGACAATCTCCACTGTCGTATGTCTGCGCCAAGCTGGCCGACAGCGTCCTGTCCCGCACTCTCCGCTCTCTGAACGACACCAACAACAGTGTACTTGCTGTACGTTGGTTTTGCGGTCAGCATACCAATATGGCGACAGACTATGATGCTCACCCACCAGGCATGCTGAACAATCTGCTCGCACAGCTTATCAACCAGTGTCTCGAGAGCTCGTACCCACCGCTAATCTGCGATCTCTGCGTGCAAGACAGTACTCTAAAGCTTTCGGATTTGTGCGACCTCTTCGTCCGATTAGTTGAAGCGTTACCTGGGGGCACTATTTTGTTCTGCATAGTAGATGGCATTCCTTATTACGAAGATACTGATCGCCAGACGGAGTGTTGGGAGGTTTTTTCGAATCTAATCAACCTTGCGCGCAGAAAATGTGATGCAACCAATGGGTTATTCAAGCTTCTGGTCACGGCGCCGCTGAGGTCGCATTGTGTGCAGGCGCTATTCACGCCAGCAGAAGTGTTGGACCTGAACGAGTATATCCCTCCAAGTGGGGGATTCAGGGCCTTGCAGTGGGAGCTGGGCCTGGGAAGGGCGATTGATGGGTAGATTGCAGCAGGGTGACCGTGTTAGAAGCTCTAGCAAGAGTCACGACCTGGTTCTGAATGGCGATGCAGTATAAGTAAGACAGCAAAGATTCATCACTATGCCAAGCATTCAACTCCCCATCAAATGGAACAACATTTTTGATATATCGCTACTCATGCTCATGAGCGATAGACTTACATAGTATCTGGTGGCATTGAATTTGCAGTATGTTGGGGGTATACCAGCAGCTGGTGCGTATATAGTGTCACTGGAACCGAAGTATCGCTGTGATATGTGGATTGTCAGGCCGTGGATTGGGAGCAAAAGTGGGGTTTGAGGAAGTAGGAGTCGGCCTGCTGGCAATTCTGGCGCTATAGATTTGCGGGTTGGGTTTGTTGGGAACGAACGTCGAGCATGCGACATCTAATTTCGCGCTTTTAAAGTCCCTTCATCGTGAATGAAATGGTGTTGCGCGCAGGAGCTGGTAGCACCAACTCTGTGGTACTTTAGACGGGCGGCTACCTATATCGAAGCATCCCCGACGGAGATGACTGCTTATGAAATTCTTTCTGGAACTTGAGACGATCTTTTCCGATATCCCGCTTACCCCAACTATCATCTACACTCAGACGACGCAAATTGGGGTAATGAAACGATGGGCGATACAGGTCGCCGAGAAAGTGCTCCTCGAAAGCTCGGGTCAGACTGTTTCCAGTCAGTGTTGCAGTCTCGATAGACGCAGGAAGCACATCAACAGCTCTCTGCATTTTTCCTCGCTGGACCATCATGCCTGAGTCTAGCGTGACGTTTTTGAGCGCTGTGAATTTCCGCAAAGGACCGACGAATCGACTATCGCCAGAGCCAGTGGATAGCACAAGCTCTTCCAAGGTAGAGTGTGCGCTTTTTAGTAAGTCGCTGATGCGATGTAATCCCCATCCAGCTCGATGTGCAACATACTTGAAGCTTCGTAGGCCTGTGATACTATCGCAGAGCTTCTCAAGACCTTCGACAGACATGCCGCAAGTTTCAAGAGAGATCTGTGTTATGGATGAGCTAGCCCCAGGATATTCCAGCCATCCATCTCTATAACAATCCCGATACATCCCAACAAGGTTGCGGCCATGAAGGACTCGTATACCAGGCAGGGATGCGAGCAACGGGAAGAGCTCAAGATCGCAAGAGTCAGATCCTTCTCGTTCTAACACTCGTGCGTCGGTCAGTCTCGAAAGAGGTTTTGGTTGATACGGATATGTGGGTGACCGCTTGATGGCCCGCACAATGTCTTTGACTTGCTCCAATCTCGTGTGGTCCAACCGAACGATGAGTCTTTCGACATTAGGTAGACATGCGAGCATGAGAGCGAACAGATAGTCTTCGTCTCCACGACCGATTCCTTCGAACCAATGGTGCATTTCATGGGCCGGAATGAGTCTGGTCCTTTGAAGTAGCTCTTTGATGTCTCCATCCTCGACCTGACTTCGCTTCAATGTTATCACCTCAACCTGTGCCACCTTATCTTTGGTTCGCGGACTCTCCAAGGTCCTCCAGTTTTTGTTCGATTTAACTTCCAAGTATCGAGGGTAGAGGCGGATCCACGGCCTGGCACACATGTCATAGAGCATTTCTGCAGCACCAACATGGCTGAGAGATACCTTGGTGTACTGGGCTCGGAGTTGTCTATGCTCTTGTATGAAAGGCGCAGCAATGTTCTTGACCCGATGGCTGGTGTGCCCGTAGCTCTCGAGGTCGTCTGGTTGTACACGCTGCGATATCTGGTAAATTAACTCATTGGGTAGGGTGGTGAAAGACATTGCGCAAGGCGCAGGCTGTCTAATCCCAGATAGTTGCCGTGGGCTGAAAGGATGTGGGAAAAGCTCGACATGTTGATAGTGTCATGGATTAGCAATACCAGCTGGGTGGGGTGCATGTGTTGCTTGGCACGAAAGTCGGCTGCCCCACCACCAGGCTTGGAAAAGCTCGCTGGACTTAATTGGAATCTCCGTAAAATCTCAGTAGTTGTCTACCCTCTCAGTACTACCAAGATCGTCAAAAGTGAGTAGCAGGGGTCAAGATGCCATACCCAGAGACCCTTAAGGCGAAGCCAAAATGCATCTTCTTCACCGATTTCGATGGTATGAGCCTCGGCCTCGCGTTAGAAACTTGTAGAGATTAACAACCAGACAGGCACAATTACCTTGAGAGATAGTTTGTGGCCCTCACCCTGACCAAGTCGACTCTTGCTCAAGAATAGATAAATAGGCAATGACTGGCTGGTAAATGCCAGTTCAATCACGCCTGCTGGCCCCGCTTATCGTCAACCCAGACAGACAATCTTGGTTTTGGCGAGAAGCTGCGCAAGCAGGCCAATGCCGATGTGCTGGCGGAGAAAGTAACTTTTCGGTATAAACTCAGAAGCGTGAAAGCGAAGAAAGCTGTGTGGGTGTCTAATCAGCAGCATTACAGGGACTCGTTCAGAGGCATGATGGATAGTGTCAAAACACCTTTCCCGGAATGCATCAGACTTCTGCTCGAAAATATCAAGCTCGACCCGTACTTCAAAGATTTCTATAGGTGGTCCAGAGAGAATGGCGTCCCGGTCATTGTTCTTTCATCTGGCATGACGCCCATTATCCGAGCGCTGCTGGTACATCTCGTTGGGTGAGGCATATCTCTGAGCTGTTTCCCTTTGGTTGCAAGACATGCATCGGGAGTATGACAGCTCCTTGAATAATTTCTTGCTCTAGCCTGGCCTTGATCATGAAAATAATCTGGAAAGATTCCCTCCTCTCCTTGTTTTGAGCCCTCTTTTGCTTATTACTTGATGATTGCTTCGTCTTTTAGGGAAGCAGTCCCTTCTATTAGGCCATTCTTTGCTCCGCAGCAACGTTTTATGGCTTTGTTCAATGTGTTGATTAGGCAATGCTGACTCCAATTATGCGCAGGCCAGAAGCCAATGAAATCGAAATCGTGAGCAACGAGTGCATTGATCGAGGCTCAAAGAAGAAGGAAGAAGAGGGAGGCTGGGAGATACAGTTCCATGACGATAGCGGCTTCGGACATGATAAATCCTTGACCATTCGGCCATATGCAAAGCACTTCGAGGAAAGACCGAACGAGCCACGGCCAACACTTTTTTACGCGGGCGATGGTGTTTCGGACTTGTCTGCAGCACGAGAAACGGACTTGTTGTTCGCGAAAAAGGGCCACGGTAGGCATAGAAAGCCATTGTCGGTGTCCGAAGCTGATATATCTATCGTAGACCTCATCACGTACTGCGAGCGAGAAGGCGTACCATTCACAGTCTTCGAGAACTGGCAATCAATCCTTGCAACGACCAAGGATATCTTGTAAGTACTACTCCAAGCAGCAGATTGCATTTCACAGTTCCTGACACACATCAACCCAGCGAGGGGAAGACGACAGTGAAGAAGCTTGCCGAGGAGAGCGCTCAGAAGGCTCGAAAATGAGAGAATTGGTCCGACGAGTATATCCATTGCTAGAACGGTGAGAGGCACGCCCCACCCACCCAGGCGATCATTAAGAGTAGAAAATGGGACGCGTAGCCCAAGCCAATAGATAGACAGATAGACAGGCTACCGCGTTTAGACTAGGTAAGCAAATAGACATAGACGTACAACGCAGCACGTCCCTGAAGCAAAGGCTCGTAAATCCCAATGTCCACTGTTGTTTGAGGAAAGAAAGAGACTGCAAGTTTGGCAGGAGATCACCTCTCGAAACCGGGCTTGGCAACGACTCTGCTAGCGCCAATCCGATCACGTTGTCCGCATACACATCAAGTCCCATCCCAAAACCATCCTTCCTTCTCAACCAACTCAACCACCTCCCCACCACAAAAATGCCACCACCATCCCCCCTCCTCCTCCGCACCCTCTTCCGTCCCACCACCCCAACCACCCTCCTCACCCACCACAAAAACCCCACCTTCCTCCCCCAAACCCACCCCTTCACAACCACC
>JAABUK010000741.1_pt1 | contig 66543 bp, 55 predicted proteins | sample 5559141 | NCBI WGS metagenome assembly JAABUK01 (sample SAMN10711869, study PRJNA513367) | rock metagenome | isolation source: Antarctica rocks | place: Antarctica: Victoria Land, Pudding Butte nord | collected 2016-01-03 | reverse complement strand
GTTTGGTGATGGTGATGGTGGAGGGGGGGAGTTGGAGTTGTGATAGTGATGGTATGAGGTTTGGTTTTGGATGGAATGAGGGAGGGTAGATTGAATGACGAACTAAGAGATTAGGGTTGCAATGGGAGGATCTTGACGTAGAGAGCCATTTTCATTCATCCACAACGCGGCGCGTGTTATGCAAGCGATGCATGCAGTACATAAGAGCCCCTTGATCCTACATCATGTTCTAAGACAACATTGCGTTGACATCAGATCCACCCTCACATTTTGACTGCTGCAATTCATCCAGCAGTTCCGGGGCCAAGCCAGATACCTCTCCAGTAGGTACCCCACAGGTGAGAGAGACCAGTCTTTTCAGCTTCTCGCCGTGTTGGCTCATGCCAGCCGCACCTTGGGCCTCAACGATCGAGGTCGTTAGCTTTCTCCGCTTGATTTGCTCCCTCGCTAGTGATAGTGCATTGAATCCTTGCTCTTCGAGCTCGGCGCTGTCGGAAATGGCGCCGTTGCTCTTGCGATGTGCGGTAGGGGGTACATGATGCTCTTCGGAGCGGACAGCGTGATGCAATTCCTTATGTTGTATTTGCTCGGACAAGCTCTCGCTCACAGTGACAAAGTCGAGCTCTTCTTGTCGCATTCGACTGGTCTCGTTCTCGTTGATGTCGTCTGCACCGTTTTGGAATTGTTTGAAAGTTGCCTGTCTTACTTGCTGTCGTTCGCTCTCGATTTGTTCCTGTAATCGTTGACCTTCCGATAGATCGTCATCTTTCTCTCGCACCTCGCTTTCGTAGGCGAGAGCTACCTGGAGGCCTTTGTCTTGAGCCATTGGACCAAATGACTGGCTAAATGAACGAGCTGACTGACTGTGGTAGTGAGGAGCACCGTTTTTTTTTGGGGCTTTGACCATTTCCTTGCCGTTGGCTGTACTGGCGAAAGGAGGAAGTGGCGATGAGGAGAGAAAATCATGTTGGATTGAGCGAGTCTTCTGCATTATCTGATCAGCCGTTTCGCCTAGATCGTTGGGCATGTCGCCTCGAACACCGCGGCCTTGGAGAGCTCGAATACATTTCTTGGCGTTGTGGCGCGCCACAATATGTAATGCAGTATCGCCGTTGTGGTCTTGATAGTTCACAAAGTTCATAAATTCTTGTGGTGTGCAACATTCAGCCAGCTTGTTGAGGACTATGTCAAGATAATAACGGGCACACCTTTTCTTGGCCAGGCTGTTCGTGGTCATTGCGATGTGATGTAAGACAGTAGCACCATGGTGGTCCGTAGCTTTGATAGTGGGCAGTAGTAGATGGACGAGCTTTAGCATAGTGTCCTTCTCGTAGTTGTTGGTGAATAGCACAGCCCTGATCATTGGAGTTTCGCCCCTCTTGTTGCGGACCAAACTGTCAGCCCCACGGTCGAGGAAATAGCGAACGATATCAAGGTCACCCATTGACGCTGCCCAATGAAGGGCAGTATGGCTTTGGTCGTCAATGGGTCGGTCGATTTGGAAGCTCGCGGGCATGTTAGGTGGAGTCACGCGGAGTGGCGTATCTTGAGCGGAAAGCATGAAGTAGTCCAGAAGTTCGTCGGCGTAGAGCGTATGCTGTTGATCAAGCATGTTCTCTTGTCCGCGTTTACGTTTGCGTGATGACGGTGCATAGTTCCCATACCTGTCATCCTCCTCCATATAAGATGCCGAAGCGATGGTGGAATTGTCAAGAGAATCGTCATCGTGAAGCTGGTTGCTGATGTTGTCGTAGTCCTCGCTTATCTGGCTGTAGGCCGGGAGCACTTTGGGTTCTGTTCGTCAGCATTGACCTGTAGTGTTGGAAGGCAGATTGTGCGTACTTGGTATTTTCTTGACAACGGGGGCTTTTGGTATTCTGGGCTTGTTCGAATTCGTCGTGTGCTTTGGTGCTTGCGGTGGGCTGACATCTCCTGGTACATAGTCGAAGATAGGCCGGAGTTTATCGAGGACACCGTTCCGTTCTGCAAGAGTCCGACCATCTTTCAAGGGAACCCAAGTACCTGACCGTGGAACCTTAGCTTTGAACAGGATCATTCACAGATCTCTGCTGACCTTGGTATTTCCCATACCCTCCCTGGATCTTCTCGTGCACTCCCTTCTGGACTTCTCTCTCCAGTATCCTAGTCCTCGCTGGCTTGTCGTAATCGGCGACTTTGAGGATGTGGGTAGCATTGATATAGTGGTCATGCCTCCTTCGCATGACATGGTTACCCTCGATATTGAACTCGAACACCGGTACCTAAATTGAGACAGTACTGTTAGCGTTGGACACATGTAGTGTTGTACAGCTAGAGCGCTTACTCCGCTATATGTGGCCGAGTAGATGCCGTTTGTCGGAGCACCTGGAGCCATTACGACGAAGAAGCTTCTTTCATGCAGTCGCAGTAGTCACCCGCAACGCAGCTGTATGCAAGAAGGACTCGGACAATGATAATCAATATTTGATCGAACGTTGAAGACAGAAAAGGAGTCGCTCGAAGTTGCACAGTATATAAGGCCTTGTGCGACTCCGGTACGAAAAACCCGAGTATTCGGAATTATGAAGTGGGAAGACGCGCCATACGCGTAAAGTGAAAATCGAGGGGTCCTTCCACGCTATGCCTGGAATAGATGGCTCCGGCGGTTCTTTTCCGGCATGACTTAGCCTGGCTTGGCACTTTTCAATGCCCCCCAACACCACCTCTCTCCAGCACTGCTAAACAGGCCGGACTGGCGCGAGCAGCTCGTCACAATGACTGTAACCGAGAAGGTCACAGAGACTGTCAAAGACGTCTTGGGTGCCAGCGAAGAGCCCCGTGAGTGGAACACCCATCCAATACACTCCAGCCCCAAGCTCCACACCACAAAAACAGCCATTGAAACCGCAAATCCATTGCTAACCCCTCGCGTCTCCGCGCGTAGGTCGTGCGACTCGAGAAGAAATGTCCGCAGCCCGCCTTCCACTCGCCTACCGAGACAGCTGCGCCCACCTAGCAATCCCCCTCAACAGATGCCGATTCGAGAACTACTATCTGCCTTGGAAATGCGTGGTATGCTACATTGTGAAAGGGATCGATGCTAGGCGTGACTGATGACGTGGTGCAGGATGAGCGACATTCGTATGAGAAGTGCCAGTATGTGGAGTTCAAGAAGCGGGTTGCGAAGATGGATGAATTGAGGGCTGCGAAGGGGGGTGCGAGGAGCAATTGAGTGGGATGCCATGGCCTGGGGGTGAGGGGGGGGGGGTTTGTGTACATGTTGTTTTGTCCGATGGAGCTGCTGCGGGAGTTTGGGGCATCCATATAGTTGCGATTGGGGGATAAGCTCAACAATTACAAACGCCCATAGGATGACAGCGTTGAGCCACCGGCATTCACAAAAGGTTCACTCGGTCTATATAGCTCCTGTGCATGAGGAGAACCACTTCGCGACCTTGGAGCAGGGCTGTAGGAAAGGAAAGAAAGGTCAAACCCCTGATTGGTACAACGCCAATCGATGGCGCTCGGCACCTTCGTGCGTGTTGTGTCGTCAATACATGATGTGTTGGTAAGCTCAATAGGTGCCAGTTATTTAGAAAGGAAAAGATACACACATAGATACGCTCCATGCAAACCACAGCGATGACAAAGCTCCTTCAAAGGGTAATGTTCTACCATATGCACCATAGGGTATCCTACCAAACGCCTCGCTAAATGTACCACATGCCTCAAATAGGAAACAGAGCTCCTTTCATGGCTCTCCGCTGCCATTGGGAACATCCTTCAAGATTTCCCACCCATACTCCTCGTCAGACTTCTCCGCCTCCATTCCCAGCGCACTCCTGTAGGCCCTTACCTCGTTCTGTAACCCCGCGACCACCCTAATGGGTAGATCCTCCTCTTCGCATCGTAGCCGATATGCTTCGCGCATCATCTCCGCGCATCGTAAGACCTCAGCATTTGATTCATTCAGCTTCTCGCGTGTCTCGAGATGAGTGTCCTTTTCAGCTTGTAGCAGGTTGTTCCAGTGCTTTGCTATATCCGTCTTCTCGGTCTTGTTGTTGTAGGAGTATTCGCGGACGTCTTTGACAATTTCGCCCAGGTGGTGCTCGTAGTCTCCTATCAGCTTCGTGTTTTCCTTTTGCTCGTCGAGGAGAATGCGGACTGTAGTTTGCTCATGTGCGAGTTTGCGCTCGAGGTCGGCTATGCGGGCAGCTTAGGAGCAACAGTCAGCGTCACAGTCGTTGAAGGCCTGGGCACTGGTGGTTCAACTCACAGGAGATCTCTGTGTTGGCTTCTTGAAGTGAGGGGCTTGCTCCGTTTGCAGCTGCACGAGTCTGAAATGATTGAGGTCAGCTGTAGGCATGAAAACGGCATACCTAACCGCAGAGACCCAGACGAACTAACGATCTCGGCCTTGGGAGGATCTACTCACGGCGAGATCTTCAGCGCCATTGACAATGCCCTGCGTCTTCTCTCGATTCTCCTTCAACACCTCACTCAGCTCTACGACCTTCTGATACAGCAGATTCACATCCATCTGCTGCCCCGCAATCATCGGTACCCCATTCATCCCATTGCCGTTGCCATTGGCATTTTGCTGTTGCTGCTGGGCCATGGGCGAGGGTGCCAGACGCGGAGCTCCGCCTAAGCTGTTCTGGCCGGTTGAGGTGTCGAGGAAGGGAGGGAAAACGTTTGGGTTATTCGCCATGACCCTTGCGTGGTAGTCAAGATTGGGGGCGAATGGCGTTAATGGCAGTGCGATTGCCGGAGAAGGGTAGATTTAGATCTCTTGGCGGCCGGACGCGGGTCTAATATTCTAAGTAGTGCCGATGTCCTCTCACGCCTCTTCAAGTCATGCTTTACAATTTACTTACAGTTAACGCTACAACAGTTACAGTTGGAAACGGCGCTGATGGAAACTCCCGGTTGCTCGATCACTTGCATTCTTGCGGCTTCAAGCGCATGTTCTACGAGGAAAGGAGGCTGCAACTGCAACAATTTCTGCCTTTCGAGAGTTCCAATTCGGTTTTCTGCACCTTCAATGTTCTGTCTACCACGAACTTGGTCTTCCTGCAGGCGTCTTGTTTTAGCACGAATTGGTCTTGCTAGCTCGCGACCGTTGTTGGCTCGTTCATACGTGCTGTCGTCTTCGCTCGACTCTTGGGTATTCTACTAAAGGCTCGACGATCGTTCGCTAAGCGCCAGTCCCCTTTCAAGCACCCATTGGCAGTATAAATACAACAATTGAGCACCATGGTCAGGGAACCGTTGTCTGTAGTAGCGAGGGCTGTCATGGTTCGATATTAGCTATGTCTATACCTTTTGGAGGGGCGCATCGCCGTACACGCCAAACAACTTATGGTATAGATCAAAAGCCTCCGTCGATTCGTGTACTGTGCCATTATCGTGATACGGCGCGAGATCAACTGACAAGGCAATCACGCCGTTTCTCAACTAAACGCAGGTAAGGATGCTCTAGAGCTTCTGCGGCGGTCGGTCTTTTCGTGTGGTCCACGATAAGAAGGGAATCGATGAAGTCTAGAAGCCCCGGGTCCACCTTTGGGCCGGGTAGAGACTCCATTTGCTGACGTAGAGTGCCCACGTTGATATAAGGCACTGGTCCCTCGATTCCAGGATCTATGTGTGTGCCCAGAGACAATACACCAGCCATACGGAATTGGGACTCGTACTCCTGGTTTTGGACAGGTGGATCCAGCGGGCCAACGAGTCGGTCAATCTTAGCGATGCACCAAGCTTCAGTGAGTCCTTCAACGATTTTGTCACTGATGCCGAAGATGGTCTTATGCGCCAGCCAGTGCGCGAGCTAGCCCATTAGCATGATTCTGAGGTGGAGGGTGTGGCCACAAACCGTGACACCAAGTGACCATATATCAGAAGACGGCCAGCAGCCTAAGCCCCGCCATACCTCCGGGGCCCTACACTCAAGGCATTGTATGCGGTGTTCGACAAAGCCCTCCCGCATCACTATGATTGTCAGAGAAATCAATGATAGTCTCTTCAAGTCACATACAGTTTCCAAGATCTCCTAACTTCACCACTGGAGAAGTGTTGTCGATATTCGACATGAACATGTTTTCTGGATTGACATCTGACCCTGTCAACACCACTACAGCGACGTCAAGAGCAGAGAGCTTACCGGTATGCATCGCACTGGCAGTTGAGAAGAGATCGAGTCCTTTCAAGACCGAACCGGCAATCACTTTGGGGAGGACAGATCTTTGGCGGTATGGCTCTGAACGCACGTCCCACAGAACATGGTCCATCCATTCGAAAATTAGACATGGCGGGTCCTCGGAGATCTTGTCATAGCGAGCAGTACCGCGGTTCTCAACCCATTCCCATGGTCCGACGACATCATGGAGCTTTCTGATGAACGGGCTTTCCTTGACAGGACCCGGACCCTCGTACATCTGATACTCGTTGTCAAGAGCCAATCTTTCCCATTCAGGCGATCGCTGACCTGGGAACTCTGAGGTGAATTCTTTCGGCTGGGGTGCGGGGGCGCTTTTGACCATGAAACTGTAGCCTGTGAGCTGTGGGCTGGCCTGGAAATTGAGGAGGGAGTGAGGCTCACAATTTTGATTCGGCATCAGGGACGTGTACAGACTGTGCTTTGAAGACTGTGTTGGACCTCAAGGACTCGAGCAATCGATAGGCGCCCTTAGCCCCTTTGAGGACACGACTAGGTTGGAGTGACATCTCGTGACCTGTCCTGCTTCCCGATCACATCACAGGAATACTTGGTGAACCATACGCAGGTGAAAAGGTCTGGTGTGTTATTTGTAGAATCTTTAGTGCCAAGCAACGGTCGCGCTAGAACACGGCAATGCGCGCGCTAAATCTCGTATCGTATTTTTTCAAGTGTGCTACCACCACAGAACATCTACCGATCCTAAGAGATACTCATCCCAGTAGATACCACTACGGCATTATCAAATCGCACCATATTGATCCACAATTCTCTGGCGTCACGCTTGAGAAGCAGAACGATGAACTTTGATTCTTGGCAGGGACTCAAGTCAGGTCTCCATTTGAGCTTTATCTTTACTGCAACGCGAGTCTTCCATAGGTTGCACTCATCATCTGTTCTGGTGGTCTGGCGGACGGCAATTGCAGATCTACTCGTCCAATCATTCTTCTCAACAATTTACACAGGCGAAGTACATGAAACAAACGGCGGAGGAGAGGAGAGCCCGTCATCAAAAGGAGACCTGTTGCCTTGGAGCTCGACTCAATCCCAGCTTGACCCATACTCTCTCATTTATGACATGATTTCTGCCCTGCAGAGCCGCTTCTAACATTCAGAGGGTTAACCAGCCAACCTCTCCCTCGCTCATAGACCACATGCTCAAACATGTTTTCACGTTCGACGTTTCCGACGACTTGCAGGTGGTTCCATACAGTTGGTGCCGCCGAGGTTCTCCCTTATTCGCTTTCTGTCCCCGCGCTTCGACTCCAAATTTTGAGCATCAGCTCGACGATTGTGTGTCTTCTTGGCAAGCGGCCGTCCCTTCTCAGATCCGTCTGACGACGCAAGACCGGTTGCTTGGAGTTGCGGCCGAGGACGCCATACAGCCTCTCTTAAGGGTGGGTATTGATCTTCAATGATGTTGTTCTCGGCTGCCATCATATGTAACCACCACAGAGCCAGATTCACCGTCATTACCCCATCATCAGCGTCTGGTTCGTGGGAATGAGCCGCCCATGGTATGGCTCTGAACTCCAAAGTACCATCGATCTCCGCTCGCTTGACTGCTGTCTCGTCGAGAAGTCGAGTTGCCTCCACTTTCTCCGCACTGATATCGGGATCCAAAATTTTGTGCGATCCCGGAGCCATGAGTTGCAAGTCCGCCCTGTTGGAGTACGGAGAGGGTCCAATCCGGAAAACGATAAGTTCTTTATCGGTGATGACATATCCATAGCGAGCGTTAGCTCTGATACAATATGTGTAGATCTGCCCCACTGGTTGGATCCAGTCCAACTTCCACATGGACTTCAAGACTTCGCCCCGCTCGATATTGGCGCTGCAACATTTACCACTGACTTTGGTGTCGCCCGGCAAGAAATTCTTCGACTTGGCCTCCACTCCGTCCGTTGATACGGTTGATGGTTTCATTCCAGCCCAGTCCGGATAACGGTTCCGGCAGGGCAATTGCGTTTGACCACCAAGACACATGTAGATCTTTTCCAGGGGGAGGTGTCCCTCAAGGTGCCGTTGTGTGGCGTCCAAAGCCTGACACACTACGGACTGGTTCCATTTGGTGACAAGACTCTCGAATGATTTCTCGTCGTGTATCTGACAGAAGGGTAGCTGTGGCACCGTGATTTGTTCGAGTGGGAAGTGACATCCTAGAACCTCGCCCAACACGCCACCATACACTGACTTAAGTGCATCGTACTCAAAGTCGTCCCATGCTTTGATCGTGCGAGGAATTATCCAGGGGGTTCGACCGGAAGTGGTGTTTCTTCCTGGGCGGCATTTGGATACGTTGAGGGTAGGATTCTGACCTCCAAGGTAATCCAAGAGAGATTGTGTGACAGTCGACATGTTACGCTATAGCTCACTCTTCGAATCCACCAACATCTATTGATAGGTTTCAAAGTGGAGGTGCTTCTGGATGGCACTCAACTCACGTACTTGACCGCAGTCTATATAGCACGCCTCCCACGAGAGTTGCTGTGCTAAGAACAGTGTCACCATCCATCAGTGATTGCTGATGTGCGAAAATGAAACAGAGGCAAAGTCCACAGAAGCAGACTGATTTGTGGCCGCTCAAACAGGCTGTACGCAAATGCGAACATCACGGGGTTCCACAGCATTTCCAACCAATGATTTCGACGACCATCGAGCATAGGGCGCATGTTGGCGATTCTCGCATTGCATTACAAGTAACCAGAGAGCGAACGTGAGACATGCACGTCCTTTGTACGGTAGCGCCAGTGATATGGCTAGGAATGCAAATCACTGGGCGGGAAGGTGAGCCGGAGCGGATCGGTATTGGTCTAGGGGGGCCCAGGCGCTTAGATGCACGAATACTGCACTACTTTGATATACTGGTCTCACAGATATAAGTCTTGGTAGATTGGCACCTTCCGGAAGTGCATCTAAGCGCCTTGAGGTATCCGACTCCAAGGTACGAGATATTCACGGTCTTGATGCCGAACTCGCCCATATCAATGTCTTCGCGTCGCACAAGCTGTTTCCCTCAGGGCTCATCGGAAGCTGCAATTCGGGTGTACAAATGTTGCTTTGAATTCAGTTGTAGCCGAATGTTCATCTACCTTTACTGCTGCCAATACTGATGTTGATTCGGCCCGACAAAGAATGCCTCGAACGCGAAAACGAGATGAGTTACTTCCACGATGCGAGGGTCCTAAACTCCATGCATTCAAGGATGGTGGGGCCGGCGTGCACTTCATTCGACTCATCAGCGAGAACGATCCTGAATATTCTTCCGGAGGAGGACAGGCGCACGTGTTCGAGGTTTCGATACTCTCCAAGTCGTACGCGCTCAAAATGGTAAGTGACCGAATCAGAACGTGCGGACTGTTCACCTTTTGTTGACATGCTGTGTCCCAACAGTTCAAATTCTACGATGATACGGATGACCGTTGCGCTTTGACTGACGCCCAGAGAGAGATCATCTCCGTCGATCTTCTCCGAGCTCATATGGATCCCTTTTACAGCGAATGTCGCGCCTACGGACGACTTATTGAAGCCAAAGTGAATGGAAAGGTGGCCATAAACTGCCACGGTTATTTGACTCTACCAGCTGAGAAAGAAGATCAATTACGGCGGGACTTCAATGTCGCCAATTGGGATCGACCTGACGACGAATATTCTCGACCAGCCTCGAAGAGGGAGCCATTTCGAGCCATTCTGAAAGACTTGGTTACCGAGGATACGCTCTTCACACCGAAAGTCGCCAAAAAGATACTGAGAGACCTAAAACGTATACGAAAACTCGGAGTCTATACGATGGACGTCACAGCGCGGAACTACAAGGGAGGCCTTCTCGTCGATTTCGGTATTGCGCTGACGGAGCCGCATTACTTGTTTTTCATCAAACCGCTGTGGCAGGTGCAATGTTACCAGCACGACGATCTGCTCTCATTTGACGGTATGATGGAGGATGAAGGTATTCTTACCTGGGAAAGGGCGCTGCCGAACCACGAGTACTGCAAGAAGCTACGGTCACACAAAAGCGAACAATGAGGGACTCAGAAATATGTGTAGCATGCTACCGAGCAGCTGCAATGGGGTGAGCCAAGACGGACTGAAACCAACAAGGGGGAGCGGATACTCCACAAGGGATTTCAGAGCAAGGTGAAGCATGAAGTCGCAGTGGAGGCATCCTATATGGCTCAAGATGACATCGACCAGAATCTACGAGCAATGGCAAATGTTTGTGTTCAACGGGAGTCTTTGCGGGTATTTCCTTTGTAATGTATGATACGGAGTCCAAGCGTGAGTAAGCAGAGTACGCTCTGACACCCAAAAGAAGCTAATTGTTACATGTTTCTCTCTAAAAGGACCATGTCTGTATATGCAGCCTACCTTACACAGTAAACACTGATAAGTATTTTTCCTGAAAGACCGAGATTCAGACTGGCCGATCGCGGAGAGCTCTGTCATCACCCCGGGGCAACGCCCCATACCACAACGATCAAAGCACTTCACGCATAACTACATAAGCACCTCAAAACGCTCTACGCAAATCACCTAATCTCACTCCCATCCGAAAAACCCAGAGACCCAAATCCGTATTCCCAACATGCTTACCCCTATCTCAAAGACTATTTTCCCACAGTACACAAACCCCCAAAATCCCCTCCCCACTTCCGAGAACATAACTTCCTATCTCCCATCATGAGAAGAACCCTCGCAACACCAACGTTCCAATCACCATCGGAGCAGAATCCAATGCCCCTGCGCAACGCTTCAAAGTATCACCATCCAGCTCTCGCGTACAACATCCAATCAAGTCCAGACCATCACTACTTTCACACCTATATTATACAAACCGCACACATCGCAAATATCGCATCAGAAACCCGGTCCCATCGAAGCAGCAATGTTTCAGCTAAAGGGATCTGCTTTCTTGACTACATCGCCGACGAATTTGTACCATCACCCTCCACAAGCGCCCCCCGTCAAATCTCGTCTTCCTCCACAAGCGGCCCCCGTCCCAGCCCATCTTCCTCCACAACCCTGTCCCAATCACACCATTTCGATCCCAACGTCCATCCCCAAAAGTCCACACCACATATATCCAATCCATTTGGTGGCCACCGCTCTTCTCTCCTTTCCCCAACATCAGCTTCGCCACCGCATGCATGCATGCGCTTCTTGATCGCCCTCACGATTTACAGCACCAACAACAATAAATTAATCATACAGTCTACGCTATATCCGTTCACGAAAGCCCAGGCAGTTCCAATGATAAGATCGGAGCGTGGGGATGAGTGGCGGATTGCCTTACCTTGCCTTACCATCCTGATCCTGATTCTGGATCGATTCTGGAAATCTGAGCGTGCCATTTCCAAATCAATGCTACGCATTGATTTTTGGTGATGTTCGACGTATGAACTGATTAAAGGCGGTGAGGAAGATAAGACACTCATGGCGTGGGGAAAGGGAGAGAGTTTAGGTGTAGAATGAGGGTGGAGGACTGCGAGTGGGTTTTTGGATTTAGATTATTGATAGCTGAAGGCTAAGACTTTATAGGACATTGGTGGTCTGCAGCGATATTGATCTGCACGGCGGATGATAGCCTACTAGACCCGTGGTGTATGACCCAAATGACAGAATGGCTATCTGAGCAAAAGTACACAGAATCTCTATCGACTTACCGGCAACTGCGAGTCTGAAGTCACTCAACAACACGCAGTCACTCCCCAATACGCTGCGACTACCCCAAACTGTCCCGTCAGTCTCCAACTCCTTCAGTTACCCCCTTCATGCAGCTTCGGTACCCTCTTCCCTCCCGTAACCCCAAAACACGGCCCCCCTCAACCCGCACACAGCACCCCAGTCGCAAGCGTCAGATCATTCCAATCCACCAACGAAAGAGCAGCAAATACCACACTCATAAGCCCAGAATCCTGCGCATACGCTCCCTTTTCGCCAAAAACACCCGACTGTATCGTCAACGACATACATCGCCTCCGAGAACACAGGCGTGTGAATGAAATTCAACGACACAACAGCAAAGCGCAGAGAAGTGCTACTTGTGTTGTGGTGTCGTGGTCTATGAGACGAAGCAGAATGAGGAGGGGAGATAGGCAGAGGAACCCAGACACACGCAGGTTTTCGCGCCGTGAGATGGCCGACTGCTGGACCGGCGAAGGAGGGGAGGGAGAGCGCGAGGAAGACGAGGGCGACTTTTATTGAGTTGTAGTTGAAGAGTGTTTTTATGCGGAGAGGGAGGATGGATTTGAGGCCGGTAGGTATGAGGCTTTGCATGAGCACTCCGAGGATCGCTGTCAGCATTCGCGGTGTGGAGAGGAGGATTGATAGAGGATGGCGGCGGTTGGGAGATTCCCTTTAGGCCGGGCTGGGCGTTCTGTTTGTGAAGTCGATTCCGTTGAGGATGCAGGTGCGGAAGGCGAATGTAATGGGCTTGTAGAATCCGGACTTTCGCGACCGGGCAACTGTCTTGGCTTACTACGATCGGACGGTGACTGTATGGTTCCGTAAGTCCTATCTTCACCTCCATTGTCGTTCTTCTCTTGAGCACCATCCTTGCTTGCAAGCATCAGGACTTTGAGAAAGAAATCCAGTCCAACGAGTGCAAGCAGAAACAAACACAGCGAAATACTCTCTCTGATGATACAAATTCCCTCCAATATAGGTCCAAAAACAACACCGAGTGTGATACTCACAGTGACAAATCCCATGGCAGGGCCGATGCTAGTTTTCCAGCGGTATCTGCCATTCCCACTGTATGCACGATTGCCGAGGAGACGCCTTGCCCAAGGCGTCCAAGGAAGAGAATCCATGTAGTTCGCCCAACAGAAAAGGCCAGCGTCGACACAGCGAGAGCAATCAAGTCCCAAAGGTAAGGCCCACGGCGGGAATCTCCTTTATCAGCAACCCAGCCTGCAATTGGGGATCCGATGATGAGACCGGCTCCGTATGCAGCGAGCAGGATACCGATCCATCGCTGCACGTCGCTCTCGTGCACGTTGAAACGCTCATCGAGAGCGAACGGTAAGACCGGAATTATCAGTGCATAAATATATGCATCAGTAAAGGCGGCCAAGTTAATCACTGAGTAGATGAAAGGTCTTGACGAATGAAACTTCCTTAGATTTGGTTGGGAATGATGAATCTTGTTCAGCGTCATTGTGCTTCCACTTAGAGCAGGTTCGTATCGCTAATTGCGCGCCGAGGAGTTCATTGATAAGATAGGGCCGGGCTGTTCATATCTTATACTGTCAGAGGGTTGAATCAGACAGAGAGTGAAGCAACTGACAGTGACGTGTACAAGAGAGGATATTTCACAAAACTGACGTTTCTACGCGCATCTGCTAAGCACTTTACGAATAGCAATGGGCGGAAGTGCTCGCTGGGGTGTGGTTCAGCACGCAGTAACTGCTGCCAGTCAATGTCGTATCCTGTACTAAGAGAGATAAGCTATGTAGTAGTTGTTATAATCGATTGGCTGTGTTACGTTGGGCCGAATCCGAGCGTCCCCGTGTTCTAACGCTCTGTGGGCGATTTAGCGAGTCGGACACATTGAGTTGTTAGACCCAGAGTAAGGGGGCGTGGAGCTCTTACCAAAGGGTGATTGCTTTGTCCGCTAGGCAGTGTCTACAATTGACGTTGTGTTCCATGTCTCGAGGGAAGCATTGAATTGAGGACCACGCCACGGTCCATGAGAGATACGGATGTCCATTTCTGAATTCGTCGCCCAAAAGAAGATGCCTACGCTGTGACGGGATCCTGCAAATTGCCATATTGTAAGTGGACGTCTCCCATGATACTCTGCTATGTTGGAGTGGCCCTCACCTGCATTGTTCCAGCCTGGCTGTGATGGTCGTCCATACACAAGACAGTTCCCGAAGACGTATCGGCCAGCGCGCCATATATCGTTGAACGTTGTAACGCTATGCGAGTAACGCGTGCGAGCTGGTGGCTGGCCTGGTAGATCTTCTGGGTTGAAGAAGCTGAGCATCACAATTGCAACAGTGCACCCTCCTGAAAGGTCAATTGATCAGAACCGAACGCTCTGGATGCTCGTATAGTCCACATGAGCGATGTATATTTTCCAGCTTACCCATGTTATATCGCCTGGGCGTGTCCATCCTTCGCCGACGCCTGGCCTCGGGTCGCTCGTTGTTGGGCAAGAATTCGAGTTTCGTACTGGCCTGCCAAGCCTCGACACTGCGAGCGTAATCCCATGCCCCCGGGCAGCCGTCTTGCCAATAGCGGTTGGTAGACCACCACGGACGGTTCACGCATTTGTACTCGGGGAGTGCACCTGGAATCGGGGGCCACGAGATGTTCGATACTGCCGCCAGGTCTGCCGTCGCTAGTCCCAAGCCTTTCGCAGATGATGGAATTAGGAGCAATAGGAAGATGAACATGTTGTGAGTATGGATGCTCGTATAGCCCTGTGATACTCGGCAGGAAATGGTGAGTAGCCCTTGATGGTTCCTCGTATGGAGGTAGAATAGGGTAAGCTACATATGTAGGTGGAAGTGACACAAAAACGACGCGTGAAGTGTGGAGAACATTCTGCGCACGGATGTAATACATGCGAAGCTTCTGCACAAGCGCCATCGAGAGCCCCATCAAATCCTCTCTCTTCCTTCAGCCGCATCGAGAGATGTACTCCGCGGCAGATATCGCTTCTCAGTTTGTCTACCTGTAGGTTGCGGCGGCTGACGTCCCCGTGGTTTGTGGTTATTATTCACATACATGTTTCCTGAAATGTGAGGCATGCAGTCTGTCACAGACGCAGGCCTATCTTCACTTCTGCCTCAACATCTTCGGCTTTCCCCCAATGTAGACAAATGATAGCACCGACGTGATCAAGCATAATGCAGCGATCACAATATTCATGTTGCCGTATCCAACAGCCTCTCTAAGGGATCCACTGACGAGTGGCCCCACAGCAAGTCCGAAACTGAAGACCATAGAATTAATGGCGTACAACTGAGCGTATGGACCGTTGGCTCCGAAGAACTCAGGGTTGGTTTTGGCGTACTGCTGAACAACGTAGGATGCCTCAACAATTGATGGCGAACCGATGACTCCCATTCCCAGCCCGCAGAGCGAAAGCAAGACGCAGTATATGATGATCTGTGTTTTGCCTCCTGCACGGACCAGTCGTAGAAGGATAAGCACCGGGACGAGGTATCCGAAGCCTATAGTAGCCGCAGGCTTCGGGCCGTAACGATCAACAGCCCATCCGGCGACTGGACCGAGAACAAGGTATGGAAGGACTAGTGCAATGAACAGCAGCCCAGCTTTGAGAGAGTCAAAAGAAAAGAGTTGCTGAGCTTCCGTTGGTATAGTCGCGTCAAATGTGGCCAGTAGTGTTGCTTGTACGAATGCCAGGAGAAGCGCAACCAGAAGTCTTGGATCCTTCAAGCAATAGAGAATTGGGAACGACCGGATTGCCCTTGATTGCCCTGGAGGAACTTTGTAATTGTCTTCCTCGGCTTTAGGTATCAAAGGATCCTCCTCACTGCCGTTATGCCCGTCCTCGGTCTCATCTTGCTCTTCGGTATCTTCATGTGCCTCCTCTTCGTGTTGGTTGTATTGAGCAGCAGTTTTCTTCTCGATTATGAGGATTCGCATGACAAAGTCCACCGCAATGATGGCAAAGCCCAAGCCAAAGACCCCAGTATATCCAGCCTGCTTGTAGATGACCCCTCCCAAGACTGGTGCTGCCAGCTCTCCAATTGAAATGAATCCGAAAATCTACACAATCGTCAGCTAGATCTCTTAGGACGCGGGGACAGCTCAAGGAATGAACGTACGGCGCCGATTGTCTTGCCCAGATTCTCGGGTCCCACTGTATCCAGCACTAGGGCCAGCCCAATAGTCCAGACCACTGCGGCACTGATACCTTGCAATATGCGGGCCACTGTCAAGACTGCCACGTTTTGGCCGAGGAAGAGGAGGAGCGTAGCTAAGAGTAATGCTGTGAGGCCAACAAGGAAGGGCAGCTGACGGGTCGGGAGCTTGTCTGCAATGATCCCAGCAGGAGGTGAGAAGAGGACTGAAGCGCCGGCGTATGCTGCCAGCAATCCCGACACATGGCTCTGGATCTGGTCCGGTTGCAGATGAATGCGTTCTTGGAGAATGAAGGGGAGGATGGGCACGACCAAGCCGTAGAGGAAGAGATCCGTGAACAAGCCTATGCCGACAGTACTGACGATAAAGAGGGTGCTAGAGCGCCATTGGAGGCCAATTGGTTTTGATTTGGCCATGGTAGTTGTGGTAAGTAAGGGTTAGAAGAGAAAGAAGTTCATCCTGCTGGTATCGTAGGCCGGACTTCGAATTTTCCCCACTGCAATGACGTCATGAGATGGGTGTAATTCGGGATCAAGACGCCTCCTCATAGGTATATTCTGTACTTTCAGATGTTGAGATAGCAGGAATGCCCATTAGCACTACATCATTGTAGACATTGTGCAAATGGAGGTGAGCTCTCCCAAGAAGACGAGCCCAAAGTGATCCCTACGGCAACGCGATTTGCTACTGAGGATGGTTTTTGCGCTTTCCTACTACATCAAGTTCTACACCTCTACAGATGATCAACGTACATAGGACCTCCGATCAGCATATACGTATAAATGTGGAGCTTCTACTCAAAAGACAAAGTGACTTGTGCACGCCTTCAGGTGTTCCTCCTTAGGTCGGAGCCTTCAGGGGTGTAACATAGCTCTATATCCTGCAGGTTTCTTTCTACACAGCGACCCATCCCAGCGTCGACTCCTGTAATCTGAGTTTCCGAAAAGGCGATTTTATGACTTTAACAAGCTCGTCCTCGAATTGCTTCCAGCATTTGAGCAACTCCTCGATTTTGGCACTTCAACCACGCTCTACCCAAAAGATAAGTCTATTTGCGGTGGACTCTGACTTCAGTCGTAAGATGTTCGCCAGCGGGTCATCGATGGTGCGATGTTGTGTCCTGACCCGCTTACACCATCGCGCTGCTGACATTGAATCACGGATGGACCCTGCGGCGGCTATGCTGGATGACTAAAGCGCCATTTAGCAATCGAGGCAATACAAAAAACCGTTGGGTAGAGTACAACATATTCAGAGTCCATGTTTCTTAAGATATCCATACCTACACGACAACGCCTTGTATTTGGAGAACGTAGGATGCAAATACAACAAGGTCCTGCGTGTCAGTGTTAGAGCTGTCAAAGATTTAACAAGCTGCGTGAGTATCTGGTAGATCGTTGAAAGAAGAGCATTCTACGGCTGGAGCGGGCGGAAAGATGGCTTTGCCACGAGGGCGGCCGCATATTGACGCCCCCAATACACCAGCAGATGTATGTCAATCTCCCTTGTCGCTCCTTTCCACGCTGTACTCCTTTGACCACTGGCATCCGGCAACTCTGGAGCTCTGTATCTGTCGTTCATGCGTGCATAAGGAGATCCATACGAGCCATGGAACCTCAATGTCATACAGTCGTCAAAAATCGGTGCTAATTATCTGTAGCGCCGGCGTAAACAGATCAGGCTTGCACAAAGAGCATATCGTCAGCGAAAGGAAAACACCATTACTCAGCTCAGCCAGAAAGTCCGGTCACTCAAAAATGTCATTGAAGAGATGGACAGGTCTTTCTCAAAGTTCGATGAGCACATGTTAGGTGCTGGAGTGTTGAGTACCTATTTAGCTAAGGATTACAGGAGGACCGTAAAGCAATTCCATGAGCTGGTAAAAGATGGCACCCACGAATTGTCAGACCAAGATGAATATGAACAAAAATCTGTTCCGATGATGGATAGCCCAAGCGGCAAAGACGCTCAAGCTTCACCAAAGAAACTTGGGCGGCCAAGAAAACGTACACAAGAACTCTTGGTCCAATCAACATCACACCTCGAGCGGGCGCCAATGATGGGACAACAAGCCGTGTTCCAAGCAGATCTTGCGAGCAATGACCGTCTGACCAGCCAGAATTCCACTCAACAACCAGGCAATACGCCAAATCCTGCCTGGGACACGCTCGAGGCGATGCCTCCATCATCGGATGGTGTAGGGATGATGCAACAGCAAGCTGGTATTGACTTGGCGGTGGAAATGACACCACAATACAGCTCAAATCGTGAAACGAACAATTACGGGATTCCGACTCCCCAGGTGATGCCACCAGTGCAATACTCCAGTAGCTGGATGGGCAAAGAACTGCCTCTCCCCTCGAGCTACAGCCACTACGAAACATCTTTCGTCCGACGTTTGATACGTGCTTCAATTGAGGAGTCGTATAGATTGTTGATGAATCCAGGGTCTAGGCCGGAAGATTTGCAGCGCTTGTGCACATTTGCTTTCTGTTTCATCAAGGCCCCCAGAATGCTCCAATTATTCCAAGACGTTATGACGCGTACTGCGAGAGACAATCTGGAGGTGTGGAACGTGGCACTATACCATATCGGGGATGCAGGACTTCATTATCCTAGGGTAGGTATAGACGCTAGCTCCGAACCTCCACCGTGGTGGGCTGACACAGGGTCGATGGGTCCCTTTCCGGTGCCACAGCCGGAAATACCCGTTCCTGAGGGAATTGTGGACCTTCTGGAGTATTCCGGGGTTAATGGCGAGTGGTTTGACTCGAATGATGTCGTGGAGTATCTTGGCAGCAAGGGGCTGCATCTCGACATCAATTCGTCTATAGTAGAAATCACGGACACAAATGAATCGGTCTCACATGGTTCATACCTCAATTCACAAATAACCGGATCTTTTGGCCACAGCAGCGGCCTTAGCTCAACGACTACTGACTCCTCTTACGGCAACGATGCATTTCTACAGAAAACTCCCACTATCTGGAGTCAGAGTACAAGCATAAGCCCCGAAAGCCTAAACATGGATATAGATACAAGTTTTCTTGAGACGACTTTGGGTGACCAATCTTCAGACTCGGCAATGCTCTCAGGGTTGATACCGCCACCATTCCCATTTTCTACAAGAATGAAAAAATACTTCGATGTCGAATATTTTCTCAAAGGTGCAGACCCCCAAACTCAATCACCTTTCATTATACTGATGCTCTAGAAAGCTCTTACTCAAACCACAACCTGTCTTGGTCGTACAATCTGCTTTCGGCGAGCAGCTGTTGACTCTGCCTTGGAACAGGCCACCACAGAGATGTTTCATGACAGCTACTATTATTCCGGTTGACGATTTTGACTCAATATGCTCCACTCAAATGACCGAGATGCCAAGTTCGTAATAACGCAATCAAATTCTACGAGTCCATCATACAAACAAGAGCGCTTTCATGGAACGCTTCTGCAACTTCAAAAAGCCTTATCTCAGAATCTACCAACACCCATAGTCCCCAATGTCTTTCATCAACTCAAGCATTATCACCAACTCACACCACTGATATCACAAAACTGGTACCTCCACCTACCAGCAGCTCCCCTACAACCTCGTCTGACTCCCCTACCACCGCCGTCATGGCTCCTCCCCCCCACATCTCACCTCCTGCTCCAGCCCTAATCCAATCCCAATCCACTCCTCCACCAAAAACAGATCAAAACAAAAATCCCAGTCCCCTTACCCAAAAACATATCCTTAGCACACCCCTCAAACTCCTATCCTGAATATCCCATCCACACTCCACAATGCATATTCCTCGATATTACCATTCTAGCTCCTCATATCCGGATCAAATCCCAACGAGCTCTGCTAGCGACCTCGCTACTGTCATGTCGGTTGTATTGTTGTTGTGCATTGGTCTGGGGTATGGGACAGGTAGACTTTGTGCGATATTCTATGGTTGGGATTGGTAGTTGGTTGGTATAGGGGCTGGGGGAGGGTGGGGGATTCTAGGAGAGGAATAGGGATGGTGCAGAGAGTAGGGAGGTAGGGAGGTAGGGAGGGAGGGTGGCCGATTTTAGGAGAGGAGCAGGGAGGTAGGGAGGGGAGAGTATAAGGATAGAGAATTTGGGGGTGGGGAGGTAAGAGTGTGAGAATAGACAGAGATTTGAGCGTAAACACGGATGTAATTACTGCGTGCGAAATAGATCCTGATTGGCTACGTAGTAGTTAAAGCACGAGGATCGATTGAAAAAATCCTAGCCGATTCCGTAGGATAGGAGTGCCTTAAGCACTATATCGCGGTGGCTGGTAGCTCTCTTGTCAAGTATGGAATAGCTATTTTGATCATCGGCTAGGAGTTATTTTGATCTTTGGTAGAGGTTTTTCTTAGGGAGTTGGTGGTAGCACTGATGGTTACTAGATGGGTTGGTCTCGTGATGCGAATCTTGTAATCCAGACAATGTCAACGACTGAAGAACCCTTTTAATCCATACACCTCTCCACACCCATTCCTGACGCTTCCATCCCCCCTCTACACCCCCAACTTAAACCCCCCCGGCCACAACCTCTGAAACACCCTCTCCGGATCATACGCGCGACTAATCTCCCGTAACCTTTGCTGATTCACCGCTCCATACCCCCCAAACACATCTTGGCTCGCAGCAGCGTAATTCTGATAGATGTATCTGTGTGCCAAATTCAACGACTTTGCAGCAAGTATGGAAGCGTCGATGATGCGATTGGCTGCTGCGGCGATGCGGACGTCGTCGGTGGGGGAGGACCACGATATTGAGAGGAGTGTTACTGGTAGGTGGGGGTGTTAGTGGAGGATTGATGTTGGGGATGGGTGAGAGGAAAGTATGGAGCAGAGGATGGTACTTACGAACGAGTGGCCCAACCCCCTCTTCAATACCCAACGCATTACCCCCATTCCGCCCAAAATGCGATATCATTTCCGTTGTGATGGGTTGGAATACCAACTCCGGCAGGATCCCTGGTGCGTCTCTGAGACCTTCGACTTCTGTTGTGAATAGCTCTAAGATTGTGTTGAAAAGGGCAACGTTGGGTTTAAAGGTAGCGGTAACATATGTCTGCCGCAATCCGCCGGGATTACTCGCATTCAGCTCTAAAGTCAGATCCGTCAGGGTAGTGATGCGCAACGTATCGCTCAGACTCTCAATCTTCATAAAGTCGTCGAAGATCGCTGGGTTTTTGACCGGGTGGGCATGTTCTAGGTTCCCACCTACATAGATTCCGCCATGGTAGTAGACGAATGCTAGTAGTAATGCGGCGTCGGGGTCTGAGGGAGCGGCGTTGGTGAAATCGACGAAGGCGTTTAGGAGGGAAGCGTTTGCTGTGACGGGGTAGAGGCGCATGCCGCCCCACATGTTTCCTTGAGGGAAGGTTTCGAGGTCGAAGCGGGTGACGATGCCGAAGTTGTTGCCGCCGCCGCGGAGGGCGTAATAGAGGTCTGGTGATGAGGAGGGGTTTATGTTGACGATGCTGGCATTCGCGAGTACGATCTTTGGATTGTTAGGGGGATCACGGATTAGGGATTTGGTGGGACAGGTACCTGGTAGTTCCTGACGTTGTCGCATGCCCACCCATGACGGCCTGAGAAGAAGGATATGCCACCTTGAATCTGTTAGTCACCATGTATAATTCTATACGTTCCTCTTCTTGATCAGCAGGACGAACCTCCAAGCGTCAATCCACCAACACCGACAGCTGCCACTCGACCACCGATGACCGACAAGCCCAGAGGATCAAGTTGACTGTACACGTCGACCCAATGATTTCCAGCCCCAACCTGCGTCAGGGTTTTGTCCGTAGAAACCTGCACCTGGTTCAAGTAGGCCAGATCGATCGTGAGACCGCCCTGGATATTAGACGCTCCAGTGAAAGCAGCGTGACCTCCACTTTTCACAGCAAACGGACATTCAAAGAACTTTGTCACCATGAGCGATATGGAGACATCTTGTGGGCTCCTAGGTTGGACTCGGCACACAGGCTGAACTTCTGCCTGTTGATTTGACCAGTAGCTCGCCTCCTGTTGGATGTAGGAGCTGCTACCTTGTTGACTTGTGGCATCTGGTAAGATAGAAGCAAGAACGTTGCACTTAGGTTGGTCAATCAATGTGATGCTTCAGCGGCGCTGTGGATAATACCCACAGCTGCTGCACAGCCAACAAAACCTGGCTGGTGGAGATTTGCCCCGACAAGCGAGCCGGATTCTACAGATGTAAGTCGTGCTGGAGTGACACCGGCATCTGCCAAAGCGGAGCTTAAGTTTTTTAGATCATCCCGTTTGTTTCCCGCTGTACTTGAAATAGCAGTAATGATATTGATCCCGGTCAAAAAGAAGGCTAGAACATCAAGTAGATTGAAAGTGTGCATCTTGATATATTGAGATCTTAAAAAGTTTGCATCGAGACAGATCCTACAGCGAGAATGAGAGGTTGCGAGGTTGAAGTAAGAAAGTTTGTTGTATGTGTAAGACAAGCTGATAAAGCAACGACCTGCATATGAGTCACGCAAATGCTTAGAAGGACCGGCCATGCCGGCATACCAGCAATTATCCGCATCCAATCTTGCCAGTGTTGGGCCCATGTGACTCTTCGGGTGTCGAGCTGCGCACATTGTATCGTCCCCCTTTTTCTGGCACTAGCGATGGCAAAGACAGTAGTACGGTCCGGTAGAAAAGCTGGGCAAGCTGACGTGCCATTTTCTTTCGGACTCGCCGAGACGAAGGTAGTAGCTCCAATAGTTTAGTCAGGTGTACGAGACCGAATTTCCGGCAGACTGAACAAAGCGACTCAATCCTTGGTGCGAACCGGAAGCGAGTCGGACACTCGAACAAGCTCCTGAAAACAATTGGATAATCTGCAGGGAATTGACTAGAAATGCCATAGCAATGAGATCCCAGAAGGACACAGCCGGCGATCGCCCTTCTTCCAAGTTCAGCAAAAGCGAACAGTCACTCTCGAGGGACCTAAACCGATCCAGGCAACCGTTCATTCACTGGTCCAGCCTGAGCAAATAGCTCGTTTGAGCTTGCGAAGCATCAAACGTAGGTTAACAATATGATTTTCCAGTGGCCTACTTTTTGGGTTGAAAGTGCTGTGGCCGTCCGAATGGCCCTAGTGTCGGCATATCTTTAAAAGCAATCGGAATTTACCTAGGCTTTGATCTCTCAAGCAGTGAACCCCTAGGCTCATATCCCAACGTGGTACGAGGTCGCGACGATCTCAGCAAGCGACACATGACGAGAATTTTGCTATGCAAAGAGTACGGGACTAGTACCTCCATGCCGATTGGACTTGTCATGAGAATATGTGTGGTATAATTACTAAGTGCAAAATCATACGGTTCCCGTGCATTACAATGTTGATCTCCGACCGCGGCCAGCTCTAAATTGGAAATTGCCCGGCTCGCAGGAAGAGAATGTGTGTTGTGCGTTGAATATCCAGGGGCTTTTCCAAGCGGCGCAAGTAACAGTCCAACTCTTTAATGGACCATTGTGCCCTATCACAGATTAAGTTTTCGATTCCTCTCTTCCGATCCCAAAGCTAATTGCAAGAGAAGATCCAAAGTACAGCGGTACACGTCACAGCACCATGACAGCAGGGCCCCAACAAGATTTAGAATCGACTGGCCATCGCCACGATCCATAGCATACTGCAAACATGCCATTCCGGCTGGAGAGGTCAGAAGAAAATGATATACCTCACCAGCATCTGAAGTCGTGTGCAAAACAGCTTGCCGCAGCTAAGTAATATCATTCTTTATGATAGAGCTCACTACATTCAGACCTAATGGCGAATGGGGTTTTCATCGAACTCTCAAAGAATCTTGAAGTGTAAACGGGTGAGAAAGCCCGAAGTCCGCTCCATAGCCGCCAGCAGCATGAAATCCTAGCTTGAAACGAGGTATGAGCGGGTATGGATTTCTGAGAAGGATAGCTTGGGATTACGAAACATCAAATAAGTCTGTCATTTATGTTCCGAAGTGCATGACAGGCCGTGCCTTTTCGATGCACAATCCCGGTGCAAAAATTTCCGGATGTAGATGAGACGATAGCATACTGCAGCTGAGTATGCGGAATGGATAGTGCATTGTACAATGAATTTGTCTCAGTTGTGCCTAAGAGAGCTATGTCTCATAATCGCATGTGTCTGGAAACTCTCCGTAATGGAATCAGATATCACGACACAATCTCAGCTCAGTAGGTGATTCGAAATCCACTGCAAGATCCGTGGAAGATTGCAAGACATCAACCGTAGCCCCAAGCTATTCAGTCACGAAAGGCCATCCGGTCAAACGTAGTCCCCAGATGAATATTGGCGGTGCATATCGCCCCGATGACTGCTCGACCTCCTTGATGCTCGAGTACGAGATGTAACACGGCCCGATAATGTCAGACCACAGGGATGGACCATGGTATCTTCAGGACGACAAAGCGCATGGCTGTAGTCAGACGGCAGCAGAGTCATAGACCGCTATTCCCTTAGAATGCGCTAACATTGCCAAAAGAGGGGGAGTTCTACTTCAAGCGAAGTCACTCGGAAATCAGCCGTACTATTTGACCTCCACTGTCGTGCTGAAGACTTCGAAAGTCAACAAGGGATTCTATGGTGTTGGCCGCTGCCCCGACCAAGTCGGCATCCTGATAGCAGATCTGGGTTTTAGTAGTAAAGAGGATGTAGGCTCGATCATTGATGGTTTCCGCCATGGACCATGAGCGTTTCAGTGTGGGTGCGATGTCCGAGGGTGTTTTTGGCGGGACGATGGAATGAACCACTAGGCTACATGTTCGCCAAGTGATGGGTTAGGGTCCTTGATGTGCAATTTTGTGCGAGGAAGGGTTGATCGAGATGGCGGTTTCCTTATCCTACTATAGCTGATGCCAGAACATCCCCATGAGTATATTGTGGCGAATGGGCGCAGTGGGCTCGATCTTCTATCAAATGGAAGAATAGAAAGTAGTCAGGCCATTACAACCTTGACAAAGGTCGTAGTCATGGCCATTCGAGGGCTTCATGCATCCTAAGAAGCATAAAATTACCTAACCAAAGGTCACGGCACGGCTTTTGTTCCTGGAAGTATCACGATCGTTCAATGACTGAAGGTTTCCCGCGCGCAACAAGAAAATAAAACCCCATGGATCGTGATGGGCCGACCAGGACGTGCTTGACCAACCACACGTTGGATATAGCATACCAGTCTGGAGACATGGTAACAATCAACCACAAGGATGCATCATCGCTACCTAGCAGCTTCAAATTGACGAAGGCGTAGTCCGGAGCCGGAATGATGCGCTTCAGATTAGCAACATTGAACAACCCAAGCTCACAGTGCTGATAAGCCAGGCCCGCGTTTCAGCAGACTGCATTACATTGGCAGGGTGGGGCTGCCTTGAAAGCCCGGGATGGATTCAGAGTGTGAGAGTGTGTCTTCCTCCGTTTCACAGTAGGAAAAGTATCGGGCAAAATCCGTCTATTGACGCGGGTATGACATGGCTTAGCGGAGGTGCAGTACTTGTTGGCTGCTTGACGCAGGAAATCGGAGATGAATCATAAGCCTAGTCTCTCTTGATAGAGCTCGACTTCATTGGATCGGCGATGTTGCCTTGGTCAATGGGACCCGTGCGTGGAGATTCTAGAGGATGACACCGTGTAGCGCACGCAGCATGCCCCAGGGTGCATTTGGGCACCTACACGCCTACCACAGTGTGGCAGTGGGCATATCAGGGCTGCCGAACAGGTACAGCGGTCTTGAAGAAAGGAGAGCATTGAGAAGCGGATCCAGACTTTTCTTCTTTGGAGCTCTTTGGAGCTGCTCCACAGTCTTGTAGCAAACCGTGCTGAGACTGGCGCTTTATCAGCTTCCAGCATGACTCAGAATCATCAAGAATGCTGTATCCCTGGTCCCCAAGAAGCGCTCCATAGTCTCAGGGGTGCTGCCTTGTCGCGCGTTATGCGCAAAACAAGGGCTGTGTATGCGCCAACAACTCCCCGACGGTGCTATGCGATCCCGGCTGCTATACTCTTTTGCGATCTGCATCCTTAGACAACTCATTTCCTTGGTTAAATAGAAGAGCGAACCCATCTAGCTGTAAGCTCTGCTGTACCTGTCAATCCTAATCTTGCATCAGCTCGCATTCTGATCCTACCTTACATAACCGTACCTGGATTCCCAAGCCACCAGTATTCTTATTCAAGCGCTACACCCTACCCAAAAATCCTCAGATAGGCCACTGCCTCCAAAATTATTTCATAAACACAGATGTCGAAGAATACAATGTCCAGCCTGACCGGTTGGAGTTTCGTGGAACAAAAGTTGAGAGAGGCACATCTTTTGAGCAGCAGCAGACCGACCAAATCGACATCTTCACGTGGCTCTCCATGCAATTCTTCCTTCTCATCGCAAGCATCGACTCTGAACGCAGGCTCTCGAGGATTTTGGAGGAGGACCAGAATGCTGGAATGCCCTTTGTGCCATAAGACACATTCATCATCTTGACGGGCAGGTCCAAAGGCGCGGTCGCTTGCACGGTACCCCTGCTGGCCAGGCGGTACCTTCTGTTGCTCCCACTCTTGGCCACGCTGGCATGGCCATCTTCGGAAATCTACTCCACCCCCGCGTCACTCATGCTCCCGAGCTCGCCAAAGTACCGGCAAGAAGAGACTCTCCAACACTCCCCAGCAGCCGACACACCACAGCGATGATCAAACGGGCTGGAAAGGTCACCCTAATGATAGGCTGCAAAGCAGTCTGGCGGCATCAGCAATACGCGGTCATGCCCACGGCACTCGGTGCCGCAACGCTGCAAGCGTTCTGGAACAACATTCAATGGAGATCTTAGACGATGAATTCTTCGACCATGCGGAACCACTTTTCACCGTCACTCAAGGTGCGCTCCAAGCAGCATTTTCGTGCCGGGCCAGGCAGTGCCGTGGGATTTCGTGCATACCTTTGCGAGCAACGCGGCGGAGTCGGTCGTTGAGGGCTGGTTGGGGACGTTTAATGCTGTGTATGAACAGGAAGCCACGGGGATCACAATGTGGGTCAGTCTGAGGGTGGCGCAGAGACTGGGCATGAAGAGGAAGAGACCAGGTTGAATATGAGGAGACTTATGAGTCCTTCGAGAGAGTAATACATAATAGTGGGACAGTGTCGTATACGGCTGCCCGCCACCATCTATGTCGTCTGAACGATGCCGTATCGCTCTAAATTGATCTTTTGCTTGGCTGGGTCTGTCACGGCAGCACCCAGTATCGTATATCATCAGCAACGAGCTCTCGCCTTCCCCAGCAGCCGCAATGGCACAGATGCAGGATCTCCCGATCTATAACCCATGAAAGCCCACGAGATCATTACAATATAGCCTCATCCTCCCTCATCAAGCCACCTTTGTGTAGTCTCCCAGCTCTTAAAACCTTTTTCTTGTTCGGTGGTATGATCATGGTGCTTGTAGCTGCTAGCAATGCTCCCTGAGGTCTCATCCATCTTTCTCCCTTCCGAACCAGGACCGTGGGTCTCCCATTCCATAACCCATGACTACCCGTGAGATCATCACAAAACACCCCAATCCCCACCATCACACCCCCATCACACCCCCCAGCTCCTAACCCCCCTCTCCGCCAACACCATCACACTCCTTCTACCATCATCGTGCTCCCAGCCCCTGAGCCATACTCATCCATCTCCCTCCCCTCCAACCCAACACAACCCGAAGCTCCCTAACCCCCAAAGCGCAACCGCGCAGAGCATATCATGCTGGGCCAGTACAAATGCAGGAAGGAGGGTTGCAGATGGGTGCGTGAGGGTGGAAGGTTGTGGATCTTGGAAGGGGGGCTGAGGGCGCTGCTAGGAGGGAGCTTGAATGGGTTGATGGATGGGCTTGTGGGTTAGAGGGGATGTGGAAGGAGTGTGTTGATGCGATTGGGGGAAGGTGTAGATGGGTATCTGAATTGGAGTTTACGTGAGCGAGCAGGAAGAGTGCCAAGCTTCATTTTGCTTGTGGGATGATGCACGTAGTTAACCGTAGATGAATATGTATAGTTGAAAGCTTACAGAAAGATGGACGAGGGGGAGAGATTACGAGGATCGAAGAAGTCATTTTATTTTGTGAGTCTATTGTTATAATCAAGATTCAAGGACTCGCAGACTAGTTCTAATCTTTTTGTGAAATCGCATGGTGACGATCAATCAATTGTCTCTGCAGAGCCTCACTCCTAAAGGTCTCTTGGCTGCCAAATAGCGCATCTAGTAGGCTGTGATGCATCGAAATCACTCAACGCACTGTGCTTTGTGCATTCATCAAGCCGCTTTTCCTCTCATGGACAATTTCTGGAAATATTCCTCTCGAAACCACGAATGCTATTGTCTGGCGCCGCAGTGTCGGCGGAGAGTGTAGCTTAGCACCATGAAAAGCCCTGTATGAAGTATTCTCCGTCGGCCAGTCGTTGTCAAATCATACACATAGGTACCAAGGCCACCACAATATCCCATCACCCTAGCACCTCAAAGTCCCCAGCTACCCAGAGTCGCCAGGACATAATACAGCGCAACCGTTTTGAATTGCCACTCTGCAGACTGACGATGTCGCTGATCTCTTGCTCTCGCCGTCGGGTACGCAACCCCAGTCTTTGGATCCCGATCAAGCAGGCTCTCACGCTCAGGGCGATACGGGTTCCAAATGGCATACGACATGGGTATCCAACCATTACAAATAACGCTTGTCCAAAGGAGGACGGCAGGAGGGAAGCCCCCGTGTGTGAGCCAATATAGCGACATTTGGTGAAAGTCGTTGCTGTTGGAGGCATGGGCGGTACGAACGACCGATAGGATCACGCCAGTGAGACAGGTGACGAGTACCGCCAAGTGCAATAGTCCCGAGTCGTCCCATAAGATAACTTTGAACTGCTTCAGCACGGGGGAACGACATGCTCCAGTGTCTTCAGAGCCGGTTGTGCATCCGCTGGGCCTGAAAGTGGCACCAGATACTACATTGGCCGCCCTTGGAAATAGCCAGCGAAATAGATCCGGGGTGAGGTAGGGGCTCATCCAGAGGTGACAAAAGTCATGCAGGATGGAGATGCAATGATCTGCAATATTTGATTCAAGCAAGCCTTGGGCGGAGTGGGTTGCGAAGTCAAGGAAGGCTAAGTGTAGGAGGATTCGTACTCGATGCGGGTCATGATCCAGGAGTAAGAAATTTCCTGAAAGTACGAGGACGGGCAACGCGAGGAAACAGATGATGGATTTGCCAATGGACAACGCAAGGCCGAATTCGACTAGGGCAACCGCCCCGTCTGATGGTTTGTTTCGAGCAGGTATGGCATGTGAGAGTGTCAAGCTTCCAGAAGCCCACCGCTTCATCTGCTTGATGTTTCCGGCGAGCGAGTTTGGCACGGTACCCCATTGAAGCGGCTCGCCCACGAGAACGGATTTCCAACCCTTCGCAGTCAATGCCATCGACGTCAACATATCCTCCAATAAGCAGGTAGTTGGGAAGCCGCCGATTTGGTCAATAGCTTTCCGACGTACCACGAAGCCGGAGCCGTTACACCATGCCTTGTCGTGAAAATCTTGCTGTGTGGCTGCCACGTTGCACATGTGGCATGCGGTAGAGAGTTGGCCAGCAGGGTCGTGGGGAGGGAGATTGTAGAAGCATTGCGGCACATTGGCTATGGCGACGGTCTGGTCTCGAAGGATGTGGGGCAGCAGTCTTCGCAGCCAGTTGCGTTCTGGAATCATGTCACAGTCAAGAACGGCTACCATTTCTGAAGCGCCTTCCTTGGACACAAAGCCGAGGCCATGATTCAGGTTTGCGGCTTTGGAATGTGTCTTGACCAGTTCGCCACGGGCGCTGTATCTGAGATTTGCGTACTGTTCTTTTCGAAGGCTTTCGATGGTCTTCTTGCAGGCAGGAGAATTACCGTCGTCCAGAATGATGACACGGTATTTGTGGCGAGGGTAATCCAGATTGCAGGCCGCTCTGACTGTGTCCAGAAGTAGGGATAGCTCTTCGCCGCAGGTGCATATGAAGACGTCGACTGTCGGTACATGGGTGCCATGCAGGAAGAGCGAAGGTCGTGTCTTCGCTGCTCCCAATACTCTCCAGCAGCGCCAGATGGAAGGCAGTCGAGCAACTAGTAAGAAGGGGCAATTAGTATCGATTGAGGTGTGTGTGTTGGGCTGGTGATGAGCTTACCTGCGAACAAAGACTCGATGGCGAAGAACAGCCATGCAGCAGCGATGTCAATTGTATTAGAAGCGTTGCTGCCAGGAAACATGCACCTGATACGATATCCGAGGTACAAGGTCATTGTGAAGATGCGGAGTACGGCGCTGATTGCAAGCCATTCAAGCAGCCGCCGCTTGCGTGTCCGCTTCTCGATGGCTACACCGCCGGTCTCTGTCTCGATGTGATTCATCTCGTGCGTGGGTTGATCGGGGGTGCAGAGCATTGTGAACTCAAGGGTGACCACAACGAAGAAGGTGGATGATGGAGAGCCTGACGGTCTGTGTTGAGGGCTGCGCTTTTGTGTTGGCCCTTGTCGGACGAAGGTTCGGCGGGAATTGGATGTCGGAGAGACTGGTGCAGTCTATTCCCTGTTGAAGTGAAGGGTTGAGGAGGGCAAGCTCCATTGGCGCTGCACGACGACGGCAAGGCAGCAATTTCATTGGACAAGCCATAGTTTCAAGCAGTGAAGGGACAGTGGCCTGTCAACTCACCTTTATCACACCACACCTCGGTTGCTGGTCACGAGTCCGCCGAGTCTCCTGTTGGCGAGGATGGACGGCTTTCAGGAAGCTGGCATTGACGTCATGGGTCATACATGGTTGAGCCTCGTCTTGCAGGGAGGCAATGGAGACATGTCCAGATGGGTCCTGAACTCTTCCTGGCTCAAGTCCAATCAACTATCCTCCTTTCGTAGCCAAGCGGGGACTCGCTCCAAGGCAAAACCGCACGTAGTTTCATCGACTTCTCGCCCCACGTGCGGTGCAGGAGGTATTGCAGGCGTTCCTATTGGTAGTCGATGATATGCCATCAGCTTCTGAACTCTGCCGTCACTCTTTCCATGCAATCCGGTTCATCGCTCATCAGGCATGTCCCAAGTACGTAGAAGAATGACAGGGGTCGACGACGAAAAAACCGAGACTTGTCGCTCTAGGCCAGCTTTCAGCAATGACAACTCCTGTGGACATTGCTTCCTTTCATGGCAATAACATCCCTAGGTCGGCAGCGAATGTCAATGCCGAAGCGTGTCGAAGGGGGAGAAAATGGGCCGAGATGCGTCGATTGGTTGCTATTACATGCACTTCAGTGAAGCTTCATCATCCCCAATGCACTGTATGCATACTAGAGCGTAGCAGCAAATGTGTGTTTGTTGTCGTAGCGCGAGCAATAGAGAGGTGCATATGACGATGAGCTCTGACCGCAAACCTCTCTCCGCATGAGGTTCACATGAGATTCGAGCCCAGCGCAAAAGCCATCTCGGAGGACTAGCAAGCCAATAACCATCCCGCAAGACCACTGTTACCCTTGACTCATAGGGGGACCGTCCAATTCCATCTTCACACGCAGACTCGCAATGTTAGACTAGTGAGAAGTCCGGCAAATCGAGGCTTGTGCAGACATAGGCATTTGCAGCGTCTGGAACGACGTTTAGTGTAACATCGTACTTGGACGCTCGTCGCATCACCTCACGAAGTAGCCTCCATACTGGCCGCCTGCTCCGAAGCGGTATGAGCAGCTGAGGCGGATCCACAGCTCCAGCGATGGCGATAGTGACTGCTTATCATTTTATCCTGGGGTTTGAGACGTCGTGGCTTGACCGTGCAGAGAGTATTGAAGAGGTGGTAGTCGCGGACGCTTGCTTCCACCTGAGAGAGGGCAACGTGAATGCAGAGCACCTTGGAGGACATGGCCTGCCCCATGCTTTGTATTGGCCAAGTTGAATGATTGACAGGCCGACAAGGTTGGTGGGTGGATAGAGGACAGTCTTCCAGTCCGTGGTGGCATGAAAGTGGACCGAAGACAGTGGTAGTCCAGACGTGCAAGTCTTCGCGCGTATGTGGTAGTCGCAACGCCTTTGTTCCATTCCTTCCACCGTCCTTTAGCACGCCTGTTCATTGTCGATGGGCATCCAGCTTGTCGTAGTGTCACATCCTCATCATGTACACAGGGGCCTAGTCAAGCTCACTCGTTGTTCGATTCGGTCCCTTCCCTATCTTCGCTTTGCAATAAAAGCCAGGAGAATTCCGATGCTACTGAATCGCTTCGCGAAGCCTCCCAAGCGATGCCAACGCCAGCGCTGTAGCTCTCATGATACCAGTATGTGTTGAGAATGCACCAGCGCTCTGCCTTCATCCAAGCCGCCGCTTCTGTACCAAATCAGACATAGCTCCCAGGTGTCGAGGGACTGAGCCCGCAACAATGAGGGTCCTTCAAACCAGCCCCACACATATTCATCGCCCTCCTGCTCGCTCTTTCGATCACCACGACGGCACTACAAAGTATTTCCTCACGTCCTTTATCTGCACCAGCAAGGGCGTCCACCACATGGAGCTCCCCAAGATCCATTTCGACAGCGGTTTTTCTTGTCTCAGCCACTGAGCCGGTCCTTCGTTTTACCGGCGCAGCAGAGATGTAGCGAGCAACGATCTCCTCTGTCTCATTTGTCAATTCTAGCACGTTATTGTTCCCTAGATGGGGCTGCCACCAATGATCGCTGCCGTGAATCGTAGTCCTCAGCAGCTGAGTCTGGGAGTTCTCCAACTCAAGGCGTTGGGTGTGTAGAGGGTCAGAATGCGCTATTGAGGTTCCAGTGCCATTTGTGTCGAATCTTCCCTCGGCTATGGGATAGCATGAGTTGCTGGCGGAGATGACGATATGGGGCCTGCGGTTCATGAAGCCGCCGGTCTTGTGGGTTCTGATTTCGTAAGAGCTTGTGGGTACACCGGAGTCTGTGTGCAGCGTGAGGGTCTGGGTGGATGAAGAGGTTTGGCGAAGCTTGTAGACGCGAATGTGGCCGTCGGAGCCTTCAGGTCGGTAGATGGGAAGGACGTCGGAGATGGCTTGAGGGGTATAGGCTGGGAGATTGTCCATGGCTACCTGGTAACAAGCTGTTAGCCCCAAGCCCTTTGACTGTGAAGGGGCTCTTCCATGGAACATACAGATGGTCTCATGGGTCCACGTATGATGCTCACAGTGATCTTCTACTTGGATTGGAGAGAAGGATCTGATGGGTAAGAATGGGTTGCTTCTGTCGAGGACAGCCGGGCCATTAAGTATTCTTTCTGGCGGGAGACAGCGTAGTTGCAGGATGAAAAGCCGTTCCCAATTTTGTTGCCGTCATTGTCCGCCAAGCGGGGAAAGTTCGCCCTACAAGGCTGCGCTCGAAAGGAAACTTCCCTCTTTCAGGTCTTGGCGGACCAGCATTCTTTCCACAGTGAGATCAACAGCATCCTTGTCTATGATATCCTCCAATATATTTCACAACCAATGAAACGTAATGCTCTCGTAGCCATGCAGAGTGGCATATGTCTCAACGAATGGTAGTCGCCCTCAGGGGTCAGGTTTACCCCCTCTAAATCTTTGTTGTTCGCATTAACAAGACCGGTTGCCGTATTGCGGAGGGAAAGCTTCTATTCCTTTTGGTTTCATTATGGGGGAGCCCATGCCGCTGAGTTCAGCCGTCGATGATCATGGCCGAGTCCGCCTCTTCAGGCTTGACGTCTTCCGTCCCTTCACCCTGCTCGATCCTCGCCGCTTGAATCTCGATCTTCTCGCTGTCCTTCTGTCCCTTCTTAAAGGCATCCTTGTCCTTGACACTCCGCTTCACCTTCCTTCCCTTCCTCAATTTGATTTTGTTCTCTGCCAGAACGTCATTTGCGATATCCTTGGACATCTCGCGCCAATGCGAAAGTTGCCGCATCGATTTCCACGCAGCGGTCTCTTCCATTTCAGTGGGCTCATCAGCCTCTTCTGTGGATGGGAGTGCAGCGTCGTCATCATCTAGAAATTCTCTGCGTGATGGCAAACCCGGGTTGTTGGTGGGAGCGACAGGGTCAGGTACTATGAACTTGTTCAGCTCGGTATCGAAATCGGCCTTCATATCGACTGTTACTGCCGGAGCAGCTGCATCGTGTCTCTCGCTGTAATTCGGCATCACCTCATTGTCAGAGACGTCACCGGTGTCGTCGGCACCCTCAGTGTCGCCAGGATTGTCAGTCTCGTCCAGGTCCATTCCATCCTCGGATTCGAGTTCGGGAGTCGGCTCAGGCGACGGGTTGCGCAGCTTATAAAGCTCTGTCTGCCGCTTCATGTCTTCTTCTCTAATCCTCGCAGCCAGAGCTCTCGCTTCGTACTGACGAGCCTCCTCCTCGGTCTTCTTTTTCGTTCTCTCTGCGAGCGTCAAAAGTCCGTCAGCGACGCCCAGTGAATAGCTATTGCGCGTGGAAACGCCTTTGACTTGCGCCGCCCATTCCTGGATTTGATTGTGCACGGCTTCAAGGCAATGGCTGCCGACACCGTGTGCTCGGCGATGCCGTAAAATGTCCATTCGATTTCCTTGGCGTACTCCGTAGAGTAAGCATCACAGTCGAAGAAGATTTTGATGGCGTGGAAAAGCCAGTTCACCCATCCTTGCATAACGGCGGATCCCTCCTCATTTGCGGGCCAGATGTTGACTTTGCTCATACCACCTCGCTTTAATCGCTGGGTTTGGTCTTCTTGCATCATTTCTCTATAACTCTCGAGGCCATGTTGCTTGATGATTCTGTCTGCCATTTTGAACGCAGCTCTCATCTCCGCCTCGTTGGCGTTGGCGTGCTTGGCGCGTGCGAAGCATTTTTTGATCCGATCAATCACGGCGTCCCCGGCTTTCTCGATCGCCTCGTCGTTGGCTTGGACGGGTGTTGGATCGTTGGCCAGGATGCAGATGACTGCCTTTTGCACCTTGAGAGCTTGGCGTTTGCGAGGCATTGTGTGCATCGACGAATACCTGCAGAGATCCGGCTGTGAGACTTCTATTTGTTGGTTCAGTACGAAGACGACGCGGTCGCGAGGCAATGCGGTGAGGAACGCGTCGTCTCAAACTGGAGCTGGTCATAAAGGGATGGTCGCCCTGGGCGATAATGTGATATCTTTAGGTTCGTGATTGAACATTAGCTTCATGCAAGTACCCGTCCGCTAACCTCTTTAAGGAAAAGATGACAAGGATAACTCCAGCGGAGATTGAACTAATGTGATGGTCGAAGTGGAAGAACATGGGGCATAACTATGATGTTGTGTGGGGAAACGTTTTTGTAGTCTCAGTACTCAAACCCTAGAAGGGACGTGGTGGGAGCTCCGTAATGATGGATCGGGCCACACATAGTGGACCCTAGGCCACACATAGTAAGCCTTCCCAACGAGAGAGACGGGATATGAGTACTGAGGCTAACGTTATTGGAAAATAGAGCAGAGATCTCTCCCGCATAGAGAGCGGAGCAAACAAGTACTTTTCGATCATGACCTGCCTTTACCATCACCGATACCATGATCCATCTAGCACTATCCCACAGGCGCAGCTCCCATCGCAGCGACCCTCCCCTTCTCAAGCCTAATAAAGAGATCCGCATCCTTCACCGCCTCCAACCGATGCGCAATCGTAATCACAGTACTCTCTCGCATCTCCTCGCGCAGTATCTGCTGTATCTCCATCGCCGTCTCCTTGTCTATAGAAGCCGTAGCCTCATCCAGTATCACGATGGAACTCCGTCTTAGCACCGCCCGCGCCAGTCCGACTAGTTGTCGCTGTCCTTGACTGAAATTCTTCCCGCCGGCATCGACTTGTGTTTCGAGATCCCAGGCGTGCTTGTTGCAGACACGGTTTAGGACTGCGCTGCAGGCGTCGGAGGAGTGTTCGTCTAGGGGGTCGAGGTTGTGGCGCATAGTGCCGGGGAAGAGGACGGGGTCTTGGGCGAGGAAGGTGACGCGGTTGCGTAGGGCTTGGGTGTTGACTGTGGCGATGTCGACGTTGTCGATGAGGATGCGGCCGGATTCGGGGCGGATGGTGGCGAGTAGGGCGAGCGCTAGGGTGCTTTTGCCAGAACCGGTGCGGCCGAGTAAGGCGGCGGTTGAGCCTGCGGGGATACGGAAGGAGATGTTGGATAAAGCTGGGTCGAGGTGGGGAGCGTAGCGCATGGTGACGTTTTCGAATACGATGTCCCCGGCGTAAGATGGCCATGCAGCGGGTGGATTGATGTCTCCTTTGGGTTCTTGCTCCAGGTGGAGCAGCTCGACCACTCGCTCTACGGAGACAAAGTCCATTTGAAGCGCGCCGTACTGTCGGCATAGGCTATGGGTCGCCGTAACGACTGTGAATACGTCAGGCGGAGGTTGCAGAGACGAACTAATGATGGAGTGGGTTAGAACGTACATTGGGCGGCTGCGGTCAACAGGAATGCAGTGAGACCTGGCGAGACACCCGTGTAGAGCGCAAGCAAAGTAATGAGAAACGTCGAGGTAGATGACATTACCTCGAAGCGATACATTAACCAGGCTTGTAAACTCCTTTTGGAGATGTCAGCACCAGATCCGAAGTAAACAGCAGACGACACTGATGAGTACTGACCAATAGAAATGATCCATCTTTTGAAACGCATCGGTCACTTCGATGATTCGATCTTGAAAGCGACTCTGGACGGAGAAGGCTAAGGTGAGATCAGTGATGGACATCCAAGAATGTGCAAAGTACTAACCCCGAACGGTCGTCAGACCCTCTAGCAAAGCCCCAAAATTCGACATCAGCGGGCTCAACGAGACCATCTGTGCTTATGAGTGAGTATTGCTGCAATGCATCATTCAATCATCTTAAAACATACCTCCAGCCGTCTGAGACTTTGTGACGTAGGTAAGAAACGGTTGAAAATCACCACAAACGATGCAGTCATTATCAGGGCGAACACAAGGAAGACAGGCGTGACAGAAGCGATGATGACGAGGGAAGTAGCCCATTTAATAACCAGCCAGGCAACAGCCGAGAATTGCGAGCTGATGTTTCCATCGACGGTGCCAATATCGGATGTCATACGGTTCATCAAGCGCCCGACAGGCGTGACATCGTAGAAGCGGAAGGTAGCGTCGCTGACGCGGTCTAGGACCTCCCTGAACATTCGGCGGCCAGCGAAGTAGATGATGGCCAGCATGATAGCCTGCGAGATGAAATACAGCATAGACTGGACAGTGGCGAATAAGAAGAACCCTAAGAGCCAGGGTCCGATGTTGACTTCTGGAGAAGGTAGTCCGTCGAACGGACCAGACATAATCTGCACGGAAGGTTTGTCGTACGACTCTCCCCACGACTTGAGGAACCAGGTCTCTCCAACATCAGCGAGGCGGTTCAATACTAGCATGCATATCAAGACAGCCCACCACGTAAGCTTGCCTGCTTTGATATACTCCCAGTAAACCGAGGCTTTGACGCCTCCATGGGCTCGTTTCTCGTCTTCGATAAACTTGGTAGGGACGGCAGCTTTCTCTTGTTCTTGGCTTCGTTTCTCAGTCGGATCCTCTGACTCCGACCACATCACCCTTGTCACTTGGTTTGATGGCTCCGACTCCGGATCAAGAGGACGAGCCTTACCATCAGATATCTCAATCGTTTGCTTTGCAAGACCATGACACAGCTCTGTCCGATGAGTGACTAGGACAACAGCCCGACCATCTACCAAAGGCCCATCAAGGCACTTGCGAACGATGGTGCTGGCGGTTTGATGATCTAAAGCCGACAGCGGATCGTCAAGCAGGAGAACTAGGAAAAGATTAGCATACTCGACGAATGATGCGTAGAGACAGCAATCTGAGCAAGGCTCCTTACCCTTCGCTCGGCTGTAGACAGCCCGAGCTAAAGCCACCCTGGCTTTCTGCCCGCCAGACAAACCGATCCCGTTCTCCCCAATGTTTGAGAGGTCACCATCCTTGAACCCAGCAAGATCCTGGGCGAGAGCGCAAGCTTCGAGTGTTTCTTTGTAGCGAACTTCCTCGAATGGACTGGAAAACAGTATGTTATCTCTGATATTCATGCTCTGTAGCCAGGGTGTCTGTGCGCAATATCCGACCATCTCGCTCGGTACAGTAGCATCGCCTTCAAGCTTGTCTAGCTCACCAAGTAAAGCTTGCAACAGAGCTGTCTTGCCCGCAGCCACTTTACCACAAATGACTGTCAGGCCGACTGGAAAGGCAAGAGAGATGTGCTGAAGTACGGGATCTGATGTACCAGGCCACGCGAACGAAGCGTCTCTCAACATGAGTTGGGTGTCCCCAGAGTGGGTTGGATTGTCCCCGAGATCCCTGTCCGGCTCACTCATGAAGTTCTCTATACGATCCACGGCGATCTTGGCGTTGAGTAGCGTCGTAATGAGATTTGGTATCCCTCTAAGATTATTCTCAAGAATGCCGAACAGTTGCAATGCGGGAAAGGCAATATCAATCCGAAGTGGCAGGCCTGCCCACACAGTGTAAGCATAGAATGCCGTGACCGGGAAGAGGCCACTGGCGAAGGTATTCACAAATGTGATGAGTGTGCGCCAAAGACCAGTGATGACGCGGAGGTTCAGCTCCTCTTGCCTGGATTGCATGATCTGGTCTTTCCAGAAGTCCTGCCACCCATACCAGCGCAAATGGCGAATGGCCTCTACGAATTGGGAGATCTTCTGGAGCTTACTGTCCGTGGCTTTCCGACGGAGTCTTTCCCACCGTAAAAGCACCTTGGTGATGATGGCGTTCACTCCTTGGGCTACGAAGATTGTGACAACGCCAAAAAGGCAAGGCCAGCCGAGCAATCTCCACACTAGGACGGTTGAGAGAATCAACTTGAGTGGCGTAGTGATCAGAACTCCAAATTCCCAGAATCTGCATATGTGGCGTTAGCGAAGATGTTTGAAATACAAAACGAGCAAGTAATAACCTCTGCGAGACTTCATAAACATCGTTCCTAAAAGGACAGTCAGCGGAATAAGAACATTCATGTCAGCTAGAGTGCCTACCGCATGAGATTGAGGATCTTGCCCATCGACGCCGGTTCATTGACATCCTTCGATTCTGGTCTAGCACAGAAGAGTCCTCTCACTTGTACATACACCTTGCCCCATAGTGTATACGGATGGAAGCTAGAACGTTTGGTGTTATTCGAAGAACAACCAGCGTCTCCATTTGCATGCTCTTCGGGCTTGGATCTTTTCGGTGCACTAACGATCTTTCGTGCCAGCGTCTTTTCAAATATCATGGTAATCATCTCTCCCCTAGATCTCTCATAACATCTTCTACTATACCACAGATGGAGAATGCTCGACTGCATTGCAACTAGTCGAGCTATCAGGGCTAGCATGGCAAAGGTTGCTGCATCACGCCTCGGTGCCTCGGGATCTTCCATAGCACGGAGAATTTGTTGTAATAGCACGGGCTCGCTGAGTCCTAGACTTGCGGTCAGCCAGTCTTCTCTAGTGCTATAATGATAGATATTCCATACTGGCCAAGGACGACACCACTGCGAGCGAAGATATGATGATTAAATCAATGCCATTGGCCGTTAGCAGTCGTCTCACAACTGAGCCTTTCAGCTCTCGAAATTTTTCATGCAAAGTCTTATGTTGGAACTCAAAGCTCAAACTCCACACATCCTCGTCATTCAATTGTCTCGAGGAGCCCAGGGTGATAAGGGGGGACATCCATGATACGGTCATGAATTGCCATAGCATAAGATTGTCCTCAGGGCTGCGGAGCTCGCTTGTGGGCTTTCCATATGTTGAACTGATCTGATCATGTGGTATTTCCGGATCTCGAAATGGCATGCAAAGAATGACCAGTATTGCAAAGAAGGTCGGAATCAATCCGAGATACAATACAATGTTCTCGGCATGTAAACTCGAGCGCGCTGCTACAAGCTGGGCAAAGCGGGTCACGGAAAGGCTGATGAGGATTAGGAGGATCCCCAAAGGAGCGGTACGTGGGCGATCAATGTTGGCAAGCAGAGCAATGACGGCCTAAACGTACTGGTAAGTTGAGGTCTTTCAGTGACTCGGGTCAACTTACCCAAGCCAATGCTGGAAACACCCGTCTAACATCGTAGGCAGGATAAAGTAAAGTAGTAACATGGAGGGCAAGCCCAATTGGAATGATAATGAGCAATGCTGTCGTCGAATTTGCATAGCGCTTCTTATCCTCAATCTGGAGTTCGTGCTCTTTTCCGTTGAGCTCATTGATGAAAGGCCTCATCCATCTTGGATAATGTCGGGTGTAAGAGTGTAGTAACCGCACGAAGAGGAGGAAGATTGCTATGACAGCCGGGGTTATCGAAGTCAATGGTTCGAGACATATCTGGAACAGCGCCTCTTCTGGCTTGCAAGTCAAATCGAGCTTCTCTGTTGGACCAGAAGAGCGGAATATACGGTTAGTCTCCAACACGTGTTGATCAAAGAATGATGACATGGTAAGGACGACGCAAGGCCGGGGAGCGTAGTTCCATATATGGGTTGCCTCGAAGATGAACTCAAGCTTCACTTGGTCATCTATTGGCTCTCGCATGTATCGATAGTTGTGCACGAGGGGCGATCCTAATCAATTCCATTTCACGACTCTCGGAGGGAACCGGGAGTACTTAGAAGCGCAGGTTCAAAATCTTTCGGAAGATTGGATGCAAGGGATCAATTGGAGATGCGTAGTGCCAAGCCCCAGCGGCCGCTAGTGGGATATCCCGCCGCTAGTCCCCAGGACAATCTTGCCACTGTTAGGAAATATACAAATCCCTTCTCTTGATGGGTTGAACTTGACGGTGACTCTGGGATCGAAGAGCGGTAAGCGTGGTTCGCTGGTAATATAGCAGTGTGATATTATACTCCGATCTAGTATTCCTCACTACTAGTGGCGTGGCTGAAGTCTTTCGAGCCAAAGAGGCACATCTTTCGACAACAGCCTTTACGCTATGAGGTGCTCTTAGCAGCTGGCAATCCGAGGGTCAATGTGCTTATCCGTCTGATTGGTGGGGATTGGCCTGCCCCGTGGGACCGACCATGCTCTTCGGAGAGGGCGACGGAAGAAAATACGATGGAGGACAGCAGCCTTAATTACATCCAAAGCCCTAGCTGCATATTCAAGGACTTCCGTCCTTGGCTATTCATGGTGTTACTATGGTTAGTCTGGCTCTGAGACTTATCTTGTCAAGCCGTAAGACCAGTGCTCACACTTAGCGTTGGTGATTTTGAAGCGACAGCGTTGACTTGTATCAAGCCCAACCAAAGGCTCTTCCGTATGGAGCTCACAAAATGAAGATGAGGACTATTTGCTCTCAAGGGTCCGATCAGGGAATGAGACAGCTTTGTCGGTTGATTTGGGCTTGGTGACCGGCCGAGAAGTGGTCATGATAATAGTATTAGACCCGAGTCAGGACAGTCGGCTCAGGTCTTCTCCTACCTCATGGAACTCCAGGTTCAAAAGAGAGACATTTCCAGCTGCCGAAAATCTATCATCATCAGCTATTGCAGCACCCGGTCCAGACGCTACAGCTCCACAGAGTACTGCTCTATACTTCCCACCGAGCTCTATTAAGATTTGCACATGATGGCGGCGCCTGAATAGCCCAACACAGGCATGGCTGCTTACGGAGCGGCTTCGCTATTTCATCCGCATCGGACACCAAAAGCACTTCACGATGCGCCTGGGGATTTGATCCGGCTTGGCTCGAATGGGAGTCTCCTACCTGCAACATTGAGACCATGACTAAAGTAGGCATAGGCATCTTTGCTTAGTCTACTACTTATCGGCTGACAGCAGTATTGCAGATGGTCCATAAGATTTGGTTGTGTTCGAGGGTAAGATGGTCCCTTGGGATTAGTAGGCACAGGCTGCAGCCGAGACCTGAACTTTGGAGCTAATTATGCATGGATGGATTGGCTTTCAACAGGAGCTGACCTTTGTCATTCTGCATGTCAATTTTGATGGGGGAGATCTAACATGTTGTTTCAGCAGCAAGATATGGAGCAACGAACCCCCGGTGCTCGTTCAGCACCGCCTTTCTACCTCATCGTAGGCGTATCGGATTTTCCTGTCGACGGGACTAAATGTGTCTACAGCAACTTGTACTACCAGGCCGCCATCGTGATTATTTTTCAAGTTGTGGGAACCATCCACAAGCCTGATGCTATCGTGGCAGAGGTATCTGATATCGATGGTATATGGCTGGGGAACACTCCATGTGGGATTTTCGAGGGGGCCTCGTCGTTTTCGGAGCAATGGAAAAGGACCGGAGCTCCTGGGAGCGGTCGAAAGGTTCGAGAGCATTCTCCGGAAACGTGATGTGCTACATGGAGGCTTCGTGATAGGCACACTAGAGATGAAGCGCTGTGGGAGTTTGATCGCAAATAGTATGAGTCTTGTTGCTGCCGGTGTGCTGGTCCTCGGAGTCATGATTGGTGATTCCGTGGTCACCAGCGATATGGTCTCTAAATACTGAAAGTAAGGCCATGACCAATGGCCACTTCGATGTGTACGACAACGAAATCGAAGAATGAGGTATGATTTGCTGATACGTCGACATGTACTGCTGAAATCTATGGTTGAAGTATGTCATTGGTGGGCATGTATAATGTATCTGTCGCGCTTCCATTTTTCCATGACACCGGAGGTCGGCGATGTTGACCGTTGGCTGTCGTTCAAAGATGCAGGGCACGAAGCAAGGTACCGTGTGCGCCAGCATCAGCCACGTGGTTGACGTACCCTGCATATATATATGACTTGGTCATCTCTCCAAGGGGACGTTCCTGCCTCTTTGAGATATTCGGTGGCCTTAGGTTCAGTCCCCATCACGACCTTTCTTCCACCACTTCAAACTTGCTTCCACCAATTCTCAACTACAAAACATCAGTATCATCCGTACATTATAAACACTCCTCGCGATTCCCATCAATCACGATGATCAACAATATCTTCTCACTGGCCTTGATCTGTCTTGGTGCATCACAGATCGACTCGTTTCCGCACCTCAAAGTCAACGATGCTCGACCAATGAGCATTCGAGCGAAGACCGCCGAAGAATGTCCTCATTTGGCCATGAACAACCAGGTAAAGCGGCAACTGGCTTTCGATCCAAAAACACAATATGTGTCTACGACCGGCCAGCATGCGTGGGTTGCACCCAATTCTGCGCTTGGCGATCAGCGTGGTCCATGTCCTGGTCTCAACGCGCTGGCAAATCACGGATAGTGAGTGCGCCTGCTACGATACTTTGGAATATGTACTCATTTGTGGCAGCTTACCTCACAACGGTGTCGCAGACATCACTACTATCATCGACGCCGTCAACACTGGTCAGTGATACCCTAGCATGAGTCCGCTCAATCTCGTAGCTTCCGAGATGTCCATTGCCACATGTTCCTATGCTTCCAGCACCATCTTTTCCGGTGATCTCCAATGTTGTGCTCTTCGATCATGCTAACATAGGTCCAGCCTACGGGATGGCGGTGGATCTTGGTGGTTTCCTTGCAGTATATGGAGCACTCTATGATGGCAACGCTTTGTCCTTGACGCCCGGATATTCCATCGGCGGACCTGCAGCTAGCGAAGCGATACTGTCAGGCTTTGGGCTTTTGGGGACTCCTCCTGGCCTGAGCGGGTCCCACAATAACTATGAAGCTGACAGCTCTCCGACACGCGGAGATCTTTACGTAACGTATTCATCTCCTCATTCCTCGTCATCCAGGCGGACCGGCTGACAGATTGCAAGAGGCAATGACTACCTGCTCCAGCTTGACCTGTTTCAACGATACTATGACGCCTTGCCTGACAACATGGTAAGTCTCCAGACGTTGTCCCAATATGATCGGTCTGTCACTGAGTGGCAAGTAGGCAGCACCGCAGCAGTATTCCGCTCTGCTACCGTTTCGTCAAGCACGCTTCAATGACTCAATTGCTGGCAATCCCTACTTCTTCTACCCGCCATTTGCCGGCATCCTTGTATCGCCCGCTGGCTACGCGTTCCCTCCTGCGATGATGGCCAACCACTCGGCCGAGTATCCTGATGGATACCTCGACAAGCAGACCTTCAAATCGTTCTTTGCAATTTCTGGCGACAGCGGCTCTTTCAAATACCAAGCGGGGGTACGTGTCTACTGACGTTGCCCTCCCTTTGTGTCTATGGCCAGACTGGAATCTTGCGGCATTATCGGAGACAGACCTGCTCAGTACCCTGAAGATTCATATCAGATATCAAAGAAGGGCGCTAACATGTGATTTCGCACAGTACGAGCGGATACCAGACAACTGGTACAAGCGACCTGTAGGCGATGAGTACACGATTCCAGGGTACGTGCTCTCTGCCTTCGCTGACCCCTGTCTGAGCCCTTCGAGCTGATCGAACCAGATACCTTGCCGACGTCCTCCAATTCGGGATCGAAGACCCGCGCCTCTTATCCGTCGGTGGCAACACGGGCACCAACAATTCTTTTGCAGGACTCGATATCGGCGCTCTTACCAATGGTGTCTTTAATAGTGCTACGTTGGCCCAGGGCGACAATTTGGAGTGCTTTGTCTTTCAGCTCGTACAGTCTGAGACGCCGGCCTTGCTTACGGGAGTTTATGAGGATGTCACCAAGGCGATTCAACCGCTGGTGCAGAACATTGCTTCGAATTTGAAGGAACTTTCGTGTCCGCAGCTGGGGAGTGTGGACGAGAGCCAGTATGGCCGGTATCCCGGGTATATGAAGGCGAAGGGGGCTGTTTGATGGGGGTGGGAGGTCAGTCTGCTTGCTGCGACTTTGGCGTCTGAAGTTGAAAAGTTGGAGTTCCGTGGAGTTCCGCAATTAGTTTTATCAATTCTCAGCATCGGCGTTTTTGCATGTTACGAATGATCAGGGTTTTCGGCTTGGGGGTTTATGCATTGCAGGTCATTATTAGCGCACCCTGAAGGCATTTCGATACTCGACAGCGGTAAGCAGCTGCTGTAGAACGCTTCCGTCAAGTGATTGAATCTGATATTCCATTGACCCGGTGAAGCCGTGTAAACATTATTATTATTTGAACGGGCAAATCGTCTATTGACCCGTTTTGGGATGTCTCTAATTCTGGGCTGTGTCTCTTTACCTTCGTATCCAATCAAAGACAATATGCGCCAAAGCCTTCGACGGGTAGTCCACCAGCCGATAGAACACCTCGGCACCGAAGGCGACAGTTGCCACGCAAACGAGCAGGCATACTAATCTTGAACCCTCCACTGACACGTTCCTCTTGGTGGAAAGGTGCATGTATAGATTGATACCGGCGGTGTAGATGATGATGCTTTGGAGGAGGAACCAACCTTGCGGGAAAAAAATGTTAGTATGGTTGACTAATAAGGGACTGTAGGCAGGAGCTTACTTAGAGACCTTTTCCCCAAATACACCAGGAAGGAATTCGAGAAGATCCTTTGCAGGAATCCGGAATATTCTAGTAACAGAAAGAAGCCTAATAGTAGAAGATAGTCGTCGTCACGAGCCTGCGGCTCCTTCTCATCGATCTTCAGGTTTAATCCCCCAGAGTAGTATAACCCAGTATGAGCCTTGAGTTCCCGATTCTCATACTCCGGCCTCCACGCCGTCCACAGATATTGCATTATCAGTCCCGCGGCCATGAGTACCGCACAAGGGATCCACGTCGGACATCTCCGCGATGTCCGCCATATACTAACCCCCCTGCTTGCCCGCTCTCGATATCGCATATTCATCACCGCGTCCGCGAGCGCGAGTCCCGTGATGGAATACCACGCCCAAGACTGCACCCACCATGCCGTGAGCACGAAGGCGGTGTAGGCTTTGACGCGCCAAGGGCTGCGCGTGTAGGGGATTATGAGCATGGTTGTGTAGACGGTGTAGGATTGGGCGTAGATGAGGGAGAGGGTGTAGAGGGTGTGCGAGGGGAAGGCGGTGTTGAAGGCTTGGGAGGCGGGGGAGGTGGTGGTCCAGAAGAGGGTGAAGAGGGCGTTGAGGTGGGAGAGGGGGGTGGGGAGGTGGTGGGGGGGGGTGAGGTGGGGGTTTGAGGTTTGGAGGGCGAAGGTTGAGATGGGGGTTTTGGCGAGGGTGGAGGATGTGAGTTTTATGATTAGGAGGGTGGTTGCTGCGGGGGGCCAGAGGCGGAGGCCGCGGCGGAAGATGGCGCTTGCGAGGGTGGTTTTGGTGCTGGTGGTGAGGAAGGGGATGGGGATTGTGCGGGCGGAGAGGAGGATGAAGGCGGAGTAGATGAGGGATTCGTTCCAGAAGAGGACGGAGAAGATGTCGCGGAGGAGGGTTTCGTATAGGGGTTTGCTGGCAGCGTTCGGGGTGTTGCGGACGGCGGCGGGGACGAATGTTTGGAGGAAGACCCAGGTGAAGGATTGGAGGGTCAGGAGGCCGCGGACGCCGAGGAGGTAGCTTTGTTCTGGGTCTATGGGCGGGTATGGCTGATGGAGGTGTTTTGAGAGAGCGGAGAGGCATCGACGTGACTGCTTTTGAAGCTTGGAGAGTAATTGGCGTCCTGCTGGTCGCTGCGCTCCCACTGCTGTATTCTCTTTCTCCATTGGAGATCCGCCTACGTCGTTGCAGAGGGGGAGTGGTCGACGGTGCTGTCGACGTCTTCTAGATGGGATTGATGTCCATTGAGATCTTGGTAGCCCAGCGTGTCAGGGCGAATGCAGGGGGGGGGCTTACGTAGTTCTCGGACCTGAACAATCGATATTGGCCGAGTTGATTTGAGCCTCATGTAGCCTTGTCATATGGGAGAGACGGCATATGGCTCGACCTGTCCAGGCCTTGCGCTTGGCAGCATGATGCTTTGGGACTCGCGGTATATTGGGCTGTGGTTCCGAGCGTCAGGGTGGCTGGCTGAATGTTGGGCTGAATCCTTCCATGGCACATTTGTGTGCGGCAATCTCCGTCCATGTGCTGTCAATGTGGAAGCCTTCAGGCATGCTGATCACAGTGACGATAGACAATTGTGGATGATTTACTGGTCCAGCCAATCTTCGACACCTGGCTCGATTCATTCCGGATCGGGCCTGTGCACCCTCCTAGCCGGTCTTCTTATTCGATGATGAGTCTCTTATCTGCCATACGGGACCAAAGCCTGATGCTGCCTCCTGCCTCATGCCTGATGATCTCCCGAAGGGATGACTTTTCAGGTCGGTAATCTCTAGAAACTTATTCTCCGTAGCCTTTTTCCGCATTGGGTACGATCTGTTGTTGGATGGTACTAAATCGGCACTTGAGATCCCCTGGGAGCCGCTTAGGGAGCTGCCAAGGCTCCAATTATTCTCCACCCGTCGATGGCCCCCGGCACCCGGCACCCGGAGCGATCGAACGGGACAGGCGTGGGCCCGAGCGTCCCAAGGAAGTTCCTGCGGGCGGCCGGCTTAGACTTTATCATCACGAAGCCTTATCTGGACTACCTAAAGTAGCTTGGATTAGCTCAGAGATTGCCGATCGAGCCTAGTTGAGACGCAGGAAGCCTTATCTCAATTTCAGCGTGCATGAACCATGAGGTACCGATATCCCCCTGCATCCACGTATTGTAACATTAATGTAAGATAATGAATCCGTATTCATATATTACTAGCACAGCCTGCGTCGGATCATCTCTCCCAACACATGCAGAATTCGTTGGCCCCGCGTGGGGGCTTTTACTAGCGTGTCCATCACGCAGGCTGCATCATCTTCCTGCAAGTCTCGGCAAATGTCAGCCTGCTCTAGTGCCTGAAAGACCCTTTTCGCGTTCAATCATTAGTTGCATCTGACGATAATCTCGTTCACCCAATAAGGTAGCCGAGATCTCGAGATGAAGGATGGTCGGACAGTCATACACACTGAGACCGCTGCGTCAATGTAAATGTCGTTCGAACATGGGAAAATGTCATTGTTATGACCGTAGGAGATCGGAAATATTCGGAACCATCAAGGCTACCGGATGGATGCCAATAGATAGGTATACATTAACATTATGATTATCGTTGTCGAAGTATTATTGTGCAGGACCAGTTTCCTGGAGCGTCTGCTTGGGGTATTCTAGTGTAAGGTCGTCGGGCTGCATCTTTTCCATCGATCATGTTCTTTTAGTTGCATTCCATTTGGAGTATCTGGTAACCTGCCTCGCGTGACCGTAGAGACCCATTGTAGCCATGAAGACGAGGTATGGTGTATAAATTACACAGAACATGACCATCGCCTTGTAAGAGACGAACTCCGATTTGACGCGATTAGTGATTATCAACGTTGCCAATAGGCACATGATACTGTGATATAGGATTAGACGAATCTACATAGGCATACGTTGGTCGTGCCGACGCTTACCTGACGATAAAGAACCATTGTGATACTGGAAAGGGGAAGAACAACATGGTCGCAAGCGCAGCCGGAGATTTTGGGAATTCGGTGACAATGAAGCTCAGGACCAAACACAAGTATTGCGTGACCAAATAGTAGCTCGACTCTCGGATTGCCAACAACGAGAAAAGCCCAAATCGCTCTTTGAAACTCCGTTTGCCGACTCCGGTGGGCTTGTTGAATGCCAGGATGGTGTGTTTCAGGCTCACTTGAGTCCATCCCTGAGCCCACCTCAGCCGCTGCTTCCACATGGCGGGAATCGTCGTAGGCGCCAGCTCGTAGGATACTACATTCAATTCATGGACGATCTTGCAGCCTCGCGTAATGGCTCTCAAAGTAGAGTCAATGTCCTCTGTCAGGACTGTGCCGTCCATCTTGAGATCTTGCAGCAGCTTGGTGCGCCAGTAGCCATTGGAACCGGTGAAGAGGCCAAATCCCCACATGGCAGCTCTTCCTGGATGCGAGACCGCATAGATCTTGTCAAATTCGACGGATATCATGCTCGATAGCCATGATGCTTTCGCATTGAAGATCACACAACGACCTTGGACAATGTCGACCTTCTGATCCTGGATGAACCTCTCGACAGCCCATCTTGGGCCATAGGGGTGAGTGTAGTGATCCGCATCGAAAATGGTGATTATGTCCGAGTCGGTTTTGAGCGAAAAGAAATAGTTCAGATTGTCAGCTTTGGACGTAGATCCTGGCACTTTGATCAAGCGGAAATGAGATTTGCGGGTCTCGAGTTCTTGAAGTGCGGTTTCGAGTGGTTCTATGGAATGCGGCGTGTTGTAGACCAAATTGATCCTGATCTTGTTCGATGGGTATGCGATTTCGTTCAGAGCATAATGAACCCGATCCATTATGATGTCCTTCTCATTGGGAAGGTAGGCAACCTTGATTAGGTCAGGTCTGCCATGTTAAAGGGCTTGAGTAAATTTGCAAGGCTTACAATGAGTAGATCTAGAACGAGCAACTCTTCATCGGGAGTCGGAAACACCCATCCGTTCTTTGTCACGTTGCGGACCGCCTTCCTTGCGTCTCTACAAGGTGTCAGACTCATGAAAGCCTCCATAACAGTAGATCCAGCGATGTAAAAGTTGGTCGTCAGGTAGATGAACCAAAACATCGTGATGAGTGACTGGGTGCAAAACGTGTACATCGATACCGAGAAGACAAAGTACGAGGTCACGAGTAGGCACGGCGTCCATTCCTCAATATACGACATGATTGCTTTCATCAGGTTGTGCGCAGTGGTTTCAAGATCCGTGAGCCTTCCGGCAAAACTCTTTGGCCTCGGCATAGGCCTGCCATACCAGCAGCCCAGTGAAGGACCTGCGGCCATAATGGGAAACCTTTAGCCACCTGTAGAGTACGCGGTGTCCGACTGATATGAAACAGCGAACTTGAAAGTGAGGGTGGCTCTGGTCGCAGATCACGAAAGGTGGAATTGGGATGTGCCAAAATATAAACACACGAACCTCCACATTGCGATCTGTGAGGGTGATTATAGCCAATGAAAACGTAGCCCAATGAAAACGTAGCCCAAAGCCGCTACCCGGGCTGCGAAAAGGCAACCTCTGAGGGTCTGGACTAGTGCGAGGAGCGGCATGGTCGATTGTCACCCAAATGTCAGGCTGCACGGATGCAATAGGTACATTTTGGCCCCTTTGTACCAGTTACCATTGGAGCATAGCTCAAGACATGGTCGATGTTTTTAAACGTATTGAATCACCCACGATCCTGCTCATACTGTACGTAGAGATTGGTTATCCAACCACTGCGACTTATGGTGATCTCCACAGCATTGACCGATCCTTGATTCGGGAGGATGGCTGCTCCTGTCTCTTTCGGAAGTCCACAATGACGAATCGGGCCTCTCTGACAAGCTAGTCCGCCGGGTCACTCCATGATGATAACAGCCGTGGAAAGGTATTCCCAATTTGGCACATGCTGACACCTGGGAAGTGGCTTCATTGATCGAGCTGGAACGCTTTAATTTAGTGAACACGAAGAACAGGCCGGGCTCCGAAAGCCAACATGTGCGTTCCCCTAGCCATGATATCTACGGCCTTGGGGATACGGGTCTCGGAGCATACTCAGCGTTAGTTTGTCGATCAACGAAGGCATTGGAAGCCTGCTCATGATTACGCAGCTTGCCTTGGACCCGTTGCAAGTTCAACATCTGGGACTCTTATATGCTGATGTGTGATAAGTTACTGGAGGGTACTCCGTAAAGTATGATAGTTTATGGTTAGCGCATACCAGCCCCACGCCACACCTTCCCTAGTGGCCCGCTAGAGACCAAATCGTCCGCTGGCTAATGGTCTGGGCATCTTTTATCATCCTCGCAATCCTACAGGGAAACAGCACGGCTGTTATCTGGCAGATTGGCACCCACACCGCCCGAGCTGCCAAGTCCTAGTGTGACCCAGCTGCAATGCGTGCATGATTCTACATACTTTATGGAACTAGCCAATATGCGAAGCGCCTTGGCCTTCTTTGGGACTGCCGAGTCACCGATCGTCGGTCAACAACGATACGTGGAATCTCGACCCAGGGCCACACGCGAGAAATGGGCGCGGATGGCCAAGGCTGGAAGGTCCAATGGCTTTGCGGAAAGGGTGAGAATGACCTGATCGACGCTATTTGAAGCACGGTCTCGTATTCAGTGATTGGGGAGATATACTGTTCGGTTACGCCTTATGCATATGAATATGTGGCGTACTGTCTGGCATCTACTAGTTCAGGAATACCCAGCTGGGTACCTGCAGCCTCGGACACAATTTGACATCGCTGTCGCTGAACTCTACACAATTCTTTTAGGTGGGGGTACGTAATATCGACATTGTCGACCTCTCACAAGGCCTTTCCAATGCTCTATACTCCTCAAAGTGTATGCAAAGATGCGGTCAAATGTTGCGATACTCGGGTTAATACACTTGTATGTGATTAGCAGCCTCTTCAACAACGCCGCTGTCAACGCCGCAGAAGGGAGTTGCTCATGCGGCTACTACGATGCGAATACGCACAACCTGTTCACGGAATCAATGATAGTATATTTCAACGAAACGAATTCACTTCCCATTCCGGGCCTTGTCGCAGAGACGTATGAGCATGACTACGAGAAGGGATGGGACACCCAATTTCGTGAAGGCGCCGACCTTTCCAATGTTGAATTTTCGAACTCTGATACCAAATCCATGGGCTTGGACTCGCTCGAGCTCCGTGTGTCTCCGTATCAGGAAGACCACCTGGTCGTTGGTAGCAGTATCAGGACCTCTAGACAGGACATCCAGTATGGATCGTTCACCTCTTTGATGCGCTCACCTGAGGCAGGGGCTGGCGGCGGTGGAAGTGCGCTGTCAATGGCCCTGCAATTCAATCTTTCCCAAACGATCTCAACCGACCTCCAGAATACAGACGCACCCTCTGGCGCATTTGTCAGTATGCTCCACAGCGAAGAATCCCCTGAAACCAGTCGCGTCATTACTTATGAAAACATGACTAGAGGGTCATTCGGAGAGGGCACCATTTCTCCATGGGAGAACACAGAGATTCGGATGGACTGGACGCGGAATTACGTGAAGTTCTACATCGGAGGCCTCCTAGCTCGGACAATAACGAAAGACGAAAATGATGGGCTGTTCAGCACACCGTCGCCATTTTTTTTGAAACACTGGTCAAATGGCAATGCCGCTTCCTCGCAAGGACCGCCAAAATACCCCACCACTGCTCACGTTGGCTGGTTCCGAACATTCTTCAATTCGTCTTTGATGACTGAGGATGACCATGTCAAATTCGGGAAGCGGTGCCTATTCAAAGACGCTTGTTTGGCGAGCGATGTAAGACTTCGAGGGTCGTCCCCATACCCCGGAGAGGCCTTACTGAAGTGGAAACAAAAGCCTGGACACCGACCGACGCGAAAACTGGCTATTTGGCTTGCTGTGGCTTGTATCGCTTTGACGACGTTCCTCTTGGTCAATCCTTTCTGGAAGAGGATTCGAGAGAAGATTGCAGGGCGCAAAACACCAGTCCCAGCGGAGGGCAAATTGACTACGGGTGGTCATGACACGATGTCAGCATTATTTGACTCGAGAGCTGCAACAATCGCTGGATCCACGAATTTGACACCCAACAACCGAACGAGGGCGCCTTCTTTCAGCGCTGTCACTCTCTATGAGAGCAAACCATCTTCCAGTAATGCAACCCCATCCAATCAGACCAGACCATCTTCGATCACTTCAAAGCATGATGCATCCCCAATGAACACACGCAAGAGTGTCTTCTTCGAAGATATCCAACCCAGCAATCATATGGCCATCAAAAACCATCGTGCCGAGTCGGGCGAGAAGGGACTTGGCGAGGACGTGTCGTCTGAGAAGCCTCAACCAGTGACCAAGAACTCAAGCCTCAATAACGAGATTATCTTGGTAAGCTCAAGCAGCCTGGCAAACAGCAGAGAGTCAAAGGGGCTTGTTACTAAGGATGCCAACATCGACAATCTCGTAGTCGAGAAGTGTACGCAAGGCACTGAGTCGCGTCATCAACAACCCATGTCTCATTTTTCCGATGATGCTGTAGACATCACAGGAAACTCGCTTTTAGATTCTCGTAATAGATCGTCTTCAGCAGCTCTAAGATCATCGACTAAACTTCCAGAGGCCACGAATCGTGTTGATCATCTAGCAGGGCTTGTCGCGGTTTCTTGCTTGATAGTCACAGCCATCCATTTCAACTTGACCTTCGTCTTTGGTGATCTCAATCCTGGCGGTTTCCACCACTACCGTAGCGAAGAAATTGCAAGGAAGACGTTCAGTCAAATTTTCCTGAATCTCATCTGGATTGGACCGTTTCTCATGACCTCAACTCGCTTTTTGGTCTCGAGCTATCTTCGCACTGGTGATCTTCTTCCAATTGCCCAAAAGACAGTCACACGAACTTTTCGTCTAATGATTCCCATTTCAGCCATGGCGATGCTGGAATATTTTCTCATCACTTGCGGAGCTATAAACTGGCTGGAATTCCTTCCATCGATCACTTGGTCAATATGGCCTTATGCCGTTGGATATAGCAATTTTAGCAACTTTGTGAGCGAGATTCTTGAACTGGCATACCTCATTCCGAATGCAGCACCTTTGATCACCTTCAATTATTGCACCGGTGTGCTTTGGACGATACCCGTCCAATTACAGGGCTCATGGTTGACTTTGCTCGCGGTCATAGTCATTTGCGAGATCAAAACACCTTGGAAGAGGTTCGGCTTCTACGCTTTTTGCATCGTCAACCATTGGTACGCTGTATCCTGGGGCACATACTTCTACCTAGGCATCATGCTGACCGATCTTGATGTCACCTACAATTGGCGGAAGTATCTACATGCACGTCCAGCTGCATACTATCCCCTACTTATTTTCTTCGTCTTGCTCGGCCTAGCAGCGCTCAGCGTGGACGTCGTCACTCAATGGACCAACATATTCTATGCCACTTCCGAATATGGTATCCATCCAGATCCCAGCACGGGTCTCACTATATCGCAAGCTGGCAAGAACGTGTACCCACCGTACTATCTTCCTCGAATCAATGGCATCGCCTTTGCACTGGGCATCCAAGCAGCCATCGAACTCAGCCCCTTCATTCAGAAAATCTTCTCTTTCCGAGTACTAGTGTGGATCTTCCCCCACATATTCACCATCTACCTGCTGCACGGATTCGTCTTCTGGAGTCTCGGCTCTTGGATGTGTGTCGCCCTTGCCGTACATGGCTTGAGCTATTGGTTGAACCTCCTCATCGTGGCGATCTCTTGCTACACTGTCATCGCGATCTCGCTGCCGGTGCTAACACCGTTGCTGGACGGTCTGGGCAAGTCTATCACGAGGGACATCTGGCAATTCGCACATGAGGACCCGGTGCCACGCAGGCCAACTTTGCACCCTTTTCCTCCAGGATTTTTGTTCGACAGGTACGAGACGCCGCATGAGGGGAATGAGTCAAAGGATGTCAAGATTCAGAATATGAAGGATCCGGAACTTGAAGGAGTTGTACATAGAAGGCATGTAATGTAGATTAACTTCATGCTAGGATTAATGGGTTTAGGGATACGAATCAAATAATAGAGGGAAGTTCGACCGTCGGTTGTTTTCCGAAGTTAGGGACACGCCTTTAAGGATCTGTTCAAGAGACAGCTTCCTCCATAGCCTATCAATCTCTAGACGTGACGAAACAGAGTCTTAGTCGCCTAAGCACTGAAGAGCCCATCTGATTTCACCTCTCACTTCTCTACTTTATTCAGTGCAAATACGTCTATTATCAAGAAGCTTCTTTTACTTGAATCTAGATATACTTCCCTCTTTAGTCGAAATTCCTAAGTATCCAACTAGCCTACCTTGTGATTTCGCATGGTACCCTGTTTGAGTAGAATTTTAGGTCAGCTAGCTGTTTCGGGGTACCTATGTCGAACTGCGAAGAGCTGAGAAACGCTTCTTGTATAGCCTGACTTTACACATCTAATCTGCGGAGCATGTCACCGGACTCTACATGTCGTGTATAGTGCCTAATTCCATACGTCTTGTTTGGTAGGTACGTACTGTCTGGTGGGCACGTCTTGTTCGGGAATATCTTGTCTGCTGGGTATGTCTTATTTGGGCATGTATTGTCTGCTAGGCGCGTCTGAAATAGGCACGTCGTATCTGCTGGGTACCGGCGATGTTGTCCGTTACCTAAGCCTGAAGAGAGGCAACGACGGGGTGGGGCTATTGGCTGCGCTTGGTTTTAATGCGCATGTAAAGAAAGAAGTAGAGAAGAGTAGCGATAGTAACTGGGTACCCTCTCGTAGCAGCCGTGTCAACCGTAACAATGATAGCGAGATATCCGGAGGTTTACTTAGAGTCAAGCAGGACGCGTTTATTTACGATAGGAGTCACTAACAAAATGGCTCAGGTAGGGCTCAGGCCCGGGCTCGGGCCTGCGTATTGAAACGAGTCGAAGTCATGTCTTTGATTGCGACGCTTGACGGCCTGCTGTAATGAACCTGGGGCCGACTGGACAATTCAATTTGCTAGCTTTATCGATGCTGACGATAAGTCGATCCTGAGATCAGGAACATGAATGTAGCAGTCCATAGTAGCAGACCTTCCACTTTATTAATGTCGGCTCGGTGGTGGTCCTGACTGCACACATCCATTCATTCATACGAACATCCCAATGCTTGAACAATATTCCTATACCAGCAGAACCTCTCATATTCCCGTCAGGATTTTGCCTGAAATATCAAGAGACGGCAGATCAGACGTCCAAAGTGTCAAGGAAGTTTTGCTTGACCTTTTCCAAGTTTTCAGTAGAAAGCTCCTGTGTCGAATCAACATCTACCGTTGCGATGACTTTGTGAGAGTCTTTCTTTGCTATATCCTTCAACGTCTTGTTTGTAGCATTGGAATTGATCTGCAATTTCAATCGAATGGTCTTCTGCTCCCCATTGACAGGCTGTCCCTTGTCAAGACGGACCCCGTATCGCCCGTCGTTCTTCGTGGTCTTGGCAGGAAAAACTTGAGAGCCGGCGCCGTCTGGAGAAGGTCTCAGCAGATGAAGACCTGATTTGCTGTTAGATACATCGGCGAACAACTCCGCAATTGCTGCTTTCACGGCGTTCGCCATGATTTGCTAAACTCCACGCAGTGTCGGTCGGCACAATACAGCAACTGCGTACAGATGAATGGTACTTATAGTCAACGTGAGGCTTGCAAGACCTTCTAAGCGATAATAGGCGAAAACTGAGAGCCTAGCTTGGCAGACATACAATATACGAAGAGAAGAGAGTCCAGGGAGTCAAGATTGGGTTGTTGCTTATAAGGTGAAGCAAAGGTATTGATTCAGAGACATCTTCGCTAAGACCTCAGTAAAGCACACCAAGATAGGAGGTGGTAGAAGTAGGCAAAAGTCGACGAAAGTAGGTAGGCGTACACGAAGACCGGCAGATGTAGGCTGAAACCACTTCAGGCATGCCAGGCATGGGGTGGAGCAGCTTGGCGCCAAGTCGAAATTCAAAGCTAACCACATCGGGTACGTCTCCGCATCGAATCACGCTAGCAGCATGTCGCATTCACAGCGACCCTGCTCGTTACTGACCATGACATCTGTTCCACACGCACTATTTAGTCAATCATGCAGCGCCTCAAAGGCACTGAAAAGCAGTAGCCCCACTTGGCTAGCCTACCTTCGACATTCAAAAACGGCACTAATAGGGTCATGCACATTGAGAAGCTATGACCGTAAATTTCTTGCTCAGGCGTCGATGGGACCCCATGAGCCACAGATTTCAGGTCACAGAGATTCACTCAATAGTTTCCGTGACAATGATTGATCGGTCATCATAGAAATCATCAAAAACGGCGATGAAGAGTCCTTTTATCGATATACCTCGGGGCGCTGGCTCTGGGATGAGCCAGCACAGCTCTCTCGCCGTTATGTTTCATTCAAAATGGCCGAACTTGCACAGACTGCCGCTCAGTCGATAGGAGCCTCGTCCTGCGTCGAGATCGAGAAGCTTCCCGAGGGCAACTTCAATAAGACGTTCATTCTGACTATGAACAATGGGAAGCAAGTCATTGCAAAGGTTCCGAACCCAAATGCTGGACATGCTCATTTCACCACGGCCAGTGAAGTCGCCACTATGGACTTTGTACGTGATGTATTTTATCCTGGCTGGAAATTTCGCTGATGATGTGCCTGCAGGTCAGGAATGTTCTCAAGATGCCGGCGCCCCGAGTATTCGCTTGGAGTTCTCGACGGGAAGAGACTCCGGTCCACGCCGAGTATATCATCATGGAGAAGGTTCCTGGCGTCGAGCTCGAGAAATTATGGGGTGACCTGACGGGACGGCAGAAGTATGAGATTGTGAAACAACTGGTAGGATTTGAGAAGCCGTTCGCTTCAACCAGTTTTGGGATGTATGGAAGTTTGTACTACGCACAAGATATTCCGAACGTTGTGAGCGACGAAGTACTATGTGTGAATGTGGACGGGACCGAGACCCAGTGCTCGCAATTCGCCGTAGGCCCCACGAATAACCGAATGTATTTCGATGAGGGACGTGGGAATGTCGGTGTGGATCGCGGACCTTGTAAGACAACGTGGCCACTCCAAATCCCATATTCGTATCGCTGACGAGCCTGCTTGAAGGGCGGACCACTGAGGACTATGTCATGGCGGCAGCTCGCCGCGAGGTTGCATGTATCATGGCGCTCCAAGAGTTCCCGAGGCCGCAAGGTCTTTTCTATGGCCCCGGACAGTATCGACCAACCTCGACGTCCAAATTGTCCGTTCTGAGGAATTATCTGAAAGTGGCACATCGTCTACTGCCAATGGAAAATTCACTTCGAGCCTCAACAATGTGGCACAGCGATCTACACACGAACAACATATTTGTAGACCCGGAAAAGCCAACTGAGATAGTAGGTATTATCGACTGGCAGTCCGTCCACCTTAGTCCCTTTTTCCTCCAAGCTCGACACCCAGCACTGATTGAATTCAACGGTCCGATTCCTAAGGGCTTCGGTCGCATTGAGCTTCCAAAACATTTTGAAGAGTTGAACGCGGATGAACAGAGAGGAGCAAAGTTGTTACGGTCCGCACAGTCGCTCTACAAACTTTATGAGGTTGAACTGCGCCAACACGTCGAAGATACTTTCCGTGCGCTGCAGTACCGCGAGACGCTAGCTTGCAAGATTACAGCTTTGGCTGGCTCGATCTTCAGTGATGGTGAACCGATTCTCAATGGTATGCTTATGGCCACGGAGAAAGAATGGCCGAATATTGTCAAAGGTGGTCCTGACAATGGACTTTCCGTACCCTGTCCGCTCGTCTTCTCAGCGCAGGAGAAGGCTCTTCAAAAAGAGCATGAAGCACAATGGACCAAGGGTGTCGAGCTTATGGAAGATATCCTTCAGCAAATAGGAGCATACAGAGGCTGGGATGGTTGGGTCAACCACGCCAGCTATGATTCGATGAAAACTAATCTGGAAAGAGTTCTCGAGAACTATCTAGATCGTGAGGCAGAGAACGAGACACAGAGGATGGAGCTGATCAGAGCCTGGCCTTTCGCGGACCAGCCAACGCAGTGCAGCGTACGCCGCTACACATTGCCACCCGGAAACCTGCATTTCCAAAAATAGCCTCAAATGCAACAAGATTCAGTCTTAAAGAGCTTGCTCATCTTTGACTCACGTCTGTACGAGTTGCGACAGCTAGCCAAGCCAGTAGATGGCCGCCTTGACTGAGGTTGCTTAGCATCTGCTAGCTCGCGTCGGTGGTCTCTTGCATGGAAGGGCATCTCCTTTGTATCAATAGTCAAGGATGATACATTAAAGGAGGGGCAAATGAAAATGAAGGATAGAGAGAAGGCTTGTATAAGAGGAGGGGAGAATAGTAGTACTAATAGACTTGTGAATATAATAAGGTACGCTCCTTATATAACTATCTTATAGCTATTATAACGCCTTTATATATTGTTACGGTTCACTCCGTCCGTGGATAGGGTTGACCTATGATTGGTTCTCGTGAAGAGGAGTGTTAAGGAAGCAGGGCGAGCAGGCTTATACTAAACAGGTCTGGTATAAGGTATTATATTCAGTGCTTAGGAGATTACTAGAATCATAACATGAGTTAAGTATGGAGCTCCTATCTACTAGGAAACATCGCCATCTATATAGACATAGGAAACTTTAGATCAGCTGGATCAGTTCTGATACCACTGACTCTCTGGATTAGTTGGATCAGTCCTGATACCACTGACTCTCTGGATCAGTTGGATCAGTTCTGATACTGCTGATCGTGACGAGAAGTGCTTCGTCCGAGCGTAGTATAAGAACCGTGAGTTTAGGCTGTAATATTAGATTCCCCCTCATTAGTTTTCATCCCGAAAACTTTGCTGCTCTGTAATGCTACTTATTAGATCTAAACCTAAGTCTACTTTTTTCCGTCATTAATTAATTAATACTATTATCAGAACTGGTTTAATAGCTATAAGGGTCTGTTCGAACTGTGAGCGTACTAGTTAGGCCGATAAGTGTAAGGTCGGGGCTTCCGCTGGTCACTGCGTGGAGTGCGCCCGGAAGGGTTTATTAGACTATAACCTCTCGCCTTTCTCTCCTGCAAAATAGATCAAGATATGGAATCAGTGGAATTAAAAGGCCGCTGAGGCTAAAGAAGCTTCTGGCCAAATTCACTCGATTATAGAGAGAAGTGGAGGTATTAGAAAGGAAAGGAATCGCTATAGTTAAAGGCGAAATTTAAAACATCGAAGAGGTAGAGTATAAGGAGTAATTAGATATAATTAATCCTAGCGACTTCCTCTTTGATATCTCTTTAGAATAGGTTGAAGTTCCGGCGGATTTCGACTAGAGTAGTCTTATCGACGTTAGTGGAATTACTACAGAAGGTCCTTGCAGCCCCGAAGGTTCCTAGCGGGCTCCTAGGTACTTTCTAATTCTTCACAGTCTTTCTATTTGATGAAGTAGTCCTGACCCTTCTATTCTAGGATCTTTTCGACTTTATATTCTTCGGTTTCAGCCTCATACTTCCAGTCTTCCTGAAGAGGTGTTCCGGAGTCGGCTGGTTCTAATAATGAGACATAGAACACTAGATGTACTCTAGCGTCAGGTAGTAGCTGTAATTCATAGTTAACAGGTCCCTTAGGTTACTTAATTGAAAATGGTCTAACTTTAATATAGTCTAGTTTCTTGCTTGATCTCTTATTCTTTAGGTTTTTTGTGTAGAGGTAAACCTTATCCCCCTTCTTTAGCTAAGGATATATTTTTCTTTTCTTATTAACTCGTCTTTAAGTCTTTGTATTAACCTCGCTGATTTATTACTACATGTTACTATATAGTCTTTTCATGTTAGATGCTAACACCGTTGCCTTTTCTACTCTTGAACCCTGTCATGGTTCTAGAAATAGGTTAGTATATCGTCTATAATTTATAAAGAATAGCGATATTTACGTAGTATCTAACCTTTTGTCATTAAGTGCTAACTATGCTATTAGAAGTAATAATACCTAATTATTTTGTTTATAGTTGACGTAGTATCTTAGGTATACTTCTATTATTTAGTTCGTGCGCTCTATCTAGCCGTCCGTCTCTGAATGATAGGCGGTTGATATTCGTAACTTAGTTCCGATTACAGCGATCAGCGTCTTCTAATAATAAGACGTGAAGAGTCTATCTCTGTCCGATGTAATAGATTCAGGTATACCATGATCCCTTATTAGCCTATCGAGGAGTATATACTCCAGCTGATCTACTTTATAGGTTTCCTTATAGGGGATTATAATAGCGTACTTTATTAACTTATTAATAATTACTATAATTGAGTTGAAGATGTCTTTCGTGACTAGATCCCTTGATTTTGGTAGTTTAATAATAAAGTCTATTGTAACATCCTTCTATAGTATATCTGGAACCGGTGCAAACTATATTTGCCCGTATTTAGCGTGGCGTGTAAACTTGTTCTACTGATAGTAAATACATTCTCTAATGTATTTCTTAATATACGTGCGCAGTCGTGGCGTCGTATATTCTCGTTAGAGGATCTCTACCGTTTTAGAGATTCCTGGATATCCTAATAAAGGATTATCATAGTAATCCCGGATTACTTCTTTAGTATATTTTTCAGGCAAGTATGTCTTCCCCTTATATTAGAGTAGCTCTTGTCCTAGTTACTAATTCCTTAGCTATGATGCTAGCTTATCGTTAACATAGCCTTCCTTCAGGATTAGCATAATATCCTGGACTATAATTCGTATAGTTACTACTAAACTCTATATTAGTACTAGCGATCCGTCCTTTTCTTATTTGAGAATTAGCTTCTCTGTAATATCCTTGGATTCTATATAATCCGTACGCCTGCTTAAGACGTCCGCTCGACTATTATCTTTTCCTAGGGTATATAGTATTTTGAACTTATACTATCCTAGTAATTCTAACTAACGGACTTATCTTCGGTTTAACTCCTTAGTTATAGTGAAGTTCAAGAGGTTCTTATAGTCCGTGAAGATAATAAGTTCTGAATAACTCTTAGTATATACCCTTCAATTCTGAAGCGTATATACTACTACTAACAGTTCCTTGTCGTAGATATCATAGTTCTATTCTGCTACCGACATCTTTCGTGAGTAGTAGGCGATTGGGTGCCATTTACTATCCTTTTCTTGACATAAATAAGCGCCGATTACAAGATCCGAGGCATCTGTTTTAATACGAGCAGGTTCGTTTACTTGAAAGGTACAGAGTACTAGTAGATTTTAACAGGCTTCTTTTAATGTCGTGAATGCTTTCTATTAACTTATTTCCTATTAAAATCCTCTTTCTTTCTTAGTAATATTTATAAGTGGTAGGGCTATTTTTGAATACCCTTTAATAAACCTTCTGTTAAAGTTCGTAAATCCTAAGAAGCTCTAGACTGATTTCATATCGTGTGGTATAGGCTATTCCGCTATAGCCTTAACTTTTTCAGGGCTTATACGAATGCCTGTAGTACTTACCATAAATCCTAGGAATTCTACTAATTCCTTATGGAATTCGTACTTCTCTGGCTTAAGGAGTAATCTAGCTTATAATAGGCAGGTTAAGATGTCCTATATATGCTAGATATATTCTTCCTTGATCTTAGAGTAGATTAAGATATTATTAAGGTAAGCGATCGCGGTATAATCTAAATAAGCTCGAATAATATTATTAACTAGTACTTAGCAGGTTACTAGTACGTTAATAAGTCCGAATAGTATAACCAGGTACTCGTAATATCTATATCGAGTCCTGAATACAGTTTTCCATTCTTCTCCTTCTTTTATTCGGATCAAGTTATAAGCTCCTCGTAAGTCAAGCTTAATAAATATCTTTATACAAGAGAGTCTATCCTACAGCTCGCTGATATTTAGTAAAGGATATCGATTCTTAATAGTAATATCATTTAACTTCTGATAGTCGACGTATAGCCTAAGCTTTCCATCCTTTTTTAGTGTAAAGAGGATTAGATAACCTACTAGTAATTTAGATTCTTGAATAAATCCCTTTTTGAGGTTCTCATTAATATACCCGCGTAGTATAGTAAGTTCCTTTTCTAATAATATATAGATTAGTCCAAATGTTAGTTCCTTTCCTAGTTCGAGTTCAATCTCATAATCCTAAGATTAGTATATAAGTAAAGCTTTTGCTATTATCTCTTTCATAAAGAGATATATCTATTTCTTATACTCTCGTAGGATGTTAGGAGGTTCGTCTTTTCCCCTAATAACTCTAGCTTAGTTATCCGGCTAACCCTTATTAATATATATTAAGTTAGACCCTCGTCTAAGGTCGTCCTTCTTTGAAACTGAAGCGTAATAAGCTTTAACTAGTCTTCAGTTCTATTTCTTATCTATCGCTATCCTCTATTAGCGTATAGGTTATATACTAGTAATATCTCTAGTATTCGTAAATGTAAGTACTCCTTTCTTCTAGTTAATTACTAGATTATACTTCTTTAACTAAGGCATTCCTAAAATGATGTAATAAGTGGTTATCCTAACTATATCGAAGGTTAGTTCCTTATGGTAGCGTCGAATTATTACAGGTAGTAAGTGTATCTCCTCGTTTATCCTTCCTATTAATAGCGTTAACCCGTCGGCTATCTGTAAGTCGTACTATTCTTTCTTTCTTCGAGTTAGTAGGCCCAGCGACCGTACCAAGTCTCGAGAAGCGAAGTTACTAGTTGCTCCAGAATCTATCATTACAATAGTTCGTTGACTATTGATTAGTACCGGTATATTCACATGTGTGTCGTACTAAGTAGTATATAGGAATTGCTTTAGGGTTAGTATATTAATCTACTTATGTCTCCCCGTGATATAAGAGATTACTCTTTTCCCTGTTTAGGAAGAAAACCGTATATCTTCTTGATTTCCATGTGCTTTTAGCATCTGTCATGCATGTAAGTATACTATTCTAACAAGTAGTAATATTCTTTATTTAGGCTACGCATTAGTTGTTTCTTTATACTGTCGTACTAGTCTATGGTAGATCCTGGAAACCACACGTTGAGTCGTTTACTAGCCAAGTGCTAGTTACAACTATCGCTTGTGTAATCTCTCTAGATCATCTGTTTATAAGACGCACCTACTGCCTACCTACCTAGTTCCATCCGGACCTAGGAGTAATACTTATAGTAGTCGTCGGCGTAGGCTATCTAATACATGATATCATGTTCTAGGTATATTAAGTTAAATCGGTAATCTTTAACGTATAGCTTTTCTTCGTAATACGTTTTCTCTAAGTGTTTTTCTTTATTTAATCCTTATGATGCGGTGGTATAAGATGGAGAGTTATCCGGAGCATCCCCGCTAAGTCTATAGCGTAGCGCTTCTTCCTCTAAGCTCTCTTAACTTTCTTATCCATGTTTTAAGCTGTACTCCAGAACCTCGCCGTCATCTAAAGATTCCTATTCCATCTTCTTCTCTTAGATGTCTTGGAGTTATCGTTATAGTTAGTCCACCTCTATCTAGATACTAATAACTAGGTCTTTTAGAACTTCCTTAAGTTCTAAGTCCTCTCGTCCGGCTAGGATAAGATACCTTATAGTTCTTATATTAATATCTTAGGATAATATTCTATAATCTTTTAGATTCTTAATGAATTAATACACCTTTCGTATGAATTTAAAATAGCGTTCTCTCTTTATAACTTCCTTTAGTAGTTTCTCTACCTTTACCTACTCGTGAATTAAGTCGTAGTTCTCTAGATCCTTAGAAGGTTCGTTATATAGAACTCTTCTTAATATATTTAACTGCGATCGCGGTACTATATTCTTTAACCGGTAGTCTCTGGCGAAGTGGCCCGGTTTACTATAGCTATAGTAGGTTACTACTTTCTTACCCCTTTTAAGCTGCTTCTTACCCCTGAATTTTCCCTTATCTTATTTCTAAGTGAAGTCCAGTTCCATTAATATATATCTGTACGGGTCACGTTGTTAATACTATCGTCTTCCTAGTCTATCGCCAGCGAAGATTCCTAATCGTCCTATTCCGGAGGTTCTACTATCATGTCATTTCTCTATTACTAACTCGTAGAGCTTGTCGTCGACCTCTATAGCCTCTACTATCAGAGTATCGAGATCATCGATCTATACTCTAGTTCGCATGAGTTCTTCTTTAATATTAAACTCTAATCCGCGGCGGTATATCGTTATTAGTACGTTATCATCTTAGTCTATCTTTATTACGTACTACTAAAACTAAGTGGAATACTTAGTAGTAGACTTCTTCTAAGATAAGTACTAAATAACTCGTGTAGCCACTTTATTTTCATTTAAAGGACTAAAGACTCGTCGTATCTTAACATGAAATCGTGTAAAGCTCTTTATCTAATTCTGGATATACTAATTATCTAGATTATCTTTATCCTTAAGGTACTTCTTAAGAGAAGGATAAACCTACTTCTAAGCTCGTCCTCTTATATACGTGATAGCGAAGGCCGGCTATTATACCGTTAGTAAGGTCTATCCGTTAAAGGTAAAGTAGAGCTGAAGCTATATAAGCTAGTCTTCAAGCTTTTCTCTTTCGCCGTAGAATAAGTCGGGTCTAGCGACCTTAAGTCTATCCTTGCTATCTATAGTTAGGCGTCGTGAACTCTAGACGCTTAGGGGGGGGGTCTCTACTTTCTAAGGTACTTATTCTAAGGGTACTTAAAGTATTACGGTTTACTCCGTCCGTAGATAGGATTAACCTATGATTAGTTCTCGTGAAGAGGAGTATTAAGGAAGTAGGGCGAGTAGGCTTATATTAAACAGGTCTAATATAAGGTATTATATTTAGTACTTAGAAGATTACTAGAATTATAACATGAGTTAAGTACGGAGCTCCTATCTACTAGGAAACATCGCTATCTATATAGATATAGGAAACTTTGGATTAGCTAGATTAGTTCTAATACTACTAACTCTCTGGATTAGTTAGATTAGTCCTGATACTACTAACTCTCTGGATTAGTTGGATTAGTTCTGATACCACTAACTCTCTAGATCAGTTGGATTAGTTCTGATACTACTGATCGTGACGAGAAGTACTTCGTCCGAGCGTAGTACAAGAACCGTGAGTTCAGGCTATAATATATATCTTAAGAATATAGATAAGAGCTTTAAGGCGAGGGAACTAGTTATAAATATATAGTTTTATAAGTAGTAACTACGTATATAATCCTATTCTAAGTAGTAGTAATTATAATATAGTAAATATTCTCTTTTAATTAAACTTCAAGTAGACTTTATATATATAATTAAGATAAAGCTAATATACTTTTACTTAAAGAATATATATTTTTTAGGATATATAATACTAGCTTTCTTAATATAAGAGGTTTTTTAAATATTATATTATAATAAACTAGTATTATATTCTTATATCTAGTTATTAGCTAGGAAACTTTTTATAACTTAACTTTTAAAATATATATATATCTAGTACTTATTATAATCTAATAAGTCTTAGCTATTAAGTAAGCTTACTAGCTTACTAAGACTTAGTAGAAGTAAGTATATTTACTACTTATTATACTTATATAAGTAGCTTTAATAGGATTTCTAGTAATATAAGAAGAAAGCTAGCTAGAGTTTATATATTAATTAATAAGTAAATTAATTTTAGTAGCTTAGGAAGTTAGCCTAATAATTTTAAGTTATAAAAGTAGCTTAAAGCTAATTAAGACTATTAAAGCTAGATTTATAATACTTTAAATAATAGATAAGTTAAGCTCTTAAACTTCTAATCTTATAATATTTATTCTATTAAGTAGTACTTAGATATATAATCTTATAATACCTTTAAGTTTAAGTTAATATATAATCTTAAATTTAATTAATATAATTAAAATATATATATATACTAGAAAATACCTGTAAAAATCTAGATTTTTATATATTAGATAATTTACCTCTACTACCTAGTAATTATAAGTCTTAGTATAGTTAGATATATAAATTTAAGTATATAAACTAATAGAATTAGTTATATCTTTATTACTAATTAGCTAATTAATATTATTTAGGATATAATATACTTTATAAACTTATATATACTATTTATATATATATTATAATAGATAGATATTAATTAGTTAATAGATAA
>JAABUK010000740.1_pt1 | contig 66547 bp, 7 predicted proteins | sample 5559141 | NCBI WGS metagenome assembly JAABUK01 (sample SAMN10711869, study PRJNA513367) | rock metagenome | isolation source: Antarctica rocks | place: Antarctica: Victoria Land, Pudding Butte nord | collected 2016-01-03 | reverse complement strand
GCTCCCGCGCAGACCTTAACTCTAACTTAAAAATCTTGGCGCCAAGATTTGCCAAGGCTGCAAAATGCGCATTTTGCACCGATTAAGCAGCGATTTTGCAGAACTGTTTTTCCGGACTTGCCGATGTCGTTATATTATAGGGGAGTTATAGATATCCTAAAATCTATTTATTAAGAAACCGCTACTATTTATTCTCGTAAACTAACTTATACCTAGATCTAGCCTAGATCTAGCCTAGATATAAATTAAATCTAGGCTAGATCTAGGCCGCTATTATCTTTAGTTATAGGAATAGTTTATTATATATATAATCTATCTCCTATTTATCGTCCAGGTTATTAGCCTAGGTAGTTTATATTAGAATAACGTACCTCTCCTTCCTCGTAGTCTCGAGTATTATATTTTATATACGCGTATCGTCTACTATATAATCTTAACCCCGTTCTTTCTATTATATCGCTTTCTTTTTTTTTTCTTAAGCTTTAACCTCTTTTAGAAGTCTTCGTATATAGTAGAGAGTTTAAACGTATATAATATAGGCTCGGTAGGATCCTTATTAATATTAAAGAAACTAATCTATTCGTTAGGCTTAATGTCTTTAAGTTTTTACGCGATAAAGGCCGGTAATTACTATTTAGTATATAGTATTAATATATATCTATAATAAGTATAATATTATAATACTATACTATTTCGCGATTTATAAGGCTCTCTACGTTATATATATTACTGCCCCGGTTTTCTACCGATCTATTAAACGAAGTTATTTAAGTATCCGCCTAGATAGTTATATTAGTATTCGAGGATTAATAATAGATTATATAAAGGCTCTACCTCCTCTTATACCTCGTTAAATATTATTTAATAAATTAGAGTTCTTATTAGTACCTCGTCCGCTAGTTTAACTCTATTAGAATAGGAGAAATATTTACCCTTATAAAGATAGATAACTCGTTTTTCCGAGATTTACTAGTACTCCTTTCTTTCGTACTATCTCTTTCTATAGTATTTATCTCGTCCTCCCGTATATTATATTATTAAGGAGCCGGCGAATCTATAGTAGTTTTATTAATAATTAAGAGATAGTTAAATATAGTACGGAAGCCTTTATAACCGACTAAATTATTAATTCTATCTTTTTATTTATGGACGAAATCGTTTATATTATCTACCGGTATCTCTTCCCTTCCTATTTCTTAGTTAATCCTACCCGATAGGGCCTCTATTATTATACCCTATCGTATAAATATCTATTCCTCCTACGTCTCCCCTATTTAAGTCTATAGCTCTATATTACTTTATATTAATATTAAGAGATATAAAGAAAAGGGTCGAGTCTAATTTACTTTTAATATATTCGCCTTCGAATTTAATCCGTATTTATTTCCCTATTTTATATTCTTTAATAGTATAGTGAATTATAACGTAGACTATAATTATTATAGTTCCCGTTAAGGGCCTAAATATATACTTAATATTATTACGAGTTCCTAGCTAACCTAGGTCCGATTAAAAGAATAATAAGATTATAACTTTTATTAATAGATCTCTAAGGAAGCGGTAAGGTAATTTAGGTTTATTAATAATTAGTATTAAATCTTAATAAGGAAATATTAAGATTTATATCGTTATTATAATTATATATTTATCTTCTATTCTTTATTTTAGTAGTAATTATCTCTTTAATACTTCGTCCTACTATAGAAAAAGTATAGTATATTATTACGATTTATCGAACCCTTATTATTATTAGGGCGCGGTAATTACCGATATAATCGAGTAACTAATTTCGATTAATATATCTTTAGTTTAAACCCGGTAGATTAATATCTTTCGGGCCTCCGTCGGATTTAAAGTCTTCTTTACTACCCTATTCTTTAGCCCGAGGGCCTTATTATATTTATTAATAGTATTCCGTTAAAGCTTTTAAATTAAAGCGCTAACTTCGCTTTTTTTATTAGAGTTTATTTATAGGCTATATCCCGAGTCCCTATATCCCGTAACGAGGGTTATTAATATTATTTATCTTATATACTAAAGAACGGCCTTATAGCCTTAAGTATATAACGCCGATTTAATACGACGTCCTACGCCCGCCTATAGTAGTAACGACTCGTTTCTTAATTATAACGCGTTATAATTACGGTAACGTTTCGCTAAAGGTTTATATAACGCGTTACTAGAAGACCTCGTATCTCCTAGTCTATATATATAAGAGCTAGGGTAGGACGAGGACGAGGATATATAACGGCCGATAAACGATAAGGATTATAGAAAGGTTAGTTATATTACTAACTCCTATATAAAATATATATATATATATATAGCGTGGCCCTGCCTAATCCGTTTAATCGAGATACGTCGTCCGTTTTCCGTCGCTTCGGGGTAGGAAGCCTAATATTATCGTTATCGGCCTCGGTATCGACCTCCTTACCTCCGTATATACTTTCTTCGTCCTTATTAATAATTAATATTAATTAATATATACTAGAAGGACTTATAATTAACGCGTTTTTAATACGTACTATTACTCGTATATCATTATAGGTAAATTATTTATAGCCGAGATTTACTCTAGGAGTATTAATATAGTTTATTATTAAAATTAGCCTTTAATCTTATCGAAGGAGTTATTATTATAAATTCTTTAACTAGTTAAGACCGTATTACGATACGTAGGAGGTATAGTTTAGTTTAACTTTACCGTTTAGTATACTACTACGTCGTATATATATAGACTTAGATATTATTCGGTAATATAGAGTATATTAACTAGTCGAGATATAGAATAGGTTTATTTTAATATATAGGAAAGAGGGTAGAACTATACGCGCGATAATAGTAAATAAATACGCGTCGGATTAGCCCTAGCCTAGATCTAGGCTAGGGCTAATCCGAACGCCGAATTCGGATTATATAATACTATAAATTATAAGAGTATAAGAGCGTTATAAATACGATTAGAAGCGATAACCGTCTATTAAAACGAGTTTAATAGAGGGTAGACCGAGATAGATCCTATAAAAGATAGGTTATAATATCTCTATTTATAAACTAAATACTCTTATTTCTACTAGCGAAATATATACCGAAGGAGCGCTAGATAATAAGGGTTAATTTAGGAGTTTACTCCTTTTCTTATTTAATTCTATAAAAATAATATCTTGAGAACTTTTATTTAATAAATCTCCTACCTAGTTTAGACCCTTTAATTCTCTTCCTATTAACTACTATCGATCGAGTTTATACCCTAATTATAATCCATCTCTATACTATACCCGTTGCTCTCGTTATTATTATTGGCCGTTATACGGTTATAGTACTACTATTAAGTAAGAGCCCGGGGTATACGTATTATTAGGCGGTATAATAAGTATATTATTACAAACAGTAATTTTTTATAGATATATAGTTACTATATCTACTCTATAAATTAATCTACTACCCTAGTACCTTTCGTTATAAAGTTAGGATTATAAATAGTATTATATTAATCCTAGTCGATAAAATTATTTATATAATAGTATCCTTCCCGTTTAGTAGGTATTATATACGTACTCCGGATAATATCCTATATTTCGAAGAGGCGATAGTCGTATAGTTTTTAGGGTCTTTTCGTTTTACTAGTTAAGATATACTTTACTTCGAATATCTTATACGTATCGTCGACTCTCCCGTTATTCTTTAGTCGATATAAAATAATTAACGCGCTAGTATATACCCTATATTTGCCCTTATCGTTTAGTCGCTTATAGTTATAAATATTAATAATTAACTCGAGCCGGCCGATTACTATATAAAGGGTTTTTTACTCGGTCTCGCCTTAACCTTATAAGCGAGTCGCTTCGTTATTAATCTAGATATAATTATTACGAGGCTTACCGATAGAACGAAAGTTAGGGGTATAGTAAACTAATCTCTTTATAAACCGCCTTAAGTTCCGGCTCTCCTTATTATTACGAACCTAATATATTAATAATTAATATATAAAAATATATATATCTCCCGCCTAATTAGGATCTGTCTCTCGTCTCCGCTAATCTTTAATAGAGCCCGGATTTTTATCTTATTTCTTACGGCTCTCCTGTATAAATACCGCTATAATATCGATAAGATCTTTAGTACTAAAGTAAAAAGCCCTCGCTACCGTAGTTACTAGGCGATAATAATTAATATCTAGTACCTATATACCGTAGTATAGCGGCGTATCCTTATTAGGAATAGGTATATACTTATTTAAATCTAATTTCTCTCGATACGGCCGGGTATTCTATTATTCCATTTTACTATTAAAAATAACGGTAGGTTTAGCGGAAAATATTATTATAACTTCCTATATAACTCTTATATTATAGTATATAATATTATACCGTAGTAATTACGTCTCGAATTTATTAGTTTTATTTATCCGTAAAAAGAGTTCTTTAAGGAGAAACCTATAAGCCGCCTTTTTATAATAAATATCAAAGTTCTAGGTACTCTTATATCTTCGAATATATTTAGTATAATACGTTATCGCGTATAGTTTTAGTATATTAAAATACCGATCGGTAAGGTCTTTTAAGTCTAGGTCCGAATTATTACTCGGCTAGTATTTACGGAAGACTACCTTTAATTTATAAATACGATAGAGCGCGTACTATATATATTATAAAGTATCGCCGTTATAAGACGTATATTAAGTAAATATAATAAAGTTAAATATAGCCCGTACGTAATATAGGGTAGCCGGTACGCGCTTAATAAATAAAGGGGTAACGACGGTTATTAATTATTATAATATCGCTTTTTATTCGTTACTACTCTACTATTTTACTTTACTAAAGTTTTTAAATAATTTTAACCCCACGAAACCTAATACCTAACGAAAATAATAATCTAATTTAATCTCTATTATTAATTACTTTAAAGATTTCTTCGGCCTAGTTACCCCTTTCTTTATCTATTTAATAGTTATAAGAACTACGTAGTCTTTAATTAGATCCCGAATCTAGTTAATTAATCTTATAATAATTCCTTTTAAAAGTTAATATAATATATCGATAATAAGGATAATATGGATATTAACTAGATAATAACGCTAGGCGAAATTTTTAACGTCGTAGATAATTATTAGATCTTTAGCGAGGTCGGGATCTCTCCTTTATACTTTTATCCTTCGATATATATATTCGTAGGTCCGCGGTTCCTACGTCCTAGTTAACTCCCCTCGTTTATTAAGCGGGACCAAATATATTAGATACTAACGATTTTATTTTACCCCTATTATTAAGACTTACTTTAAGTAATCGGTTATAAGCGATATAATTATTAGATAGTATCTTCGGGGTTAATTATCCGCGTATATAATATTAATCCCTTATATTACTAGGTCTTTAATTACTTTAGTTACTTTAATATATTATTTGAATAAATAATAATAATTATATATACACTAGAGTATACGCCTTAGCGCGAGATAATAGATATTTAATTATATATAATTACCGAATTCCTTTCCGTTCTTAATACGAGGGATTAAACCTAGGAGAACTAGGCTAGGTCGTTTTTAGGCCTTATATATCGTATAATCGAGGTTCCCGATAATTATATATACTAGCTAGAGGGAAAGGTCGCTATAATATTAAATTATTATTATCTCGTCGGACGATAGTATAAAAGGGATAATAATACCTCTAATAGGGATCTATAGCTATATTTCCTACTATTAAGTACTAGTATATATTTTATTAACTACCCTATTATTACTATCGTTCGTAATCTTTATAAATATATATACTAGATTATCTTTAAACGGTTTATAGCCGAGGAAAAAGCGGATAACCTTAATAATATTACGATAATATAATTTGAAATATAAATTATTAAAATAGTTAATCTCGCTAGGTACGCGGAGAGTATCGATTATTTAATTATTATTATATATACCCTACTAAATATTATATTCTACTAGTTACCGATATTATTCTACGTTACGGAAAATCACCTCCTCTTTTTAATTTACCTTAATTTCTATAGATTTAAGGTATACGTTAATACTCGTTTTAATTATATAGTATTTAGAAAATAAATAGGTAATAGTCTAATTAACTTTATTACCGAACGGGTAGTATATATCTTTTACTACTATTAACTATAAAGTATTTCGTCGACGTTTTTAATATTACGCGCGATTTAGTTCTATATACATTATTATAATAAAGCCGGCGTCTCGCCCTATAAGGTCGGTAAAAGATTTCGTATAAAAAGAATTAAATATAAATAAAAGGCTTCTAGAGGAGATAAATAATATAATCGCGGAGGAAGATACTATAGCCGGTTCTAATATATTCATCGAAGTAAATAAGGGCCTAGATAAATTATTAATATATTTATATAAACTCCTAGGTAGTAATATCCTTATTATTATCTTTATTAATCCCTAGATACTTAAAAGGCGGTTTATCTATATTATAATAAATAATATAGAATTCTACTAGTTAATCCGTATCTAACCTACTACCGCTAGGCGCGGGTAGCTCCTAAAATTAAAAAATTTCGTATTAAACGAATATAAAGCCCGTTTAATCTTTAGTAGGGTTAAAGATATTTACTAATTTCCTACGTTTAGACTAAGGCCCTTTATACGTATTTAGGTATCGTAATAAATCTAAATAATTCTTCGTTTAAAAGAAACTATATTAACCGTACTATAATCGTTTTATTACGTACTTCGCGTTATCCGGTATTAGAAGTAGAAAGTTTAAGAAAAGAATATTTATTAGGAACACGGTTTTATATATTTATAAATAAAGTTATTATTTTAAACTCGGACGCGCTTAGGCTAAATTATTAAAATTTACTTAAATCTAGGCTAGATCTTAATAAACCTTAACCCTAGACTACCTAAATAGGAAATTAATATTAAAATTTATATTTTATAAATATTAACGTCCTTTACCCCGTAGGTTTATAATACTAACTCCTACTTAACTAAGATAATTACGCTAGCGATAGTATTCGGGTCATAGACTCGATATATATTATAATAAAACCGTTTAATTTAAATAGATAGTACCGAAAGATTTTACTATAATAGATTTATATATAATTTTAATAGTTCTAATATAAATAATATTCGTTCTACGGGTAGAAAGGGCTAGGGAAATATATATAACCGACGTTAAAGATAGTAATTAAATAGATTATTAATTTTAGCGTGAAATTATAAACGGTATAGGATATTAATATTCGAAATATTTATTTTAAAATAATTTTCACGGAATTTAAATTATTAAAAATAATATTCGTAGATTTAATAATACGAAGGTATATATATCTCTTAAAACTCGACTAGATTAAAGGTCTTATTATATAAGTATTATATTATCTAATATTAATCTCTTCTAGTACTCTTTTACTTCTCTTTTATTAAATAATATATAAATATTACTTCTTAAAGTAGAGCCTTAAATAGGCCGGGTAAATCTCGAATAATTTAATATTCGCGTGGCCTTATACTAGGAGACGAAATCTCGGGTACTATACCCGTAAAAGTTAACGCCCGAGCTCTTAGCTCGTATATCTTAACTAGATCTAGGCCTAGATCTAGGTATACTTATTATCTAATTTATTATACTTTACTAGAATTAGTTATTATAGTTATTATATATATTATTATACCCTTCTAGCTATATAATCATTATTAAATCCATTTATTTATCACCGTTATAGTACTATAATAACTCTTTCTATCGTTTAACTATAACGGAAAGCTAACTAAAAATAACTAGACTATTACGTATATAAAAGGCGTATATATACCGACTTATTATTATATTATTAATACCGTATTTTAATAAGCTAAAGAGCTCGTAGAGTAATATTACTTTATAAATAATATATTTAAAAATTAACCGAACCCTAAAATCGCGTTTAAAGATAAAAGAGTCCGGTAGGGTTAATATTTAGTAATTAAATTTAGCGACTAAATCTAAATTTAAGGCTATATAGATTTCGGCGAAAAAATATATATCGGTATTATTATTTACTAGGGAAGCTCTAATAAACCGTTAAAGATTAAATATAAACCTAGTAGTATACCGCCTCCGGATTTCTAAAGTTAAACGGTAGTAGTAGCTAATTCGAGTAATCTTCGTATTAAATAGGAACCGAGAATTACTCTTAATCCTCTTCTACTTCGCTCGCTTAAAGATTTCGAGATCGATTATATATTAAATTAATATATACTAGGGAAGTTCGTATATAAGATTTAATTTTCTAAAATCTCCTTATATTTACTACCTAAAGAATTTAATATAGCTTATTTATAATTCTTATTATTTTAAGATTATCTAGTATCTCGCGACTTAATAATAAACCTAAGTTTCGATTACCTTATTTATTATACTATAGAGAGGTATTATATTAATATTTTAAAAAATAATAACTTATAAAGTACTATTTAGTATTTCCTAGATAAAGGTATAAACTCGATGAAAATCGAGGTTATAATAAATAATAACTTTAATTAGTTATATCCTTTATCCTTTAATATTTAATTTAATTTAAAAAATAAATTTATTTTTATTAGGACTTTAAATCTATCTTTTTCCTCCTCCGTTCTAGCCTCTTTTAGGTATTTAATATATTATAAATAAAAGCTTATTATCGCGCCGGAGGGAGCCCGAAATAAACGAGCTACTACCGAAATTAATACCGAAAGTATATTCGTATTTACCTACTATTTCCCGTTTTCTTTATTTCGAGATTAACCTCTCTTCTTTATAGCTTCGAAATATACCCGTTCTCCTAGTATCTCTAACAAGGATCTAATCCTTTTATTAATAACGAAAAAACTTAAACGCCTATCGAAGCTTTTAAGCCCTAGTAATAATAAAGATTATTTATTACTATTACCGCCGAAATAAACTCTAAAGAAATCGTTACCCGAAAAGCTTTATAAATCCTTTAAGCCTTTAAAGGAGTCCTCCGAGTAACTAAATTAAAAAAATAAATTTATAATTAAAGAATCCTCGGAATTAATTACTAGTAATAATAAAGATAATAATACGACTAGAGAAGAGAAGGTAGAGTTAATTATAATATAATAATTAATCGATATCTTCTTTAGTAGTATTATATTTATTAATTACCTTCCTCCTAACTTTAAAAAAATTAGTAATAACTATCTATACGAATATATTCACGATAATATATAGGATCGCGCTATTATATTCGCGAAAATCGCCTACTCTAATAATTCTCGCGGTAATAGTAAGATAGCGATTCCTAGAATACTAAAGTTAATCTATTACTAGTAGTAACTTTATATATTTATAATTATACTATTCTATAAAGGGGACTTCGGATAATTTAATATTATTATCGGAGACGAAATAGGCTTAAATAAAGTAAAGTCTTTTAATATATCTTTTAAATTTCGCGATTAACTTTATTTACCTATAAACCTTTAAAGCTATAGGTTCCGCGGTATTCTATTTTTAATTATATTAAAAATAAATAAAGATTTAATAAAAGTAGAAGGAGTAGCTAGTAAAGTCTTAATACTACCGCGAAAACGCTCCCGCGGGCTCTAAATATCCTACGAATCGATAGTTCTACGAGTATTTATATTAACTAGACTCGGAAGCTTTTTATATTAAGCTAGTTAATAAATATATACTATTCTTTACCCCGCCGGTTAATCTTAGTACCTAAAGTATTAAAATATTATTAATAATCGACTTCGAGGCCTTAAAGGTACGGTTTATAATTATCTATTATAGTAATACCGAGTCTAGTTACTAAATAAACGTATAAACGATTAAAAAATTATGAATAATACGTAACCCGAACGACTCCGACGTAAAATTATTAAAAGGTATAAAATTTATTAACGCCGCGTAATATAATCTCCCGAGCGAAGTAAATACTTTTATATTTATATTTACTTTATAGTAATTATAGGTAATCGTTAATAAAGTCTTTAATAAAGTATATAGATACTCCTTTATAAAGAATAGAAAAAAAGTAATTAAAGAGGAAATTATCTATTATTTCTAGTACGGGTTCGCGATTATAGATAAATATAATAGGGTAAAGAATCTAGGTAAAGGTTTATAAAATCCTTTTTAAATAATAAGAAAGACTCGCTTTAAATATCGTTTCTAGCTTATAATTATATCCGGAACGATTATTAACTCCGATCTACTAGATATTATAGTCTTAATAGATATTATATACGATACTTCCTAGAATAATTTTAAGTATAAGTATTACCCCTTTAGACTAGCCGGCCTAAAGATTCTTATTGATACTATTATTAAATATTAAAGTTTAAGCGATCGACTATAAGAATTCGATAATATAATAGATATATTCGGGAATTTACTTCCTAAATTCTTAATACGACGGTACGAAAAGAGTAATTAGAAAAGTTACGACCTTATCGAGCTTAAAGAGCTCTATCGAAGTATCTTTAAAACTAGTTTTCCTTATAATTATAAAGTATATTACGTAACCCTCGTCGCCCGTTAGAAGGATTTAATAATAAAGAAGTTTATAAAACGGTAAACTTACTAGGACGATAATTAATATAATATTATATTTATACGGAATCGTCCCGACCGCCCGATTAATATTAACGTTAATTAGGTATTTATAGTAGTACGGCTCCTCCGCTTATATAACTATTTACCCTATCTCTCCGTCTCTTTAATTACGTATAATTAAAAGTAGATTAATAAAGAGATCGAGAACCGGTATATAAATAAGGATAATAATCGGATACTAGAAGACTATATCCTAGATAGAGACTATATAATACTTAAGAAGATATCCTTTAAATTTAAAATTATCGCCTCTTTTTTTAAGAAATATAAAGGGGTAAATATATTAATTATATTTTTATTTACCGAGATAGTTTTAATAATAAAACGGGTAAATCCTTCTCTTCTTTAAAATCTCCGATATAAAAAAGCCCGAACTCGTTTCTTCTATTTTATTAAACTTAGCTTTCTCTTTTCTAGTTAACCCTTTTATATTAATATTCATTTATTATAATACGTCCGAGAGGAGATTAAATCTAAGATACGAATATTCTTCGGGACCGATAAGAAGAGGGACGCGGTTAAATATATATTTATATATAAGAATAATTATAATAGTATATTACTAGAGAAGGATAAGCCTAATATTTTAATTAGATTTATACGTTAGATAGGCGTAGGCTTAAATCTAACCCGTATAATTATAGTTATTCTATATAAGCCCCTCTACTTTATCGGGATATATAAGTAAATACCGAAGAGAGCGTATCGGATAAGGTAGAAGGAGGAAGTATTCTATTATATATTAAATATTAATACCGAAATCGAGGAGTATATAGATATAAAGTATAAATCGAAGATAGATTTTAAGGAGGACGCGTTTAAGATTATCGGTATAGCGAATATAAAAGGCGTAGGAGGCGCCGACGGAGGTAATAGTACTAGAAGGAGTAATAATACTAGGAATATTAATAATATCGCGGCGTTTATTATTAATATAGAAAATATTATTTAAGATAGTATTATATATATAGGGAGGAAAAGCGGTTAAAGTAAATAAATATAAGAATAAACCGCCGTTAATTAGGTTAAGCCTTCCTATATTTCTAAATTACTAGATATTTAGGCTCGAGTAGGAGCTAAGAAGCCTATTACCCCTCTATATACTTTTTTATATAATAATACTTATTTTCTATATAATAATACTTATTATAATACGTTATTATCGTTACGATTTTAATCCTCTACTCTATTATATTTAGGAACGATAATAAAAAACCGAGTATTATATCTAGTTTAAATCTAGGCCTAGATCTAGCCTAAATATCCTTTAGATACTTTTTAGACTTAACCTAGATTCTACCTAATCCCTAAACTCGCTATTAAGGGCCTACGCTTTTAATACTTTAATTATATCTACCGTTATTTAATACGGTATCTAACTATATATTCCTTAACCTCCTCTCGGATTTACGATCGATATAAAACCCCGGAAATTAAAGATTACTAGCGAAGACCTTTAAAATAATAACGGAAAAAGAATATTAATTTACGAATATATTATTTAATATACCTATAACTTTTATAAAGAAGAAAGAAATACCGTCCTCCTAGTCGTTAAAGAATATATTACCCTCGACTTAAAGATATAAATATATAGATTATATTATTAATTAAAAATAAACGGTACTAGAGATCTTTAATTCCGAGGACGATAAAGGGGAAGATAACGACGGGGCGAATAATACTTAAAGCGGTATTAATATAAAACCTACCTTTCGAGCTCCTCTATTAAATAATTAATATATAATACTTTTAGTATTCGAATAGGGTGGCTACTAGTAGTAAGATACTATCTATACCTTAAAGCGGGCAGGTAATAACGGCGGCTTTATTATTAATAAAACTCTTAAACCCTTTAAACTCTCTATATCTTAACTTTATTTATATTAAGACCGACGATACCCCTATTAAGCCTCCCTACCAGTTTATAATATATACTTTTATTCTTAACCCTTTTATTTTCCCCCCGCGGTTAATACCGAAAAAATCTATAATTAATATTTATATTATGGGTATCGGAGTAGATAGCTAGAGATTATTACTAGTTAAAGCCGTCCGGCCCTCGTAAGCTACGATTATAGGCGATATAAATAACGATTCTCTACTACCCGAGCGAGTATTACTATCGTTACCGCCGCCTTTACTTTTACTTTATTTATTATTATCCTCGCCCCTATTTATACCCTTTTTTTAATTATTATTATCCTTATTACTTTAGGAGCTATCGCTAGCGTAGCCCCCGCCTAAACTTTAAATTATATCGCCGCTTTAAGTTACGGAAGCGTAGGAGAGGGTTTACCCTCTTAATTATTTTAAAATAAACGGAATATTTTACTAATAATTAACGACCGCGAGTTAATTATTATTATTATCGAGAAGGGTCTCTAGAGGTTAAGTATATAAATCTAGTATAAATATAGCGATATAGCCCTCGTATCGACGGGTATAATTAAATAACGTAGAAGCCTATTTAGTAGTATAGACGGAAGAAAAGCGTAAACCTAAAACGTTATTACTATTTATATTTATACTCTCGACCGCGTTAAATTTAATTATTTAAGAGACCGCTAGTTTTTTATTTAATATTACTAGCGTAATAATACGAGGAAAATTATATACTTTAAAGTAGCGCGTAGTTCTATCGTTAATAACCTTTTATTAATTAATCGGGATAAATTAAATCGGAGTTAATACGGTTTTAATTCGGGCTACGAGATTATTAAAGGAAATCGGATACTATTAAATATACTCTTTATAAATTATAGCTGCGTACTCGTAAAGGAATATAACGAGCCTAGTTATATTACTAGTAATACTTTTAGTATTTAATAACTTCGTATTAAATATTATATTACCTCGAACTTTCTCTAAGAACTTTATTATAATAATATCGGAGGGGAGACCTAAGATACGGACGGTATAATAAACGTTATATTTATTATTATTAGAGGTAAAGCGTACTTTATATCTAAAGAGGTTAAGGAACTATAAATTCTTTACTCTAGCTTCTCGCCGGTTAATCTTTATAATTTAATAACGCTCTTTTAGGTCGAAGAAGTCCGTACTACTCCTTAAAGAAATATAAACTTCTTCGATTTAAAGGAGTATTATTAGGTTATAAAGATTAACCGGCGAGAAGTTAGAGTAAAGGATTTAATTCTCCCTAGAGTAGCGTAGCTTAATAGGATTAATATATCGGTAGTTTTCTTTAAAGTCTTAAGGACTATTCCCGCTTCTTTAATAATATTTATTAAAGGTAGTAAATAATTTAACGCCTTTATTACCTTTAGTACTTTATTTATATTCTACTTTTAAGGTAGTAAAACTATATTATCTACCTCGGCGTTAAGTATAACCTCCTTCTATATATTAATAGTAATAACTTTATCCTAACTATTAGACGAGAAAGATATCGACGCCGAGACTAGCCTATTAGGCGATAACGAATATTACTCCGAAGAGTTATTATATTCTAAGGAGGGTATACGGATATTCTTAATAACTAATACTACTACCGTCTTAATTATCTTAATAGCCTTATTTAACTTCTTACTACTATTATCGTTAATAAAGTAATAAATATAAACCGAGTCCTCTATAGAGTTTAATAAGAATAAGTTAATTATATTTAATACCGGCTAAGTATTCTCTAGTAGTCCTTTAAAGTTAAATAAATTATTATAACTATTATCGAGTAAAATCGTATCCTCCTCCGAATATTTCGTCTCTTTAACGTCTTCGTTAGAAGTTAAAAGATTAATTAGGTCTTCCGCTTTAATTATTATTATCTCCGGTACTTTATTATAATTAGGGCCGCGGACGGAGGATAATCTATTATTATCGGATATAGTTTTAGTTATCGAGAGCGCGAAAATAATATCGAAAGCTTTACGTAGTCTACTTTTAATTTATAGGAAACTATCCTCGTCTAATAATACATAAAGGCTTTAGCCTAGATCTGGCCTAAATTTGAACTAAATTTAAACTAAATCTAGGTAAAATCTAAGCTAGATCTAGGGCGCTAGAAGGCTAGCTTAGTATTAATATATTATATATATAAATACTCTTCTTTACTACCTCTTAATATTTACCCTTATTTAAACCCGTTATATAAAACCTAGAAGTCCGTTAATTACGATATTAATTATACTATAAGCCGTGCTCTAGGCTATTTCTAGTACGGTTTAGTAACTATATTACGTAAAATTATAATAGTATAGGCGGTTAGTATATAGGTTTAAATATTAAGTATTAACCGTCCTTCTAAAGACGATTTCTTTAAATATACTCGTATATAATAACCTAAAGACCTCTTTACCTATCGTCTTATCCTTTTAATAATCTTATCTAAATATCGCCCGATATTTACGGTATATTAGGCTAGATCTAATTTAATTTATTATAAAATCTATTATACTTTACTATAACTAGCTATCTAAATTACGCGAATTATTATACCCTCCTTACTTTATAATCATTATTAAATTTATCTATTTATTATTACTATCGCGCTACCGTCGGTAAATCGAAAACCGGCTCTAGCGGCTCGGGGCCAAAGCGTAGAATACCTCGGGAGCTAAAGTCGTTAAACGGGTACTCGCGGAACCCCGAGAGCCCGAAGTATTCTAGGGTTTTACCTAAAGCGCCCGTCGAGTGTATATCGGGCCCCCCGAGCGCTCCTCGAGTATCCGATTAACGAGATTTAATTATTCGAGCGCTTTATTAACGACTTTTAGGACGAGGCTAGAATTATTATTTTAATCGAACTAAATATTAAGTATTCTATTTATCGAGCGTTTTCGAATACTATCGAACGGTATTAAATAATATTAAAATAAATATATTTATTAATAGCTTTAACTACCTGCCGCGCTAAATTAAATAAATATTAAATATCCCTTTATACTAGCGTTATCGAATACTATCGAACGGCCTTCGATTATATTAAATAAGCGGATTTATATATAAAAATTTCTATTCTTACTCGCGTAATCTTTCTAGCTCCTTACTACTAGGAAGTATTAATAATATTTATTCTCTTTAATATCTAATCGTACCCTCCCGTCTTATACCTCGCTTCCTTTATAGATTTAAAATTATAATATCTATTTTAATATTAGTATACTATATATACGCGGTCGTAGTATTTAAATATTTAATATAATGGACCCGTTTTTTCGTATATTTTTAAATCTTATCTAGCTAGCTTATATTTATTAGTACCGATTATATTACCTAGGTTATTATATAACCCTTAGAGAACAACTAATATAGGAGTACGAGGACGTCGGTTCTAGTATCGTCGTAGGTATTATTTTAGAAAGCGCCGATATAAGTCTTACGCTTCTCGATAGAGTAACCTACGTAGAGAAATTTAATAATAAAATCATTACCCGACGCTTTAAGTTTATTTATAAGTTATTATTTAATAGTTAGGGAAGCCCTTAATACGAAATAATAGTAAAATTTATACCTAGAAAAACGAGACTGGGTAATATTTACCTTCGCCGTAATATATAACGCTAATAGTATATTCGATATAATTATAAACTTCTCGGGTATCTATTCCCGCGCTTTAGTATCTTCGCGTTTAAACTATATATACCCTAGACTCTATACTATCTATTAAATCCTATCTAATTTCGGCGCGTTTTAACCGAGTATAGCGATATTATTAAAATAGGAGTTATTTAGGTTAATATATATCTTTTCGTTAATATATTAATTTACGAACGACGTTTAAATTAGATCGACGTCGAGTTAGGGGTTAATACTGAGTTTAGTAAAGCCCGGTATAAATAGAATTAATCGTATCTTAGTTAATTTACTAAAAAATAGGCCTTTAATAGAATTAATACCTATTTCCGTAAACTATCGCTGAATATCCCTTTTAATTATTTATTCGAACTAAGTAAACTCTTTTATAAATACTTCTAGGAAAGAGAATATCTCGTATATAACGATATAAGAAGGTAGATATAATATTTATTCGCCTAAGATCTAGGTGGACGTATCCGTACGTATATTTATAATTTCGGGAAGAAAATGGATTAATTCTTCCCTTTTAACCTTAATATCGTCGATAGCTTTAATACTATTCGAGTTTCCTTTAACTATATTATTATACGCTAGTATAATCGTATAGAAGTTCTCTAGTAAATTATAACGGAGATTATTATACTCCTTCTATTCGTTCGCCCGATTCTATTATAGGACCTCGAGTATATAATTAAGGTCTAATAGCGGATTATTCTATAGCGTACTAGTTAACGCGACGAGTATATACCGTTATTCGAAAGATTACTTCTTAAGCTCCTTTAGTAGTATTATTTATCCTATAGTTACTTTCTTAGTATTCGTTAAATCATTAACGAATATTCTACCTGCCGGTAGCCCCCGGAAATGTTTTTATTTTTTTACCGATTTTACTTTACCTAGATAAACGTCGAAAGAATCTTCTATAATATTATATTACTTACGGACCTATATCGAGAAAGTTTAAGTACTTATATTAGTAGTTAATTATTAAAAGTTTTAAGTTAACTTCTCCCTTAGTTTATAACTTATTTTATAGTTATCCTCTTTTTATCTAATATTATTCACCCGAATCCGTTCTTTAATTTGGATAGAGTTATCTACTATATTATAACCGATAATTTATTTAAGGCCAAAGTTTTGATCTAGTCTAGGGTCCTAGTATTTAATGAATTCGTTACGCCATATTAATATTAGGGTAGGGGTATTTTATAAAGTAATATTTTAATTCCTTATAATTTATTCATCCGTAGCTCCTTCTCGAAGAAGTTTTTATATTTAATCTAGCTCGGAACTCGCTCCTAAAGTTCTTATCCTAAATAATAGTATTATTTATCTAAATAAACTCATAATATTAGGGCTATACTATATAGCGTACCTTTAAACTATACTCGACTTTATGTAGTAATATAATATAGGTTATTTTACTTAACTTAGATAAAGACTAGTAGATCTTTATATTAAATATTAAGTATCGTTCTTCTATCGCGTTATATATACGTCGAATTATTTAAGGTTGATCCACCGCTGAGTATTATTAAATAGCTATATTACAAGAGTCTAATAATAAAAGTTAATTCTATCGAACGGTTTCGAATATTATCGAGCGATAGCGCTACTACTAATTTTACCATATTTTATTTTATTAACTAGGATTCCCTTATCTCCGATACCGTTATATATCTATAATAAGATATAAGCCGCTAAAAGTTAGTAATAATAAGGTAGACTTTTCGATCTTAGAAATAAAAAGCTCGTTTTAATAAATTTAGATTTATCTAGTTTAGAATTCCCTCGCTCTTAACTTCCTAGGTAGCTCCTAGTATCTAGGAGGATAAATATATTTCTATTAAAATCTAGGGATTTCTATATTTATAGAGAGTCGAGGCGGCGAGCCTTTACTTCCTAGAATTATTATATAAATAAATTATTATTAGCTAGGGTTATAAGAGAGAGCCTATATTATTAATAGTATAATCTCTTTATTATTAAATTTATCCCTGTTTTTAATAAGTATTATAGCCGTTACCGCTCCTTCTTTATATTTACCCTCCTTTTTATATTCCTCCTCTTTAAAATTTATATTTAAATTTTATTCCTCTTTCTTTTCCTTTTCCTTTTAGTCCTTTAAAACCTAAATCGGGTATTTATAACCGCCTTTTCTCTCCTCCTTTAATAAGAGTTAGGATATTCCTTTTAATAAATAAATATCGGTATTTTCTTATTTAAGAGAACCGAGTATTAGAGCCCGAGTATATTAGGGGGTAGGGTAAGGCGTCGCTTTAAGCGGTATAAGGTACTACGGGGAAGGGGTATAATAAAAAAATCGCTTTATATAACTTAATAAGGGGTAGTGTAGGTAGATACGAATTCTCTTCTTTTCCTATATTAATACTTTATTTATCGAGCGAGAATAATTTAAAATATATTATTACCTACGTATTCCCTCCTATCTCTTTATAGTTTTACTAACTAAGATTAACTCTACCCTTAACCGGGCGTATCGAGAGAGCGAGATAAAGAATTCGATTTTAATAAATTAAAGGTTAATAAAGGAAAGGTAATAATATATTCGACGAGTAATTTACTAGAAAATCTAACTATAAATTATAGATTTTTATACTTCGGGTACTTTGGCTATAATAGAAGGTATACTCGGAATATTATCTAATAATTACCTACCGGAACTAAATACTTTTTAGCTATATTATATATCTAGCTAAATAATTCCTTACCTAGATTTTCCCCTAAGATTTAGTTTAAGGTTAATTATTTTTTAAAACCCTTAAGATTTATAAATATATAAAATGGCTTATTACCTAGGTCGCGCGTTTCTATAAAGATTTCCTATAAAGGAAGATATAATTTAGTTACGCTATCGTCGCGAGTATAATAAATAATTATATCGTTAATCGATCGAGCGTCTAAAGGGAGTAGTAGCGGACGCGATAATACTCTTAATTTAGATAATTCCTCTATAGTAAAATTATTTAATAAAAATTCGGGTTTAAGTCCTAAAGGAAATAAAAGCCTTTATTTCTTAAACTCCGATATCTTTAAAGCTCTATCCGCTTTATATTTCTAAAGAGTAGCTTTCGCTTTATAATTATCTTAAATCTTTTCTTTATTATATATAATTAGTAGCCCACGTAAGAAGCCGAAATACTAGCGAATATTTTAATAACTACCTAATTCTAGATATCCGAGATAATTAGTCTATAAAGACGTTATATAACTCTTACGGTTATATTATCTTTAAAATTAAATTATAAAAGTCTATAAAACGCTTAATAGTCTCGGGCGTCCTCTTTAATAAGTTTATATTACTATTTATCGGTATAAAGAGCCTTTTTTATATCAGCGTTATTTATCGTCCCTAGACTCCGATTATAATTATAGTTTACGTCGAAAGGCGTATTTATAGCGGGATTAATAAAGATAAAATAAATTAAACGGAGTATAAAAGGAATCTAGTATTAAAACGACGTAAAACGTATTATAATAAATAACCTTATAAAAGCGGTGCGGAATAGTAGGTATAATAGATTAAAATATTTATTTATCCCCCGGCGTAAGGGCGCGTAGAGGTACACTTAGCGCCAAGAATTATTTCGAATAATTTTAAGCGGATTTCGAATACTATAAAAATAATATCGTCCTCGCTAGCGCTAGGTCGATAGTTATATTAAACTAGCGATATAAAGAGGGCTCTTTATATACCGTTTATATTAATTAATATATCTCGTTATCGGATTTAATACCTATCTATTATACTCTACTATTTATAAGCCATCGATCTAGTAAATATAATTATTTCCTTAGAGTAGGCAGGATTTATATACCTAATATTATATATTTACCGAGATATTAGGCTAGTAGCCGAGTTTTTATTTACTAAGAGGCGTTAGTATATTTTCGAGCGATTTCGAATATTATCGAATAAGGGTAGGTCTTCTTATAGTTAAAATTATATATAATAGAAGTATATTTTATTTATTTCCAATAAAAGTAATTATTTTCGAGCGATTTCGAATAATATCGAATAAGGGCAGGCCTTTTTATAGTTAAAATTATATATAATAAAAGTATATTTTATTTATTTCTAGTAGAAGGAATTATTTTATCGCCGTTCCCTTTAAGAATCTAACCTACTAATAAGTTTAATACTACTCGCTAAAGCTAGGTATAGATATATATATTTTATATCGCTTAAATAATAGTAGTAACCTCTTCCTCTACCCGCTTTTTCTCTTTAGCCGTTTACGCCTTTTATAATAACGTATCTTTTTCTCTTTAATATCTAATCGTACCCTCCCGCCCCTTTTTATACTTTTATTATAAATTAAATATTATTTTATCGATCCTAATATCCGTATACTAGATATACGCGGTTATATTATTTAGAGACCCGATATAATGGATCCGCTTTTTAACCTACTCCTAGGTCTCGTCTAGCTAGTCTATATCTATTAATATTAATTATTTCGTACGGGTTATAGTATATCCCTTCGCGAATAACTAATATAGGTAAATAAGGATATTAATTTTTATAGGGACCTCCTCGTTATCCTAGAAAGCGCGGACGTAGCTTTAATACTCCTCGATAGTATAACCTAAATAGAGAAATTTAATAATAAGATTATAGCCGGACGCCTTAAATTTATCTTTAAATTACTATTTAATAGTTAATAAAGCCCTAAATATAAAATAATAGTAAGATTTATACCTAGAAAAGTTAGAAGGGGTAATATATACCTTCGCCGTTATATATATTACTAGGGGTAGGTTCGATATAATAATAAACTTCTCGGGTACCCATTCCCGTACTTTAATATTATTACGTTTGAACTATATATACCTTAGGCCCTGTATTATCTACTAAATCTAATCTAATTTAGGGGCGTATTAACCGAGTATATCGATATTTTTATAGTAGAGGTTATTTATTTTAATACCCACGCGTTCGATAATATACTATTTATTAAACGACGTCTAAATTAGATCGACGTTATATTTAAGGTCGGTAATAAGTTTAATAAGACCCGGTATAAATAAAATTAATCGCGTCTTAACTAACTTACTGAAAAATAGGCCCTTTATAGATTTATTACCCGTTTCCGTAAATTATCGCTGAATATCCCTTTTAATTATTTATTCGACCTAGATAAATTCTTATTTAAATATTATAAGGAAGGGGAATATCTCGTATATAACGATATAGGGAGGTAGATATAGTATTCGTTCGCCCCCAACCTAAATGGACGTATTTATACGTATAATTATAATATCCGGAAGAAGATTAATTAGTTCTTCCCTTCTCTACGTAAAGTTTTTTATAGCTTTAATACTCTTTAATTTTCCTTTAGCTATATTATTATATATTAAGATTATAATATAGAATTTCTCTAATAAATTATAGCGGAGATTATTATATTACTTTTATTTATCCGCCCGGCCTATTAATAGGACCTCGAGTACGTTATTAAGGTCTAAAGGCGACTTATTCTATAGTATTCTAAATAACGCGACGAGTATATACTATTATTCGAAAGATTACTTCTTAAGCTCCTTTAATAATATTATTTATCTAGTAATTACCTTTTTTATATTAATAAATTCGTTAACGAATAATCTCTCTACTACTAGCCCCTAGATTTATCTTATATATTTTACTAATTTTATTCTACCTTCGGGTATTTCCTAATAATATTCCGATATATTAAAGAGCTCGCGGACTTATTTTTAGAAACTTTTAATACTCGCGATAATTATATATTATTATAATTACTAAATTAGTTTCCCCTCTAACTTATAGTTTATATAATAAATATTCTTTTTATATCTAACGCTATCTACCTAGATTTAGTATTCGATTTTAGTAGAAATATCTACTATAGAATAACCGATAATTTATTCGAGGCCTAATCTTCGAAATAAAGCTAGGTCTTAATATTTCCGAAACTCGCTCCGCTATATTAATATTAAGATCGGCGGAGCGATAATAATATTTAGGCCATATTATATATAGAACCTATAAATTATACTCGCCCTTATATACTAATATAGTATAGGTTAATTAGCTTAGTTTAGATAAATACCGAGAGAACCCTTTATTAGGTATCGAGGGTCGTTCTTTTCTTACGAGGTATATATATCGCGTTAGTTTAAATTAATCTAGCGCTATATTATAACCTATAGTTATACTATAAGGGTCTAGCGACGAAAATTAGTTCTATCGAATAATTTCAAATATTATCGAGCGAGGACGTTATTATTAATTTTACCGTACCCTATCTTATTAATTAGGATTCCTCTATCTCCGATATTATTATATATCCCTAATAAGATAAAAGCCGCTAAAAATTAATAGTAGTAGAGGTCCAATTTCATTCCTAGAAATAGAAAACTCGGTATAATGAATTTAGATTTATCTAGCCCGGGATCCTTTCGCTCTTTAATATATAAAATAACTTCGGGCATTATAAAGAATATACGTATATCGAATAAAGTCTATTCGTTTAGGTATTCGTAGAGTATTATATCGGTAAATATTTACTTCCTAGAATTATTATATTAATAAGTTATTATTAGTTAGGGTTATAAGGGAGAGCCTATATATTTATTAATTCAATCTCTTTACCGTAAATATTATCGTTAATAATATCGTAAATAATAAGCCTAGTATTTAATTCCGTATCTTTATAATCTTTATCGAATTCGTTACCTTCCTCCTCTTCCTCTTTTTCCTTATCTACGCTTAATTTTTAATCCTTTTTATCTTTACTCTTTTCCGAATCGTTATCTAAAAGTAAAACCGGCTATTTTTCGCCGCTTATTTTCTCCTCTTTTAACGAGAGTTAGGATATATATTTTAATAACTAGGTATCGGCGTTATTATATATAAATCTCTTAAATAGCGTAGCCTTAGCGTATTTAATAGGAGGGGTAAAAGGAAATATCGCTTTAAGCGGTATAAGGTACTTCGGGGAAAGGGTAGTATAAAGTATCGCTTTATATTATCTAGCGGGCGGTAGCGTAGGTAGATATTAATCCTTTTCTACTCCCTTATTAATATTTTATTTATCGAGTAAAGGTAGTCTAAAATATATTACTACCTACGTCTTTTCCTATATAGCGTTATTATTTTACTAACTAAGATTAACTTTATTATTAATCGGGTATATCGAGAAAGCGAGATAAAAGATTCGATTCTAATAAATTAAAAGTTAATAAAGGAAAGATATAAATATATCCGACGAGTAATTTACTAAAAGGTCTAACTATAAACTCTAGGTTCTTATAACTCGGGTATTTTAACTATAATATAAAGTATACTCTAAACGTTATTTAATTATTATTTATAAGTATTAAAACTTCTTTATCTATACTATATATTCACCCTAAAAGTTTATCGCCTAGATCCTCTACTAAGATTTAACTTTAAATTAATTATTTTCTAAAGGTATCGAGATTTACGGTTATAAAAAGTAGTTTATTATCTTAAATATACGTTTCTATAAAAACGTCCTATATTATTATATACTATTTCTTTATACTACCCTTACGACCGTAATAAATAAATATATTCTCGATTAGTCGGACGTCTAAAGGGAGCGGTCGCGGGCGCGATAATATTTTAAATTTAAATAATTCCTCCGCGGTAACGTTATTTAATAGGAACTCGGACTTTAGTCTTAGATAAGGTAAAACCCTCTATTTTTTAAACTCCGATACCTTTAATATTTTATCCGCTAAATACTTCCTAGGAATAACTTTTCGCTTCGTAATAATCTTAACTTTTTTTACTACCGTATATAACTAGTAGGTCACGTAAGAAACCGGGATATTAACGAATATATTACCGGCTACCCGAGCCTAAATATTTAAAATAATAGCTTTATAAAGACTTTATAGAACTTTTACCTTCGCTTTATCTTTAAGATTAATATTTAAAAAAGAATTTTTACTTAAATACTCTTTAATAATATCTTTAATAAACTTATATTAATAGTTATTAATATATAGAGCCTCCTTTATAGTAGCGTCGGTCATATTCGTTATACTTTAATCGCTATAGTTAATATTAGCGTTAAAAGGTATATTTAAAATAAGTTAAAATAAGATTAAAGGGATAGGATAAATAGTTATAAAGATAAAATAATTATAGAGATAAAATGGGTATAGAGATAAGAATAAAGATTTGAAAATATACGGACTTTATTTCACGCGCTAAGTTAGAGTACCCCGCTTACGCGATATTTACTATTATTTAATACGAAGTAAATTAATTCTGATAATTATATACAAAACGTCTTAATATTAATTAAATCTATGTTTTTTACCTTTAGAAACCTATCTATAGAATATAATACTAAATTATTAATTTTCCGAATAACTTTCTTACTATTAAAGCTATCTTAATTATTATTTTATAAATCGCGAGGTTTTATAGATATAGATATCGCCGGCGCTAGGTAGATAGTTATATTAAACTAGCTATATAAATAGGGCTTTTAGTAATCCGCTTATATTAAATAATAATACTCGTTATCGAGTTTAATACTTTTATATTATAATCTACTATTTATTAACTATTAACCTAATAATTACGACTCTTTACTCGGTGTAGGTAGAATCTATATATAGTTCGTAGATCGGAAGACTATTTTAAGACTAGCGAGGCTATTATTTTTTATAGGTTTATCGGCCTCAGCCCTATAAAGCCCCTAAAAATTTCGAATACTTTCGAATATTATCGAGCGCTTTTTAATAAGTTCTCTAAGTTAGAAATTTCCTATAGTTTTAATTATATAATAGAGCGTCCCGCTATTTAATCTTATTTACTTTATTTAAAATATCTATATAGGTCTATAAAGCTTATGGCCATATTATTAAAACTAACCGCGGTTTCTTAATATATATATATTTATACCGAAAGCGCTACGGTAACTTTATAGTACCTAAAGAACCCTCCCGGGCAAGATTTTATACGGCTATTAAGATTATTAAAAAGGTCGAAAAGTAGTTATAACGAATAATAGAGGAACTAGATTTAGATATAACTACGGCGGTAGACACTAGCGATTAAAGCGTCGAGTATATTATTAAAATAAACGGAGGACTAGACGATAAAGATATATAAGGATATAAAGATCCTGGCCTTAATTCCTCTAATTATTCGAGTCGCGTTTAACCGAATATCCTTCCGGTAGTCGTAGGTATCGAAGAAAAATCCTTTTATAATATTATAGGTATTAGAGCCGATAAGCCTTTTACCTATTATCGGTAAGCCGTAAATACTCGTATTATTAAATATTCGGATTTCTTATTATTTCGCGATAAGATTAATTTCGCGTTTACGGAATAATTAACTAGAGTTAAGTATATTAAGGGTAAAATCGACGGTTTCTTTAGCGACTACCGACTTCGGCCCCTATAGTAGTATACTACTTTTTAGAACAGCGAGACTTAAAGGGAGCTTTTATCTAAAATTATAAACGGTATCCTAAATAATTAATAAGAGGAATAGGTAATTACTATCGATATAAGAATTAAATACATTATAATAATAGAGTACTCTATATACTATCGAGATATTATTAAAGTAATCGAGTTTCTCCTCGGTTACCGTCCTTTTATAAAGAATCTATCGTATATACTTATCCGAAGGTACATTATAAGCGAACTAGGTTAAATCGATATTAAGGATATAGACTCCCGCCTTTATACCGAGATATATACTACGGACTAGTAGTGGTTTATATAGGAATAATTTCCCGAAAATACTATAGTAATCCCGGTTCTCTTAACTAGCGATAAAACCTAATTTATTAATCTTTCCGGCGATTTATTAGCGTAGCCTATTTATTTAATTATTAAAAACTTTAATAATTAAGCGCGAAGGCAAAGAAGCCGGCCTAGTAATATTCTTATTACTTTAATATTAATCCCGAAGGGTATTAATCTTTACACTAAGGTAGAGGTATATTATACTACTATAAGTATTATTATAGAGCGTAAATACATAGTATCCTAATATACTAGCGTTTATATAATTAACGATTATTCTTTTTTAGCCCTCCGACGGTATAGCCGCTATAGGATACCTATTACCTACGTAGACGGGAGAGTCCGTCGAGGATATTTAATACTCGCTAATATCTCGGCTAATTACGAGGAGTAAATCCTTATTACCGGAGTTAAATCATTATAGTAATACCCTATTTACTATATATTACGAGTAGAATTCGGATAATTAGATAGAAAAGGAGGATAAAGAATACGCGATTATTATTAGATATAATAATAATATCGAAAGTAATATATACCGGAATAGATACTAGAGGAAGATCCTAAACGTATTTATACCTTTAATAACTTCGCCTAGCACCTTCCCTATATTAATATTCACTAGTATATAGTAGTTAATATTTTATATAGATTAGTTAAAGGCGTCGCCGGTCGTAATTATCTTTTTAAATAAATAACTAAGGCTATAAGGGCCGCGGTAAAATCGAGTCGAAAAAAGCCTAGAAATCGGGGCGTAAAAGGTATTTTTAAAATACCCGTAATTATCTAACTAAACTAATTATTTCGCCGTATACCCCTATTTACAAACTTAAAGTATTTTAATTATTATAGTAACGTTAAATAATAGACGGGGAAAAAATAGAAAAATATACTTCGCTAACTAATCCCGGTAATTATACTACTCCTAATAACTAAAGAAAATGATATTTTATATACTACGCGCGGGATCGTGAACTTTATAACTCTAGCGTAATATAATTCCTATACCGGTAAAACTCTAAAATATATAGAATATTACTTTATTTAATTAGATAAAAGTAAAGAGGCCTTCCGTAGGTTTAGGCTTTTAAGAGATTTCGATTTTCCTAAATAACACTTTATAGTATATTACGCGGATTATATCCGCTAATTTAGACCTACTCTAGGGTATTTAACGGATATTAATAAAATTAACTATATTAATTTAATAAAAGATATCTTTAGACGAATAAATAAATAACGAGGATTCGAGAAATAAATTATCCTAGTTAATATTCGATACTTAAACCTTACGGTAATACTAGATATTAAAAGATATTAAACCGGTAGGCCTTTTTCGGATTTAGAATACTTTATAAAAAGTATCCGAAATATAGTTTTAAAGATAAAGGACCTAAAAGAACTCTAATAATTATTAGACGAAGCCGAGGAACGGGGTATTCGAAGGCTCCGGTTAAATATTAACTACTAGATATACGTTTCTACTATAGCTCGTCGATATAGAATCCCGGATCTTTATACTACTCTAATCGATTTTATTAAATAAGAATACTCGGATTAAACGTTTACTATTATTAATTAAGACGCTAGTATAACTATAAATAAAGATTTAAAATGGACGGCTTTTTATCCTATAAAAATATATAGCTCCCTAATATTATAGAAAAGAACGGGTAACGCTATTAATCCTAATCGCGTTATAAAAGACTATACTCGCTATACCCCGAATTAATAGGGCCAGGGTAAATGGCGAAATAACTATATTTGGGTACAGGAATATAAGGCGGGAAGTAATAATCGAAATAATGTATTACACCCGTAGGATAGGAGGTTAATAAATAAGTTATTTATGATTTTAACGGTAATAAATCTTAATCGAGAAGATATAAAGAGTCGATACCCCTTATATACTAGTACTATAATTCAAACCCTTAAATTTAGATCCGGTAGACGTATAGATCCTATTTATAATATAGTGGAGGTAGAGGAGTATTATCGATTAGACTTTAATTCTAAATATAATTATATAAACCGACGAATCTATAACCCTTTAAGTATTATATATACGGTATATATAATCCCTTGAGGCTTAATAGATAGACTAATCTACTATATTAATAACTATATCGACTAGGATTAATTTAATACGTTATATAATGAAAGTTTCTTAATAACGGAGTCTCGGGCGGCCTAACGTATAGCTAGGCGCTTTAAAGGCGGAAGAGTATAATAATAATAATAACCTAAAAGGCTTTAATATATTATTAAGCGATTTAGAACGATTTATTACCGTTTACTATAATAAACCTATAGACTCCTATATCTCGTCTACCCTAGTCCGTACTAGTACTTTCTACTTCTTCCTCTAATAAATACGCTTAAGAATCTATATTTTATTCACCGTAAATAGCGGTCGCTAAAAGAGGATTCCGAAAACTAATATTATAAGGAATTAATTAAAAATAATTATCTTCTTATTAGGTTTATCTTCGAGTTATTTCTCGATCTAGTCTTATACGGTAGTAAATTCGGTCGATATTACGAGCTTATCATCGAAGGCGATTTATTTTATATTAACCTTTTTAGCTTTCCTTTTACTATTAACCGAATCATTAAATATCTAATTATTATAATTAAATATTAATTCTTTTAAACTATCGTAAGATTCAGCGTTATCGAAGACCGTATTATACTCTAAATATATAGTCTTATACTAGCCCTTTATAGTCGCGTCGTTATTTAGGGTTAAGAATCCCGTACGAAGAATAAAATAATCGGCCCCCTTTAAATACTACTACTATCTCGAATAAACTTAGTGTTCGAACGATTTCGAATAGGCTTAGCGTCTACGGGCGTTCGGCCGTTTATTTAGCTAGATATCTTTAGCGTATAATCCCCCCTATTAATAAACACTATTACTATTAACTAGATTATTTTCTATACCTCTACTATAATTTTAATTTATAAAGAGTATAATATCCTAGCCGTTATTATTATAAATCTAAAGATTATAATACTACCCAGCCGACCTTTCGTCGGATTAATTATAAATATAGTTTAGTCGAGTAAATACTATATAGTCCTTAAAGCGCCTAAAGGAAGCGATATAACGAGAGTTTACTATAAAATTATAGTCGGTCGATCTTATATATATAGGTCTCGCCATCGACTAAAAACTTTATAGAAGAATTTACGCGGCCCTAGATTCATAGATTAAAATATACGATACTATACGCGATAAGATTAATAATATTACTACGAAATAAAGTCTACGACCCGCGTTTTATAGGGTATATACGTAATTCCCGGAGGTTTTCGAAGACGTAGACCACGCGTAAAGAGAGGAGTATTTAATATATTTAACCTAAAAGTATAATAATAATAAAAAAAGACGGAAGACTTTAACCGAGGAATTATTAATAATAGTACCTCCTAAAGAGTAAACTAAACGGTAATATAACACTCCGTTAATATCTATCTTTAATAATATTATAATTTATATTCGGAGGAAAGATAATAATATAATAATAATATACCGGCCGTAGGACTTAATACTACCTTTAGATAAAAGTTCTTTAGATATCGAGATCAATAATATTTAATTCGAATAGTTTCTTACCGTATTAATAGAGGATATATAATTCGATAGGGTTATAAAGAGAATCTTCTATAAACCGGGTAGAGGGAAGGCGCTTAAAATTATAAATAAACGGTTATAGAGGGGTATATTAATCGAAATATATTTAAATAAATAGGTACGGCTAGGGTTTAATATATACCCGGTATACCGTAGCCCTAAAAATAATATAGATATATTATCTACCTTAAAGAATAATAGGAAACTATACTAGGGAAGAGAAAATAAACGGGATAATATAAAGCTAAAGGTAGTACTTATTTAGTAAAACCGGGCTAAAAAATAGTAGAATTAATATAATACTATATACGCTTATAGAGATAATTCGTAAGAAATTATAACTTATTAAAATCCACGGAAACGGAAGAGATCGAGTATATATTAATTTTACTTTTCTATTTATCGGCTCCGAAGAGTCGAGAATTATTATCTTTAATATTTAATAAACGACCTTCTCTCCTACCGGCTCCTCGATCACCTTTTATTATAATAAATTATTCGATCTTCCCTAGAATCGGCCTAGGTTCTAGGATATCTATAAACTCGGAGTTATATCCCGAGTTATAACTTTAGAGTGGATATACTAAAGGTCGCCGTTAATTTAAAATAACCTAATTCGCTATTAATATTCCTCGGCTTTTATAAATTTAAATTATTATATTAAATATTCGACCTTCTAGGTAGCCTCGGCGGCGTTAATATAATATTCCTTAATTATATTATTATGGACTACGGAGTCCTTAACTCCGCGCGTAATATCTATATATAAATTAACCTTTAATATATCGTCGATAATAACGATTATATCTATATTAAGATACTGCCCGGCGTAGGTCTTATAGCGGTTAATTAATAACTATAGGCGCGTATAAAGATCGAGTCGTAAAATACCGTCGGGTAATTAATAATAGAGAAGAAGGAGCGATTAATTAAGGAATTATTACCGCCTCTTTATCTACCGTTTATTCGGGTATTTATCTTTAAAAAGGGGGGTACTAGTCTAATAAAAACTATAATAAATTATTTATTATAATAAGTCTTACTACTTTTACTACTTAAGGGTATAAAGGAACCCCTTTATCTCTACCTCGCCTAGAAGTTAAGGTTCTATATACTTTATAAAGAAAAACTACCTAAAATTATAAAGATTTCGATAAAGATTATATAGTTATAAAAGAAATCTCGTAGATTCTAACCATTTTTAATAGGATCGAGCGAATTTACGCGAAAAGTATATACTTCTAATAGTACTAATTAATTTAGGTATAAAATAGCGGGATCGAACGAAAACAAATAATTTCGAATAAAAAAGATATTAAAATAACGCGTATACGTCTCTAAATTAATAAATATCAGCCCCTAAATTAAAAAACGTATATATACTCTTAAATAAAGTTATTAGTCTATATTTCCCGGTCTCCTTTTTTATATTTACGTATTATAGTACCTAGCCGACTACGACTCTATTTATCTCCTTTAAGATTAAAAAGACCCCTTCGCGTACTATATATAATATATATTAATACTTCCTTCTAACCGTTCTACTAAAACTAAAATATTTAGTTTACGATACTACGAGGAGCCGCCGTTACTAGTATTAAGATACTTAAGTCTAAGACTAAAACTAGGCTTATGAATCCCTTTAATATAGTATTAAATTATATATATATTATTACTCCTTTATACACTTAATAGGAGACTTATTAATACTATTAATAAATAACCAAACCTAAGAAATTAGTTAATAGTAATAGACTCTTTACTTAATTATCGTTAAAGACCGGTTATAGACCACTCTCGTTAATAAACCTTAACGAGATATTAGAAGACGAGTTATCGCCCTCTAAAAATATTAATAAACGCCGCCGAGAGCCGTTTAAAGAAGAATACGGCTATAAATACCTAATCGTCGAGGGAGTAAAATATTATAGAGAAGAATAGGAAGAAGAATAAAAAAAAGGAGAAGATAAAAAAGACGTTAAAGATAAGAGAATATAAATTAAATAAGTTTACTACGGGGTAAGCCTAATTATAACGTAATAAATAAAGTAACTAATAATAAATAGCGTCGGGATACTATTAAACCCTATTACTTCTTAAACTCTCGTCCGTATAATTACGTTATCGGACGCGTCTCGGTACGCGTAAAATCCTTTACCTCTTCTTCCTTAAATAGACGTCGTCGCTAGTATTTATTAATTATGGATTTTAGCGATAACGCTAAAGACTATCTAATATATAAGGAGCTACCTACCCTATTATAGGGTAATCTTTATCGACGTTAATATAGTAACTCCTTAGCTAGGTATTAAGAGGTTATACGAAAAATAATCTACTATATATAAGTTATAGTCTTAACGGGTAGTAGTAATCGTTACGCGACTCCTTAGCCCGAAAAGAATCCTAGCTAGGCTAATAGTATAATAACGGAGGTATGAATATATTATAAAGTCTTGGTCCAAAAGGGTTCGACTATATATAGGGATATTAACGTTTAACCTAAAGACTTTAAAGCGCGAAAGGTATATAACTTTTTCTATTTCCATTTTCGTTCTTTATACTTAAATATTACTAATCCGCTAGTTATTTAATTACGTCGGTTAATTCCGGAGCCATATAATAGCGAAGGTTAGGATCGTTATCGTATACGAATATAAATTCTATATAGTAGTACTATTATAGGTCCTAGTTATTAAATTTCTTTTATATAATACTTTCCTATTAAAGGATTATCGCGATATAAAGGTATATTAATAACCTAGTTACCGGCTTAATTAATTAGGTAATTATATAATTATTTAGGATCCTTAAACCCGAGGGCGTAAAAAATTCCTTATTAATATAATTATATACGCGATCATTAAAGTCTTCTTTCGGGATAGATTTCTAAACCTTAACTTTTTATCTATAATACGCGATCTCTTTACTCCTCTTCGTCTAGCTACGGTCTAGTTCGTTATTACTTTAATAGTTAACGGAATAGGAGAATAAGAAAGCGGATAAAAAAGGATAATTAACTTCGAGGGTCTTAAAATCGAAGGTAAGCCGCTAGAATAATACTCGACTATTATAAAGTTAATTATAAATATATAAATACCTATAAACGCGTTAAGGAGATATAAGGGTTTATAAATAATAAAAGAGAAATATTAACTTTAGAGAAAATCTAAAGGAAAATACTCGCCGGTAGTATAGTAATAGAAAACGTAGGAGATACTATAGTAGATATTCCTAGTCGATAAGATAATAGATTTAACGATCTTCTAAAGTCCGATAAAGAATTTATAATATTAAAATAATAGGCCCCCTCGCTCCCTCGGACCTTATTCTAGTAAATTACGACGAAGGCCTATACTATACCGCCCTCCTCGGACCCTCTACGCGCTAGTAATACCGATAAACCTTTTTCCGACCCTATAAGTACTAGTAATACCGATAACCCTTCCCCGGACTTTATATCCGCTAGTAATAATAATACGAGAAGCGCAGAGTATATTAAAGGCGATAGTAGTAAAATTTAGGAGAGAATAATAACGAGGAGAGATTAAAAGCTATTTAATAATATAGTAGATAAATCTATAGGCGTCTAGGTAACACTATTTCGGCTATTTATAATATTATTTAATTAATAGTATTTAGCCTTTATAGATTAATTATAGTAAAGGTATATTAACTAATTTAATAAATATTATCGAATAAAGTCGAACTACGTATATCTAGTATATTATCGAACAAAGTCGAACGCGATCGAATTATACAATTTCAGGAATATAGTAATTACGCGTTAACTAACCGAATAATTACTTTATCTAATACTAGTATATTATCGAATAGTATTAAACGTATTCGAACTATACAAACTTCATTTTATCCTAGTATTATAATATTTATTAATATAATCCTCTATAGTATATATATCCTCTAGGTCTCCGGGTATATTACTACTAATAATCGAGGCCTTAAGGCGTATAATATACGCCCGAAGCCCTTTAACTATATACTTCGGGCGCACGTCGAGTCGGTAGATAAATATCGCGCTTAAGGCTCTTAAGGCGCCCGTCGAGCGCCCTAAGCCACAATCGAGCCGCTTTTCGTTTTACCGACGACGGCCTCGGCGCGTATTATTTAAATACGATACGAAGCTATTTAAGATTAACTAGATTATCCGGGATATTAGAAGAATACCTATATTAATTTATAATACGAATATTAACGATATACTACTACGAGCCAAAAAGTTTATTAATAAATATCGCTATTTAAAGGATATATTTAAATACTAGCGGAATTATAGAGACGCGCTTAAAGTAGAAAGAACCTAATAGGGTAAATATTTAGTATTTAATTTTAAAGAGTAAATCGAGGTCTAAGGCTATCTAGGCTTCGGCGAATAAATATATATTAATATTATTATATACTAGGGGGACTCTAGTTAAGTAACTAAAATTAAGGATAACTTTAATAGTATACTACCTTTTAATTTATAAAGTTAAATAATAGTAGTAACCGGCTCGAACGATACTCTTCTTAAATAAAAAACTAATACCGTTTATAATCTTTCCTCTTTTCGGCCTTTCTAAATCTTTAAGATCGACTATATACTAAACTAGCTTATATTACGGAATTTTATATACGAGATCCGGTTTTTAATAATCTCCGCGTATCTACCGGACGAAGAATTTAATATAATTTATTTACGATTCGCGCTACTCTAGGGATATTAGATAACTCGCTACTTTATAGCGGACTCGATACTCGATTATCTCTTCTATATAACGGAGGAGGACGTGTATTATATAGATATCTTAGAAGATAAGGACTTATAGAATAATATTTAATATTTCTAGGACCGGGGTATAAACTTAATAAAAGGTAAATTTATTATAAACGATAACTTTAATTAATTATATCCCTTATTCTTTAATATGAATTTAATTTAAAAAATAGATTTACTTTTATTAAAACCTTAAATTTATTCCTTTCCTCCTCCGTTCTTCCCTCTTCTAGATATTTAATATATTATAAATAAAAGCCTATTATCGCGCCCGAAGGAGCTCGAAAAAAAGGAGCTATTATAGAAATTAATATTAAAAGTATATTCGTATCTACCTATTACTTCCCGTTTTCTTTACTTCGAGATTAACCTCTTTTCTTTATAACTCTAAAATATCGCCTTTCTTTTAATACCTTTTATTAAGATTTAATTCGTTTATTAATAACGAAAAAGCTAAAGAGCCGGACGAAGCTCTTAGGCTTTAATAATAATAAAGACGATTTATTACCGCTATTATAAAAATAATCTTTAAAGAAGTTTTTATTTAAGAAGCCTCGCGAATCCCTTAAATCTTTAGAGGAGTCCTCCGAGTAATTAAATTAAAAGAATAAATTCGTATTTAAAGAATTCTCTAAACTAGTTACTAATAATAATAAAGATAATAACGGGGTTAGAGAAGAGAAGGTAGAGTTAATTATAATATATAAATAACGGTTAATCGATATCTCCTTTAGTAATATTATATTTATTAATTACTTTCCTAGTTTTAAAAAACTTAGTAATAATTATTTATACGAATATATTCACGATAGTATATAGGAACGCGCTATTATATTCGCGAAAATCGCCTACCCTAATAATTCTCGCGGTGATAATATAATAACGATTCCTAGAATACTAAAGTTAAGTTATTATTAGTAGTAACTCTATATATTTATAGTTATACTAAATAACGAAGAAGATTTAGGATATTATAATATTCGTCTAGACTATATAAATAGATATAGAAAATATAAAGTCTATAATTTTATTTATTAAGCTCTTTAATTAATTCTAATTATATAAAAACCTATAAAGTTATAGGCGCTACCGTATTCTATCGCTATTTATACCGGAAATAAATAAAGATTTAATATAAATAGAAGGAGTAGTTAGTAAAGCCTTAATACTATTATAAAAACGCTCCTACGGGCTCTAAATATCCTATAAATCGATAGTTCTACGAATATTTATATTCACCGGGCTTAGAGGCTACTTATATTATATTAGTTAACGAGTTTAAACTATTCTTTATCCCGCCGCCCGATCTCGATATTTAGGCTAGTAAATTAAAATCGGTAATCGACCTTAAAGGCCTAGAGGTATAACTCGTAGTTATTAATATAATAATAAAAATACGGTTATACTATAAATAAAAGGGCGACGAAGAGTTTAGCGACGGTATATAATAAGAAGGACCCTAAGATAATATAATTTAAAAGTAAAAAAGTACTAACCCTACGTAGTATAATTCCCCGAGCGTAGTAAATATATCGCTATATATAGTTACTATACGGTAGATATAATTAGCCTTTAATAAGATCTTTAACGAAGAATATAAGTATTTTTATATAAAGTAAGCGAAAAAAGAGACTAAAGAGGAAGTAATTTATTATTTCTAGTACGGCTTCGTGATTATAGGCGAATATAATAGGGTAAAAAACTTAAATAAAGATTTATATTATCCTCTTTAGAAGATAAAGAAGACTCGCTTTAAATATAACTTCTATTTTATAATTATATCTAGAAGAATTATTAATTAAAATCTAAAGGATATTACAGCCCCTCGGACTACTATAGAAGATATTTATTAGAATAATTATTAATTCGGTTATTAACGCTTCGGACCTACTAACCTAGAAAAGTCTACGAGTGTTATTACCCGATATATAAGAAAACTAGGGTATAGGAGAGATTTACTAAGGTAATAAATATCCTCGCTAATATACTCCTTTATACCTCGATACTACGATATAAAAAGAGTAATTAAATTAGATATATCTTATAACACTTAAGAAGCTTTATTAAAAAGATTTTACGGCTATTTACTTATTAGGACTTTAGCCGCGATTTAGGTCTACTATTATTAATTAGAAGACTATTATACTAGAAAGACTCTAATAGCGGTAAGACTACCGGAGGAATATTAGGACTATAATACCTCTTTCCTATACTAACGTCCTTAGTATTTAATTTTGGTTTATTTTAATATAGTACCTACTATACTACGGGTTCTCCGACTATATAGATTTTTACCTACCCTCGTTATCTCCTCTAAAACTCTTAATAAGAAGTAGATTAACGATACGGCCGCGGCCTCTAGTATAAATAAGAATAATAGTCGGATATAAGAAAATTATATCCTAGGTAGGGATTATATAATATTTAAGAAGATATCCCTTAAACTTAAGACTATCGCCTCTATTTTCAAGAAATATAAAGAGGTAAATATATTAATTATATCCTTATTCATCGAGATAGTTCTAGTAGTAGAATAAATAAATCCTTCCCTTCTTTAAAATCTCTAGTATAAAAAAGCCTAAACTCGCTTCTTCTAATATATTAAATATAGCGTTCTCTTTTCTAAATATAGTATTTAATACTAACTTTTCTTTATTATAATATATCCGAGAGGAGCTTAAACCTAAAATACGAATATTCTTCGGGACCGATAAGGCGAGGGTCGTAATTATATACGCGTTAATACGAAAGATTAATTATAATCGTAAGCTAGTAGAGAATAATATACTTAATTTTTTAATTAGATTTACGCGGTAGATAGGCGTAGGCTTAAATCTTATACGTATAATTATAGTTATTCTATAAGCCCCTCTACTCTATCGGGTTATATAAATAAATACCGAAGAGAGCGTATTAAATAACCTAGTTAGAGGAAATATTTTAGTATATATTATATACTAATACCGGAATTAAGGAGTACGTAGAGGGGAAGCGGAAATCGAAGGCGGATTTTAGGGTAGATATATTTAAGACTATAAATACGGCGAACGCGGAGGGTATAAAAGGCGTTAACGGAGATAATAATCCTAAATATAATAATAGTATTTAGAATATTAATAATATTACGGCTAGTAATAATACTAGGGAAGGTATAGAGGCGATTTAAAAAGATAATATATACGTTAGATAAAAGCGCGGTTAGAGTAGTTACGGATATAGTATTTAGTTATTTTAGTAAAGCGTTCTTATATTTTTAAGCCGTTAAATACTTAGGCTCGAATAAGAGCTAGGAAGCCTATTACTCCTCTATATAATTTTATATATAATAATATTTATTATAATACGTTATTATCGCTTACGATTCTAATCCTCTATTTTATTATATTTAGTACGATAATAAAAAACCGAGTATTATATCTGGCCTAGATCTAGGCCTAGATCTAGCCTAGATATTCTTTAAACCTAACCTAGATTCTACCTAATCCCTAAACTCGCTACTAAAGGCCTACGCTCTTAATACTTTAATTATATCTACCGCTATTTAACGCGGTATCTAATTATATATTCCTTAACCTCTTTTTAAATTTACGATCGATACGGGGCCCCGGGAATTAAAGGCTACTAGTAAAGACCTTTAAAATAATAACGGAAAAGAAATATTAGTCTACGAATATATTACCGAGTATACCTATAATATTTATAAGGAAGTTAAAGATACCGTTTAAATCTAGGCCTAGCTCTAGCCTAGATCTAGCCTAGATCTAGCCTAGATCTAAGGAAGCGCGCTCTTAATACTTCGACTATCCCTACTACTATTTATACGGTAATACGTTATTATTTATATAATTTAGATATAGCTGAGATAAGTTAGATTTAATTATATTCTACTACGCTATATTTCGCTTATTAATAGCTTGCGAAATACGTAAAATACGTATTTTGCACCGATTAAGTAGCGATTTTACAGAACTATTTTTCCGGATTTACCGATGTAGTTATTAATAAAATACTAGGAATAACTAGAATTTTAAACCGATTCCTAAAAGCTATAATAAAAACGGAAATAATAAATATTATTATTTATTTATTCTAGGCCTACTTTAAATAAAGATACTACCCGAGGTACTTTAAAAAGGTTAATATAATAATCTTTAAGAAATCGAAGAAAGACGACTATTTAAAGCCAAAGTCGTATAGGTTTATTATACTCCTCGATATATTTAATAAAGCGCTAGAAATAATTATCTTTAAAAAGTTAAATAATATAATAAAAAAGTACGAATTACTACTACTATAATAAATAAAGGCTAGATAAAAGCGTTTAATAGAAACCGCGCTAGAGACCCTTATAGATATGATATATATTATATAAAACTATAGTAGGAACGGGAGGGGAAAGATAGTAAACCTATTATTATTAAATATAACGGGAGCGTTCGATAACGTTTTATATAAAAGGTTATTATACTTTTAATAAATAAAAGGTATACCGAGCTTAATTATCGACTAGATAATAAACTTTCTATCGGATAAAATTATATCCGTAATACTTAAAGAAAGAACGAGTATAGTAAAGAAGATAATAACGGGTATTTTATAAAAATCGTCTATTTTACCGATACTCTTTTTATTCTTTAACGCGTTATTAATTAAAGAGTATATTAAAATAAACTTATTAATATAAATCGGAGGATTCGTAGACGACGTTTATTTACTTATTTATAACGAGAGTATAAAGAAGAACTATACGAATTTAGGACGGGCCTACGATATTTATTTAAAGTAAATAATTATTTATAAAGTATTATTTACCCCCTAGAAGTACGAGCTAGTTTATATATCTCGAACGCCGAAGAAGTTTAATATAGAAATAACGATAAATTTTAAAAACGTAGTTATCGAACCTAAAGCGAGTATTAAGGTCTTAAAATTATATATCGACTTAAAGTTAAAATAAAGATTATACCTAGCCTAGATTAAAACTAAAGCGGTTAACTAAAGCCGCGTTATAAAATACCTAGTTAATTCGATATAGGGCGTTACCTTCGCGAAGTATAAAATAGTATATAATATAGTAGTTAGACCGATATTAACGTTTACGGCTCCGATATAATATTAATTAAAAGGAATAATAAAGGTTATAAAGAGATATATAAGGAAATTAATAATTATCTAGAATAATTACTTTAAAATAATTTTAAGAGTATTTAAGGTTACCCTAATTCTAATACTCGAGGCCGAGTCGGTAATCGCGTTAATCGACTTCTAATTAAACCGCCTAGTAATATAATATTAAATAAATCGAGGGATTTATTTAATTACCATTATAAGAAATACGCGAATTTAAAATAAACTCTAATGTAGGGGAGGGAGGTAACGATAAATACTTTTAATACTAACGACGGAAAAGGAAGTTTAGGTAATTCGCGCCTTAGGATTTAAAGAATAATATAAGATAACTATAACTATAAAGAGGAGAAAAAACTAGATAAACTTAATCGAAAATATCGAAGAATACTAGGATATTAAAGTTATCGACTAAAGGGTAAAAGATTAGGCCGGTTAATAATAACTAGATAAATAGGAGAGTTATAAAATAACGATCTTTATATAAACTACTAACCCGGTTTAAAAGGGAGATTTATTCGGGGACCGGTTTAATTACTATAATTAATTAAAGAAAGTTAAGAACTTTATAATAATATAATTAAAATATAGTAAAATCGGATTAAATAAATTCTTATACCGAATAAAGGTACCTATAATCCGTAGCGTTAATTATTAATATAAATAAAAGAAATAAAGTATAAAGTATATATTATTATTTTACCCGGAACTAGCTAGGGATAAAGCGGAGCTTATAAAATAAATAAATATATACGATTTTAAGAAGATATTAACCTAGGCCTAAAGTATATATATAACCGCGCGGTAAATAATAAAGACGGGGTAGCTCGGCTAATTCTCCTTTATTAAAAAATAATTAATATAGTCTAAATTATTATTAGGACCTAGCGATATACCTAGGCCTATAAAGAAAAGAAAGAAGAGGAAAAAACCACCGGCCGGAGGGTTATAAGTATCGACTATTTAATAAATATATAATAAAGCGGCCTATAGGCCTACGAGATAAGTGAATAAAATTAAAAAAAAAAAAAAAAAAAAAAAAAATTTAAAGTAGAAGGGAAACGGAGGGAAGGGATAAATAATATTTTAGAATAATTATAATTATCGGCTACTAACTAGTAAGAAGAGGAGATAAATTATCGATAAATTAGAGTTTTTAACCGACGAGGTTTCTTTAGTAATTAATAAAAACTACTAGTAACCCTACTAGGAAAGTATTCGCGGAACTCCCTTATTAATAAAGTAGTTTTACTAGAGTAGGTATATAAATTAATTAATTAATCAATTAATTACTATAAATTAAATTATTAGAATATAATAAGAAAACTTATCTTCTTAAAGGATATCTTAAGGAAATTATCCGAGATTATTATAATAATCTAGTCTAAGGATACCCTAGAGTTATTAAAATTATAAAATTTATCTATAAAGAATACGACGCGCTAGGACTAAGATTATACGTCGAGAAATATATTAAGGAATATATCGAATATTAGTAGAATAAGTCTATAAGGTATATTAAATATAGTTAAATCTAATTCGCCCTAATACTAGAGATATTATAGAACGATATTATAATAAACTTCGTTATTAAATTACTAAAATCGAAAGACCCTATTATAGTAGAGGCCTTTAACTTTATTATAATAATTTATAATAAATTTAATAAATACGTTATAATAATATTAATTAAGGAAATTTATAAAGTAGAATAAATCGCCTTCGTATTATTAGATTAATTAATTAAAGATTATAGGATACCTAAATTAATTACCTTTAACCGAGATAAATAATTCACTTCTAACTAGTAGAAAATACTAATTAATACTATCGGAACCAAATTAAGAATATTAATTATATATTATTTATAGATAGATAGATAAATAAAGCGGACGAAGTAAATAATAGAGATATATTTACGATATTACGTTAATAAAAAATAGAATAATTAAATAAGGTTTTTATTTATAGTTTAGTTAGTATTTAATAATAATTAATTTAATTTAATAAAACTTATACCGTTCTTCGCGAATTATAATATATATACTAATATATTCCTCGAACCTAAATAAAGACTAAATATATAAAAGGCCTTAATTTATATAATTAATATAAAGATATTATACTAGGATATATAAACCTAAATTAATTAAACGAATACTCGAATTAAAAAGATAGTAAATAAATATCGAAAAGAGTATCCTTAATTAAAAGAGGGGGATAAAATATACCTCCTAATAAAAAATATAAAGAGTAAGAGATTAAATAAAAAACTAAACTATATTAAAGTCGGACTATTTTCGATTAAGAAGAGTAAAGAATTAATTAACTATAAATTAAATCTTCCGGCCGACGTTAAAGTATATTTAATATTCTATATCTCTTTACTAAAGCTAGTAGATTTTAATATACCCTTATAGGATACCTTTTATTTCTAGATTAAAGAAGAAATAAAGTTCGAGGTAGAAAGGATTCTAAATATTAAAAATTAAAACTACCTCGTTAAATAAAAAGAATATAACGAGTCGGAAAATATTTAGGAATCGTTAACGAACCTCGTTAACTATTAAGAGTTTTTAAAAAGGTTTTAAGAATTACGATTTAAAAAAACTAGTCGTAGGTTTTAAATAAGAAAAATCTCGAAGAGATAAAATTATTAAGATAAGGAGTATTAAATACTATATATTTTATTTTATTAAATTTCTCGAGTTTTTTTAAACGCTCTAATTACTTTATATCCGTAAAATCTTTATTAAATATCTTTTATTTATACTCCTTTAGGAATTTCTTTTATTAACGAAGCCTTTTTAACTTCGTATTCTTTTAACGAATAATTTCGATCGCCGCGATAGCGGCCTTATTAATTATTTTTTATATAATCTTAGTTATTTCCTCTTTACGCTCTAAGCGCTCTAGAGTTTTATCGATACTAAAGAAATTAACGACCAATTCTAAAAACTCGTACTTTTTCCTAGTTTTAATATACTCCCTATATTTCTTCGATAAAGACGATAATCGATATTCGGTTTAACGTATCGCGTAGCGCGTATAAGTAATTATAGTTATAATATTTTTAAAAACGACCTATTCCTATAAGTTATTACGTTACTTTATTTAACAAGAAGATATAAAATTATCTTTAAAAATAAAAAAGGTTAGAAGGGAGGGGTAGTATTATAATTAAAATTCTTTTTAAACTTTAATATATTTAATATATTTAATAAGCCAAGAGATTATTTACTACTCGATATAGTATATAGATTAATAAATAGATAAATTTTTAACCGCTTAACTATTTAATAAAAGAATAGGTAGGTAAATAAATAAATAATATAGTTTCTTTCTTTTATAGAAACTACGTATTTTCTTAATAAATAAGAGCTTCGTATTTAACTTCCCTTAAAACTTTTAATTATAGATTTTGAATATAAATATTTATTAAATCTTTAATTAAGTTTATTAAATTTATTTAGTTTTATTTTATAGTAATACGAAGCTTATTATCCTTTAATCTTTAATACTTCTTTCTACGAGTATTAACCTAGGTCTTATCGACGTTATATTAAAATATTAAACAGAGAGCCTTAATAAATAGTTAATTAATATTATTAATAAAAGAGATAACTTTAGGTTAGGCTAGGAAATTTAGAATTAATTTATTAATATAAAAGCGATAAAGCCGCGAGCTCTATAAAAGTAATAATTAACTAATAACTTTTTAGAGTTAGAATAAGAAAAGATATTAAAGATTATTTTAAAGGAGATTATTAAATAAATATAATACTATAGTGCGTTCTAGTTTAAATACTATAATAGGGGTATTTTAATATTGGCCCGAATACCCTATATTACTCTTTTAATCTATTAATACCCCGCGCCGGTCTTTTAACCTATTAGTATATATTTTAAATATTATAATAATATTCGGGCTATACTTTCAAACTAGTTACCCAAGAGTAAACCACTAGAAAGAGTTATATAAAACCCTATTTTAGGGTCTTAACTATATTAAGGTAGAGTATTCGAATACTAGAAAATTTAAATTATTTTCGGCTTTTAGCGCTACGGCGCTAGAATAATTAAATTTTATAAGATCTTTTAAATTAAGGGTATTTAATTAGCCCTATAACCGAATTAATTAAATTTATAAAATATCTATTACGTGGCCCCTAGATAAGTTATTTTAATATATAAATTATACCTATATATATATACTCGGGGTTATTTCTTTAAAGCTCCGGTAATACCTATTTAAAGGCCCTAAAATAACTACTAGTAGTATCTATATAAGGCCCTAAAAGAAGTCGTATTTATATATACTCTAGTAGCGCCCTTTAGGGGCCCTAGAATTAAACTATATTTATATATACTTTTTAGAGGTACCTTTCGGGGGCTTTAAAAAAACTTTATAAATATTTAATTAACTCTAAAACCTATTAATAGTACCCGTTAAGAGTTATAATACCGCGTTTATATATACTCTTTAAAGATACTCTTCGGGGGCTTTAGAATTAAACCGCGTATTATAATATACTAGTAGTACCCTTCGGGGGCCCTAGAACTCGGGTTTTAATTTTTAAAATAATTATATATATTTAGGGTCGTGCCTTTAGAGTTTAGTTATTTTTAATACTATAACTACCTACCTATTTTTACTATAGAGACGTAGCTCTAGGGGGGGGGATAATTATAATATTATAATATATTCTAGTTTAAATACTATAATAGGGGTATTTTAATATTAACCCGAATACTCTACGCCGCTCTTTTAACCTATTGATATATACTTTAAATATTATAATAAATTATAATACTATAGTATATTCTAGTTTAAATACCATAATAGGGGTATTTTAATATTAACCCGAATACTCTATACTACTCTTTTAGTTTATTAATATATATTTTTATTATAATATAGTCTTACCTACCTTAACCTAATTTAATTTATTTTAGATCTAATTTAAATTTAAGTTAGTTTCCGTATTTCTATTTTAATATAGTCGAGATAGGAAATAAATAAATACTCTATATATTAATTTTTATTTAGATAATAGCTAGCTCTACTCTAATTTTCGTCTTTTATCTTTTATCTTAGCCTACTTTTATATTATAACTAGATTATAATTTAATAAACCTAGTTATTAGTTTAATAAACCTCTAGATATTAATCCCGTCTTTTAATATTATAAAAGATTAATTACCTAACTAGTGCTTTTTAATATTAGGATAATTATTATAAAGAATTAACCCCCTAACTTCGAAGACCGCGTATAATAATTCCTCGCCGAAGTTTAGAATAATTTTATTAGTTTCCTTAATACCTTTAATTATTTATATATTTAAGTCGAGAGTAATTCTTTATTAAATATCTTATTCTCGTTTATACCTTCTTTTCCTCCTACGCTAGATATATAATCCCTAGTTTATATTATCGTTTAAGTAATAATTTAGGCCGTATTTATTATAGTTTAAATTATACCTTAACTCCCGCTCTAGGTATTCGATAAGAATACTCTTAATAATATTATTATTCTAGGCCTACGTTTGTTTTTTTCTTTAAATATTTAATAACCTACCCCCTCGCGATTTTAAATACCTCCTAGATCCGAAAAACTTTTAGATATCTCGGAATATAAAAGGGACTAGGATAAATTAAATACTTAAAAGTAAATATTAATATAGCGGATATATATAAATTATAACCGTTACTTTACTAATAGTAATAAGATCGCTTATATAGAGTTTAAATTAATTATTAATAAAAAGGCCTTTAACTTAATAAATTATTATTAAAAAGAGAGTCTCTATACTTTAACTAACTTTATTAATTAATGAAAGAAACTACGGGAAGTATATAATAACCCGTTTAAATAAAAAGATACTCGGAATTATATCTAGGAACTTAAATAAGGCTCTATATCTTTTAATAAATATTTTAACCTTATTTTTTAAAAGAAGGAATATTCTCGAATAAAGGACGAATCTTTAATTAATATTATAAAATATAATATTAATTATACTATTTAATAGGCGTTTATCTCTTAGAGGAAAGTTAATAATTAACGGTTATATACCTTCGATAAATACGTCCGTATATACTCCGAAATCGACTAAGAATTTTAATAAATTAAGTATTATTTACCTCGTTAAAATACTATTTTTATTAGATTAGGATAAATCTTAAAGAGATTTATTATACCTCTACTAACTTCTACCCCTATAACTCGCTTTAATATAACGAGTATTTTTATCCCCGTTATTAGATTAGTTTTTATTATTTTATTTAGAGAGTTAATAAACTTTAATTCGGCCTAAATTATTATTAAAAATAAATTAATAAAAACCCCGGCTATTAAGGCTATCTACGAGAAGTAAAGATTTTATTTTTATTATAAATCGTTTAAATATAATATAAAAGTCTACTTTATTAAACTAGTTAACCTCCGATCTAATATTATAATTATTATCGACGACGACGAGAGCGTTATAAAAGGAGTTATTTTAAATATAAGCAAAGAATAATCCCGGTATAAAGTCGCGTATTAAGATTATAGGTACCTAGAACCCTATATATACTTTCTTATTTATTAGTTATATTATTTAATTTACCTTCGTTACTAATTAAGTTTTCGTTATAATTTATTATATAACTTTTTAAAACCGACCCTACTTTTCGTAATAAGTATATAGTTGTTTCTTATTAACTACGGAATAGTTAGTTCCGAATTTAAATTAAAGCCTTAATTAATACTAATATATCCGGTTATCTTTTTATCGATTATAGTTTTATATATATTTATCGTCTACCCCTTCGCCTTTTTTATTATCTTTATATTATCCGACTCTTTAATAGTGTATCTACTATTATAGGACGTATTACTTATATTATAAAAGTAATTTTAAATATTTATAACTATTAAGAACGAATAATTTTTTTCGTTATTAAATTTAATTAATACCCTATTATAATCGGCCTATTATACCTCTATTATTATAAAATTATTATTAATTTCTTAAATAATTCTTTAATCTTCGCTTTATATTTCTATTTAAGAAACTATACCCTTAGTTTTATAAAAGTCTTTATAGAAAATAAACTCTTTTTAATACTTTAAAAAAGTTTCTAGACCTAAGAATTTTAGTCCCTAATTTTATTTAATACCCGTATAGGGTAAGCCCCGATTTAAAAGGAGTCGCTAGTATATAAAGAGCCGTTATTATTTATAAACGATGACACTACTATTAAATAACTAATTCCGATTTAAGAGAAGTTACTTTAGTTCTAGATTTATTAATAATATATTTAGTCCTAGATATATAAAAAGTAAACCTCGATTTAAGAAAAGTTAACCTAGTTCTAGATTTATTTTTAATAAACCTAATTTTTAATTTAATTTAATACTCGTATAAAGTAATCTAGGATTTAAGAGGAGTTATTTTAATTCTAGATTTATCAATAGTAAATTTAGATTTAAGAAGAGTCTTCTTTACCTTAATCCTAGTTATTTATTCCTATAAGAACTAGTTATAATAATAAATATAGCCGTATTATTATTACTATTAAATAAAGAAAGATATTTAAAATTAAATATTATAACCTAGCCTCGCTTCGTTTTAAGTTTTAATATTAAAAATAACGAACCTAATACCTAGTTACTCTTAATATATATAAGATAAAATCTCCATTATTTATCTAACTCGTTAGATTTAACGAGTAAACTATATTTAATTTATTATTTATAGAAATTAATCGATTTTTAAGTATTTTAGAAAAAATCTCGACTTTAAATACCTAACCTCGTTAAAAATTTAAATATTATAAATTTAAGCCCCGCTTTAATTAAAATTTTAAATTAAATATTTACGATTAAGCCTAAAACCGAGTTATATTTAAAATAAATAAAGAGCTCTATCTCGTTATTATTATTATTTAAGAAGAGCTTTAAGTCTATTAAAATAATAAGAATATTAATTTAACTACGATCCTACCTATACGGTATTATGAATTCTTAGATATTTTTTCGAGAAAAGACACTAATATCTTACCCCTATATCGATTATATAATTATATTATTAAGTTTAAAAAAGGGCTATAACCTCCGTTATTTAATTTATATAATATAAATTATAATAAAATCCTAGAACTCCGCTATTACCTAGATAAAAATTTTAATAAAGATTTTATTCGAGTTAATTAGTTTTATACCGTGTTCTTTATCCTATTTATAAAGAAACTTAACGGAGGCCTATATTTTTATATTAATTACCGAGGGCTTAATATTATTATTATAAAGAATAAATACTCTTTACCCTTAATCTTAAAAACTTTAAATCGATTAAATCGTATTAAGGTATTTTCTAAATTAGATATTATATTTATTTTTAATCGCCTCCGCGTTAGGGAGGGCGATAAAGAATTTATAATATTCCGTACTCGATTCGATTTATTCGAATATTTTATTATATTATTTAGATTATATAATAACCCTACTTTATTCTAGTATTATATTAACGATACTTTTTATAAATTTCTCGATAAGACCTATATTATATACCTCGACGATATTCTAATCTATAGCGATATCGAGGAAGAGTATAAAATTTATATTAAATATATTCTTTAAAAGCTCCGCGAGGCGGGGCTCTAAATAAATATTATTAAATATAATTTTTATATTAAGGAAGTTATATACCTAGGATTAATTATTATTATTAAAGGGATTAAAATAAATTTAAAGAAAATTAATACTATCCTAAATTAATTATAATTAATTAATATTAAAAACGTTTAAAGTTTCCTAGGATTCGTTAACTTTTATCGGCGTTTTATTTATAAGTTTAGTAAACTCGTTATATTATTTATAACTTTAATTAAGAAAGATACTATCTTCCAGTAGAGTATTTAATATTAAATAACTTTTAATACTTTGAAAAAGGCTTTTACCTCCGATATTATTTTAATTTATTTCGACCCTAACCGTAAAATTATAGTAGAAATAAATATATCTAATTATATATTTAAGGGGGTTCTATCCTAGTATAATAATTAAAATATTCTTCGTTTTATTATTTATTTTTTAAAGAAGTATAACCCTACCGAGTATAATTATAAAATCTATAATAAAGAGTTTATAATAATCGTCCGTGTATTCGAGAAATAATATCTTAAACTAGAGGGATCTACTCTCTTTATCGAGGTAATATCGGATTATAAAACTCTTAAATATTTTACTTTATCTAAGGTATTATCTCGTTATTAAATAAAGTAAAGCGAGTTTTTATCCCGTTTTAATTATAAAATTACCTACTAGCTTAATAAGGAAGGTAGTATATTTAATATATTAATATATCGGTTAAAAGACCTCCTTAAAGAGGGGGATAAATTAGACCCTAGATATTAATATTAATATTAAATGATATTAAAAAGAAAAAACCCAACCCTAAAAGTCCTTAAGGACTATATTTATAATATATTATTAAATATTATAATTTTAATCTTAGTCCTAGTTACTTTAGTTATATTAATAATAGATTAAGAGATTTTTATCTAGCCCTTCTAGTTATACCTCGTATTAATTTATACGACCGTTATAGACCTCGATATAGATATTAATCCGGAATTATAAACCCCGTTTATATTTTACGAGCCTAAACTCGATAGAGATTAATTTATTAATTTAAATAAAGACCTATATAATACCCCGATTTATTAATTATAGGATATAATTAATTAAGCCGATCGATTCGCCTTTAAAGTCCTAGAAAAACTACGTTCTAGAATATATTATTATAACGGAATTCCCCTTACTAAATACGAAGATAAGGATAGAGTTCTCTACTTCCGAGGAAAAAAATATATTCCGAATTCTAATAAACTACGCCTTCGTCTAATTTAACTAGTTTATAATAATATCGCGGGTAATTACCTAGGTCGTATTAAATATTACGAATTAATTAATCGGGCCTATTAATAGCCTAATATTTATATTATTATCTAGCGATTTATTAGGAATTATTATATATATTAAAAAACTAAGTTTTCCCGCTAGTATATTTAAAGATAACTACGTTTATTACCGCCTTTATAACGATATTAAAGAGACGTCTCGATAGATTATATAGGTCCTCTACTACTTTATACCTTTATAGGAATTATTTATCGGTATATTTTAATTTTTATAGACTACTTAACTAAGATATAGTACCTAGTATTAATTATATTAATAAAAGTAAATAAAGCCTACGACGCTTTCTACTAGAATATATAAAAGTTTTATAAACTACTAGATATCTTTATTTCGGATCGAGGATTTTAATTTATATTAGAGTTCTAGGAGGCCTTATATAAACGTTTTAAAATCGATTAATATATATCTACCGGGTACTATCTTTAAACGGATAATTAAACCGAGTAGTTTAAGACTATAATAAAATACTACCTCCGTATATATATTAATTATATATAGGATAATTAGGTGAAATAGCTCCCTAGAGCGGAGTTTTCTAATAATAATATTAATTCTTTTAATACTCTAACCTCGCTTTTCTTAATTAATTATAATTAATATTTATATATCGACTTCGAGTTTATTAAGTTTTTATTTTAAGATTTTACCGCCTAAGCCCGTACCTATTTAATTATTATTAATAAATTTATAATATAAATAAAAGCCTTAAATAATTACCTTCGCGATAAAATATTTATCGTTTAAATTATTTTTAAATCCTCGGTTAATTAACGAAGGCGCCTATATTTAATATATTTAATAGACGATTAAATATAGTTAAATATTAAGAATTTAAATATTATATACTCTTTAATTAAACTCGACGATTATAATATTAACCCCTTTCGAGTTTCTAAAGTTTTCGATAATCCTTTTATAGTTTAGTTAGATTTTTTATATTTAATAAAGGTTTACCCCGTCTTCTACGCTAATTTATTATAATTAATAGTTAATAACTCTCTACCTAGATAAATCTAGTTTATCCGAGAATTTATAATTACCGAAGATAATTAACGAGAGTAGTATATTAACGGTATTTTAAATTCTAAATATAATCGCCGTTATAGTCTACTCTTATTAAAATATTATATTAATTAGGAAGACTACGTCGTTATATAAAAACTCTTTTATTACTTTACCCGTTATTAATAATTTATTAATAAATATTATATCTCGAATCCTAGCGCCGCTGGCCCCTATAAATTACTATATATTATTTAGAGGTACTAGTATAAGGAATCTTTACTATCTTTATTTTAATCCGATTTTTAAGAAGTTAACCTTTATTTATATTATAGTTTATTCTTTATCCGTTATTATCCCTTCGGTTATCGTTCCGTATCGGCTTCGACCGATACTTCGTATTATTATATAAATAAATAGTACTTTATAGCCTAGCCCCGTTGTTATTATTTATAAATAATAACGCTAACGTTTAACTATTCGTATACCGCCGCTTATTCCCCGTTTTATTCTTTATTTATTACTATCGATGATTTAAATACTCCGACGCGCTTTTATTTTAATTATTTCGTAACCTTAAATAAGATTTAGGGTTATGAAATCTAATTAATTAAATTAATTATTTATTTATTTTATAGGAGCTCGACCTTGAAAAGGGGGTTATTATTATAATATAACTTTATCTATTTTAACCTAGCCTAATTTATTTTAGATTTAATTTAAATTTAAACTAGTTTCCCTATTTCTATTTTAATATAATCGGGATAGGAAATAAATAAATACTCTATATACTAGCTCTTATTTAGATAGTAGTTAGTCCTACTTTAATTTTCGTCCTTTATCTTTTATTTTAACCTACTTTTATATTATAACTAGGTTATAATTTAATAAACCTAGTTATTAATTTAATAAATCTTTAAATATTAATCCCGTCCTTTAATAATCTTAAATATTATAATAATATTCGGGTTATATTTCTAGACTAGTTATTCAAAGGTAGGTCGTTAAAGAGAGTTATATAAAACTCTATTTTAAAGTTTTAATTATATTAAAGTAGAGTATTCGAATACTAGAGGATTTAAATTATTTTCGGCTCTTAGCGCTACGACGTTGAAATATTTAAATTTTATAGGATCTTTTAGGTTAAAAATATCTAATTAATATTATAACTAAATTAATTAAATTTATAGGGTATCTATTACGTAGTCTTTAAATAAATCGTCTTAATACGTAAATTATACCTATATATATATACTCGGGGTTATTTCTTTAGAGCTTCGGTAATACTCGTTTAAAAACTCTAGAATAATTATTAATAGTACTTATATAGGGCCCTAATAAAAGTCGTATTTATATATACTCCGGTAGTATCCTTTAGGGGCCCTAGAACTAAACCGTATTTATATACACTTTTTAGAGGTACTCTTCGGGGGCTTTAGAAATTTTTTATAAATATTTAATTAACCCTAAAACCTATTAATAGTACCCGTTAAGAGTTATAATACCGTGTTTATATATACCCTCTAAAGGTACCCTTCGGGGGTTTTAGAACTAAACCGTATATTATAATATACCGGTAGTACCCTTCGGGGGCTCTAGAACTCGGGTTTTAATTCTTAAAATAATTATATATACTCGGGGTCGTATTCTTGGAGTTTAGTTATTTTTAATATTATAATTATCTATTTATCTTTACTACGGGGACGTGGCTCTAGGGGGGGGGATAATTATAATACTATAATATATTCTAATTTAAGTACTATAATAAGGGTATTTTAATATTGGCCCGAATACCTCGCGCCGCTCTTTTAATTTATTAATACCCCGCGCCGCTCTTTTAGCCTATTAGTATATACCTTAAATATTATAATAAATACGCCGCGGAATAGGGAAGGGAAGGGATAAAACTAACCCCTATTCCCTTCCTTAAAGTAGGGAAAGGAATGGATAGAGAAGAGAAGAGAATATTAAAAGAAAATAGGGAAGGGAAGGGATTCCCTATTATTCTCTATCTCTACCCTCTCTATAGGGCTGCCTTATATATAGTTATATATACGTGTATATATACTCTATTACTACCCTATTACTGCCCCTATATATAGTTATATATATATATATATATACTTTATTACTGCCCCATTACTGCCCCTATATATAGTTATATATATATATATATATACTTTATTACTGCCCTATTACTACTCCCATGAGGCCTATATATACCTCTATATATAACTATATATACGCGTATATATACCCTATTACTACTTTTATATAGTTTATATATACGCGTATACATACCCCATTAAGTGGTATAAAGATTAGGATAATTAGGATAGCGGTAAAACGCCAAGCCTTATACCTAATTTGGATTAGCGTAGTAATAGGTCATATTTTAGAGCAGTAATAAGCCATATTTAGGAGTAGTAATGGGCACATATAAGAGTAGTAATTAACTATATTTTGGAGTAGTATTAGGCCATATTCGGCAGCAGTAATGAGCGCATATATACGCGTATACATAGTTATATATGGGGGTATATATAGGCCCCATAGGGGTAGTAATAAGGTAGTAATAGGGTATGTATACGCGTATATATACCTTATTACTGCCCCTATATATGGCTATGTATGCGTGTATATATACCCTATTACTGCCCCATTGCTGCCCCTATATATAGCTATATATACGCGTATATATACCCCATTACTACCCCATTACTGCCCCCATATATGGCCATATATGCGCGCATACATACTCTATTAATACTTTCATATATGGCCCATTATTGTTATTATATAGGGCCCATTCCTGCCCCTATATATAGCCCGTTACTATTTATATACATGGCCCATTCCTGCCCCCATATATGGCCCGTTACTACTCTTATATATGGCCTATTCTTGCTCTTATAAGTTATATATAGCTAGTGCTAAAAGGCTAGTCCAAATTAGATATAAAACTTGGCGTTTCTTAACCGCTTTCCTAATTGTCCTAATCTTTGTACCACTTAATGAAGTATATATACGCGTATATATATACCATATATAGGGCCATATATGGGTTATATACAGGGGCAGTAATGGGGTAGTAATAGGGTATATATACACGTATATATAGTTATATATAGGGGCAGCAATGGGGCAGTAATAGGGTATATATATATATATATAACTATATATAGGGGCAGTAATAAGGTATATATATATATATATATATAACTATATATAGGGGTAGTAATGGGTATATATACGCGTATATATAACTATATATAGGGCAGCCCTATAGGGAGGGTAGAGAAGGGATTCTTTATTATTCGCTTCCCTTCCCTATTCTAGGGAAGGGAATTACCGAGTCTTTATTTCTTTCTCTTTCTTTCCCCGGTTCTCTTCCCTATCCGGGGAAGAGAAGAGATTCTCTACTCTATTCCGTAGCGTAATAATAAACGCCTAAATTTACGGTAAAAATTAAAATTTTAATAATAATATTTATAAAAATTAAATGAAAGCGCTTTTATAAAATACTATCGTCGGATTTTATTAAATAAATACCGAAGTATAAGGTTATATAAACCGATAAATTATTAAATTAAATATATATTTAATAAAAGGGTCTTAGAGTAACTAGAAACTTCGACGCCGATTTTATAAATAAATAGTAATATTATAATATTAATTATTTTAATAAAAATAGTTTCTATTTTATTAATCTTTCTAGAAAATATTATAACGTCGCCTACCTTAAATAAATATAATAGAGTAAAGTTATAATTAATAGTAATTCTAAAGTATTACTCGAGCGCTCTTTAATATATTTATATAAATTATAAAAGAATTTAAATAACCCCGTTACTTCTAAATCCCGTAGGGTACTAGTATATAACGAGAGAAAAATAAATAAAATAAAGAGGAATATAAATAGGAGCTAGATAAATAATATTATAATTATAAATAAATAATAAATAGAGTTATAAATAGTAGAAACCGTTACCGATAATATAGAGAGGATATTTTTAAGGTTATAGAAGTAGTTTAATTAATTTTAATATCTTTAATTTTTTTATTATCCTCCTCCGTTTTATTAATAGTGATTATTACCGCCGCCGCTACTACCGCCGCCGTTATAATAGTAGTATTTAGCCTATTTATTATCGCTTTAATTAGAACTTTAACTTCTTTAGTTTTTATATACTTTTTTATAATAACCGGTTATTCGCTTTAACCCTTTAAATACTATTAAGGAGGAGGATAAAATTATAAAAATATTCTTTTACTAAAAAATAAATAGGGTATATAACGAGCGTAAATAAAACCGGATATACGAAATATAATAAATAATAACTAAGTAGATATAGTAAATTAATAATTTAAAAAGGATATCGGATATAGTTTTATTTATATATTATATAGTTATAACGAAGGGGGTTCTAGATAGAATAGTATAAAAATTTAAAACTAATTTAAAATTATTTAAATCTTATTAATATTAGGTATAAATAACTTAAAGTTTTCTAACTCTAGGGTATAAAGGATAAGAAGAAAGATAAGAAAAAATAAAACTAAAAAGCGAGAGTAAAAGCGAGAGTAAAGAAGATAAGATAATAGATATTTTATAATATAAATCTAGCTTTTATTTATTATTTAAAATCGATTTATATATCGCCGGTTAATATTCGTCTTTTTAATTATCTTATATTAGCCTTAAATATATATTCTTTAATACTATTATTACTATATTTAAAGTACTCTTTTACGAACCGATTATATCGATTTTTATTTACTATATACTATAAGAAGTCGCTAAAGATCCCGTTAAATTATAGTTATATATAATTAAAATATTATTTAAATTATACCTTTAGAATATTAAAGTTTAATTTAATCGGGTTAAAGTCGAGTAAGTAGGGAGAGAAGAAACGAATATTATAACTATATTCTCGGATAATTTCTATTATTCGGGGGTAGTAATAGAAGTTAGTATTATTTATAATAATTATACTCCTAGGGCCTAGGAATAAGTTATAATAAATGAGTAATTCGTTAATAATTTATTCGAAAAGTTTATCTACGTTAAACTAGTCTTCCTTAATAATAGTATAAAGTAGATAGTTATTAATTATATATATAAAAAGCACGCTCTATAAATAGCCTTATCTTTAGCTAGTATAATAACGAGTTAAAAAATTAACTAAGATATATACTCGATACTACTAGCCTATAGACTCGTTAAATAGTAATTTATTAATAAATACTAATTATTTAATAATAAGATAAAGTATCTATAACTCCTAATTTATCCTAAACTCTATATTTTATTTATACTCTATATATTACGCTAGTTTATTATTTATTCGTATACTTTTTAAATATTTAAAGACCGTTAATCGGTAGACCTAAATATCTTATTTCTTTTATAAAAACTATATAAATTCCTTCTATAATATATAGGGTCTTTTATTAAAGTACTCCGCTATAAAATTCTTAATAATTTTAATAATTTTATAGAGGGTACTTTTAAAGCGAAATTAAAACCGAAATAAAAAACCGTATATAAAGAGACTCTACTCGATATTATAAATAACACTTTTACTATAATAAACCTTAAGGGTAATAATATTAGAGCGCTAGCTTAAAAGTAGGAAATAAAGGATATAAATATATAGGGCGGGGGCGAGTAGCCTAGTTATAATTCCTAGCGATAATAGTATTAATAAAGATATTATAATTATATATAACTTTATAACTACCTCTTTTAAGGCGTTTAGTAATTACTATTTAACGGTTATTAATATCTCTGCCTATTTGCTAGTAATCATAGGCCAGTTACGCGGGGAAAAAAAAAAAAAAAGTACCAAGGATTCCACAGCTTTCTGCACACGCTAAAATATCCTTTCAGCCACCGACTTACAAAATAATGCCGGCAACTTGACTTGCTCGGGCAGATGTCCAGATTTATGTTGGCCAAAAAACTGGCCTAGCGAGAGCAAGTAATTTATACCATTGTTACTTTGATCTACATGGCACCCGCACCTTCTGAAGTAGCTTCGAATGGCATGACGTTGTGAGCCTCTTTTTATGACGATTCTATCGATATCTGACATTGCTTCAAGTGTTGCGCCGTCTGTATACATAGCCTATAACAATTTGGAGGCCTAGGTTTCGTGTTCGCCCGAAGAAACAGTTGCACCAGGGAGGTCCTACAACACCACGATCGCTATGCTGTTGGCATTTGGGCCGAATCTCCGTTACAGTAGGTTTAGCCCCCAGCCCTGTACAGAAACAGTAGTTCCATAAATAATTCAATAATTATTCAAACTCTACCACTACCTATTAATAAGCGTATATTCCAGACCGTTGCCTAGGAATGGCTTTTAGTGTGAAAAATTCGTGGACAGGTGGAGCTGTATCTTTCAAGGCTAAGGTAAAGCATTGACAATGACGGCATGACATAAGAGAAACGTAGAGAATATAGACATTGAACACTGTCACTATGCCCGGGTCTCTGCTTGCTTACTCTATATGCAGATGATCGATTCTGGTTGCGGAGGCAAAGTCGTCGAGGTGCATTGAAGGGAGCTACTCCGGATCCTCAGACTTTGGAACGAATCCTGAAGCTAGGGAGGCCCAGCTAGAGCGGATCCAAAGTTGTAAACATTTTCATTCATACTGGTGTGCTTCACACGTTGAGGTGAATTGATTATTTGCGCCTTGAGAGGTCCCTAGAATCAGACCCTAGAAAGGAAGAATTCCGGGTACTCAGCCCTGCAGGGTGGGGACGGATAGGGATAGACCCTATTTTATTAACGATAAACCCCCTTATCCATAGACCCCTCCCTATATAGGCTTAGTTCAGTCTTAACTCTATAATCTATATTTAGCGAGCTAAAGTCTTCTTAGTACTTCTTCTCTAACTTCTCGACCTTAATACCCTATTATTTATTATTAAATAAATTAAATTAACGGACGTCGCACTCTTAGTATACTCTTATAGTATATAACTAGCCTATAAGACGTATATATAGTGGCTTTATTATTCGAGTACTACCTCGCCGTCGCTAAGGTGTTACTCTCGGCTTAATAGGAGGATTTTTCCTATTCTACTTTATTTTACCTCACCCGAACTTACAGGCTAAATTCAGGCCTAATCTATACTAAATAAACGATAACGTAGCTGTCTACCTTATAGCTATATTCTATACTCTTTCTAGGCTTTGGTTTCTACTATTTATAGTATAAATACCGCTTACTCGGGGTACGGAGAAGGCTTTAAGGGATCGGGCTGGCGACGGCGAGTAAGGTAACGGTAAAGGTACCTAGTACGACAGTTATATTACCGATAACGGCGATAACGATAGCGTTAAGTATTGGCGACGACGAGGTAGTTGTTGTTGATATCCATAGGGTCTATGGAATGGGTCTACCGTTAGTAAAGTGGGGTCTATCCCTATCCGTCCCCCTGCAGGGTGGCCCATGAGGGCCGAGGGCTGATGACAGAATTCCCCGCCACGCAAAATCCATTCCTTATATTCACTCACCCAAAAAAGAAAGGAAGGAACCGAGAAACTTCATAGATCTGTATTAGAGACCAGAGAGAGCACTCGTTTAATTTTAAGCTCTTATTCTTATTATATAATAAGGAACGAAGTATTGAAAGTCTGTACTTTTGGTGGTTTAGGCGTCGATCATCCTTTTGGCGTGGCGGGAAATATTGTCATCAACCCTCGGGCCGTCAATGAGTTCTGTCACATAACACCTTGCACAGGATTGAGGTAGAAAAGTATCGCTATTGTCCTTGAACAGATAACCAACATGTCTCATACTACAGCCTCCCGCTTAGCGTTCACGCGCGACTTGATTCTATCAATGATCACCTTGGCATGCGGTCGACTGTACCCAACGCTGAAGCTCCCAGCCGCAGATCTTACTGGCAAAGTGGCAGTCATTACCGGCGCCAACAGCGGTATTGGGCTTCAGATCGCACTTGAGATGGCCAGGCAAGGTGCTACAGTGTACCTTGCATGCCGCAACCCCTCCAAAGCAGTTGAAGCTGCATCTCAGGTTACTACCAGAGTACCTGCCTCCGCAGACCGAGTCAAGACACTATCTCTTGATACATCGTCTCTGTCGTCCGTCCGAGAATTTGTCGAGACATGGAAGTATTTCAACACCAAAATCAATCTCCTCTTCCATAATGCTGGCATTAGCGGCCCACCCAAAGGACAGACCTTTACAACCGAAGGCTTCCCTACTATCTATGCAACAAATTTCCTTGGCTCCTTCCTGCTCACTTATTTGCTTGAACCGTATCTCTCTGAAGACGCGCGGGTTACTCTGACCTCCAGCACAGGTCAGTACTCCGGCGCCTTCTCCACCACCTTTTCACTCGAATCCACGAAAGAGCGTCTCGAACCCGGCTTCCATGTTCCTGTCGCGGCAGTGAAGGCCGGGGCTCATGCCAATGATAGTGTGGCCTACGGCAATTCCAAGGCAATGCAAGCTGCTTTTGCTAGGCTGCTTCAGGATCACTTCGACCGTAAGGCAAATGAAGCAGGGAAGCAGAATCGGAGGGTTGCCCAAGCTTTCTCGCCGGGCTTCACACATACACCTATCTTTGCAAAGACCACGGTGAAGACGATCTGGGACGATCCGCTATTCTGGATCTTGACAGTGACTACTTTCCTAGCTACAGATGTCAGCCAGGGTGCTGCTACTGGGGTATGGCTTGCTAGTACGCAGGACAGAGATGTTGTGGGTAGGGGAATGGGCGGAGGCTACTGGGATCGCATGACTCGGCGTCTCTCAAGTGTTGATATGATGAGTAAGGAGAAGTTGGAGCGGCTGTGGGTCAGGTGGGAGGCTGATGCTGGTGTCGAGTGGAGATAACAGAGAGTCACGTAACAGGGATCACGGGCGCTCAAACGACGAGGTCATGAAAGCAGTCGGGCGCTTTGCGAGCGCGTAAAATGCAAAGTGAGCATTGCCGGGCCAGCTGATTCTCCTTGAAGAATTGCAAAATTTATCCGAGCTGAGACACTGCTTGGCGTATTACAAACACAATTAGACTCAAATGCTCCCGTTGGGTGCTGGCAAAAAGCTAAGGTTTCTTGAAGGCGTTCAACATGCTTAAGAGGGAATTAATTTCTTGGTCGTTGAACGTGCTTTTATTCCTGCGTAGCCTCGATGAGCAACTCCTGCATCCAGGTCACCAACAGTTGCCTGACTGAGCTTACTAACAGCGTCTTCTAATTGTGATTTGCCTTGTTACAGACATCAACGCCTGTAGAACCTTTGGCGATAACATGTCTTCTATTCTTACGGCGTTGCAATGAACTAAGCGAATATACGTCCGATACACTCATTGACAACAAAGTACTCGACATCGACGATTATAGGGATTCCGAAGAACAATGACTACATGACAAGGTACGACATCTTTGTTCGCCTTTGCTCGGGAGCATTCATCCACTCTTAGCCAGCCACAGCCGGTTTGTTAGAAGCAACATAGCGGGTAACTGACTACAGGTCATCAAAAATGGCTAGCTTCATATGTTGGAAACAGCAATGGGCGTCAACTTTGATATGGTGCCTAACGTACTGCGTTTCACAGGAGCCTTTTTTATCTCACTTTCATTCATGTGTAATACTACTCTAATCTGTTTCTGGGCCTACCCACCCCAACTGAATCATAGCTCTCTCCAGCTAGTATGGCGCTAGAGTACTAGCTGGTGTTGGCAGAACATATAGATTCTTAGGGATGACTTCTTGCCTGATCGTCGCTTGGCGCCGTGGTAATCAGCACCGCCCTAGTCCTAGGCCAACACTGGGTGTAGAATTCGGACTTGAACCTACTGTCATTTTCTTGGTTATCAGCGTGATACCAATTAGTACGAAAGCCTTTAATCTATCTTATATCTACGAACCCCACGTCTCCAAGTTCAATACCTCACCAGCCGCATTCGTGTAAAACAGGTTCCCCTTGCCTCCATCCGAGAAATCAGTACCATTAACATTGACAACCTGAGGATACGTCCATGTCGGCGGCGCCTCCACATAAATCTGTCCCGTCGTCGCCAACACAATACCTCTCCTCCGCCTCCTATTCCCCGACCCCCCAGCACCGAGATTCAAACCCCCAAAACTCAAACTCACCAAGCCCAGTTTGAACCACTTCTCCCCGCCCGACACGAGAGCCAACAGCCCCTCTGCGGCCATCCAATTAGATTCTGTCTGTGAGGGCGGGTAGGTTGTGGGCAGCTTAATATAGCTTGCGCCATCGACGTGTGGGTTGACTGGCCCAGAATTCGCATCATAAACCCAAGCCGTCGTGGGTCCAGCCTTCGACGCGATAGGCACACCGGAGCAGCGCTGGCCGGTAGGCGGACCCTGAAGGCCTTGTGGGTTCTGGAATACGGCGGCGATGTCTAGGGGAGGAAGTGGACAAAGGTTGAGCGGGTGGAGCCGCTGTTGGGAGAGACGCTGCGGCAGCATTGGCACGGGGAGAGGTCGCGGCATTCTTGCGTTATGCGGTTTGGAAAGAGAAGGCCGGCGGAGGCGAGGATTACGTTGACGGCAAGGAGTGAGCGGGCGTGGAGGAAGATGGTGAGAAGCGAGGAGATGTAAAGCGGATGCTGCATGGTCGCGTAAATACTCGCAGTCTAGAGTTTTGGAATGCTTGAGAAAGAGGATTGCAACGTTTTAGCGATATCTGTACTCCTAAGGATGCGTTCATAGTGCAAGTTGCAGTTGGCTTGCTATAGCTAGCCAGTCGGAGGTTTCCTTATGCGCAGTGCGTAAAAGACAAGACTGACTGACTGCGGCAGATCCAAGCTTGCATGTTCGCAAATTACACCTGGTAGCAATAGCACGACGAGATGTCACTCTTCGCATTGTCGCCTTGTCGCAAATCGGAGCTAATTACAGTAGGGTCGGCTCGACGCCCCACACATCCGCCCAGCGCTCAGGCGCGTGCGGCACGCTATCGAATGACTAAATGATTTGGCGTGTGCAGAAAGCTGTGCATTCCTTAGCATTTTCTTTTATTTTTTTCCCCCTACCACAGCCCCACCACCGGTACCAGCTCTACAAATAACGCTTCTGATTTACTTAATTTATATGAGTAGATAGCCCTATTTAAGGTAACTTTAACACCGTAGAAATTAATATAATTAAGAGAGTATTTGTTAAGTTATCAGGCTTAAGATAAAATCAGTAGGCTTACTCCGTTTAATAATTATTAAGCTAAGATTTCAATCCCTGATATCTTCTATTAAAGTTAGTTAATTAAGCTGACTCCTACGGCGTTAGAAACGCCTTAAATAGAGCTATCTATTTATATAAAGTAAGTAAATCAGAAGAGTTATCTATAGAGCTGGTACCGGTGGTGGGACTGTGGTGGGGGGAAAAAAATAAAAGAAAATGCCAAGGAATGCACAGCTTTCTGCACACGCTAAATAATCTATGCACAGTAGCATTCCCTACTCTCAAAGAAGAATTTATGATTCAAGGTTCTGTGGTGCAATGGTGTTGGAATCAACCAATGCCAGGCATTATCTTGTTTTTTTACTCTAGTACCAGTCCCAAGTCTCTCCACGTCTTGTTTCCAGGAGTGACACTATCTCTTTATAGTCGACCTTGTACCAAAATCTCTGTCCCATCTCCATGCACTATAGTACCCCTTCATACTATCCACCGAAGTGAAGGACTCGCCTTGCACATCAACAAACTTGGACTGAGACATTCCTTGACCGGACAAATGCGCCACAGACAGACTAACGAGCAGGGGCTCGCGATTGTCCTCTAAGCCTTCATGGCGCAAACTCTGATAGCTTCGCTTTTTGATCTTTGGATCTTTACTCTTGTAGGTTGGTCTATGCGTGCTCTAGCGACGCGACTAAGCGATAGAGCGCCTTTAGCCGGCTCGCGACGCAAGCGAGGTGTGCTACAGATTCTCAAGATAGGACAAGATCACGGTCTATATAACAGACATCATGGCAGTGTCTTGGTTCTTGATTCCGTCTACTTTGAAGCAGAGCAGATTGGCATATACTCTTTCGAAGGATCGTCGTCTCCACCTGCTTCATTTATACAGTCACGAGAAACTTTCTCACAGATATTTGAGATACTAGGACAACTAAATCATGCATTTCTTCGTTGGAATTACTCTTGCGTCCATATTTATCGCAGCCCAAGCTTGCACAATGTGTCCTCACCCAGGCGCCTTCAAAGGTAATCGTAAGTCAACTCAAAAACCCACCCCAAAAGACGAATGGGGGCTAATCGTAGCGCGTAGTCACCTTGTTAGCAGAACCAGATCAAGCCTACTGTGGCCTGGAAGACACCCTACCCAACTCCATATATGCCAGCGTACCGGCGGCCTTCTATGACCCACCAGAGTGAGTAGCAGCACGGATGAAACTGATCAACCGAGAAGCTGGGCTAAGCACATCCAGTGAATCACCATGCGACGCACCCATCAATGTCACGAATCCCAGTAAGGCTGTGCTCACCAGCTGGCGGCCATTATGGAGTCAGAAATAACATTTTGCAGCCACGAAAAAGTCGATCAAGGCCATTGTCGTTGGAAAGTGCACCGCATGCGCTGGTGACAGCATTCGGCTCACGAGAGCTGGACTACTGGCTTTGTCACCAAGTAAGTTGAATAGGCCAGACCCTCTAACGAGCGAGTTGGCTGACCTGATCGCAGATGGCAAAGCTGGTAAAGCCCCTTCCAAGGTGACCTGGACATTTGAGTAGTACTCTGGTGATGATGATGTCGGAGTTGTGGCGTACGAGTTTCAATTGGAGGTTGATATTCGTAAACATGGAAATGATCACCAGAAGCAAGGAAGGCAAGGTATGATGACACGAATGAATGACAGTGACTCGGTACAACACGCTTAGAGTAGCAATAAATGGCAAAACTGGCAAAACAGCATATAGTGATCATCGCTCCAGAGCACTTTGCCATAGACGGCGATATGAGAGCTCTCGTCGATATATCAGCACTATTTCGGGCATCAGTAAATAAAGTAGAGGCTTCACACGGCAAGAAGCCAACAAATGCCCGTCATCTACCATCAGCCAACCTCAGCAGACATGTTTGATGCGAATATTCTAGTCCCCCTGATCACGGAAGCCTGCCGCTCACGCCGGGATCAAAGTTAACCTTCGCAATGGTGTTCAATGTTGTCCTAATTGGGTGACTCATAATTCGCATAGAATGCCGCCAAAATCGCTTGTTCATGTAAAGAGACATTTCCAACTGTTCCATCCCTTTTCTTCCAAAACGCCAAGTTCTAAAAATGCACAATCTAGTAGAACAAGAGAAAACGTCTTGTTCATCATCCAGCCAGGGCTGGAAGTTCTAACAATATTTCATATTACTTGGCATTTCTTCTGCAAGGTTTTGCTTTTGCAAAGGAGCCTTCAACCAAGTTCCGACAGTAGGCTATGCTGACTTCCTGGAGATCCGCACTCTAATCGACGCGCAGATTGTTCCTTCCAGATGTCCACCTACCTTTGGAATGCACGTCTAATTATAGACAGTGGTGGAGGTTGAACAGTTGATTATTATCTATGGTGTTGCTGTTACTACATACTTGGTGCGCAAGGCTGGCTTACTAAGCAACGCTAAGCCTAACTAAGTTAGACTGTAGTAAAGATTCTGCCCAGATTCTACCCAGATACTAACACTCCCATTCAGAAGCGACGACGTCATATATTAATGATAGTACTAGTCCATTAGATAACACCCTCTATAGCTAGTCCTAGCATAACCGGTACATCGGCAAAGCGGGAGACCGCACGAGAAAGTCGAGGTGTTAAATACGCTTTTTACTACTTTAGGCGGAAAAATAATAAAAAGAGAATATTATTCTAAAAAAAAAAAAAAAAAAAAAAATTTTAAATAAAAAACCTAAAAATAGTAACTTCGGATTTAAGATTTTAAATCCGTGATTTTCTACTAGCGCCGGGTAGCTCGCTAAGGCTATATAGAGCGCTATAACTATACTAATTCAATTTAGATTTTAAATTACGTCGATTCACGAAAATTATATACGCGTGTAATACCCCCTAAGCTAGCGCGGTATTATAGACTATATAATTCACTTATTACTATATATATTTAACTAGTATCTACCGGTACTATTTAGACTAGTTTATTCTTATTTATTTAAAATTATTCAAAATAAATCGAGGTACTAAATGCGTATTTAGTAACTCCGGTGTCAAATCGATCTTTAGGGCTAGTATATAAGTTAAATAGATCTAAACGCCTTTTCCGTCTTTTTTAATAGAATACGGGTTTACCGCTTTATTAATATATATAAATAAACTTATTAGGGCCTACCGGCTTCGTTATATAATTAATAATTATAATTAATATATTAATATAAATAATTTCTAATTTATACGTTTCCGATACTAATTACTTTATAAAATAATAGTAGTTCCGAATATATTTAATACACGAGTAGTTCACCGGGTTTAACGCTATTTTAATAATTAACTAGTTATTAATATTAAAGCGAATAGGGTTAAGGTTATTATTATTATATCTTAACTCTTTAAAGAATAAACTAAGGAATAATAACTCTTTAATAGTATTAATTTAAGCTATATATTTAACTTTAGTTATTAATAAAATATATAGAGTTTACTATTTAAATAATTAAATAATAAGTCTATTCTATAATTATAATATATAATTTAATATAATATAACTAGTATCTTTATAGTCGGCCTATAAGTTATTAATTTAAAATACTAATTTACTTTCAAGGTTAAGACTAGCGTTATAAATATTCGGCCTATAATATAATCCTATATTTATAATATTAATTAAATATTTATAAATTCGCTTTATAGTATTAAAATAAATACTAGTAGGGTTTATAATATAACAACTATATTTATTAATAATAAATACTAGATCGGGCCTAGTTATAATTACTAACTATTATAATACTCTTATTAAGGATCTATATATTTTAATCTCTTCTTTATCGGCTTTATAACTGTTAAAAGCCTTCTATATATCGTTACCCTAATTTATAAAAGTTATTATAGGGTAGTATTCTAATATATCGATTTACTCGAGTAATTACCTAGTAAAACTAGCCTAGTTAATATAAATAATATAATTAAAACGATCGCGAATAATCTTTATATTTAAATATTATAAAATTTTATTTAAATACTTTATTCTAAAGTATTTATCTAGTTATTACTTTAGTAAACTAGTACTAGTTTTATTAAAGGCGAGAATAAAAATATCGTTAATATAAATAGTAATAATTATTCCATTTTTATAAATAAATACCGAATAATCTTTATTAAAACGCTTGTATTTATTTACCTCGAAGAAGGTACGTAAAGTATTATATTATTTACAAAGTAATTATTTAAGGCTATATAAAATATACTTTAATAAATAGGTAATATTACGATCCCTATTAATATATCTATATAGTTATTCGATATAAACCTCCTTTTATAGTAGTATTTCTAGGAATATTAAAACTATATTTAAATATTTTATTTCCTAGTCGTATTTAGTTCTTAATACTAGTAGAATATATTAATTTAAAGACTTTACTATTAATAAAAAGATTTTATAGTAATTAAAACCCTCGATTTATTTAAATCCCTTAGTAACTTAACGGGCCTTATACCGATTAGGTACTTTTATTAAATTTAGTTTAATAACTAGTACCTACCGTCCTAATAGTATTTTCTTACCTAGTAGTACCGGAACGAGATCCTAAACCCTACTACTTATAAAGTTATTTAACTCTTCGGTAAATACTATATATTATTTCTTCTTATCGGGTTTATTTAGTATTTCTTATATAGTTAACGGGACGGTAAAAATATTATCTAGTTTAACTTTATTAACTCTTAATATAAATCCGCGTTTAATATATTACCTAGTCTTATAGAGTTCGCGATAGTTAATTTTATCCTAGTTCCTACTAGCTTTTAATTAAAGAACTAGTTTATCTAGTTTATCTAGTTTATCTAGTTTATCTAGTTTATCTAGTTTATCTAGTTTATCTAGTTTATCTAGTTTATCTAGTTTATCTAGTTTATCTAGTTTATCTAGTTTATCTAGTTTATC
>JAABUK010000739.1_pt1 | contig 66681 bp, 69 predicted proteins | sample 5559141 | NCBI WGS metagenome assembly JAABUK01 (sample SAMN10711869, study PRJNA513367) | rock metagenome | isolation source: Antarctica rocks | place: Antarctica: Victoria Land, Pudding Butte nord | collected 2016-01-03 | reverse complement strand
TCGTGATGCGGCCCACCGGGCTGGCAGGGCCAGGTCAAAGGGTGGGTCCTCGCCATGCTCCCCGCCAAGCGGCGGCTGCGCGTGGCTCCGGTCCCGCGCAAGCGCGCGCCTTTGACCTGGCCCTGCCAGCCCGGTCAAGAGGGCCTCACGACGGGGCGATACCGGGGAACAGACACCTCACCAGGACGGGGGCTGTTAGAATACTGCGAAGCCGCAGTATTCATAAAGCAAGTAAGAAAGAACTCGGGGGCTTCTCCAAGGATCAGACCGGGGCAGGGGCGCTGTCAACAGTAAAACGCGGCACGAGGACAGAATATAATCAGAATTATTAGCAGGTTGGGCCTGCTTTTGCTGTTGCATAATTTGGGCTGATATGGGATAACTAAGTCGCGGTTGATGAGGACCGCAGCGGGTTGCCCCCGCGGTGCTAGTAACACCAACGGGGACTGACCATAGAACAGGATAAGGCAGTTATCATGTCCCAGACCGACACCAACGTGGCTACCGCGATCACCAATGCCAAGGCCGGCACCGTTGGCAAGAAGGCCAAGGCCGCACCGGCAAAGGCCCCCGTGCGCCAGGTCGCAACGCAGGGCCAGCGCGAAGTCATCGGCTTCCGCACCGCCGCCCGCGAGTGCCCCGACGCCACCCAGGTTTCCAACATCGTCCGCGCGTTCGGCCTGGCCGACGTGGACTATGACGCCATCCGCGAGGCGACCGAGGAAATGGTCGCGCGCTGCGCCGTCGCCCTGCAAGGCAACCTGTCCGAGAAGGCCATCGAGATGCACCTTGGCCGCATCGTGGACGCGCACGTTCGGTCCGCCCACGGGGCCGGGCTGTTCTACGGCACCAAGGCGAAGCTGGCCCGCGACCTGAACAGCAAGGTTGCCAACGAGCACCGCGACGAGGACCGCATGGGCGTGGACGGCACCCCCAACGACGCCGAGCGCGCCCGCGAGTTCGCCGCAATCATGGGCGTGCAGGCGTTCGCCCTGCTGGCCGCAGCCGAAGGAGCCGTGGACGCATACGCTCAGGTCACGGGCAGCGACTGGAAGCCATACCAGGGCAGCAGCCGCCCCGCGATGGCCGTGGACAAGCAGGCCGCAGCCGCACAGATCGCAGCCCTCGGGTTCTAGGACGGACGGCGGGGGCCGCGCAGGTCCCCGCCACTCCCTTCCTTTCCCACCAGTCCACAGAGGGCAACCCCCATGCGTTTCCTGAAGCGTTTCCTGAAAGGGCCTCCCGTCCACCCGCGACACAAGGAGGAGCGGTTGAAGCTGGGTGCGAGCGGATGCCAACTGGTCGCAATCGCCATCGTCGGCGCGGCCTACATCGCCCCAGAGTTCAACTCCAACCTTGGAGCGTCGGCCGGGATCACAGCAGCCGCCGCATTCGTTGCAGCCATTCTAGAGGGTGTAGCCATGAAGCTTCTGCGCTATATTCCGGTTGCCCCCTGAAGCAGCCATAGCCAAGGAGCCGAACAATGGTCAGTTTCCTGCTCAATGCCGCAATGGTCACAGCGATCTTCGCCGGCGGCACCTTCCTCACCGTCCGCGTCCTCGACTACTTCACCGACGGCATCTGAACCCTACGGCCCCCGCCGGCGCATTGCCCCAGCGCCGGCGGGACAGCCTGGGCTGGCCTCGCCGCGGGTCAACCCCGCCCCTGCGGGGCGCCGCGCACAGCGCGGCTCCGGCACGCCCCCCACAGCAGGGCAGGGCCGCCCCGGGCGCAGGCCCCAAGTGGCCCGCACCCGGCGCAGCCCAGCCCCGCCAGGGCGCGTGCCTCCGGGGTTGACCCGCGGCGAGGCCAGCAAGGAAGCAAGCCAGGCAGGAACTTACGGGTAAGGCTCAACGCGACGGACGACCCCGCGCCGTGCTGGCAGGCGCAGCACGCTCCCGAGCCAGCCGTGCCCCGAGGTCCCCCGTCTGCGGAACGCAAACGGGCATAAGTCTGATGGCCTGCACGCCCCCTGCGACGACATCCTCCATCCACTGCTGCCCGGCCAGTTCGCATGCGGCACGGTCGGGGTAGGTGAGCGGCAGGGCGGCCTGGCTGATGCCGCCCTTGAGGTCAACGATCACCAGGGAGAGAGCAAACGGCGGCCGTTCCACCGCGTTCGCTGCGGCCGGTGGCAACTGCGGGGCCTCCCCCGCGGCGCTCAAGAGCGGGATGGAAAACACGACCAGGGCGTGACGAAGAAGCATGTGAAGGGTCCTTTATAGATGCATGAAGGGATGATGGTTGCATCCGCAGCCGCTGCCTGGCTCAGCCACGGATCAGCATAGGTGCGAGACCCGCGGCCACGGCCGCCGCGCCGACCGGCAGCAACGCCCAGACCATGCGCTCCGACAGTACCAGCTCCGGCCTGCGGCGTGCCCGCACCTCCGCACGGTGCAGGCGGCGAAGCTGGGGCGTCCGGCGGGCGAGGGTCTCCAGCCGCCTCCAGGCTGCGTTCAACTCGCCAGTGTCCACGCGCGCCATCCACGGGCTGTCCACCACAAGCCGGCCCAGCGCCGGCACCGGGATCGGCACCGCCTCCAGCGCCTCGCAGAAGCGCGCCCGGCCTGCCGACGATCCGGCCATGCACCGGCACCGTCAGGCCGGTGATCGCCGCCTCGACGGCCTTGCAGTGACGGTGGTTCTGCCGCACCGGGTTCTGAAACCGATGCCGGATGCGGCCACCCGCCAGATGCTGCGTCCACTCCGCGCTATACAGCGTGCCCGTGATCCAGCCGGAGAACGTCTTGGTCTCGATGACCACGATCCCCTGCGTGGTCCGCACCAGGTGGTCGATCTGCGTGTGCCCGAGCGCGTCCGCCAGCACCACGTCGTGCAGCGCCGGCAGGCCGAGCCGGGCCAGGGCCAGACGCACCGCCCGTTCGCCGCCCCGGCCGATCAACGCCGGCCTGAACAGCAGGGTCAGGCAGTTCGCAACCAATGCGCTGCCGATGCCGACCGCAAGCAGCCGAAGTGCTGGCAGCATCAGGACATCCTGGACCTGCATCACGCCGCAGCCAATAGCGAAAGCTGCCGCGTCTTGTGCTGCCCAGGGCGCGCATACACGCCGCGCTCGATCTGCACCACCAGGCCCAGCCGCTTCATCGCCCCAAGGTGGCCCGTCGTGGTCGAGCCTGACCGTCCGATGTAGGCCGCAACCTCCACGACCCGGCGCGGCTGGCTCAGGCAGGCGAGGATCGCGTCCCGGATCGGCTGCGGCCGGGCCGGCGCCAGCGGCAGCGCCGCATCCGGCATCCCATACAGCCCATAGCCGACCCGGACCGCCACGCCCCTGCGCACCAGGTCGTGGAGGCAGCTCCGTGCCGCCTCGGGCGTGATCTCCAGCAGCCGGCCGACCTCGGCCGAGCGCCGGGGCTGCGTCAGGCAGGCTTGCACCGCGTTGTGCATCACCAGGAACTCGCCGGCCGACAGCGCCAGGGCGAAGCCGGCCGGCGCCACCACCCCTGGCTCCGGCTGCGACAGCCGTCCCTGTTTGATCAACGGCGCCAGCGCGGCGCTCAGCGCCGTCGGCGGCTCGCCGACCTGCGCCGCCACGTCCCGCACCCGCATCGGCCGGTCCACCACCGCCACCACTGCCCGCACGAGCGCCGGGGTCGTTCGACGCACCGTCTCGCTCCGGAAGCCAGCCGGCGCGAACAGCCCGTATCCCGGATAGGTCAGCCGCCTCGCATGGACCAGCGACACCAGTTGGCGGCGCACCGAGGCTGCCGGCCGCCTGGCCTGCGCCGCGATCACGCCCAGCCGCATCGGCTGCCCGATGGACGCGACCAGCGCGTCCAGCTCGGCGATGTTCTCCCCAATCCGCATCCTGCTCATCGACCCGCACGCCCCTGCTGCTGGCGATCTCTCGCCCGATGCCGGCAGGGTCGCGGGGCAGGATGCGAACGGCTTCTAAGTTTGTTAGGAAAAGTTTGGAGCTAAGAACCATGCGCTGTTCGCGTCCGGTCCGCCGATGCTCAGAGCATGGAAGACGTCATGCAGCTCGACCTGGTGAGGTGGATTGCCGATCAGGACGGCACCCCGGACACCGAGGCCCGCGTCGGAGGTGCGTCACCCGCCGGAACGGCAGGGAGGTGTGTTCATATTGAACACAGTGCGCTTCCGGGGTTCACGGCGGGGGATGCCTCGCGTGTTCATTCTGAACACGTTGCCGGCGCTCGGCCGGTGCGTCCCATGTCGGCGCATCGGATGCTGGTCTGCCTCGCGGTGCTGGGCTGGTCGGAACGCGAGCTGGCACGCCGGACCGGACGCCACCAGACCACGATCAAGCGGTGGACGGGCGGCAGCGGTGCCGTCGATGACGGCACCGCTGCTTGGCTGGAACGGCTGGTGGCGTTCCACCTCGCGCACCCCGCACCAGGCAGGAAGGCGTGAGACGCTCGATTGTTTAGGGCAGCAGCACCAGGCTTACAGTCCGACCTGCACAGTTTGGTTCGCGCCAGAGCCTAGCTTGTTGCCGAACTTCGAGTAGAACTGCCCCACCGTCCAACCCGTCATGTTGTTGTTCGAGAGTGCCGTGGCAGACACGAAGCTGCTTAAAGGGCTAGAAGTGTCTGCCCGTGCCATGTTGCCTCCAGGGCTTGGGCCGAACACCCACGCTCCGTAAGTTTGCAGCACCGTCGCTGGCTGGCCAGTCTTTTCGGAAACCGCGTTTGCGTAATCCTTTGCGATGTAGCTTGCCACCTGCGCCTGCGCTGCCGGATTGGTGATGTCGCCTGCGGTGTAGGGCAGGTTGTACTTGGCCACCGTGCCGTTCCAGGTGCCGGTGGTGATCTGCCACGGTCCCGTGGCCGAGGAGGAACCGTTCTCAGTGCCCACGTTGCGGAAGCCAGACTCCAACTGGCCAAGGCCAGCCATGGCTTCGGGATTAAGCCCCAGCTGGGTCGCGGACTGTGAGGCCATCGCGCCATAGGGAGTAGCCATCATCGCATCCATCGCCGCCGTGCCGCCACCGGAGTAGCCGGTCCAGTCCGTGGACGACGCGGACGGGTCCGTGGACCCGTCCGTGCTGGTCGGGCCGCCCCCGTCACCCATGAAGGAGCCGCCACCGGCCGGCGTCACGAAGTTCGGCGCACCGACTTCCGGGATGCTCGGGATCACCTGGGCCGGCACGCCGTTCATTGTAACTATGGACGGGTCCGCCCGTGCTACGCCGGAAGAAGCAAGCAATGCTGCAAGCAGCAGCACTCGCCCAGGCTGAGGATCGCGGTGCATCAGCGCACACTGAAAACGGGGCCACCGTCTGCGCGGACCCCTTTGACTTGGCAGGTGGCGCTTGGATTGAACTCGTTGACGTAGTCGCGCACCTGATTGGCCGGTAACCAGCCAATCCTGCCGTTGGGGAACAGGATGCGTGCGAACCCGTTCTGCGACCGTCCACCAACTGCAACTTGGCTCATCGTATTCCCCATCTTTGGGGATGAGGCGCTTGGCTGGCTATAGATCGGCAGCCCGTCCTGGGTGCTCTTGCAAATCCAGGGTTCAGCAGGCTGAAACAACTGCTCCTTGGGCACCGAGGACAATGGGGGTGGCGGGCCATGGTCAACACGACCCTGTTCCTCCATCCGCTGTTGCGACATGCGGTCCAGCTCCTGTGGCGTGAAGCCAGGTTGCTGCTGCCCCTGCCGCTGCTGCGCCTGGGCGCGCGGCAAGCCGCCCGCCAGCAGGCAGGCGGACACCGCCGCGAGTATGATCCTACGCATCATGGTTCCTTTCTGATCCACGCCCTCACCTTCTCCCGCCCGGATGCGAACGGGAACCGCACTCCTCACCATGCAGCTTGGACGGCCTTCACCTGGCAGAACAGAGTCCCATCCGCGCTGCGCACGGCTGATTGCAGGCAGCGCTGCACGCTGCCCGTCTCGAACCGCCACTGGTAGCCGTGCAGGCTGTAGCCGCCCAGGAACAGGCCCAGCGCGATGCTGGCGACCAGCGCGGCCGACCCCCAACGGTGCGTGCGGTCGTAGCGACGTTGCCGCAGCACCAAGGCGCCGCTCAACTTGGCCGACACCTGCTCCGTAAGCTGGTCCACCGTGTGGTTGACCAGCTTCTCCCGGTCGCTCTCAGATTGCCGAACCATGATCTCGGCCCGCTTGTTGTGCTCCTGTGCCAGGCCCAAGGTGGTCTTGAGCACCTCGACCTGCCCGTCCGCCGCCGCCTTGGCAGTTGTGACCACGTAGGTGACGCGGGTTTCCTGCTCATCGAGCATCAACGCCTGGGCGATAAGGGCGCGCTCTTGCGAGCGCACCCACACCCCAAGCGGACCGTCCGGATCAATGCCGTACCTCGACGCGGCCTCCCGCGTCTCTACGGCCGCTCCGCGGAGCGCGTCTGCTGCCTTGCTCATGGCAGCCACTCCGCCACGCCGACATCGGCGAACTGCTCTTCCAGCCGATCCAACCAGGTCTTCACCATGAACTGCCGCACCGGGTCCAGCGGCTTGCCACTCACTCCAGGCTTGTTCGCAGCGGCATCATAGAAGCTCAGCCCCGTCGCCCGCATCTCCGCAATGCAGGGGAGGCGCGGAATGAGGATGATGCGGACGCCGCCACTCACCAACTTGCGGAGATCGGGACGGTCCATGATGAGGTCGAAGGCGCCAATCGTCGTTTTGCCCGCCCGCACCAGGCTCTCGTTTAAGAACAGGATGGCCTGCGTGCCACGGAAATAGCCCGCGTCGTGGATGGCGACAATGTGGTCGAAGTCGTCCTTCTCCGGACCGCTGAAGTAGAGCGGCAGGCAGGTCACGCCAGCCGCCTGGCAGAAGGTGGACAGCGGAAGGTCCTGCCCATAGTCGGACAGCACCCGGTCCCCGCCGCCAAGGTCCAGCACCAGCGACGACCTGGTGCTGACCATCTGGCCTACCTGCTCGGTGATCCAGTCCTTCATGTCCGCCAACTCATCGGTCGCCGGCACGCTCGCGCCACCCGGGGACCCAGGCGGATACAGCCCCGCCAGGGTCGGGTTGCGCCGGTCGCCATCGGCCACCATCACCGGCCGCCCGGCCTTGCGGGCACGCTGGATCAGCATGTCGCACACCGTGCTGCCGCCGACACGGCCACGGCCGAGCCTCGTTGCAAGGACGGGAACCAGAGGCTGGGTCGCCTGCGGCTCGGGGGCGGGCTTCTCGTTGTCACGCTTTGGAGGGATCGCGTTCATGTTGGTCCTCAGAATAGTGGATCGCCATTTGCCTTGCGGCCGCTACGGAGGTTCATCATCTCGCGCACGGCCTCGATGGAACCAGGGACAGGTCGGCTTGTGTCCTTGGGTGCCTCCGCGGACGGAGGCGGCGCCGGCTGCTGTTGCAGCAACGGCGCTGCTGGCAGGGCGGCCGTCTGGCTGCCCTGATGCTCGCCCCCTATGAGGGACGGCGCATTCGGTTGAGCGAAGGCGGGTGGCCGCCAGTCTGACGGGGCGCGCGGACGTGTTCCCGAGCCAGGAGGCGCAGCAGGTGCCCGCTTTGCCCCTTCCGCTTCGACATCACGGCAGACCCGTCGCCACGATTTGCGAACAGATTCGCGAGTGGGTGGATCGCCGCTGGCACCTATGATGCCAGCGTTGGTGAGCTCTTCAGCTACGGTGCGCCACGACGGTTTCAGCTCTTCGAAGATGGCGGAGAGTTCCGCCATGTTGGCTCGCAGGAAGAGATACAGGTCCTGCCTGCCACCGTAGGGGCGCTTCGCAAGTCCAGCCGCTACGCGGGTCATCTGTCCGTCTGTCATGCCAGCATCGTCGCTGACGCGGATGCGAACGGGATTCTTTAAAGTTGATGCGCCCTCTCAGGGCTGGCTGACGCCCGTCCGCCTCCACGGCGCCTCCACGGCTCCTCCACGGCGCATACGTGCGGCCTCCATGCAGCCGACATGATGCCTCCAAGTCGCATACACACTGCCTACGTGGCACCTCCACGATTTCAGCAGGAAGTCAGCATACACCATTGCATCCCTTCGGGATGCGCGACGACCGTCTCCGACGCTGCGCTACGTTCAGGCCGCTTGCCCGCCCACCGCTGGGCATGGCCTCGGACCTAACCAGCCTTCAGTGCCAACGGCGCCGGCGCTGGGTGGCCGGCCCTGGTTCGTTCTCACACGGTGGCGGACCTGCTACCGTGCAAGCCAGTATGACGCCCTTGTCGGACCCGACCTCCGCCCAGCGCCGGATCATTCATGTGGACATGGATGCCTTCTACGCCTCCGTGGAGCAGCGGGACGACCCGGCCTTGCGCGGCATGCCCCTGGCGGTCGGCGGATCACGCGAGCGCGGCGTGGTGGCCGCCGCGAGCTACGAGGCGCGGCAGTTCGGGGTGTATTCCGCCATGCCCTCCGTCACCGCCCGGCGGCGCTGCCCGGAGCTGGTGTTCGTCCGGCCGCGCTTCGACGTCTACAAGGCGGTGTCGCAGCAGGTCCACGCCATTTTCGCCCGTTACACGCCCGTCATCCAGCCGCTGTCGCTGGACGAAGCCTACCTCGACGTGACCCATCCCCTGCTGGACCGCGGCTCGGCCACCGCCATCGCCGCCGAGATACGCGCTGCCATACGCGCCGAGACGGGCCTGACTGCCTCGGCCGGGGTGTCCTACAACAAGTTCCTGGCCAAGCTGGCGTCCGACCACCGCAAGCCCGACGGCCTGTTCGTCATCACGCCGCGCATGGGGCTAGGCTTTGTCGAGGCGCTGCCGGTGGGCAAGTTCCACGGCATCGGCCCGAAGACCGCTGCGCGGATGACGGCGCTCGGCATCCACACGGGCCTTGACCTGCGGGCGCAGCCGCTTGCGTTCCTCACCGAGCACTTCGGCAAGTCGGGCGAGTACCTGCATGGCGTGGCCCGCGGCGTGGACGACCGGCCGGTGCAGGCCAACCGGGTCCGCAAGTCGGTCGGCGCGGAACGGACCTTCGAGCGGGACGTGCTCCGCTGGGAGGAGGTGGAGCCGGCGCTAGCGCCCGTGTTCGTACAGGTCTGGGCGGCATGCAGCCGTGGCGGGCATTCAGGCCGCACTGTGACGGTTAAGGTGAAGTATGCCGACTTCCAGCAGGTTACGCGCAGCCGGTCGGGCGCTGAACCTGTCCCGACACAGGCACAGCTGGAACGGGTCAGCCTTGACCTGTTGCGGCCGTTGTTCCCGCCGCGGCTCGGGGTGCGGCTGCTCGGGGTCACACTGTCGAACTTGGACGACAAGCCTTGCAGGGGCGCCTCGCAGCTTGCTCTGGGTTTCTGGTGAGATGGCCGCTTCCGACCCAGGGCGATTCAGAGAAGGTGATTTTAGGGGTGACAGGCTGGTGTGATTGATTCATGTGCGCCCCGGGTTTGGTTGGAGCGCGACGTGTCGGATGCTGCTGGCGAGGTGGAGGCTGGTTCCGGTCAGGGCTTGTGGGAGCGTCTGGCGCTGGTGCCCGACCGGCGTGGGCGCAAGGGGCGCCAGTATGGGCTGACGGCTGTGTTGACCTTGACGCTGGCTGCGATGCTGTCCGGTGCCAACGACCTGCGGGCGGTGTTCCGGTGGGGGCGCCGGCTGCCGCCCGGGGCGCTGGCGCTGCTGGGGCTGGAGCGGGCGCCGTGCCACGCGATGCTTCACTACTTCTACAAGGCGCTGGACGTGGCGGCGGCGGAGGCGGTGCTGGGCAGGTGGGTGCGCGGGAGCGGGCCAGCGGGACACGTGGCGTTGGACGGCAAGCGCCTGCGCGGCTCCGCGCCGGCCGGCCATGACGGCAGCGCCGGCGTGCATCTGGTGGCGGCGTTTGCGAGCCGCCTGGGCGGCGTGATCGGCCAGTTGCAGGTCGCACCCGACGGCAACGAGATCACGGCCGCCCTGGCGCTGCTCAAGGACCTGCCGCTGGAGGGCGCTGTCGTCACCGGCGACGCGGTGTTCTGCCAGCGCGCGATCTGCCAGGCCATTATGGACCGGGGCGGCGGCTACCTGTTTGCGGTCAAGGCCAACCAGCCGCACCTGATGGCCGACATCGCCGTCGCCTTTGGCGACGCTTTCCCCCCCCTGAACTGGTCAAGGCGCTCGGCGAGGCCGCGCCAACCCACGCCTTGTCAGAACGCAAGGGGCAGCCACCGCCGGACCTCGCCCAGGTCCAGACCGTCGAGAAAGGACACGGGCGGATTGAGACCCGCACCCTGGGCGTCAGCCGCGAATGCGCGGCCCACCTCGGCTGGCCCGGCGCCGCCCAGGTCTGCCGGGTTGAACGCATCCGCGAGACCAAAGGGAAGAGCAGCCGAGATGTCGCCTACGCCGTCACCAGCCTGCTGCCTCAGCAGGCCGGCCCCGGCACGCTCCTGGCGCTCTGGCGCGACCACTGGCTGATCGAGAACCGCTTGCACTGGCGCCGCGACGTGATCCTGCGCGAGGACCACAGCCAAGCCCGCACCGGCGCCATCCCGCACGCCATGGCCGCGCTCCGGAACACCATGCTCCATATCACCCGAGGCGAACCAGGCCCCCTCGCAGCCACACGCGAAGCCCTCGCCGAAAACCGAACAGCCGCCATCAGGGCCGCTCAGACCGGCGTTCTCTGAATTGCCCTGGCTTCCGACCCAAGCGGACTGGTGGGCTGGCAGGCTATGGTCTAGGTCTCCCCGCCTTCGAACGGGGGATACAAGCGATGGCGACCGGTACTGTGAAGTGGTTCAACGCGGCCAAGGGTTTCGGCTTCATCCAGCCGCAGGATGGCAACCAGGACGTGTTCGTGCATATCACGGCCGTGCATGCGGCCGGGCTGCAGGGCCTGAACGATGGTCAGAAGGTCAGCTACGACGTTATTGCCGAGCGTGGCAAGCAGGCGGCCTCTAATCTGAAGCTCGCCTGACGCGGGTTAGGGCTTGCTCCGCGGGAGCGGTGCAGGCCCCTGCCACGTGTGCCCCGGCCAGGGCGGTCTGGTTCGCCCGTATGCTGACTGCGACGACGCCGTTGCTGGGTCGCGCCGCACTCTCCCCCGCGCATCTAGGAGGCGCGTACCCATGGTCAAACGTCGCAAACAGGAAGACATCGCCGGGGTGCTTGAGTTCGAGGGCCGAACCAGCGAGGACCCGGAAGTCGTGGCGTGGCTGGCCGAGCACAAGGCGCGGAAAGGGGGCAAAATCCGGGTGAGCCAAGGCGGCACCGGTGTACGCCTGATGTTCAGCGAGGCATCTGACATGGCGTCATGGAAGGCGCGGACTGAACAGGCGGCTCGGGGCAAGGAGGCCCAGTCACCTCATAGGTCGGAAAACGGCCAACTTGCGAAATGAATGACAAACATGTCGCAGAACTCAGTTGCAATAGCCTCCCCATAGGCAACAGCATAGCGCAACACGTAAGCCCTTGTTTGTGACTAGGACCATTTATGTCGCTTAAACGAAGGTTTGCGCAACAAGATGAGGTTGGCCGCTTTTGAGCCTATGAGGTGACTGGGCCAAGGAGCCTGCTGCTTCGTAAGCGGAGCGGACTGGGTATGGCTGCGCTCCGCTCTCTGGTTGGAGACTCCAGGGCCGGCCCTCAATGGATGACGAGCCAAATCGCGGTACCTGATCCCAATCGGAGGTAGCGTCCGTCAAGCTGGTGTAATTTCGGTGTAGGTTGGGATGGCCATGGATCACGCGGCCTTGGGTGTGATCTGGGCAGGCGGGAGGGGCGTTGCCTCGCCGTCGATGACGGGTGGGACCAGTCCGGCCATGCCCTCGACTTGCATGTAGCGGTGCTGGAGCTGCCACTCGTCGTTCTGCTCCAGCAGCACGGCGCCGATCAGCCTGATGATTGACTGCTCCGACGGGAATATGCCTACCACGTCGGCGCGGCGCTTCACCTCCTTGTTCAGCCGCTCCAGTGGGTTTGTCGAGTGAAGCTTGACCCGGTGCTGCTCGGGGAAGCCCATGTAGGCCAGCACGTCGTGCTCGCTGTCGTCCATGAACACGCCGAGCTTCGGCCAACGCTGGCGCATCCCGTCCGCAGCAGCGCGCCAGACCTGGTGCGCCTTCTCCGCGCCATCCTGCAGGAACGCCTGGCGGAGCGCGGCCGACGCCATGCTTTGCTGGCCCTTGGGCACGTAGGTGTAGCGGCGCGCAATGATGATTGCCCCGACCCCCGACGCGCAATCAAGGGTGGTTTCCGGCGCACATTGAGGTTCTTGGCCACTCTCGATGATCGAGTTTGGGCCGTTCCTATATAGGATGTGTGAACCTACTCTCATGCTTGTTGCCGGACGCGACCCACGTCCGGCTCGAAACCTGGACGCTTGAGCCCGCCCAATCCGCCATCACCATCAACCTCCGCGCGCGCCAGACCACGGCACGTTGCCCGCTCTGCGGCAGAAGGTCCAAGCGCGTCCACAGCCGCTACGAGCGGACGCTCGCCGACCTGCCCTGGGGCGAGTATGCCGTCACCGTCCTGCTCAGCGTCAGGCGCTTGTTCTGCGACAACAAGAAATGCGAGCGACGCCTGTTTGCCGAACGCCTGCCCGATGTCGCAGTGCCCTGGGCACGTCGGACGACGCGCCTTGCTGGGCGGCTCACGGCCGTGGGCCTGGCGCTCGGCGGCGCGGCCGGCGTGCGCCTTGGCCGCAAGCTCGGGCTGGCAGCCAGCCGCAACACCCTGCTGCGCCTCGTCCGGCGGGTGCCCATGCCCGACATCGCAACACCGTCCGCCCTTGGCGTGGACGACTGGGCGCTACGCAAGCGGCACACCTACGGCACCGTGCTGGTGGACCTCGACCAACGCCGCCCGGTGGCGCTGCTACCCGGCCGCGAGGCGGACACGTTGGCAACATGGCTGCGCGACCATCCCGGCGTCGAGGTGATCTCGCGCGACCGCGCCGGCGCTTACGCCAAGGGCGCCCGCAACGGTGCGCCCAAGGCGGTCCAGGTCGCCGACCGCTTCCACTTGCTGCAGAACCTGGCCGAGACGCTGGAGGTGGTGTTCACCGCTCATGCCAAGGACCTGCGCGCGGCCGAGCAGGGGTGCCGGGAGGCCGGAACCGCTGAGCACGGCACCGTGCCCATCCCGCAGCCCAAGCCGCAGGCGAAGGCCCGGGTTCTGGCCGCAGCCCGTCGGGAACCGCGTCTGGCTGCACATAAGCGGGTGTGGGAACTGCACGGCCAAGGCTACTCAGGGCAGGCGATCGCGCGCCACCTCGGCATCAGCCGCTCGACCGTGTTCCGCCACCTGCGCAGCGAGGCCTTTCCCGAGCGCAAGAGCCGTGGCGACGCCGGGCACAGCCTGCTCGATCCGTGGCAGCACGTCGTGTTCGAGCACTGGAACATTGGCCGCCGTCACGGCCGCCAGATGTTCCGCACCTTGCAGCAGAACGGCTACCGGGGCAGCTATCCCACGCTCGCGCGCTACCTTCAGCGCCTGCGCGCGGCACAAGGAGTTGTACTGGCTCGCAAGCCAGCCAAGCAGCCCCGGCCGGTGCTGGTTGCGGCGCCCCGGCGCGTGCTGACGCCGCGCACCGCAGCCTGGCTTGTGCTGCGCCGGGCAGAGAAGCGCAGCCCTGACGATCATGCGTTGCTGGCCGGCCTGCGCCAGCAGGCCCCCGAACTGGGCCAGGCAGTCGCGCTCGCCGAGGCGTTCACCGGCCTGATCCGCGATCATGCCCCCGACCGCCTCGACCCGTGGCTGCAGCGGGCCGGAAACAGCGCCGTCCGGCAACTGCAGGGCTTCGCCAAGCGCCTGCGGGCCGACTACAACGCCGTGCGCGCCGGCGTGGCGCTGGCCTGGAGCAACGGCCAGACCGAGGGACAGGTCAACCGGCTGAAAACCCTCAAGCGCCAGATGTATGGCCGCGCCAACCTCGACCTGCTCGAACGCAGATTCCTGCTCGCATCTTGATCATCGAGAGTGGCCAAGAACCCCAACGTGCGCCGGAAACCACCCTTGATTGCGCGTCGGGGCAATCATCATTGCGCGCCGCTACAGGTAAGCAAAGCTAGCCCGGTCTGGGCCAGTAGGGCACGGCGCGTGGCGGCCCAGGCAGGTCGTTGTTTCATGGCTGTCTCCATTCAGCGTTGATTGGGTGCAGCAGGCGGGAGTGCAGCAGGTAGGGTTCGCAGGTCATTGCGCCTTCACCTCGACTGTTGGATCGATCCGCAAGGACAGGCACACGCCGATGAGCAGCAGGACCACCGACGTGACGAACGGCACCTGCCAACTGCCGGTCATCTGCAGAAGGGCGCCGAATACGATTGGCGACAGCACCCCGGCGACGCCGAACCCTGTGTTCATCAGCCCACCGGCAATGCCGGCATAGGACGGCGCGATGTCCATAGGCAGCGCCCACAGCACGGAGTTGGTCAGCTCCAGGAAGAAGAAGGCCAGGCTGAGGCAGACCGACACGATAATGAGGTCGTGCACGAACAGGCACGGCAGCAGCAGGAGCAGCGACCCCAGCAGGCCCACGACGAGGTTGAACCGGCGCGCGGTCCGCAGGTTGCCGGTGCGCTTCAGGATGGCGTCCGACAGCACGCCGCCGACCGTGTCGCCGATGACGCCCGCGAACAGGATCGCCGAGGAGAACCAGACGAACTTGCCCAGCGGCAGGTGCCACTCGCTCGCCAGGAAGGACGGCAGCCAGGTGAGATACACCCACAAGGTCCAGCCGTAGCAGAAGTCCACCAGCGTCACGGGCAGGATGCGCCGGACGAGCTGCGCCCAGGGGATGATCCTGCCGGCCGTCACGGCAACCGGCGGCAGCTCGGCCAGTTCGCCAGGCAACATGCCGGGATCGGCGTGCGGGTTGTTGCGGAACGAAAACGCCCACCACGCCACCCAAACGAAGCTGACGGCGCCGAGGACATAAAACGGCATCCGCCAGCCGTAGCTAACGATCATGTAGCCGACGAGCGGGGGCGCGATGGCGTTGCCCAGGCGGGCGAAGGAGTGGGTGATCCCCTGCGCGAAGGCGCGCTTGTGCGGCGGCAGCCAGATCGCCATCGCCTTCGTCGCCGTCGGAAAGGTCGCGCCCTCGCCCAGCCCGAGCAGCAGCCGCGCGATGAACAGCGTGACGACGCCGACCGACAGGCCGGTCATCACCGTCGCCGCCGCCCACACCAGGCCCGCCGAGAACAGCACCCAGCGCGGCCCGAAGCGGTCCCCCAGCCAACCGCCCAGCGGCTGCAGGAAGCCGTAGGGGATGGCGAAGGCGGAGAACACCAGCCCCAGCTCGACCGGCGAAAGCCCCAGCTCCTTCTGCACGAAGGGCGCCGCCGTCGCCAGGTTCACCCGGTCTATGTAGGTGATCATGTACATGACGCAGAGGGTGCCGAGCATGACCCCCTGCGGCGACAGGAGGCGTGCCTTGAGGCTCCGCCGGGCCGCCGGATGGCTGCCCGCAACCGTGACTTCGCTCATCGTCCCTCCCCTGCCGGCCATTCGGCCTGTTCGACATCGGTTATACTGCCTCAGCGCGGCGGATGGACGCCGGCCCGCGCCAGCGCCGCCCCCAGCTCGATGGGCGTGTCCACGACCTCGACGCCTGCCGCCTCCAAGGCGCGGCGCTTGGACCCGTAGCTGCCGCGGTCGCCCAGCACGATCGCGCCGGCGTGCCCCATCCGCTTGCCCGCCGGGGCCGCGGCACCGGCGATGAACGACACGACGGGCTTCCTCATGCCCCGCGCATACTCGGCGGCCTCCTCCTCCATGGCGCCGCCAATCTCGCCGATCAGCACCGCCGCCGCCGTCCCGGCGTCCCGGTCCAGCGCCTCCAGCGCGTCCCGCGTCGTGGTGCCGAGCATCGGGTCCCCGCCGATGCCGATGAACGCCGACTGGCCGTAACCGGACCGCACCAGGTTCAGGCAGACCAGGGTGCCGAGGCTGCCGCTGCGGGACAGCACGCCGATGCCGCCGGGCCGGAACACGTTGCGGTTGAACCCGGGCATGATCCCGACGAACGCCTCCCCGGGCGTCACCAGCCCCGCGGTGTTCGGCCCGACGATGCGCGTGCCGCATCGCTTGGCCGCGTCGTGCAGGCGCATCACGTCGGAGGCCGGGATGTGCTCGGTCAGCACGACCACCAGCTTCGCGCCCGCCTCGCACGCACCGGTGACGGCCGCGAGCGCCCCGGCGGGCGGCACGAACAGCACGGCGCAATCGAAGCCAACCTCTCTCTCCGCCTCCCCGGCCGTGGCGAACACCGGCACGCCGCAATGCTCCGTGCCGCCCTTGGACGGGCTGACCCCGGCGACGACGCGGGTGCCGCACTCCTGCATACGCTCGGTCCAGAACGTGCCCTGCCGCCCCGTCATGCCCTGCACCAGGACGCGGTCGCCTGCCCGGACGATCATCCCCCAGCCTTCACCATAACCTCCGTCACAGGCTCCGCCGCAGCCTCCACCGCAGCCCGGACCGCGTCCTCCATGATGTCGTAGGGCTGCAGGCCCAGCCGCTGCCGCACGAGCGCCACGGCCTCGTCCTCGCCGGTGCCGTGGATCGAGAAGAACACCGGGATGTCCGGCTTCAGCGCCTCCCACGCGCGCACGACGCCCTCGGCCATCACATCGGTGCGGGCATAGGCGCCGCAGAAGTTCACGATCAGGCTGCGAACCCCGGGATTGGCCAGGACGAGCGCCAGTGCCGGCTCCGCCTTGGTGTAGGCGTCGCCGCCGATTTCGAGGAAGTTCGCCGGGCGCCCGCCCTGGTTGCGGATCACGTCCATGGTCGTCATCGTCAGGCCCGCGCCGTTGGCCAGCACGCCGACGTTGCCATCGAGCTGGATGAACTTCAGGCCGAGCGCCTGCCCGCGCCGCTCCAGCTCGGTGGCGGCCTCCTCGCTGCCACGCCGGGCCAGCTCGGGCTGGCGATACAGCGCGGCGTCGTCCACCACGAGCTTGCAGTCGAGCGCCACCACGCTGCCGTCCGCCAGCAGGGCGAGCGGGTTGACCTCGATCAGCTCGGCGTCCGTCCCGGTGAAGGCGCGATACAGCCCGGCCAGGACGGCGGCGACGGGCGCCGCCGCGCCCACATCCAGGCCGTCCAGCATGGCAAGGGCGTCCGCCTCGCCGAAGCCGGCCGACAGCGCGACCTCGCGGCGGCGCATGGAGGCCGGGCGCTCCGCGGCGATCTCCTCGATGTCCATGCCGCCCTCGGTCGAGAACAGCACGAGCGGGGAACGGCTCGCCGCGTCCTGCAGCACCGCGGCATAGAATTCGCGCACGATGGACGCCCGCCGCTCCACCAGCACGGTTGATACGGTGTGCCCGCCGATGGCCATTCCCAGGATGGCCCGCGCCGCCGCGGACGCCTGCTCCGGCGTATCGGCCATCCGGACGCCGCCCGACTTGCCCCGCTTGCCCGCGGGCACCTGCGCCTTCACCGCCGCTGCGCCCAGTTCAGCCGCCGCCGCGCCGGCCTCCTCGGGCGTGGCGCAGGCGCGGCCCGCGGGGATGGCGATGCCATAGGGCGCCAGCGCCAGCGCCTTGGCGACGTGCTCCAGGACGTTCACCGCCCCGCCCCTACTTGCCGTAGCGCGCCCAGTAGGCGCCGAACAGCTCGCCCTCCTCCGGCTTGTCGGGCGGGATCGTGGTGACGAGGTGGGTGACGTTGAGGAAGTGCCGGTAGCTGAGGTTCTCCGAGATGCTGTTGCCGCCCCAGGTGCCGCATCCCATGCTCAGCGTGAACTCCAGCCCGTTGTCGAAGCCGCCGCCGTTGCCGAAGGTGTGGGCCTGGTTCACCAGCACCCGCACCACGTCCACCGCGTCGGCCACCACGCGCGGGCGGTCCGGGTCCGTCGTGTGGATGCCGCAGGAGTGGCCGGCGCCCTGGTAGGCCAGGATTTCCGACACGCGCCGCACCGCCGCCGCGAAGTCCGGCGCCCGATAGACGGTCAGCACCAGCGACAGCTTCTCGCCCGAGAAGGGATGGCCCGGCCCGACGCCATCCTCCTCGACCATGAAGAACCGCGCGCCCGGCGCCGCGATGCCGAAGGCCGCGGCGAGCACGGCGGCGTCCTTGGCGATCAGGTGCCGCGACAGCTTGCCGCCCACCCAGAGCTTGCCCTCGATGACGGCCTTCTGCGCCGCGCCGGCCATGACGCCGCCGACGCGGGCGAACTCGGCCATCATGCAGTCGTAAACGGCGTTCACGACGACGACCGCGTTCTCGGACGAGCAGGAGGTCGCGTTGTCGAACACCTTGGAGGCGCAGATCAGCTCCGCCGCACGGGCCAGGTCGGCCGTCTCGTCCACGATGACGGGGACGTTGCCCGCGCCGACGCCCAGGGCGGGCGTGCCGCTGCTGTAGGCCCGGCGGACGTTGTCCTGCGACCCCGTGACCACCACCAGGTCAACCTGCTCCATCAGCGCCTGGGTCATCGCCTTGTTCACATGGGCCGGCAGCACCTGCACCAGGTCCTCCGGCAGGCCAATCCGCGCCAGCTCCGCGCGCATGTATCCGACCGTCCGGGCGGTCGTGCTCCAGCCCGCGGGGGACGGGGCGATGATGATGGAGTTGCGGCCCTTGATGGCCATCATGCTCTTGTTCACCGGCGTCGCGCCCGGGTTGGTCGAGGGCGTCACGGCGCCGACCACGCCGACCGGCTTGGCGATCTTGACCAGGCCGCGCGCCGGATCCTCCTCGATCACGCCGACCGACCTGGCGCGCAGCAGGTCGCGCAGCGTGCCGAAGGTCTTGCGCTGCTTCTTGATGACCTTGTCGACGACGTTGCCCAGCCCGGTGTCCGCGACCGCCAGCTCGGCAAGCTCCTTCGCGTGCGCCGGCTGATACAGCGACCAGGCCAGCCCGGTCACCGCCTCGTCCGCCCGTTCCTGGGTGGCGTGGGCAAAGCCGCGCTGCGCCGCACGGGCGCGCTGCACCAGCGCCGCGACGACGGCGGCCTCATCGGAGGCGGCGTCCTTGCCGATCTGGGTGACGACGTTCATGGCTTGCATCCTCCCTATAACGTCCCGGCTTTTACGCCTGTTTGGGACTGCGATTCAGTGCGGCAACGCGGATAGCCTGGCGAGCGCGGCCGACACTAGCCTGGCGTCGCGCGGGTCGGCGCGCGAATTGAGCATGATCGGAGCGCTGGCGCCGAGGACGACGCCCGCGGCAACCGCGCCCTGGAAAAACACCATTGACTTGAACAGGGCGTTGCCGGCCTCAATGTTCGGCATCACCAGCACGTCAGCACACCCGGCGACGCTGCCGCGCACGCCTTTCGTGCGCGCAGCGTCCACGGAAACCGCGTTGTCTAGTGCTAGGGGGCCGTCCAATTCGGCCTGGCCGCACAGCGCCGCCTTCAGTTCTTCGGCAACCCGCCCGGCGCGCTCGGACGAGGGCATGCTCATTGTGACCTCCTCCGTGGCGGAAAGGAGGGCGATCCGGGGACAAGCCTCGCCCAGCGCCTGCGCCAGGTCCGCCGCATTCAGCACAATGTCGCATAGCGTGCGGTGGTCCGGCAGCACGTTCACTGCCGCGTCGGTGATGAGCAGCGGCTTGAAGCGGGCGTCCAGCGTCATGTGGAAAACGTGCGTCAGCCGGCGGCCGGTGCGCAGGCCGTTCGCCTTGTCCATCACCGCGCGCAGCAGCGCGTTTGTATGCAGGTGACCCTTCATCAGCGCAGCGGCCTCGCCCGCGCGCACCAACGACACCGCGATTCCGGCTGCCTGGTTGTCATCCTCGGCAGGCACGAGACGGATTGCGGAGATGTCCCAACCCATACCGGCGGCAAGGCCGCGCACGACATCAGGGCACCCGACGAGAACCGGGACGATTAGCCCAGCCTGATGCGCGCGGCGCGCTCCTTCGAGCGCCGCGGCGCTACCCGCGCCGGCCAGGGCCGTGGCAAGCGGGAGGTGGCGACGGGCTGCCAGGACGATCCCTGTCGCGCCGAGCATGACGGCGGCCCCGCCTGCGCGTCCCTACGCCGCCTTGGAGGCTGCAATAGGCCTGCGCGCCAGCCCTGACGGCGCATCGCTGTGGACGGGAGCAGCGGCCTTCCCATCAATCACGAGCACATGCCGGATAGCGGCGGGGGGCAGGTCCAGCGTGTACCCACGGGCAGGCCCGGCAATGGCGAATGCTTCGCTAGGGATCGGTTGGGCCATCCGTTTCCTCCTGTTACGCTGGCAAGCGGACCGGATTCGCCGATCAGCCGAACTCGAAGCTGGCGCTCAGTTGGGTGGCCGCGGCGATCAGCTCGCCCCGCAGGGCCAGTGCCTGGTCGAGAGACAGGCGCGTGGAAGGCGCCTGGACCGCAAGCCCGGCGCGTATCTGCCCGGCGCAGTTGAAAATGGGCGCTGCCACGCAGACGACGCCCACGATATACTCCTCAGCATCAACCGAAAGGCCGCGCTCACGGATTGCAACAAGCTCGGCCTGCAAGGCCTTGCCATCGGTCAGCGTAGCCGGCGTCATGGCACGCAGGTCCAGCCCGCCCAGCAGCTCGCGCCGCTGCCGGGCGGGCAGGAAGGCCAGGAACAGCTTGCCAATTGCGGTGCAATGCAGCGGCACGCGTGATCCAATGCCGAATTGCAGCCGGAGGGGCCAATGCTTGGCTTCGACGCGGTCCAGATAAACGATCTCGCTCGTGTCGAGGGTGCCGATGTTGCACGTCTCCCCAACGCTCCGTACGAGGCCTTCGAGGATCATGCGGCGTGGCGCATATTGCACCGAGGCGCGCATGATGTCGAATGCGAGGTCGGTCAGGCGCGGCCCGACTGTGACCCGCCTGGAGGCGAACTGACGGCGCACAAGCCCTTGCCGCTCGAAACCCTCGATCATGCGGTAGGCGGTCGGCTTCGGGATTCCGAGCGTTTCGGCGATCTCAGTCGAAGCGAGCGGCGTACCGCTCCGCACGATCAGCTCAAGCATGGCGAACGAACGCTGGAACACGCCTGCCCCTTGCTCGGCACCTGCAGCCTGCCGGTCCGCCTTGGACGCGCTAGGCGCGAAGTCATTGCTCTGGGGAAGGGTCGCCCGTTTGGCCATTGCAGCAGTTGCGTCTTACCCGGAGAGCGTGTCAACATCAATTCCCAACCGATGCAGCGTTCTGTCTCATAATCTGATATTCAGACTGCGGTGTCGCTCGGCTGCGGATCGTGACCTAGGATCGCAGCGAGGGACTTCGCGCCGCCGCGCAGCGCAGGCAGGAAGGCTCGCAATCCCTCTGGCCCGTGCCGGATGCTTGGCGCGTGCATTCCCAGCGCGCCTAGGAAGCTGCCGTCGCAAGACCGGATCGGAACGGCCACCGCGATCATTCCCTGGATGAACTCCTCATCGTCAAGGGCAAAGCCTTCCGCCATCACCTGCTGTAGGTTGCGGCGCAGCTCCGCCGGTCCGGTGAGCGTGTTCGGCGTGCAGGCCGGCATCGGTAGGTGCGCGAGCAGCAGCCCCCGTTCACGTAGTGGCAAATTGGCGAGGTAGAGCTTGCCGCCCGAAGTGCAGTGCAAAGGTACCTCGGAGCCAGCCTGCAGCCGAACGGAAAGCGGCCAGTTCGCCTCGACGCGGTCGAAATAAGTCGGTGTCGCGCGCGGGAACATAATGAGGTTGCAGGTCTCGCCGACCTGCTCCACTACCCCGCGCAGAACCGGGTGCCAGATCGGCTGCAGACTCGACATGCTAGCGATGCGGAGCATAGCCCGCGCAAGCCGCGGACCGAAGATCACTCGGCGGCTGCGCGGATGGCGGGCCAGCACCCCGCTCCGCTCCAGCCCGGCGACAATGCGGTGTGCCTGCGGTCGCGACACGCCCAGCGCGTCACCAATTTCGACCACGGACAGTGAGCGCCGGGCCGAACCCAGCACCTCGATCAGGTCAAGCACGCGGTTAGAGGAGGGCTGCGCCACATCGGCGCGCGTAGGAACTTGTCTCATGGAGTGCTACAAGACAGTCCCATCATCCGATAATTGCCGATTATCTTCGTTGCAGCAAGAAGTGCCTGGCCGCTAGGCTAGGCTTGGCTGGTCCGCTGCCAAGCCGGATCGCAGCGAACGGGTCACGGCGGAAAGCCGGGCCGCAATGGGAGGGACAGCCTATGCCTGCAACTGCGGCGCACAGAACCGAAGTGAGTGGCCACTCGATTAGCAGGATCGCAATTGCGAGCGCCATTGGGGCGACCATCGAGTGGTATGACTTCTTCCTCTACGGAGTGGTCGCGGCGCTGGTATTCAACAAGCTGTTCTTCCCGTCCTTCGACCCGCTCGTCGGCACCTTGCTGTCCTACACAACCTTTGCGGTCGGCTTCGTCGCGCGGCCGGTCGGCGGCATTATCTTCGGTCATTTCGGCGACCGGGTCGGGCGCAAAACCATTCTGGTGCTGACCCTCCTCATCATGGGTGTCGCCACCACGGCAATCGGCCTGCTGCCCACCTACGGCACTATCGGCATCGCGGCGCCGATCCTGCTGCTGGTGCTGAGAGTCCTGCAAGGCATCGGCATCGGCGGCGAGTGGGGCGGTGCCGTGCTGATGTCCGTGGAACACGCGCCCGAAGGCCGCAAAGGGTTCTACGGCAGCTATCCGCAGATCGGTGTGCCGGCCGGTCTGATGCTGGCGTCCGGCGTCGTCGCACTGCTGTCGCTGATGGACAACGACTCGTTCCTGCTCTGGGGTTGGCGCGCGGCGTTCCTGCTGAGCGCGGCCCTGGTTGTGGTAGGCTTGGTGATACGGTTGAAGTTGCTGGAAACGCCCGATTTCGAGGCGATGAAACAAGGCGGCGCGTCGCGGGCGCCGTTCTTCGAGGCGCTGCGCCTGCATCCCAAAAGCCTGCTGCTCGGGTGCGGCGCACGCTATGTCGAGGGCGCTTGCTTCAATATGTGGGGAGTCTTCATCATCTCCTACGCCACGACGCAGCTCCACCTGACGCGCGGGATGGCCCTGGGCGGGGTCATCCTCGCCGCCGCCATTATGATCCCATTCGTCGTTTTTTTCGGGGCGCTGTCGGACCGGGTAGGCAAGCACAAGGTTTATTGCTGCGGGGCTGTCGCCATAGGGGCACTCGCCTTCCCGTCGTTCTGGTTGATGGACTACGCAGGGGCCGAACACCCGATGCTAGTCTGGCTGGCGATCATCTTGCCGCTGTCTTTCGCTTACCCGGCGGTCTATGGCCCGCAGGCAGCGTTGTTCTCCAGCCTGTTCCCGCCGCGCGTGCGCTACACCGGCATCTCGTTCTGCTACCAATTTTCGGGCGTGTTCGCGAGCGGTCTGACGCCGCTGATCGCGACCTACCTGCTGAGCTACGGCGGCGGCACGCCCTGGTACATTTGTGGTTATGTCGTGCTGACCGCGGTGGTAAGTCTAGTTTCGGTGCTGGCAATGCCGCGGTCGCAGCCGGATGCGCCGGCTTTCGCGGCAACCCAGGCGGCAATGCCATGAGCGGCGGCTTTGATGCCGCGGAATTTGACTACGTAATCGTTGGCGCGGGGTCGGCGGGGTGCGTGCTTGCGAACCGCCTGTCTGCCGACCCGTCCCGCCGCGTGCTGCTGATCGAGGCCGGGCCGCGGGACACCTACATCTGGATTCACATCCCGGTCGGCTACTTCAAGACCATGCACAACCCGCGCACCGACTGGTGCATGAAGGCCGAGCCTGACCCGGGCCTGAACGGGCGGCAGATCCAGTGGCCGCGCGGGCGGGTGCTGGGAGGCTCAAGCTCGATCAACGGCCTCCTGTATGTCCGCGGCCAGGCAGAGGATTACGACCAGTGGCGGCAGCTCGGATGCACTGGCTGGTCCTATGACGACGTACTGCCCTACTTCCGCCGGTCCGAGGACCAGGAGCGCGGCGAGGACGCGTTCCACGGTGTCGGAGGCCCGCTCGCGGTGTCCAACATGCGGGTCCAGCGCGACGTGTGCGACGCCTACATTGATGCCGCCGAGGAGATCGGCATCCCGCGCAACGACGACTTCAACGGCGCCACGCAGGAGGGTGCGGGATACTTCCAGCTCACCGCGCGCAACGGGCGGCGGTGCAGCGCGGCGGTCGGCTATCTTAACCCGGTGAAGCAGCGGCCGAACCTGCGGATCGTCACTGGTGCGCTGGTGCATCGCGTCCTGGTCGAGGGCGGCCGGGCGATCGGTGTGGAACTGGAGGTTGGTGGGACCAAGCAGCACGTGCGGGTGGCCGGCGAGGTACTGCTGAGCGCAGGCGCGATCAACTCGCCGCACCTGCTGGAAATGTCCGGCATCGGGCGCGGCGAGGTGCTGCAAGACATTGGTGTGCCCATGGTGCAAGAGCTGCCCGGCGTGGGCGAGAACCTACAGGACCACCTACAGGCGCGCTCGGTCTACAAGAGCAACCGTCCGACCCTGAACGATGAGGTGAACCACCCGGTCCGCAAGATGCTGATTGGCCTCGACTACATGCTGCGGCGGCGCGGGCCGATGACGATGGGCGCCAGCCAAGTCTGCATTTTCGCTCGTACCCACCCATCCAAGGCGACCCCTGACGTGCAGTTCCACATCCAGCCTCTGAGCGCAGACAAGCCGGGCGACGGGCTGCACCGCTATTCGGCTTTTACCGCGTCGGTCTGCCAGTTGCGGCCGGAAAGCCGCGGCCGGCTGCTGCCGCGGTCGTCTGACCCGCGCGAGACTGTGGCGATCCATGCCAACTATCTCGCCACGCTCACGGACCAGCAGACCCTGGTTGACGGCATGAAGCTTGCCCGCCGCCTGGCCGCGACCCGGGCGCTAAGTCCCTATATCGTGGAAGAGCTTGTGCCAGGCCTCCCAGTGCGGACGGACGAGGATCTGCTGGAGAACGCACGCAACACGGCGACGACGATTTATCACCCGGTCGGCACCTGCAAGATGGGGACTGACCCGGGGGCGGTAGTTGATGCGCGGTTGCGGGTGCGGGGCGTCCGGGGCCTGCGCGTGGTGGACGCCTCGATCATGCCGACACTCGTGTCGGGCAACACAAACGCACCGGCGATTATGATCGGCGAGAAAGCCGCGTCCATGATTCTTGAAGACGCAAGGAGCAGCGCCATGGCGCATTGACCGGGTTTTCGAACCGACGCAACCGCAAGGAGAAACAGGCCGATGCAGGACCAGACCCGTGTGTTCGAGGCGCGCCGCATCGTCACCATGAACCCCTCGGTGCCGTTTGCGACCCATGTGGCCGTGTGCGAGGGCCGGGTTTTGGGCGTCGGCACAGCGGAGCAGATGGCCGCGTTCGGCCCGGCCGTCCATGACGACAGGTATGCAGCGAAGGTGATCCTGCCGGGCTTCGTGGAGGGGCACAGCCACCTGTTTGAAGGCCTGACCTGGCAGGACCCCTATCTCGGCTTCTTCGACCGCCGTGGTCCCGACGGCCGCATCTGGCCCGGGCTGAAAGGCATCACGGAGGTGGTCGCGCGCCTGCAGGAGATTGAGTGCGCGACGGAGGACCCCGACGCGCCGCTGACCGCCTGGGGGTTCGACCCGATCTACTTCGGCGGCAGGCGCATGGACCGCGCCGACCTCGACCAGGTGTCCGCGCGCCGACCGGTGGTCGTCACTCATGCGTCGGGCCACATCATGAACGTGAACGCCGTCGTGCTGCACCGGGCGGGGCTGACGCGGGACACCGACCTGGACGGGCTGGCGCGGGACGCCGCGGGGCAGCCCAGCGGCGAGCTGCTGGGGCCGGAGGCGATGGGCCGGGTGCGCCGTGTGGTCGGCGGCAGCTCGATGGAGCGGGCGATTGACGCGCCGGCCCTGCGCCGCTTCGGCGCCATCGCGCGCATGGCGGGCGTGACCACCGCCGCCGACCTGCTGAACGAGCTGACACCGGAAACGGTCAGCACCTACGAGGCGGTGACGCAAGAGGATGGCTTCCCGCTGCGGATCGTCCCGGCCTTGGCCGCCCGCGCCTACGGCTTGCAGGACGGCATCGCCCGCTGGCGCGAGCTGGGCGGGCACGGCAACCCGAAGCTGCACTTTGGGCTGGTGAAACTGGTGGTGGACGGCTCCATCCAGGGCTTTACGGCGCGGCTGCGCTGGCCCGGCTACCACAACGGGGCGCCGAACGGCATGTGGTACCTGGCGCCGGCGGAGCTGGCCCGGGTCGTGCTCGCCTACCACAGTGCCGGCGCGCACCTGCACATCCACACCAACGGGGACGAGGCGTCCGAGGTGGCGGTCGAGATGATCGGCCGCGCGCTGCAGGAGGCGCCTCGCGGCGACCACCGCCACACCTTGCAGCACTGCCAGATGCCGGACGAGGCGCTGTTCCGGCGCATGAAGGTGCTGGGCATCTGCTGCAACATCTTCGCCAATCACATCTTCTACTGGGGCGACGCCCACCTGGCCCTGACTATGGGGCCGACGCGCGCGGCCCGCATGGACGCGTGCGGCACCGCGCTGCGCCTGGGCGTGCCGTTCGCCATCCACTCGGACGCGCCGGTCACGCCGCTGGGGCCGCTGTTCACCGCCTGGTGCGCCGTGAACCGCCGCACAGCCTCCGGCGCCGTGCTAGGCGAGCATGAGCGCATCCCGGTGGCCGACGCGCTGCGGGCCATCACCTTGGGCGCCGCTTACACGATGCGGATGGACCACCTAGTCGGCAGCATCGACGTGGGCAAGTTCGCCGACTTTGCTGTGCTGGACGACGACCCGCTGGAGGTCCCGCCCGAGGCACTGCGGGACGTGGGCGTCCACGCGACGGTCCTGGGCGGCATGCCCTCCCCTGGCCCGGCGTGATCCCGGTCACCATCGTCGGCGGCTTCCTGGGCGCCGGCAAAACGACGCTGGTCAACCACCTGCTGCGCGTCGCCACCCGGCGTTATGGCGTGCTGGTCAACGACTTCGGCGCGGTAGACGTTGACGCGGCGCTGGTGCGGGACATGGACGGCGGCGTGCTGTCGCTGGCCAATGGCTGCGTCTGCTGCAGCATCGGCCCGGACCTGGGTGATACGCTGGACCGCCTGACCCGACGCGACCCCGCGCCCGAACACATCCTGGTGGAAGCGAGCGGCGTGTCCGACCCCTGGCGGATTGCGCAACTGGTGAAGCTGGAACCCATGGTGGCGCTAGACGCCGTGCTGGTGCTGGTGGATGCCGCCGCCTTCACTCTCCAGCTCGCGGACAACTACCTGACGGACACGCTTGATCGGCAGCTTGCCCGCGCGGACCTGATCGTGCTGAACAAATGCGATGAGGCCGCGCCGGAAGCAGCAGTGGCGGCAGTCCTGCGTCTGCGGCCGGACGCGCGTATGGTCCGGGTGGCGCATGCCGAACTGCCCGAGGCGCTACTGGGCGGCCCGGCACCCCTGCATCCCTCGTTTAGCCGCTTCACCGCAGAAGCGCCGGAGCATCCTTTCCGCACCTGGGTTTGGCGCGGCCCGGCACCGTTTGATGGGACCCTGCTCGCGCGGACCCTGGACGGGCTTCCGCCCGCGGTGCTGCGGGCGAAGGGCTTTTGCCGCATTGGGCCGGACGGCAGTCAGCACCTACTGCAACTGGCGGGGCGGCGGTGGAGCCTGACGCCGGCTGCGGACCAGGAGGACGCGCTGGTCGTAATCGGCACAACAGACATGCTGCCGCCAGGGGAACTGGATGCGCTGTTCCGCAGCGCCTTACTCGGAGTGGCGCGCGTAGATGGCCCATGATTTGCTTCGTTCGATGTGACTTGACAGGTTCTATGGAGGATTGTTGATGCTGGACAGACGCTTCCTGCTGATTGCCGGAACCACCCTGGCAACGGCTGCGCTCGCGCCCTGCCATCCCGCCTTTGCCGCAGCCAGCAATACGCTGGTCCTGGGCATGGGGCAGGAACCGCGGCACTTCAACGGCGCTATCCAGTCGGGCACCGCGACGGCCGTGCCCTGCACGCAAATCTTCGCCAGCCCGCTGCGGTTTGACGCCGACTGGCAGCCGCAGCCATACCTGGCCAAAAGCTGGGTGGTGGCCTCCGATGCGCTCAGCGTGACGCTGAACCTGGTCGAGACGGCTGTGTTCCATGACGGCCACCCCGTCACGTCCGAGGACGTTGCTTTCACCATCGGCGTCATCAAGGCGCACCACCCGTTTACCACTATGCTGGCCCCGGTGGACACGGTTGAAACACCGGACCCGCACACGGTGGTGATCCGCCTGAAGCACCCGCACCCCGCCCTGCTGCTGGCCATGTCCCCGGCGCTGATGCCGATCCTGCCGAAGCACATCTACGGCGATGGGCAGGACATTCTGACCCATCCCGCGAACCTGAACCCGGTCGGCTGCGGCCCGTTCCGCTTCGTCGAGTACAGTCGTGGCCAGTTCATCCGGCTGGAGCGGTTCGACCGGTTCTTCATCCCCAAGGCCCCGGCTATGGACGCCGTGGTGATCCGCATCATCACCGACCCCACGATTATGGTGCTGGCGCTGGAGCGGGGCGAGGTCCACATGGCGCCGCTGCTGGCCGGCGTCCGCAACATCGAACGCGCCCAGAAAGTCGCCACGATGACCGTGACGGCGCAGGGCTACGCCGGCATTGGCCCGCTGACGTGGCTTGCGTTCAACTGCATGAGGAAGCCGCTCGACGATGTGCGGGTGCGCCAGGCGATTGCCTACGCTGTGGACCGCCGGCAAGTGACGCGCGTCCTTATGTCTGGCAAGGCTGCCGAGGCGATGACGCCGATCGTGTCGACCTCACCGTTCTATAACAAGGACGTGCAAGCCTACGCGACCGACCTCGACCGTGCCAACGCGCTGCTGGACCAGGCCGGGCACCCGCGTGGGGCGGACGGCACCCGGTTCCCGCTGGTGATCGACTATGATCCTGGCGACCCCGAGCAGGGACGCAACATCGCCGAGTTCCTGCGTCCGGCGCTGCGCAAGATCGGCATCGCGGCGGAGGTGCGCGCGGTGCCGGACTTCCCGACTTGGGCCGAGCGCGTTGCCAATTACGACTACGACATGACCGTTGATTCAGTGTTCAACTGGGGCGACCCGGTGATCGGCGTGGCCCGCACTTACCTTAGCAGCAACATCCGCAAGGGCGTGGTCTGGGCCAACATGCAGGGTTACCGCAACGCCCGCGTGGACGAGCTGCTGGATCAGGCCGCCGCCGAGCCTGACGCGGGACGCCGCCGCACGCTGTATGCCGAGTTTCAGAAGATCGTGGTGGACGAGGTGCCCATACACTTCCTGAACGTCGTCCCATACTACACCGCCGCACATAAGGGGCTTGCGGAGCTGCCCCTGTCTATCTGGGGCGCGCTGTCACCACTTGACCAACTGCGCTGGGCGAACCCGCCAACGTGACAGTGCTGTTCGGAGCCGGATTGCGGCTGCTTAATGCCGCGTTGCTGCTGTTGACTGTGCTGGTGCTGAACTTCCTCCTGATCCATCTGGCCCCGGGCGACCCGGCACTCGTGATCGCCGGGGAGATGGGAGGTGCCTCACCAGAAGTTCTCGCCAGCATCCGCGCTGCCTACGGCCTCGACCAGCCAATCTTTGTGCAGCTTGGGCGCTACGTGCTGCGTGCGGCGCAGGGCGACCTCGGCTTCTCGTTCTACTTCAACCAGCCGGTGGCCCAGCTCATCCTTCAGCGTCTGCCGGCCACCGGCCTGCTTATGGTGACCGCGCTGTTGTTCGCGTCGGTGGCCGGCACCGCGCTGGGCGTGGCCGCCGCGCGGCGGCCACGGGGCGCGGTGAATCTGGCCGTCACCCTTCTAGCGGTGGCGGGCTATGCCATGCCGGTGTTCTGGAGCGGCTTGCTCCTGCTGTTGCTGCTTGCCTCCGTAGTGCCCCTGTTCCCGATTGGCGGCATGAGCGACGTGGGCCAGCCGCTGAGGGGGGCGGCCTATGCACTGTCCGTGCTGCATCACCTGATCCTGCCGGCCTTCACGCTCGGCGTCGTCTACATGGCGCAGTACAGCCGCCAGTCCCGCGCCGCCATGCAGGACGTGCTGCGCGCCGACTACATACGTACCGCGCGGGCCAAGGGCATGACGGAGGGCACGGTCGTCTTCAAGCACGCGCTCCGCAACGCCGCCGGCCCGGTGGTCACGCTTCTCGGCCTGCAGTTTTCCGAGGCCCTGGGCGGGGCGGTGCTGGTCGAGACGGTGTATGGCTGGCCCGGCATGGGCCGCCTGGTGTTCGACTCCATCCTGCGCCGCGACTACCCGACCCTGCTCGGCGTGCTCGTGATGTCGGCGGTGCTGGTGATGGCGGCCAACATCCTGACCGACCTGGCCAACCGCTGGATTGATCCGCGCATCCGCCTGGGTGCGCGATGAGGGCTGCGTCCCCGGCCCGGCAGGCGGCGGCGCAGTTCCTCCGCGGCCCCGTGGGCATGGGTGGGGCGGTGGCGCTGTGCGCCATCGTGCTCGCCAGCCTGTTCGGCCCGGCGCTGTATGGTGTGGACCCGTTCGACCTCGTGGCGGCGCCGTTCAGCGCGCCAGGCGAGGAAGCGCCGCTGGGAACGGACTACCTGGGACGGGACGTGCTGGCTGGGCTGCTGGTGGGCGGGCGGGCCAGCTTGCTGGTCGGGCTGGTCGCGGCGGCCATCTCGGTGTCCATCGGCGTGTCGGTGGGGGCGCTGGCCGGATGGTCGGGCGGCTGGGTGGACCGGCTGCTGATGAAATGCACGGAGTTCTTCCAGGTGCTGCCGGCGCTGCTGTTCGCGATGGTGCTGGTCGCGCTGTTCGGCTCGAAGCTGGCGGTCGAGACGGTGGCGATCGGCCTGGTGTCCTGGACCGGGGTGGCGCGGCTGACCCGTGCCGAGTGCATGCGCCTGCGGGACATGGACTTCGTGCGCTCGACCGTCGCCGCCGGGGCAGGAGGGGGCTACCTCGTGGCGCGCGTGGTGCTGCCCAACGCCCTGCCGCCGATCATCGTGGCGGCGACGCTTTCGGTGGGGGTCGCGATCCTGTTCGAGGGCGGGCTGAGCTTCCTGGGCCTGGGCGACCCGAATGTGATGACCTGGGGGCTGATGCTGGGGCAGAACCGGGGATACATGCAGGACGCCTGGTGGGCGGTGACGTTCCCGGGCGCAGCGATCTTCCTGGCGGTGCTCGCGGTTAGCTTGGTGGGCGACGGCGTCAACGACGCGCTAAACCCGCGCCTGCGCCGCCGATGAACGCGCCCGCCGCCGCGGCCGTCCCCGCCCAGGCTGTCCTTGCGCCCGCCGTCCCCGCACTGGCTGTCGAGGGCCTGCGGGTCGAGCTGCACCGCCCTGGCGGCGCGGTCCCGGTGCTGGAGGACCTGTCGTTCACCGTCGAGGCCGGGCGCACGCTGGCGCTGGTGGGCGAGTCCGGCTGCGGCAAGAGCATGGCGGCGCTTGCGGTCATGGGGCTGCTGCCGGATGGGCTGAGCGCCGGAGCCGGGTCAATACGCCTGGCCGGCCAGGAGCTTGCGGCGGCAGGCCCGCGGCAGATGCGGTCGCTGCGCGGCCGGGCCATGTCCATGATCTTCCAGGAGCCGATGACTGCGCTGAACCCCGTGTTCACGGTCGGCGAGCAGATCGCGGAGGTCCTGCGCCGGCACCAGGGCGCGAGCCGCCGGGCCGCGCACGCCGCCGCGCTCGCGCTGCTGCGCGCTGTGCAGGTACCCGCGCCGGAACAGCGGGTCAGCGCCTACCCGCACCAGCTCAGCGGCGGGATGCGGCAACGGGTGATGATCGCCATGGCGCTGGCCTGCCGCCCGGCCCTGCTGATCGCCGACGAGCCGACGACGGCGCTGGACGTGACGGTGCAGGCGCAGGTGTTCGACCTGCTGCGGGACATGCAGCGGCAGACCGGCACGGCCATGATGCTGATCACCCACGACATGACCGCCGTGGCGGACATGGCGGACACCGTCGCGGTGCTGTATGCCGGGCGCTGCATCGAGCAGGGCCGCACCGCCGAGGTGCTGGGCCGTCCGGCGCATCCCTACACGCAGGGGCTGATCGCCTGCGTGCCGCACCTTCGGCTGGGCGCGCGCGCGGCTGAGCCAGCGGTCCCGCTGGCGGAGATACCGGGCATGGTGCCGCCATTGGGCGCACGCGGCGACGGATGCGTGTTCGCGCCCCGCTGCCCGCGCCGGGACGCGCAGTGCGACGTGCGCCCCCCGCTCGGCGGGACGGACCATCGCGTGGCGTGCTGGCACCCGGGATGAGCGGCCTCCTCGTCGTCGAGGACCTTGTGGTCCGCTTCCGCGGCTCCCGCCCCAGGCCGTTCGCCCGGCGTGCCGAGGTCCATGCGGTGAACGGCATCGGCTTCACAGTCGGCCGCGGGCGGGCGTTCGGCATCGTGGGAGAGAGCGGGTCCGGCAAGTCCACCGCCGCCTTGGCGCTGATGCAGCTGGTGCGCCCGGCGCAGGGCCGGGTCAGCATTGAGGGGCAGGATGTCACCTCGCTGCGCGGCGGCGCGCTGCGTCGGGCGCGGCGGGGGTTCCAGATGGTGTTCCAGGACCCGTTCTCCTCGCTCGATCCGCGCAAGCGGGCCGGGCAGCTCGTGCGCGAGCCGCTGGACCTGCTCGGCGTGGGTGAGCCGGCCAAGCGCGGAAGCCGGGTCACCGAGATGATCGAGGCCGTGGGGCTGTTGCCCGACGCCGCGGACATGTTCCCGCACCAGTTCTCCGGCGGGCAGCGGCAGCGCCTGGCCATCGCCCGCGCCCTGGCACCCGGCCCGGCGCTGCTGGTGTGCGACGAGCCGGTCTCGGCGCTGGATGTCGCGATCCAGGCGCAAGTGCTCAACCTGCTGCAACGATTGCAGCGCCAGATGGCGCTGGCGCTGGTGTTCATCTCGCACGACCTCGGCGTGGTGCAGCATCTGTGCGACGAGGTCGCGGTTATGTATCTTGGGCGCATCGTCGAGCGCGCGCCCACCGCTGTGCTGTTCGCCAGGGCGCGGCACCCCTATACTTGGTCCCTCATGGCGGCAGCCGTGGCGCAGGGCAGCGCGGACCCGGCGCTGCGCCGGGGCGTCCTGGTGCCCGGCGAGCCGCCAAGCCCGCTCGCGCCGCCGCCGGGCTGCCACTTCGCGGCCAGGTGCCCGCACGCGCAGGACCGGTGCCGGACGGACGCGCCGCCGCTGCGCGCCCTGGCGCCGGGCCATTGGGTGGCCTGCATCCGTGCCGAGGAGCTTGGGGAGTCCCCGGTTTTCGGCATGGGGTAGGAGCTGCGCGGGTGGCGCACCCCCCATGCCTAGAGCTGGTGCACGGAAAAGCTGGTGCGCCGCAGGCCGCCCGCGCGCTACCGTGCCGGATGGGATGTCATCGGCCCAAACCGGAAGGACGCGCCTTTGCTCACCAGCGACCACGACATCGCGTGGCTGCAGATGTTCCGGGAAGTCGGCCGCTCCGGCGTCGCGCTGCAGGCCCAGATACGGCAGCTCCTGGTTGCTGCCATCGAGAACGGGCACCTTTCGGCCGGACGCCGCCTGCCGTCGTCCCGCCGGCTGGCCTCCATCCTCGGCATCGCCCGCAACACCGCGACCTCGGCCTATGAGCAGTTGGTGCAGGAAGGCTATCTGCACTCCCACGAGCGGAGCGGGGTGTTCGTGGCCCCGGTCGCGGCGACCCTGCGCGCCGGGGCCGCCGCGACCGGCGCTCACGCCCGCGACTGGGGGCCACACTTCGCCATCCGGCCGTCCGGGCTGCTGCATATCAGCAAGCCCAGGAACTGGCAGAGCTACCCGTATCCGTTCCTGTTCGGGCAGTCCGACCCGGGCCTGTTCCCAGTCCAGTCCTGGCGCGAGAGCGTCGGCACCGCGTCTAGCGTGTCCAGCATCAACGACTGGGCCGGGGACCTGATTGACGAGGACGACCCGGAACTGGTCGCGCAGCTCCGTGCACGGGTCCTGCCGCGCCGGGCCGTCTGGGCGGCGCCGGACGAGGTAATGATCACGATCGGGGCGCAGCAAGGGCTGTACGTCGCTATCCGGCTGCTGGTTGGCGATGGCACGCCGGTCGCGATGGAGGAGCCAGGCTATCCCGACGCTCGCCACATGGTTTGCATGGCGGGAGGGCGGCTGCACCTGCTGGGCGTGGACGCGGACGGCGCCGTGCCGGATGCTGGGCTAGCGGGGTGCCGGGTCGCCGTGCTGACCCCGGGGCACCAGTGCCCGACGACGGCGACGATGTCCGCCATGCGGCGGCGGGCGGTGCTGGCCGCAGCACGGGCGCACGACATCACCGTGATTGAGGACGACTACGACGCCGATCTGTTCCAGGAAGGCCCGGCGGTGCCGCCGCTCAAGAGCACCGACACGGAAGGGCGCGTGATCTACATCGGCAGCCTATCGAAGGCGCTCGCGCCCGGCCTGCGCCTTGGCTACGTCGTCGCCCCGGCGCCGGTCATCCGAGAGATGCGGGTGCTGCGGCGGATTATGCTGCGGCATCCACCGAGCAACAACCAGCGGGCGATGGCAATGTTCATCTCGCTCGGGCACTACCACGCCCATCTGCGCCGGGTCGCGCAGGTGCTGGCGGAACGGGCGGCGGCCGTGGATCGCCTGCTGCCGCTGCGGCTGCCGGCCTGCCTCTGGCAGCGGGGGCCGGGAGCGGCCAGCTACTGGATCAGTGGCCCGCCCGGGCTGGATGCGCGGGCTATGGCGGCGGCGGCCTCCGCCGAGGGCGTGCTGGTGGAACCGGGGGACGTCTTCTTCAACGCGGCGGAGCGGGGCCGGGGATGCTTCCGCTTGGGCTTCTCCTCAATCCGGACCGACCGGATCGAAGAGGGGCTGCTGCGGTTAGGGCGGCTGATCTAGATTTTGCCCTTCCAGGGCACCAGCGTGCGTTCCAGCCAGCGCATCGCCACCTCAAATAAAACCGCAAACAGGCCGATGACCAGAATGCCCATGACGACCACGTCGGTGCGCAGGAAGTTGGACGCGTTCAGCACCATCTGACCAAGCCCGGCGTTCGCCGCCACCATCTCGGCCGCGACCAGGGTGGTCCATCCCACGCCCATGCCGATGCGAAGCCCCACCAGGATTTCCGGCGTGGCCGCCGGCAGCACGACGTGCAGCAGGACCTGCCAGCGCGTCGCGCCCATCGAGAGCGCGGCGTTGACCTGGTCGGTGGACGCCGACAGCACGCCCGACCGGGTGGCGAGGGCGACTGGGGCGAAGCAGGCCAGGAAGATCAGCATTATCTTCGAGGTCTCGCCGATGCCGAACCAGATCACCATCAGCGGCAGGTAGGCCAGCGGCGGCAGCGGGCGGTAGAACTCGATCACCGGATCCAGCACGGCCCGCGCGCGGCGGCTCACGCCCATCGCCAGCCCGGCCGGAATGCCGACCGCCGCCGCAAGGACGAAGGCGCTGAGCACGCGCATCAGGCTCGCCCCGGCCTGCACGGGGAGCGGGTTGCCGTCGAAGGCGCCGTCCCACGCCTGGCGCAGCGCAACAAGGATGGCGCGCGGGCTGGGCAGGAACAGCGGCGCGATCCATCCCGCGCCGGTCACGATGGTCCAGGCGAGCAGGAGCGCGGCGACGGTGGCGGCGCTCAGCAGCATGGTGCCGCCAGCCGCGGGCCGGCGCACCCGCCTGCGCGCGGACGGGGCAACGGGCGCGACGGGCGGGGCCGGGGTGGCGGTTGCGGCGTCCATGCTATGCGGCATCCTGAAGGGCGGGGCGGTGATGGATGGTGTCCAGCACGCGCTCGCGCATGGCGATGAAGGCCGGGTCGGCGCGGAGGGCGCGGGCGTCCTCGCCGGCGGCGAAGCGGCGGGAGAACGGCAGGTCAACTGTCTCGACGATGCGGCCGGGGCGCGGACTCATGATGACCAGGCGGGTCGCCAGGAACACCGCCTCCTCCACGTCGTGGGTGATGAAGAAGGCGATCTTGCCCGTCCGGTGCCAGATGCGGAGGATCAGCTCCTGCACCTGGCCGCGGGTGAACGCGTCGAGGGCGCCGAGCGGCTCGTCCATCAGCAGCACCCGCGGGTCGCTGGCCAGGGCGCGGGCGATGCCCACGCGCTGCTGCATCCCGCCCGACAGCTCGTAGATCTTGGCGCCCGCCACATCGGCCAGGCCGACGAAGCCGAGCATCTCAAGCCCGATGCGCCGCCGCTCCCCCCGAGGCACGCCGCGCATCCGTAGCCCGAAGGTGACGTTCTCCATCACGTCCAGCCACGGCATCAGCGCGTGCTTCTGGAACACGACGCCGCGGTCGGCGCCGGGTCCGGTCACGGGCTTGCCGTCCAGCAGGATGTCGCCCTCCGTCGGCGCCATGAAGCCGGCGATGCAGGACAGCAGGGTCGTCTTGCCGCACCCCGACGCCCCCAGCGCCACCACGAACTCTCCGGCGCCGATGGAAAGGTCAATCCGGGACAGGGCGGCGACGGCGCCCTCCCCCGTGCCGTAGCTCAGGCTGACGTTGCGGATTTCGAGCATGGGCGGCCTCCTCTACTTCGTCGCGCCTACTTCATGGCGTCGCGCACGAACTCCGTGTTGACGAACCGGCCGTAGTCCGCCGCGACCTCGGGGACCCGGCCCTGCTCCTTCAGGAACGTCGCCGTGTCCAGCAGCGCCTTGGCCGCGCCGCCGCCGAGCCATTCGGCCGACGCCTGCTGCGCCAGGGTGGGGAAGCGGTAGGCGGCCATTCCGGCGGGCACGTCGGCGGCGGCGGCCCCGGTCCACTTGGCAACCGCCTTCACCTCCGGCGAGTCGAGCGTCCACTTGGCGGCGTTGCCGGTGTAGGCGTCGTCGGCGGCGGCGAGCAGCTTGACCAGCTCGACCATGAAGCCCTTGTTGGCGGCGGCCCAGGCGCGGTCCACGATCAGGCCGTCGAAGGTCGGGCGGCCCTCCTTGGCGATCTCCTCGGCCGAGGTCAGCACCTTGCCGTTCTGCTTCACCCGCGCCAGCACCGGGTCCCAGATGAAGGTGGCATCAATGTCGCCGCGCTCCCAGGCGGCAGCGATCTCGGGCGGGCGCATGTTGACCACCTTGACGGCGCCGGGGGCCAGGCCGGCCTTCTGCAGCGCGAACATGAGCTGGTAGTGCGAGGTGGACACGAACGGCGTCGCCACCGTCTTGCCCCGCAGCCCGGCCACGCTGGTCACGCCCGTGCCGTCCCGGACCACGAGCTGCTCGGCGTTGCCGATGTCGTCGAGTATCCAGAACAGCTCGATGGGCAGGCCCTGCGACGCCGCGGTGGCGATCGGGCTTGATCCCGCCTCGCCCAGGGCGACGTTGCCCGACGCCATCGCGCGCACCACGTCGCCGCCGCCGCCGAACTTGCGCCAGTTGATCTTGTAGCCGGTCCTCTTCTCGATGCCGCCCTGCTCCATGAGCACGCGGAACGGCACCACCATGTCCTGGTAGGCGAAGGTGACCTCCTTCTCCGCCGCTCGGGCGGGGACGGCGGTGCTTGTTGCGGCCAGGGCGGCGGTGCTGCCGAGCAGGGTTCGGCGCGACAGGGCGGGGCACACGGTCATGGCACTCTCCTGGACAGGTCGGCATGATCCAACACGGGGCAGCATGGAGGGGGTAAGGGCCAGAAGCACGCGATATTGATGGGCACCTGGATCACTGCGGCGGGACTGCACGCGGGCTGGGCAGGTGCGGCGGCGGAACTGCCTGCTTCCTGGCCGCCTGTTTGGCCTTGTGTCCCCTGCACGCCTGCCGTCTGGACACGCGGTGCCTGGCTGGGCGATCACGGGCATCTGGCCCTAGCTTGCCGCGGGTTCCGTGCGGCATCCTGCCGCGGCCACTTTGCCCGGGGATTCCGATGACCGACGACGCTGCCCGCCTCGCGACGCTCGACCGGCTGTTCGCGGCCTTCAACAGCCATGACGCGGACGGCGTCATGGCGTGCTTCACGCCGGACGCCACCTTCCTGACCGTCGCCGGCCCCGAGGCATGGGGACGGCGGCTGGAGGGGACCGGCCCGATCCGGGCGGCCTTCACCGCGGTCTGGACGGCCATGCCGGACGTGCGGTGGACCGTGCGGCGCAGCCGGGTGCTGGACGGCGAGGGCATCACGGAATGGCTGTTCACCGGCACCCAGGCGGACGGCACGCGGATCGAGGCGGAGGGGCTTGACCTGTTCGGCTTCGCAGGCCCGCTGGTGGCCAGCAAGAGCGCGTTCCGCAAGGACCGCCCGGCGCTGGCGGCAGCGCGATGAACGCCGTCCCGGACATCGGCCGGCGGGCCGCGGTGCCGGCGCAGGACTACGACCCGCTCTACGATCCCCTGGTGGACGCGACGCCGGGGCGCAACCGGGCGTATGCGCCGACCTACTGGGTCGCGACCGCCGGGACGCCGCCGGACGACGACGGGCCGGTGCAGTCGGACCTGGACGCGGACGTGGTCATCATCGGGTCGGGCTTCACCGGCCTGACCTGCGCGCTGTTCCTGGCCCGCGAGCACGGCATTAAGGCCACGGTGCTGGAGGCGAACCAGGTGGCATGGGGATGCAGCACGCGCAACGGCGGCCAAGGGCAGAACGCTTCGGGCCGGCTGACCCGCTCGCAGTGGGTCGCACGCTGGGGCCGGGACACCGCATTGCGGCTCCATGCCGAGATACAGGAGGGATTCGAGCTGTTCACCTCCCTGGTGGCCGAGTTTCCCTGCGACGCGCAGCCCGGCGGCCACCTTTACATCGCCCACCGGCGGCGGACGCTGGAGCGGCTGGCGGTGGAGTCGGAGGTAGCGAACCGGGTGTTCGGCTACCGGACGCGTATCCTTGACCGCGCGGCGCTGGACCAGGACTGGGTGCGGGAGGAGGCGACGACCGGAGCGCTGCACGAGCCGTTGGGCATCGGGGTGCATCCGGCGAAGCTGGCCTTCGGCTACCTGCGCGCGGCGCGGGCGGCCGGGGCGCGGGTGCATACGGCAAGCCCGGTGCAGGGGATCACCCGGGACGCCGGGGGGTGGCGCATCCACACGCCCGGCGGCACGGTGCGCGCGCGGGCGGTGGCGGTTGCCACGGGCGGCTACACCAGCCAGAACCTGCACGCGCGGCTGCGGAGCCGGGTGATGCCAATCCTGTCGAACTCGTTGGTGACCCGGCCCCTGACGGACGCGGAGATCGCGGCGACCGGGTTCCGGACCCGCCAGGTCATCACCGACACGCGGGTGCTGCGGCACTACTACCGCCTGCTGCCCGACAACCGCTTGCAAATCGGCAGCCGCAGCGCGATCACCGGGGCGGACGCGGCGAACCCCCGCCACCTGCGGCGCCTGGTGGACGGCATGGGCGCGAAGTTCCCGGCGCTGCGCGGCATCGCCGTGGACTATTCGTGGTGGGGCTGGGTGGACGTGAGCCACGACATGATGCCGCGCATCGTGCAGCCGGACCCGGGGGAGACGCTGTTCTATGCCGTGGGCTACGGCGGCAACGGCGTCAGCTACTCGGCGCAGGCCGGGCGGCGGCTGGCGGAGCTGGTGGCCGGGCGGCCAGCGCGCCATGCCGTGCCGATCTTCAAGGGCGAGCTGCCGGGCCATGCGTTCGCGCCGTTCCGGCGGCTGGGGCAGCGTATGCTGTATCAACTTTACCAGCGCCGCGACGAGCGGCCTGATTGATGGCTTACCCTGTTTCACGGTTCATGGAGCATCCTGCTACTCCCATTCTGCTGCCCGCCCGCATGGCTTCGGAGCCGACCCGCCTCTTGGTCGTGAACGATGCGACCGAACGGCACACGCGCCCGTGTGAAATCTAAGTGTCTGTCCGGGATCATCCCTTTGTTTGGCATAGTTTCCGGACCATAAGGCGGATGGAGGCCAGGCGCAGGAAAGCGAGCGCCCTCCGGTTCAGGCACTCCCAGTCCTTGGCCAGCCTGCGGCAGCGGTTCAGCCAGGCAATCGTCCGCTCGACGATCCAGCGCTTCGGCAGCACGACGAACTTGCCCGCATCCGAGCGCTTGACGATCTCGACGTTGAGCTGCCGCATGACCCGGCCCAGCCCAGCCTGGAACAGCGGTCCCGCGTAGCCGCCATCCGCATACAGCTTGCGCAGGAACGGGTGCAGACCGAACAGGGTCGCCATCAAGAGCACGCCGCCATCGCGGTCTTGGATGTCGGCGGCGTGGACGATGGCGTGCAGCAGCAGCCCTTGCGTGTCCACTAGGACATGACGCTTCTTGCCTTTGATCTTTTTGCCCGCGTCGTAGCCCGGCGGGTCAATGCAGGCCCCCCTTTTTCCGCGCCCTTCACGCTCTGGCTGTCGATGATGCAGGCTGTCGGGCTGGCCTCGCGCCCAGCCTGCTCGCGGCACTGCTGGTAGAGCGCATGGTGGATGCGCTCCAAGGTGCCGTCCCAGTCCCAGCGGGCAAAGTAGCCATAGACGGTGCTACGCGGGGCCAAGTCCTTCGGCACGGCGCGCCACTGGCAGCCCGTGCCCAGGACATACATGAGGCCGTTGACCACCTCCCGCACGTCCACCGTCCGCTTGTTGCCGCCGCGCTTGGGGCCAGGGATCAGCGGAGCCACCAGCGCCCACTCGTCGTCGGCCAAGTCGCTCGGGTAGCGCAGCCCGCTCCGGTCGTAGCGGCCACGGTTCTCAACAGTCCACATCAGCATCATCCAGCAGGTCGGATCAATGCCGGTCAGATTGTAAACCACTCTGATCATTCAAGATGTTGAAGGACAGACACTCAGGCGCCAAGAACAGCCACGTCGCCACGCTGGTCGGGCGCCAGTCGCGGTTCGTCATGCTCGTCCAGGTAGACGAAAAGGACAGCGGCACCGTGGTGGACGCCCTTGTCGGGCAGATACGGCGGCTGCCGGGCGGGCCGATGGCGTCGCTGACCTGGGACCGCGGCACGGAGCTGGCCCACCACGCGCGCCTGACCGTGGTGACCGACATTGTCGTCTACTTCTGCGATCCTCGCAGCCCCTGGCAGCGCGGGAGCAACGAGAACACCAACGGCCTGTTGCGCCAATACTTACCCAAGGGGACCGACTTGTCGGCCCATAGCCAGGCCAACCTCAATACGGTCGCGCTCAAGCTCAATACCCGGCCAAGGAAAACGCTTGGCTTTCGGACGCCAGGAGCTACCCTCGCCCAAGCCGTTGCGGCAACCGGTTGAACCCACCACTGCGCCTTTCGCATCGCGTCGCCCGCTGGCCTCACGATGATGTTCGACCCGTGGCGGAACGACCCGTCCGGCGCCTGGGGACTTTGGTTTCCAAAGGAATTCCCACGTACTGTTGTGGACCTGGCACTCTCAACCCACACGCATTTTCGAGCATGACGCGATCTACCAAGTAGACGCGACCACCGTGCTCGACCGCATGATCGGCACCTGGAGCTTCGGAAACGTCACCATCACAGGAATTGCGGACAAGCACGCGACTGACAACCCGGACTTCTACAAGTGGATCAACGCGGTGAAGGAGGCCGGCGCCGACCCGTATCCGCCGCACAACCCCGGGCACCTCGACATGGTGACCTACGTGGTGGAGACCGGCGGCGTGCGCATCCTGATTTGGGGTGGCAACCGGCACAACCCGCCGGATGATGTGTGGGCCAAGTGGGGCCGGATCGACGTGCTGACGTTGCCGGTGGACGGGTCCTGGCACTGCCTCAGCTTCGAGCAGGGCAACGCCGTTATGGACCGGCTGAAGCCCAAAGTTGTCATCCCGACGCACTACCTATTGCCGGGCCTGTCCTCGACGCTCAGCACGTTGCAGAGAGCGGATGGCTGGGTGGAAGCGCAAAAGTCGAAGCAGCGCCTGGACAGTTCCCGACTTCTGGTGGCCCCGGACACGATTGCCTCACTAGACCGGCACTTTGCCTACTTCGGAAACCATGCCGACCACGGCTAAAGTGGACTGGACCAAGGCAAGGCATTGGTATGTGGAGCGTTAGGGCTGCTGGGGGCTTGAAGGTTCACAAAGCGCGCGTTTTGGATAGTCAGTGAATATTCCTGGGCTTTGACGGAATATATGCACCAATACCCAAGGAGACCGGTTCAGGCGCGACCACCTGAACCGGCACTTTTTCAACTATGCGCGAAGGCGCCGGCCTGGGGCCGCATGTCCTCACGCGAGATGCCGGCGACGACGACCGGCTTCTTCATCGCGTCCCGTCGGAATGGCTCGCCCAACTCCTGGTTGAGAATGACCTCAATGAAAGTTGACACGCGCTTGGCCTGGTCCTCGCAGGACTGCTGCAGCGCCACCGTGAGTTCAGCTTGCGTCCTGGCGACAACGCCCTTGAACCCACAAGCCTCGGCAATCTTCGCATAGCTCAGGTGCGGATCGAGTTCGGTGCCCACGAAGTTGTCGTCATACCACAGGATCGAGTTCCGCTTCTCTGCGCCCCACTGGTAGTTGCGGAAAATGACCATTGTGATGCCCGGCCATTCCTCACGGCCAATCGAACTCATCTCGCTCATTGAAATTCCGAACGCGCCGTCTCCCGCAAAACCGATGCACGGGACTTCGGGGTTGCCGATCTTGGCGCCTATGATGGACGGGAAGCCATAGCCGCAGGGGCCGAAGAGGCCCGGCGCCAAGTACTTCCGTTCCTGGTCGAACGACGGGTAAGCGTTGCCAATCGCGCAGTTGTTGCCGATGTCGCTTGAGATAATCGCATCCTTGGGCAGCCCGGCCTGGATCGCACGCCAAGCCTGGCGGGGAGACATACGGTCATGGTCGCGCGTGCGCGCGTCCTTGTTCCAAGTCGTGCCTGGATCGTCGTCCTCATGGTCCATGCTGGACAGGGCCTGTAGCCAGGATGACTTGCTCTGATGGATCAGTGCGGTGCGCCCGGCACGGTCATGGTCACCTGCCGTCGACGACATCTGCTCCAGCAAGGCGCGCGCGACGAGGCTGGCATCGCCGCAGATGCCAACCGCAACTGGCTTAGTTAGGCCGATGCGGTCGGCATTGATGTCCACCTGGATGATCTTCGCCGTCTTGGGCCAGTAATCTATGCCATAACCCGGCAAGGTCGAGAACGGGTTGAGCCGGGTGCCAAGCGCCAGGATCACGTCGGCCTTGGCGACCAGCTCCATCGCCGCCTTCGAGCCGTTGTAGCCGAGCGGGCCGACCGCGAGGGGGTGGCTCCCAGGGAAGCTGTCATTGTGCTGGTAGTTGTTGCAGACCGGGGCGTCGAGCCGTTCCGCTAGCGCTACGCAGTCTGCGATGGCGTTGCCGATGACAACACCTGCCCCCGATAAAATGACGGGGAACTTGGCCTCCGACAGCAGCTTTGCCGCTTCGGCAATCGCGTTGGCGCCCCCCGACGGGCGCTCGAACTCGACCACCGCCGGCAGGACGATATCAATGACCTGGGTCCAGTAGTCGCGCGGGATGTTGATCTGCGCCGGCGCGGACAGCCGCTTTGCCTTGAGGATCACACGGTTCAGGACCTCGGCTACCCGTGAAGCGTCGCGCACCTCCTCCTGGTAGCAAACCATGTCGCGGAACAGCGCCATCTGCTCCACTTCCTGGAAGCCGCCCTGGCCGATGGTCTTGTTCGCCGCCTGGGGGGTGACGAGCAGCATGGGCGTGTGGTTCCAGTAGGCGGTCTTGACCGCTGTCACGAGGCCGGTGACGCCGGGGCCGTTCTGCGCAATCGCCATCGCAATCTTGCCCGTAGTGCGGGTGTAGCCGTCGCACATCAGGCCGCCGTTGGTCTCGTGGGCGACATCCCAAAAGGTAATGCCGGCCTGCGGGAAAAGGTCGGAAATCGGCATGAAAGCCGACCCGATGATGCCGAAGGCATGCTCGACACCGTGCATCTGCAAAATCTTAACGAATGCCTCTTCGGTGGTCATCCTCATCGGGCGTCTCCTTGATTGAAACCCACGAACCATCTGAACGGGTCAACGTCGGGCCGGCGTCTTCATGCCACGACAACGGGGAGCCTGCAAGACATCAACAAATTTTAGTGTACCTTGTTCCACATTCCGGAATATTATGCAATCTTGCGGCCTATGGAAGCCTCATGACCGTTCACAAGCTGCTCTCGTTGCTGGAGTTGGTCGCTGCGCGCGAGCATCCGGTCACGCTTGCCGACATGGCAGCGGCATCCGGGGCTCCAAAACCTACGGTGCATCGCTGGATGGCGGCGCTCACCGGCGCGGGCCTCCTGCAAAGGGCGCCTGACGGGCGCCGCTTCGAGTTGGCGCCGCGGGCGTCGCAGCTCGCATTCTCGGTTCTGGCAAATCGGCCTGGAGCGGCACTGCGACATGATATTCTTCAGCGGGTCGCGCACGATGCCGGAGAGTCCTGCAACCTTACAGTCCTACACGGCTCACAGGTGACTTACATTGACCGTGTCGAAGCGAAGTGGCCCCTTCGAATAACCTTTCAACGCGGCTCGCAGGTTCCTGTGCATTGCTCTGCTAGCGGCAAAATGTTCCTCGCGCTGATGTCGCCGGCCAAACGAGACGTGTTGCTCGACAAGCTGCCGCTTGATCGCTTCACGGAAAATACTCTCACCGACCGCGATGAGTTGACGAAGGATCTTAGGGCCATACGCAAGCAGCGCTATGCGCTAGACAGGGAGGAATATTTGCTGGGGCTTGTATGCCTGGCAGTCCCAATTCTCCAGAAGACCGGGCGCGTCTGCTCTTGCGTGGCGGCGCTCGCGATCCAGGCGCCGGTCGCCCGCCTCGACGTCGAACGCATACTCGACAGCCTTCCGAAGCTGCAGGCCGCCGCCCAGGCGCTCGCCGCGACGTTGGGTTGACGCCACGCGACGATACTGCGCAAGCGGAAGCCGAACCCTGACCAGCCCCCATCGAGTGGTCCGGGCAAAATGTTAGTGCAGCATTGTAGCTGGCGGCGGCGGTGACCCAGTTGGCCCGGGACGACTGGGCGGCATCGGCGTGCCCAGCACGATGACCTCCGGCGCAGGCGGCCGGTAGCCCAAAGAGGAGTGCGGGCGTATGGTGTTGTAATGCACCCGCCATTGCTCAATCAGCACCTTGGCTTCGAGGAGTGTGTTGAACACCTCCATGTTGAGCAGCTCGTCCCGCAGCTTGCCGTTGAAGCTTTCCACGTAGCCGTTCTCACAGGGACTGCCCGGCTCGATAAAGGCCGTCTTGGCGCCCACGCCGCTGATCCAGCCCTTCACGGCGGTGGCCACGAACTCCGGCCCGTTGTCCGAGCGGATGTAGCCAGGCGTGCCGCGGGCGATGAACAGGTCGCTCAGCACGTCGATCACGTCAGATGACCCCAGCTTGCGCCCGACCCGGATGCACAGGCACTCGCGGGTGAACTCGTCCACGACGTTCAGCATCCTGATCTTGCGCCCGTCCCGGGTCCGGTCCTCGACGAAGTCGTAGGCCCACATGTGGTTGGCTCGCTCCGGCCGCAGCCGCACGCACGACCCGTCGTTCAGCCACAACCGCCCGCGCTTCGGCTGCCGGGCAGGCACGCGCAGCCCCTCGCGCCGCCAAATCCGCTCCACCCGCTTGTGGTTGCAGGCCCAGTCTTCGGCCCGCAGCAGGGCTGTGATCCGCCCATAGCCATACCGGCCATACTGCCTGGCCCAGTCGATGATCGCCGCTGTCAGCGCCGCCTCGTCGTCGGCCGTTTCAGGCGCCTTGCGCTGCGTCGAACGGTGCTGGCCCAGCACCTTGCAGGCAAACCGCTCGGATACGTCCAGCTTGGCCGTGACGTGCGCAACGCACGCCCGACGACGAGGGGCGCTCAGAAGTTTCCCGATGCAGCTTCCTTCAGCACCAGCTTCTCCAGCGTCAGGTCAGCCACCGCACGCCGCAAGCGCCCGTTCTCCTGCTCAAGTAGCTTCAAGCGCTTCACCTGGTCCAGCTTCAGCCCGCCATACTCGGCTCGCCAACGGTAGTAGGTCGCCTCCGTCACCCCGATCGCCCGGACGCCCTCGGCCACCGGCTTGCCCTGTCCCACCAGCACCTCGACCTGCCGCAGCTTGGTGACGATCTCCTCCGGCTTGTGATGCTTGCGTGCCATCCCAGTCCCTTCCGCGTTCACACCGAAGTCTCATCCTCGGCGGAACACTTCTAGGGGGGCAGGTCACAACGGACAGTCGCCTTTCGCCCAATCCAGAGGCAGCGTCCGAAGCCATTCGCGTCCGGCCTTGCCATGCTCCCCCTTAGGAAGAGGAGCAACCGCGATGGATGTTGAGACCGACGACACCCTGATCCAGGTCAGCAGGGACCTCCGGGCGGCAAACGGCGGCATCGCCCTGGTGGCAGGCGTGCAGCGCCAGCACGGCGAGAGCCTGGAAACCATCGTCCGGCTGCTCACGCCCGAGCCGGGCACTGGGAAGGACGGCCCCTCGCTGGAGGAGCTGATCGGCGCGCTGCTGGTTCGCCTTGATGGCCAGTCCGCCTACCTGAAGGACATCACGGTCGGGCTGGCAAGGATCACGCGCGACATGCCGCTCGATGTGGTCCAGGCCATCGCCGACAACTTCGGCGTCGAGTCCACGAAGCGGTAGGGCAGGCGGGGATGATGACCTTCCGCAAGCTGGCCGCCAACTCGGACGGCAAGCTGATCCGCGCCTACCTCACCGAGCACGCGCCGGAGCCGCAGCCCGGCGCCGACCTGGAGCCTGGCGCCAAGCCGGACGCCGGCGGGCGGCTGACCGCCTACTACACCGGCCGCGACACCCGGGCGACGTGGCGGCCTGACATAGCGCCCGAGATGGCCGAGGCCATGGGCATCGACCCGGCCAAGCTGCCGACCGACGCCGAGCTGGATCGGCTGTTCGAGGCAAGGCGGACCGACACCGGCGAGAAATGGCCGAGCGCCAAGGAGCGCAAGATCAGCGCCTACGACCTGACCGTGGCGCCGCACAAGTCAGTGTCGCTCGCCGCCGAGTTCGCCGCCTCGCCGGCCGAGGCCGGGGCGATCTGGGAGGCGATCAACCGCGCCAACGACGACACCATGCGCTACGTCGCCCGCGAGATCGGCTGGGCGAGGCGGGGGAAGAACGGCCAGGACGGCGCCGAGCCGGGCGAGGTGGGCTGGGTGTCCTTCCGCCACCACACCGCTCGGCCGACGCTGCAGGTCAAGGACGGCGTGACCGGCGTCACCTACCTGGCCGACGTGCCGATGTCCGGCGACCCGCACGCGCACATCCACAACGGCATGTTCAACCTGGTGGTGACGGCGGACGGCCGGACCGGATCGCTCGACACCAAGCGGCTGAACGACCGGGTCCACGAGTTCGGCGCCTTCTTCCAGGCCCGGCTTGCCCACGAGCTGCGCAGGCTCGGCATCCGCACTGCCTACGACGCCAAGGAGGAGGCCGTCGTGCTGCCGGCCATCCCGCAGGCGGCGGTGGACCTGTTCTCCAAGGGGCGGCGGCAGACGGAGCGGAACGCCAAGGCGTATGCCAAGCGCCAGGGACTGGACTGGGAGGGGCTGTCCGCCAGCCGCAAGTTCGGCATCCTGTCCGCCGCGGCCGTGGCCGAGCGCCGCTCGAAGGGGGACGGGCGGACGGAGAAGGAAGGCTGGCGCGACCAAGCGGAGGGCATCGGTTGGGACCACAAGACTGTCCTGGACGGAGCCAGCGCGCCCGCCCTGACCGACGCCGAGCGGTTCGACCGGGCGTACGAGTTCGCAGCCCGCCACCTCGCCACCGAGTTCCACACCGCCGCCGTCATCGACCACAGCAAGCTACGGACCCTCGCGGCGCGCGGGCTGATCGGCACGGGGGTCGCCGATGCCGACGACATCGACCGGGTGGTGGTGTTGATCGAGGAGCGGGGGATCGTGCTGGGCGGCGAGCGCGCGGCCCTGGTCGTCGGCGAGTTCGACGAGAAGGTGAGCGTCACCAACCTGGTCCAGGTGAGGATTGAGGAGGGGCTTGCCAGCCGTGCCAAGGCCGCGGCGGACGACCGTAGGGACGCCCTCCCGGTCGCGGCGCTCCGGGCGGCCATCGACGCCTCCGGGCTGGACTTCGACCGTGACCCGGAGCACGGGGCGGCACAGAAGGCGGCAATCTACAGCCTGGGCACCGGCGGCCGGCTCGGCTTCGTCACCGGCGTCGCCGGGTCGGGCAAGACGACGCTGCTCAAGCCGCTCGTCGCCGCCTGGCAGGCGGACACCCGCCTGGACGCGGGCGGCCGGGAGGTGGTCGGCGTGGCCACGGCGTGGCGGCAGGCCGACGCGCTGCAGGACGCCGGCATCAAGCGCACCGTCGCGCTCGTGCCGTTCCTGCGCGGGGTGGAGAATGGCAGCATCAAGCTGTCCCGCAATACCGTCCTGGTGATGGACGAGGTGAGCCAGGTTGCCCCGCGGCCCTTCCTCAAGGTGCTGGAGCTGCAGGCGCGGCACGGCTTCACCATCAAGGGGCTGGGCGACCGGGAGCAGGTGCAGGCCATCGAGGCCGGCGACACCATCGAGATCATGCGGCGTGCCCTGCCGAAGGAGGCGATGCCCGAGCTGCTGACCACGGTGCGCCAGGAAACGGAGCGGGGCCGCCAGATCGCCGGGCTGTTCCGCCAGGGCAACGCGGCCGAGGCGCTGGCGATGAAGCGCGAGGACGGCACCGTGCGGATGGTCGGCGGCGACCAGGACGAGGTGATCGGGCACGTCGCCGCGCTCTACCTGCAGCGCCGGGACGCCCTGCGCGCGTCCGGGGCGGGGCGCGACGTGACCATCTCCGTGCTGACCAACCAGGACGCGGCCGACGCCAGCCGCGCCGTGCGCGAGCTGCTCAGGGCACGCGGCGAGCTTGGCGAGGACGAGATCGTCCATCCGGCCATAGACCAGCGCGGGGAAGCCTACGACCTGCCGGTAGCCACCGGGGACAAGGTGCGCCTGTTCCGCAAGACCTGGGCGCGGATCGACGGCGAGGGCTTCGGCTACATCGGCAGCAACGGCGACATCATGGACGTGGTCGGCCAGTCGGCCGCCGGCCTGCGGCTGCGTGACGCGGACGGCCGGGTGGGCGAGGTGGAGTGGCGCACCCTGAAGGACAGCCGGTCCGACCGGCTGCTGCTCGGGTTCGGCCATGCCCTGACCATCGACAGCGCCCAGGGCATCACCTCGGGCGAGCACATCAACGCCCTGCCGCGGGGCACGGCCGGGATCACGGCCTTCAAGAGCTACGTGGCCGAGAGCCGCCACGTCACCCAGGTCCACACCATCATCTCCGAGGCTGCCACCTTCGAGGCGGTCAAGCGGGAGCGGGCGTTGGGCGACCAGGAGCCGATCACCACCGCGCACCTGTGGGAGCGGGTCGCCAAGGACATGAGCGACAAGCCTTACAAGTCTCTCGCCACCGACCTCATTGATGCCATCAAGCGCAGCCGGGAGGTGGAGGTGGACCGCTTCATCCGCACCGAGCACCGGGTGTTCGCCCAGCGCGCGGCAGGACGGGACCACGCCGGCGAGCTGCGGAAGCGCCGGCGCGATGCGGAGGTGCGGGCGGTGCTGGCCAGGCACATCGTCCCGCTGGTCGCGGCCGTGGAGCGGCGGGAGGCAGCAATCCGTGAGCTGGCCGAAGCGGTCAACGCCTTTCCCGATGTCGTGCGCGCGAAGGTCAGGGCTGCGGTCGTTGCTGCGAACGAGCGGCGCGAGGCGGAACTGGCCAAGGCGGCGCAGGCCAGCAGACCTGGGTTTAGTCCTGGGTTCTAGCGCGGTGGTCAGCCCTCCTTGGCGTCCAGGCCGAGGAGGGCCAGCTCCGCTTGGCCCTTGGCGAAGTTGGCGGTGCTGACGCGGCCAACCTTGCTAAGGTGGCCGTCGGTGTCGTGCGCGATGTGCCACTCGAACATCGGCCACTCCTTCCGGGGCCGGACGGTCAAATGCCACATGCCGCCCCGGCGTGCAGACGCCATGGCCCTGTGCGGGAAGCTCGTGGACCACTCGATGTGCATGATGGTGTGCATCATACGCCTTGGGTTGTGTCATCTGCGAGGCAAGGTCTGTTCTGATCGGCCTGAATACCTCCGCAGGCTGCAACCCTCGCCAAGGGGCAAGGTCTTCTCAGGCTTGCCAGTGCCGGGCGTCATCGGAGCAGCCGGCCGGCTCGCTACGGCCACGCCCAGCCTCGTCTTCAAGGGTCAGGTCAGGAGCGGAGCACAATGCTCGGTTGAAGGATGCGGAACGCGCCGCATCTGCTTGATCGCTCATGATCCTACAAATTAGGACAATCTTCCGCCAGAAACCCTCTATCCCAGCAATTCTAAGTCGGCCGCCGACGATGGGATCATCACCTGGCGACCTGGGCTTCGACGTTGGGCGGTGGTTTGGAGTCGATCAGGGTCTGCATGAGGGTGGCCCAGTCTGGGAAGACCAGGTAGGCCGTGATGGTCCTGATGTGTTCGAAGAAGCGGGTGCGGGCCCGCTTGGCGGTCCTGGCGTCGATCCAGAGCTGTTCGAGGCAGTCGCAGGCGGTGTGGATGGCGAACGCCAGCAGGTTCATGGCGGCGAACAGCATGGCGAGGTGCTGCTTGCCGTGGCCGAAGTTGTGTTCGAGGTGGTAGCCATTGGACTTGAGGACGTTGAAGCTCTCGTTCTCGATTTTCCAGCGCGCCCGGGCGCAGGCCACGATCTCGGCTATGGTCTCGGGCGTGATGGGCAGCGAGGTCACGAAGGCGCTGCTGTAGGTGACCTTGCCCTTTGCGTCGGTGATGGTGACGCCGACCCAGTTGACCAGCATGGCGTCGCGTCCGTCGCGCAGCGGCGCGTCTTGGAACCAGCGGTAACGGTGGGTCAGGCGCTTGCCGGCGGCCTTGTGCTTGGCCGTGCGCTCCTCGACGGCGGCGCCGTCCATGAAGTCGTAGAGCGCCTTGTGCGACGACGGCTTGGCGGTGAGCAGGAAGTCGCCGCCTGCTGCTCGGATGGCCTCGGCGACCGGCTGGCAGGCGAACAGGTCGTCGCCGAGGTAGACCGGCCGCAGATCCTTCAGGCGCCCGCCGTGGGCGGCCAGCCAGCGCTTGGCGGCAGTGCGCTCGCAGTCCTGTTTCTCGGCCCCGTCCTGGGGCGCGATGAACTCCGGCATCAGGGGCAGCGCCATGGCGTGGCCGGGTGCGACGAGCGTGGCAGCCAGCATGGCATGGTAGCTTTCGACCCGGCCGTTGGCGCGATGGCGCGTCAGGCACCCCGGGCAGCCGAGCTTCTGCGAGCAGAAGTATTCCGTGCCGTCGAGGGCGACCAGCAGCCGCCCGCCGAGCCGCCCGAACGGCGCCAGGCCGCCTTGCCGGCGCAGCGTGTCGAGCACCTGGTCGAAGGCGGGCTGCAGGTGCGCGGGATGCACCGGGTCGAGCATCGCCCGGATGTGGTTGTCGGTCGGGACCGCGGCCATGCCGAACAGGGTCCGGCAGTTCGACGTCATGCGCCCCTCCTCCAGGCTGCGCTGGTGGGCCAGGAACGACTCCGACTGCATGAAGAACAGCGAGAAGGCCGACATCCCGATGTCGGCCATGCCGTAGCGCACGTCGCCGCGCCGCGCGTCAGGGAAGGCCGCGCACGCCGAGCGCACGCCAGCCACAAGGGTGTCCAGAAGCTCCATCCAGGACGTGGACCACACCGCCAGAGACAACGAAACCCACAACCGTCAGCAGCCACTTAGAATCGCTGCCTCTATCCAGAACTAGTTTGTTCCCTCTGCGTTCTCGTTCACGGCTTGTGACAGGGAGGGCGCAGCACATGCAGATATCGACCATCGCCAGCCTGCGCACGCGTATCGCGGCACTGGAGCGCGGCCCGGGCGCGGTGCTTGCGCCGCAACGCCTGTCCTTCGGCATGTCGGAACTGGACGACCGACTGCCCAACAGGGGTCTTGCCCTGGGCGCGGTGCATGAGGTGTTCGCAGGCGGTCCCGCCGTCGAGCACGGCGCGGCCCCGGCGCTGTTCGCCGCCGGGGCGCTGGCCCGCCGGCCCGGTCCGGTGGTGTGGATCGTGGCCCGGCGCGACCTTTACCCGCCAGCCCTGGCCCGCGCCGGCCTTGACCCCGGCCGCATCGTCTTCGTCGAGGCCCGGCAGGGCGACCTGCCGGGCCATGGAGGAGAGCCTGCGCCACCCCGGGCTTGCGGACGTGGTGTGCGAGCACGAGGGCCGGTTCGACCTCACCGCTTCACGGCGGCTGCAGCTGGCGGCCGAGGCCACCGACGTGCTCGGTTTCGTGCTGCGTCGGTCGCGCCGCTTCGACGACCCGGCGCTGAGCGCGCCCTCTGCCGCTTCGACCCGCTGGCGGATCACCGGCCTCCCTTCCCGCACGCCCCGGACGTGCCCGGCCTCGGCCGCCCGGTCTGGCGCCTGGGCCTGCTGCGCTGCCGGGGCGCGCAAGCCGCCAGCATCATCGTGGAGACTCCGGATGCGCAGGGTCGTCTCGCTATACCTTCCTACCTGACCGACCGACCGCTTGCGCCGGCACGGCTGCGCCGCACTGCCCGCGGAGCAGCCCTTGGTCACGCGGGCGCATGACGGCCGGCGAATGGTGATCGCCGCCGCGGACGCCGCGGCCCGGACGCACGGCCTACGGCCGCCCATGCCGCTGGCGCATGCGATGGCCATGGTACCCGGCCTCGTCGTGACCGACGCCGACCCGGACGGCGACCTGCAGGCGTTGCGGGACCTGGCCGCCTGGTGCCTGCGCCTGTCACCCATGACCGCGCCGGACCCGCCGGACGGGGTTTGGATCGACGTCACCGGCTGCGCGCACCTCCATGGCGGCGAGGCGCCCATGCTGAGTGCCCTGGCAGCGCAGCTGTCCACGGCCGGGTGCAGCGCGAGGGCAAGGTGATGCACGTCATCGACGACCGCCTGGAGGACATGACTGACCTGCTGCGGGGCGTGGGCACCCGGGATGCTGCCGACTGACCCATGTGGACGCGACTGCGGCGAAGGGATGGCGATGACGTTCACGTCCGGTTCACCCGCGCCCACATGGGCGCGACACCACGCCCTACTCATGCGTCCTTACGCAGACCGGGTTATCCGCGCCCGAGTGGGCGCGACTCGAGCACCTTGAAGGTGGCGACCACTGCGTCCGAGTTATCCGCGCCCGCGTGGGCACGACGCTGTCCTTCTTGCGCGCCCGCACCATGGCGTCAGGGTTATCTGCGCCCGCGTGGGCGCGACTAGTTATCCGCGCCCACGTGGGCGCAACGGCGCCTTCCTCACCGCCAGCCTGTTCGGCATCGAGTTATCCGCGCCAGCGTGGGCGCGACGCGGTTAACGCAACCTGCGCCGGGCTGGCGGACGAGTTATCCGCGCCCGCGTGGGCGCGACTTCGACTGGAACCCCAAAGCGAAGGACTTCTACGAGTTATCCGCGCCCGCGTGGGTGCGATTCTTCGTGAAGTGATCTGATTTGATTGACTAAAGAGCGTCATCAAACCTCTGCCAACCTAGAGGTGTCAATGAAGTCCGATCATACTGACGAGTTCGGCCCTTGTCCCCATGAGATCGACCTGCATGGGCGAAACGCAGGGTTCTTCCCGTCCCGTCCAATAGGGCGGGGACGCCCTTTCGTCGGAAACCACTTTCTGCGGGAGTTCCGCATCTCCGATCCTCTCCCATAGATCGACTGGCATGGTCCGTGCCGGACGGCCGTTGCCCAGCACTAGACCCGTGAGTGCCGCATCATCCACAGCCATCACCTCGACCCCCGTTGTCCGGCCGTACCCGGTGCGTCCCATCCCGCCGATGCTCAGGGCTCGGGAAGCTAACTCCGACACAGCGCCAGGGTCGCCCCGTCCCGTGAACCAGACGGCACGGACGCCGCTGAGGCAAGAATACGGCGTCAGCTGGTTCCGTTCCAAGCTCATAGCACCTATGGTGCGGTCCTCCTTCGGAAGCGCCTTGGCCACTGCTGCGGGCACCGCATCCTTGCGGACGTGCTTCAGGCGGACCTGCTGGCCATAGACGGGACCGAACGGCCCGACCTCAAGCATCGCGGCGGAACCTTGCCAGATGCCCTCGTAGCGCTTGAGCGGTATGTCGTCCCATCGCCCGCCCGCTGTGGCGGTGAGCGAACAGAGCAGGCCGTCGAGGTGGAGCAGCCGCTGCAGGGCAATCGGCGTGGCGATGCCCATCCGCAGCGCGAAGGATGCGCTCACCGGCTCGCCCTCCCGCCCTTCGCCGCAGTCCGGTCCGGCGTGCGCGTCGCCCGCGGCCTTCCGCTCCGCCCACTGGCCTGCGTTTCCGGACGCCCGACGCCCTCGTGGGCCACGCCGATCGCCGCCGCATCCGGGTCGTGCCCGAACCGCGCACGGAACCGCTCGGGTATGGCGGCCAGCATCGCTGCATTAGCGCTGCGGTGTGGCATTAGGCCCGTATCTTCGGTTACGCTCTCCGGGATCGGCATCCGGGGGTCGGCAAACCACACCGTGGCCTCGTCGTTGGCACCACGGATCGCCCGGCCGATCCCCTGGGCGAGCTTGCACAGGACGTCGCTCACCGCCCCGGCCATCCCCCCTTCCGGGCCAGACTCGCGCGGCCGGAACGGCAGTCGGGGTATCACGAGGTTCTGCACGAGCCCAGGCAAGTCGGCGCCCACCCAAGCAGCCGGGGTCAACAGGCAGCATTCGGGCGTTCGCCGGTACTCGGCAAGCACGTCCTGCAGCGACCGCCCCTGGGCGTGCGCAAGGCACCCCGGCACCAGCGGCGCCAGGCGGAGCACGTCCGCGTAGGCGGGCACCAGCACCAGCGTGCGCCCTTCCCTCGCTAAGGAGTCCCGTCGCGCCGCAGCGATGACCTCGGCCGCGTAGGCGACGGCCTCTGGGTCCATCCGGTCACCGTCGTCGAACCTCGGGACCGGAGCCCTGGGATCGGCGAACCTGACCCGCATGCGCCCGAAGTCGGTCGGCTGCACGATCCTCGCCAAGTCCGCCAGCACGTTGCCGTCCGAGGGCGACGCGCCGGTCGCGATCTCGATCCCCTTCCACCTCGACTGCTCGCCGAAGCCCGGGGTCGCCAGCGTCGCCGACGTCAGCACAACGGTCATCGCGAGCGGCTCGACCCCCTCCGCGGTCGTCCACAGGCGCTTCATGATCCGGCCTGGTGCCTGCGCGGCGACGCCGATCGAGGGAGCGCCCTCAACCCGAGACGTCGTCCACCTGGCCGACCAGAAATCGCTGCTGCGCTTGATCGCTTCCTGGATTCGCCGCAGGTCCTCTGCCTGCGACGCCATGGCGTCCACTGCCGCCGCCATGTGGCTGCGGCGCCGGTTCGCCGCCGTGTGGATCGCGTCCATCCCGTCCGTGACCTTCCGCATCATCGACAGCACGTCGCCATCTGCCGCGACGGCTACCTTCAGGTCCTTGCCCTGCGGCGCCATGGCGGCGAGCGCCTCGACGTCCACCAGCGCGGCGGTGGCGAGGCCGCACAGGTCTTCCCCGTTGCGCACCTGCCGGGCGGCGGCGAGCACATTTTGGATGCTCCGGAGCATGGACGCCACCGAAGCCTTAACCAACGAGACCGAAGCGGCAGCACCGGCCCATTGGTCAGCCTCATCGACCACGAGGGAGTCGAACGGGTCCTCGGCCGACCCGAAGAGGGACCGGCGCGCCAGCGCAAGGGCCGTGTATGCGTGCGTGGTGACCAATATGTCTGCCCCGCCGGCAAGCCTGCGGCCGAGCGCGTGGACCGCCTTCTCGTCGGCCGGCGAACTCCGCAGCAGGCATACGTCCTCGCGGGCGAGGTCGATCCCGTGTGCCTCCTCGATCCTGTCGAGCAGGCAGGACTCCACCAGCGCCCTGCACGCTTCATCAAGCCGGTCTGCCTCCATCGCCTCGGATGCCTCCTCGACGGCCTTCGATGCTTCTGCAGCTATGGCTAGGTAAGGTTCCCAGGCCCGCCGCGGCAGGCCGTCCCCGCGCATCAGGTTGCCGGTGGAGAGCGCCCTGGACGGGGAGATGTAGTGCGAACGGCCCCGCATGTGCGCCAGCCGGAGGGTGTGCCCGGTCAGTGCCGACGCCACCGCAAGGGCGACCCGGCCGTCACGGCGCATGATCTGGTCGCCCAGTGCGATCGTGTGCGTGGACACCAGGACCTTGGACCGCGCCTGTGCCGCATGGGTGGCGCAGGGCACGAGGTAGCCCAGCGTCTTGCCGACACCGGTCCCCGCCTCGATCGTCAGTATCCCCGCCCGGCCCGGCGCTTGGCGACGTAGCGCCTCGGCTATGGCCCCCGCGTACTCCCGCTGCGCGGCGCGCGGGAGATAGGGAATCCCCTGCCCCCGGCACGCGCGTTCGACCGCGCCACCCTCACTCCACGGGTCGCCCGGTGTGCGGCGCGTGCCCTCGCCGGTTCCCGCCGTCATCTCGCCGCTTTCTTGCCCGCGCCGGCTTCCGCCGAGCCGAAGATGCCCGTCGTCTCCCGCAGCCTTCCTTCCATGGTCCGCCAGGCCTCCATGGCGCCCCGAACGTCCGGGTCCCCGGTCTCGACGGCCGCGCCCTCGCCGGCGATGTGCACGGCACCCGCCGGCCTCCATGCCCGGTCCCGCCGCAACCCAGCGCCGGACAGCAGCTCGATCAGGTACTCGCCGCGCAGGAGGCCGTAACCCGTGGTCCGGCCGCCGCCGATGCGCGGGGCTAGGTTCCACGCTTCCAGCGCAGCGAGCAGCAGGCCGATCTCTTCCGGGCTGCCCTCCTCCACCGCCAGGCCGTGGTCGTAAACGGTGCCCGCCGGCGCTGCGGGCTTGACCGGGATCGGGCGCTGCACGGAATGCTGGAAGTCCGGCATCGCCTTCATCCGCGCGAGGTCCTCTTCCGCGACTACAAGCGCGGCCTCAAGCGGCTTCAAGTCGACACCTGGCGTCCGCCTCGCCCTGCCGAGAATGCGTTTGGCATCGTCCAAGCGCCTACCCGCCTCGGAGGCCTCGGAAACCATGACGCTCTGCCTGGACCACAGCTCCCGGTCTGCCGCTCCGAGTAGGTCGCCGAACTCCGGGGTCGTGGTGAGACCGTCCCGCCTGGTGCCCTCCGGCAACCCGGTGCCCTCCATCCCAGAGGCGTTCAACACCGGCTGCGCCAGGGCGTGCTGGACGATGAGCTTGCCCGTCATTCGCGGCGTCGCCGCGCCGAACAGGCTCAGGATCGGCTCAGTCGGCCGCAGCCTCGCGTCCGCGCCAATCTCCTGCTTGTCGGCGGTGAAGCCGATGCCTCCGGCCGTCTGCCGGTAGAACCCCGCGAGGGAAACGGTGAGCCCCGCCCCGTCCGCGCTGGCGGCATCGACGCACAGCGCATAAGCCTTCTGCCGCAGGAGGCCCTTGATGGTCTCGCCGGGGATCGCGTGCGTGCGCACCAGCGACTGGTCGCGCACGACGTTCATGGTCAGCGGCACATCACCCTGTTCGGGCCGGGTGATGAAGATGGGCGACACCGCCGTCAGCGTGCCCGAGAGTCGCATGGTCAGCATGCCGCGGTTCCTTCGTTGTCGTTTGCATCGGCGGCGCCGGGCGTCTCGGCCAGGCCGAGCGCCTCCAGCACGAAGCGCGCCTCGGGCGATCCCGGCGGGGGCAGGCGGCGGAAGTCCGCCGCAGTGACAGCGTTTCCGGCGCGCAGGCGCAGCAGCGCCTCCTGGTCGCGTTCGCGCTCCTTGTCGGTCTTGTAGTCGGCCCCGCCCGCCAGCCGCTGTCTCAGGTGCAGCATGTCCCTGGCAGCCTTGGCGTCCAGCCGGCGGAGCACCTGCAGCACGGCCTCAAGGTAAGGCCGGTCGAGCACACACGCGCCATTCCCGTTCAGCACGATCCGGCTGGGGTCCGTCGTGATGCGGATCGGGTGCCCGGCGGACTTCTGGAACGCCACGGCGACGAACGGCGCCGCGGGCGGGCTCAGCAGCAGGTCCATCTTCGCCTTCGTGATCGACCCCGGACCCCCATACCTGACTTCCAGGCCCGGCGGGATGGCTGCGTCCGGCACCAGGTTCGTGACGAGCAGGGCGCGGTTCGGTCCCACCACCGCGAAGTGCCCACCGCTGAGGTTCGTCTTGCCAGCTCCCCCGCCCGCCACGATCGGCTCGGCCGCCGAGGCGCGGGCACGGCGCTTGCGAGTGATAGTCTGCTGCGCGAGGCAGACTGCCACCTTGGAGTCGTTCAGCCACAACGGCACGTCCAGTGCGCCGCAGACCGAGCACGGGGTGCCATTCGGCGCCGGCGCGAACCGCGGCCACCGCGCGAAGAACCGCCCCGCATGCTCGAAGAACATCTGCCGGCCGGGCTCGGCGCAGGCGTCGCCGGCGGGGTATCGATCCAGGCCCTCGCTCAAGGTCCACCCCTTCCGTCCACGGTCGGCAGGAACGCCCCGTAACCGAACGCCTTCTGGGGGCCGACCCCCCTCAACAGCCATGCCTCCAGGCCGGCAGGATTTAGCACCGTCATGGCGACGGTCGCCTCGACGACCGGTATGGCCTCCTGCTGCACCCTTGCGTTGCACCTCTCGCGTGAGGTTTTGCGCAGCACCCGCCTGATGGCGAAGCCGTCAATCGCGACCGCGTCGATGCTGGCCGCCGGCATGACATCGACGAGCCGCTCGCGAAGCCACGCCTCGTAGGCCGCGGCAGGATCGGTCCTGCCCGCCGCGGCGTCGCGGGTCACACGCGGATTGCGCCGCAACGCGATGAACCTGCCCGCAAACGAGACCGGCTGGTCGCGTTCGACAGTGAACTCACGGTGCCCCAGGTAGGCGTTGGTCCCGTCGCGCAAGGGCGGCGAGCCCCGCCATCCGGTGATACGGCTACCCTCCCGCAGCGTGGTCGCCCGCCAGGGCCTACAGGCAACGCCGTCCTTGTCGGCCATCCAGGTCTTCAGGCAGTAGTCGAGGTCCGAGGCGACCAAGGGATCGACCGTCATCGTGACGTCGATCGCCGCCTTCGTCTTAAGGGACAGCTCCGTCAAGTAGATCATCCGCAGCTGCCTCCTTCCTCCTGGACGCCTCCGCGTCCGGAGCCGCGCGGTGTCCAGCCAGTTGCCTCAACCTGTGTCGCGATCCCGTCAGGGATTTGTCGTCCTCGGATTACACAAGGGCGATTCGCTCTCCCGACTTGTCCATACGAGACGGCCCGTCGTTCAGCTCGCCTCTCTACTCCGACGTCTTCTGCATGTAGCCGTTCTGCTCCAGCCATTTCGTCAATACCTTCTCGATCAGCGATGCCACCGTGCGGTGGTCATCCTTCGCCGCTTTCTCAGCAGCTTCCTTGAGGTCGGGTTCGACCCTAATCCCTATGCTAGCAGTGCGTGCCATTGTTTAACAATTTCCATCATTGACAGTTGCCAGCTATCATATAACGTTGATAGTGTTCCACCATCATTGTTAGCAGATTGCCAGCACCGGAAGCAACTATGGCCCACAGCACCAACACCCTCCGCGCCATCTCGATGTTCCAACCGGCATCGGTGGTGGCCCGGGTGCAGCACCCGACGCAGCATCCAGCACCGCCCGTCATGGTCCGCCCTGCCGGCCACGCCTGCCATGTCCCGGATGCCCGCGAGTTGGCACAGACAGTGTTGCTGAATGGGCGCGCGAGTAGGTCGTCGTGATCGACGACGACCTTGGCCGCTCGGCCGCCTCCACCCTCGACCGCCCTGGGTTCCAGCGCCTGGTCGCCGAGGTCGGGCTGGGCTGCGTAATCCGGTGCATGGCGATCACTGATTCCGTTTGATCGCGATCACCTGGTCCACTGGATCGCGATCACCCATTCCGGTGATTGCGATCGCTTTGGCGGTGGCGGCGTGCGGGCCGATGCGGCTGGCAGTTCTCAACCCAGGGTAGTCTTGCCTCTTGCCGAGAGCAGGGGACGGGATGCCGAGCGCGAGAGTGCCGATGCGCAAGATACGAGACGTTCTACGGCTGAGGCTGGCCCTTGGCCTGTCCCAGCGTGCTGTGGGCTGCAGCCTTGGCCTGAGCCAGGCGGCGGCGAGTGAATACGGTGATCGAAGCTGCGGTCAACCAAGCTTGCAGCGCCGCGACGGGCCGCAGCTTCGTACCGCTGAGAATGGCAATCTCCTGCCCGTGGCCTTCCTGGTCGGCCTTGCTGCGGCGGATCAGCACCCGCACGCCGTCCGGCTCGAAGGCCAAGTCCGCCACCTGCAGCGCCACCAGCTCGGACCGGCGGAACGCCCCGGCAAAGCCCAGGAGGAGCATCGCCCGGTCCCGCTGGCCCAGGAGCGTGTCGGCGGGAATCGCCTGCAACATGGCCTCCATCCGCTCCGCCGTGGCTGGCGCCTTCTGTGCAAGCGCCGCTCCTGCTGTCCGCCGGATACCGCGCATGACGGCCCGCACTGCCTCGTGTTCCGCCGGGGACGGCAGGCCCGCCAGGCGGTGAGCATAGCCGATGGCGGCCAGGCACCGGGTTAGGATGGACGGTTTCCCGCCGGCGGAGGCCTGCGCCGCCAGGTAGGCGGCCACCATGTCCGGCAATGCTCCCAGCGCCTCAACATTGCGTTCGGTGCGGCACCATGCTCCGAACTTTGCGAAGTCGCTGCGGTAAGCCCGGCGGGTCGCCTCAGCCTTTTCTGCCAAGGCATAGGCTTGGGCGCTGCCCGGCGTGGGTGTGGCGGTCAGCGCGCGGCTGCTCGTCGTCCCGGATGGGCTAGAGGCACTCTCGCTTGGCATGGGCGGCCTATGCCGTCTTGAGCAAGGCATTCAGGTGGGCAATGGCATCGGCGTAGAAGGCACGCTCGGCCTCGATGTGCGGGTTCTCCAGCGTGATGGGCAGGCCCGCCTTGGGAATGCTCAGTGCCGTCATTCTTACCATCAGATGCTCACGAACTCCCTCCAAACGCTGCTGCCAGCCCGCATCGATTCCAGCCGCCTCCCGCGCTCGCGCCACCAACGCTGCCAGCTCGGCTTCCACCTCCTCTCCGGTCATCGCACGCACGGCCAACTCGTCAAATTCGTCCGGCAGTCCGGCCAGGATCATCGCATTCATGGTATCGCTCCCGGGTGCGCCTCCCTGACTATCGGGAAGGAGCATTGTCACTAGTCAGCATGAGGGCGAGGGCATGAACCCACAAGGGTTGTCAGTCGTGCGTCGATTCAGCGAGACCCGGCCAGCCAGTCAGCCAGATCAACGAGACGCCAAGCTTGCGGCAGGTCTTCATCAAGCTGAGCATGACGTCGCGCGCGGTGCGTCCTGCCGTGCTCATGGTGCCGCCGGAGATTTTGCGCTTGGTCACGCAGGCCCGGATGTCGCTCTCCGAGCTGTTGGTGTGCAGCGGGATCTTAGGGCGCTGCAGCACGCGCAGCAGCTCCGACTTGCGCCGGTGCAGCCGGGCCAGCAGCCGGTCGAGGGTGGCGTAGCCGGTCTGGCGCCTGAAGATGCGGTCAAAGCGCGCCCGCAGCGCTGCGGCCCGTCGTGGGCAAGGATCGCACGCCCAGGCCTTCAGGTCGGCATACAGCCACCAGATCAGCGCGCGTGTCACTTCGACGGCGCGGCGCTGTTCGGGCGTGGCCGGCACGAGCTTGTGCATCAGCCGTTCGGCATGCACCCAACGCAGCGCGTGGGTTCCCACCCGGAACTGCCCGGCGTCATCGGACACGATCACCGCTCCGCTCAACAGCCCGTGGTGGCAAACAGCCCCCCAGAGCGCGCCCTCGCTGGCAACCTGCACGGGGTTGGACGTGACCGCGAGCGTGTCGATGCCGAGGCATGCCAGATGCGCCGACCACGCCGGCGCGTCGGCAAACAGCTTGGCCGGATGCGCGTCCAGTTGCGCGACCACCTGGCCTGACAGGCCATGCCCGCGCATGTAGTCCAGCGCCGCCGCGTTCACGACGTAGCCGGTGTGGCAGGCGCGCAGCAGCGACAGGAACGCCTCACGCGACTTCGAAGGGCCGGTCCGGAACACCGTGATCCAGCGTGCCGTGGCCAGGCCTACGCGCAGCACCTCCTGGTCCTCAGCCACGAAATCGTCGAGTGGCTCGGCCAAGAGCCGCACCACCTAGCGCTTGGAAATCTCGACGCTTATCCCGTTCAGCAACGCCGTGAGCCGCTCCGTCGTCACCTGGCCCTGGGCGTGCAGAGCCAGCACGAAGCGCCGCAGTTCCGGACCGAACCAGCCGACGATCCCTGCCGGCAGGTCAGCCAGCACCGTCTCGCCCGACGGCAGCACCCAACGCTCGCGCCGATAACTGTCGGGCGACACCGGGGAACCAGCCGCAGGCGACATCTGGCACCCATCCACTTGGGATCGCGTTTCACCCAGATTGGGTAAACACCACAAAGGCTTAGAGAAAAAAGTGGGCGGCCGGGTGGATGGGTTCTCGTGTCGCTACTGGCCTGCTCCCCGGAGGTCGCCTGACAGATAACGGATCACCTCGGCCGAGACATGCAGGTCGCGCACCAGGATGTCCTCGCAGCCCTTGAAGCGCGAGCCAGCCGGCACGGCCGCCTTGAGCACCAGCTCGGCGGTGATCGCCTGGGCATCGCGCTTGACGCCCCGTGGCAGCTTCGGACGCGTCGCGCCCTTGTCGGCCGCCCCGGGCTGCGTCGCCTGCTCCATGCCGGACGGCCGCGATGGCGGCCGGGGCGGCAAACCCTTCAGCCGCGCCACCTCGTCGCGCAACACCTGGTTCTCAGCACGCAGTGCCGTGACCGTCACCTGCTGCGCGTCCACTCTGGCCTGCAGGGCCGCATTGTCCGAGTGCAGCCGCCGCACCTCACCCAAGAGGCGGCCGACAACCTCCCGCAACTCGGCAAAGGAGAACGCCTCCAGCAGTGCGGCATCCGGTAGCGATATGCCGGCTGTGAATCACGCCACCGTCCCCAGCGCAACCATCTCGCCCGGGGTTCGTAGCTGCTCAACTCCCCTTGCGAGCTGACGTGTGCGAGGCTGTGCGTAAAGCGGCTTGACGTGCTGGTGGCGGCTGGGATTCAAGGCTGGTATGACCGCGCTTCCTGATCTCAGCCAACTGACGCACGAGGAGAAGGATGCGCTGATCCGGGCGTTGTGGGCGCAGGTTCAGGCGCTGACCGCGCAGGTCCAGACACTGGTAGCGCAAGTGGCAGAGCTGGAAGCAAAGCTCAATGTGCCGCCGAAGACGCCGGACAACTCGAGCCTGCCGCCCTCGCAGGGCAAGAAGCCCAACCGGGCCGCCAAGGCCAAGCGCCACGGCCCACGCCTGGGCAGCTTGGGCCGCATGGGCGGTGGACGGCCGTTGACAGAGACCCCCGACGAGATCGTCGCTGCCCGACCGGTGCGGTGCGCGCACTGCCAGGGGGCGCTTGGCGAGGCAGACCAGGTCCTGCACGGGCGCTATGACAAGATCGACTTGCCCCAGGTCGTGCCGGTGGTGACGCGGGTGGAGCGCTATGCAGGCCATTGCCGGTGCTGTGGCGGCACGACGCTTGCGCCGGTGCCCGAGGGTCTGGAGCCAGGCACGCCGTTCAGCGTGGGCATCGTCGCTTTGGCGATGTATCTGCGTTTCGTGCACGCGATCAGCTACCAGCGGCTGAGCCGGCTGCTGGGCGAGCTGTTCGGCCTGGCCATCAGCGAGGGCGCGCTCGACGCCGCATTCCGCCGGGGCAAGCTGCACGTCGATGCCGATGTCGCCGCCATTCTTGCCCGGCTGCGCCGCGCCCGGGTGGTGTGCTCGGACGAGACCAGCGTGCGCATTGATGGCCGCACCTGCTGGAACTGGGTCTTCCAGAACAGCGAGGGGGTGATCCATGTCATTCGCCGCAGCCGCGGCGCGCGCGTGGTGGCCGAGGTGCTGGACGGGCACCAGCCGGCACTCTGGGTGTCCGACCTTTACGGCGCGCAGCAGGGCCATGCCGAGGAGTGGCAGATCTGCCTGGCGCACCAGCTGCGCGACTGCACCTACGCCATCGAGGCCGGCGACGCCGTGTTCGCCCCGCGCATGAAGGCGCTGCTGCTGCGCGCCGTCGTGCTTGCGCGGCGGAGCCGCGACCTGGCCCCAAGCACCCGGCGCGAATACCGCCGGCGTCTCGAATGTGCCCTTGACGCCGTCATGGCGCTGGCGCCCACCCAGCGCGACGGCCAGCGGCTGCGACGGCGATACGGCAAGCTCCGCTCGCACCTGTTCACCTTTCTCGGCCATCCCAAACTGCCCGCCGACAATAACAGCTCCGAACGCGAACTGCGGCCTACGGCCACCTACCGCAAGGTCACCGGCGGGTTCCGCTCCGATTGGGGCGCCGACCTGTTCGCAGGCCTGCGCTCCGTCATCGGCACCGCCGCACGCCGGGGCGTGGACGCCTACCAAGCTATCCAACAAACCTCACGCGGGCAGGCCACCTCCTCCCCGGGTTGAGCAGATACCGGGAATCTGCCCCAGTTACATGGTATTGGGCCTGGCCCGTCTTATTCACGACGGGGCTGGGGTGCGGCGTAAGCCGCTGGAGGGGCTTACGGCCGCGGCGCACGATGAGGGACGACGCGAGTCCAAGCCGCTACGGGGCGGCCCCGCGCCGCGCATCCACCGCGAGGTCGGCGGCCATGCCGGTCACTGTCCGCCTGGAGGCGTCGCCGTGACCTTGAGGCTGCTGTAATAGGCTGCGACGTCGGTCATCTTTTGGTCGTCGAGCATCGGGGCGACGGCCGACATCATCTCGTTCTGCCGCTCGCCGCTGCGGTAGGCCTGAAGCTGCCGGACCAGGTAACCCGCGTCGCTGCCCGCGATGTTCGGCATCTCCGGCATCTTGGCAAGGCCGTCCAGCCCGTGACAGCTTTGGCAGACGCCCGACACGATCTTGCGACCGGCAGCGGCGTCTCCCGCCGGGGCGCCGGCGTCCTGCGCCAGCGCCGCCGGGATGGTCAGGAACGCGCCCGCAACGAGCGCGCCCCCGAGGCACAAGGTGCCCCGCATTGCCTACTTCGTCCCCTCGTAGCTGATGCGGTAGATCGCGCCGACATAGTCGTCGGACACGAGCAGGCTGCCGTCCGCGAGCTGCGCCACGTCCATGGGGCGGCCGCTGTACTCGCCGGTTTCGTCGTTCAGCCACCCCTCGGCGAAGGGCTCGCTTTTGTCCGCGGTACCGTCGGGCTTGACGAAGGTGACCATGACCCGCGCGCCGAGGGGCACGGGGCGGTTCCAGGAGCCGTGCTGCGCCGAGAAGATCGCACCCCGGTACTTCTCCGGGAACATCTTGCCCCGGTAGAAGGTCAATCCGAGGTCGGCGGCGTGCGCGACCTCCTCCACAACGGGGAAGACCACGTCCGCGGGCGGGGTCTCGTCCGCGTATTCCTTGGTGCGGACGTGACCGCCGCCGTACCAGGGGAAGCCGAAGTTCTGGCCGGGCTTCGTCACGTGGTTCAGCTCACCGGGCGGGGTATCGTCGCCCATGCCGTCCACCTGGTTGTCGGTGAACCAGAGATCTTTGGTTTTCGGGTCGAAGTCGATGCCGACGGAGTTGCGGACGCCGTGGGCGAAGACTTCGCGGTTCTTCCCGTCCCGGTCCATGCGGACAATGCCGCCGAGGCCCCACTGGTTGTAGAGCGCCATCTTCGCCTTGGGCGGCACGTTGTAGGGCTGGCCGAGGGCGATGTAGAGCTTGTTGTCCGGGCCGATCCGGCAGACACGGCCGGAGTGGTTGAAGCTCTGCTCGGAGACCGGGATCAGCTTGCCCTGCGGCACCACCTCCTCCACCGCCGTGTCCGGGCTCTCGTAGAAGAACTCGGCGGCGGGGAAGTCGAGCACGCGGTTCTGCTCGATGACGTAAAGGATGCCGTCACGGGAGAAGCAGAGGCCGTTCGGGTTGCTGAACTGCACCGACGGCGCGAACCGCTTGACCTCGTCCGCGACGCGGGCGCGCGTGCGGTCGGTCACGGCATACACGTGCGTCTTGCGCGTGCCCACAAACACAACGCCGGCGTTCGGCCCGACCGCCATGCCGCGGGCATCGGGCACGATGGCGTAGAGGTCGATCTTGAAGCCGGGCGGCAGCTTGATCGCCTCGAGGTTCTTGCGGATCTGATCCGCCTTCGGCCCGGTCTGCGGGATCGTCGGGATGTCCAGGCTCGCGCCGGTGCTCTGGAAATTCTGCAGCCGCTGCATGTTCTGATCGGCCGTGCCGGCCGCGCCCTGCGGAGCGTTGCGCTGCTCCTGCGGTGTCGGCGACATGCCCTGCGTGGAAGATGCTGGAGGCGGCGGCGCGACCTGCTGGGGTCCGGTCGTGCCGGCAGGCTGGGCGCTCGCGACGCTGGCGGCCGTTAGCGCGAGCGCGGTGGTGGCAACAAGGATTCTCTGGCGCATCTTATGGACTCCTCCCCGGTTTCGGTCCCCGGCGATGCATTGCTTGCGACGCGGGTTCCCCGCATCAACCCACGTGGGATGTCCCCGGTCAAGCGCCCCCAGTGGCCGGCCACGGCAATCGCTTGAGCTTGGGTCTTGCCGGGGCGAGGGAACTCCGAATGCGCCAACGGTATCGAACCCAAAACGGACGAGCTATGTCCGAACCTGGGTGACGACGGGTTGAGAAGAGCGGCGTATCGAGGCGGGTGAAGGCCTGCCTGAACTCCCGAAGGAGCCGATACGCCATGTCGAGCAATAGCACCGTTGACCCTGGTGGCAAATTTGGCAGCGAGTTCACTCCCGTGGTTGTGACGACGTGAAGTTGCCCCGGTTTGATGGAGTGTTGGTGGGCTTCGGTGGCTATGCCTGGGCTTCGGCCGCCTCTGTTGCTGCTACGGCTGCCTCGTAGGCCATAGGCGAGCGATAGCCCAGGCTGGAATGCAGGCGGACAGGGTTGTACCAGCCCTCTATGAAGCTGAAGCAGGCCATGCGGGCTTCAGCTTGGGACGCGAACCGGCGCCGCTCCAGCAGCTCGCATTCCAAGGTGGCGAAGAAGCTCTCGCACATGGCGTTGTCATACGCGTCGCCCACCGATCCCATGGACGGCCGCACGCCGGCCTCTTTGCAGCGTTTGCCGAACGCCAGAGACGTATATTGCCCGGGTTCAACCGGTCGTCGCAACACCAGCCTGACCTGATTGCAGCAGCTCGTCGAGGGCGTCTGCAGGTGTCTTCCATCCCAGCGTCTTACGCGGTCTGCCGTTGAGCGTGGCG